>Ga0247741_1000009_pt1 | contig 324248 bp, 287 predicted proteins | sample UWRJL213509R2_FD_180945 | JGI IMG/M metagenome (GOLD analysis project Ga0247741, IMG submission 180945) | Plant litter microbial communities from Arlington Agricultural Research Station in Wisconsin, United States - UWRJ-L213-509R-2 | ecosystem: Environmental > Terrestrial > Plant litter >...
GTTCCGGAAATGGTCTTATTTTCAACATCAAAATTTGTAATCACCACCTGACCGTTGCCCAGGTTTGTACCTGTAGTAAATTGAGGTGTTTCACTTGGAAAAATATTCGAATATGAAGCCGTTGCTACCTCATTAACACCCAAAATATAAGTCTGAGGAGTTGTAGAAGGTAATTTCAAACTTACTTTTTCAGCTCCTAAACCTCCTTCGATAAATAAATCTCCATCCATTGTTGTATAAGCAGTATAGTTTTGCGATCTCCAAAAGACATTGTCTTTTAATCCCTGAAAAGCAGGAGTATTAAATTTTACATCTTCGGTACAGGATGCCAGTACAAAAACACTAATTAAGAAGTAGACATATTTTTTCATAAAATCATGAATTTGAAGCAAAAATACCTCATTTGATACAAAAAATGAAAATTTAAACTCTGAAACGGCTTAAAAAACAGCAAAAATCTGCATCAATTATATTTAATAAAGTTTGGAACGGATAATTCATAAAAAAATTATATCTTTGCGCCCTTAATTAACAGAGGTCGAGTACCTCAAAATTTAATCATAAGATTATGTCAGTAAAAATTAGATTACAAAGACACGGTAAAAAACAAAGACCTTTTTACTGGGTTGTAGCTGCGGATGCACGCTCAAAAAGAGATGGTAAATATTTAGAGAAAATCGGTACTTACAATCCAAACACAAACCCTGCAACTATCGAATTAAACATTGATAGCGCTGTAAAATGGTTACACAATGGTGCACAACCAACTGATACTGCCAGAGCAATTCTTTCTTACAAAGGTGCTTTATTGAAACACCACCTTGATGGAGGTATTCGTAAAGGTGCTTTAACTCAAGAACAAGCTGATGCAAAATTAGCTGATTGGTTAGATGCTAAAGCTGGAAAAGTTGATGCTAAAAAAGAAGGTTTAACAAAAGCGCAAGCTGATGCTAGAGCTAAATCTTTAAAAGCAGAGCAAGAAGTTAATGCTAAACGTTTAGCTGCTGCAGCTCAGGCTGAAGCTGATGCTATCGCTGCTGCAACTCCTGCAGTTGAAGAAGAAGTTGCTGAAGTTGAAGCAGAAGCTACAACTGAAGAAGCTCCTGCTGCTGAAGAAAATAACGAAACAACTGAAGCATAATTATATTTAGCGAGAATGCGTAAAGAAGATTGTTTTTATTTAGGTAAAATCGCTAAAAAATTTAGTTTCAAAGGTGAAGTTCTGGCTTATTTAGACACAGACGAACCTGAGTTATACGAAAATCTGGAATCAGTGTTTATTGAATGCAATAAACATCTGGTTCCTTTTTTTATTGAAAAAAGCTCGCTACACAAAAACGATTTTCTTAGAATTCGTTTTGAAGATATGAATACCGAAGAAGATGCAGATGCTATTATGGGCAATGCAATTTATCTTCCTTTAAACATGTTACCAAAACTTTCCGGTAACAAATTTTATTTCCACGAAGTTATTGGTTTCGAAATTGAAGATCAGCGTTTAGGTGTTTTCGGAAAAATTGTTGCCGTTAACGATACTACAGCTCAACCTCTTTTTGAAGTTTTAAATGGCGAAGTCGAAATGCTAATTCCGATGATCGATCATTTTCTTGTAAAAATTGACAGAGAAAATAAAAAGGTTATTATGAACTTGCCAGAAGGGCTTGTTGAAATGTACTTGTAAAAAGTTTTCAGTTTTCGGTCGCAGTTTACAGTTGTTGCCTCTTATTAAATCTATTTAAAATTTTCAGCAATGTCAAAATTCACTTTTAAGCAATTTTCTATCAATCAGGATCGTTGTGCTATGAAAGTTGGAACAGATGGTGTTTTATTAGGGTCTTGGGCTCCAATTCATCACAATCCTTTTAGTATTTTAGATATTGGTGCAGGAACCGGGATTATTGCTTTAATGCTTGCTCAACGTACTCATGCAGAACAAATTGACGCTCTTGAAATTGATGAAGAAGCTTATGAACAAGCAGTAGAAAATTTTGAAAACTCTCCTTGGGGCGATCGTCTATTTTGTTTTCATGCTGGTTTAGACGAATTTATCGATGAACCGGAAGATGAATATGATTTGATTGTTTCGAATCCTCCTTTTTATGCTGAAGATTATAAAACAGAAAATGAACAGCGCGATTTAGCACGTTTTCAAGACGCAATGCCTTTCGAAGAATTAATTGAAGCCGCTGATTTATTACTTTCTGAAAACGGAATTTTTGCTGTAATTCTTCCTTTCAAAGAAGAAGAAAACTTTATTGCTTTAGCAAAAGAATCAGAATTATATCCCGTTAAAATTACACGTGTAAAAGGAACTCCAACATCTGAAATTAAACGTAGTTTATTGGCTTTTAGCCGAAATGAAATTCCTGAAATTGAAATTGATGAATTAATTATTGAAATTGGCAGGCATGTTTATACGGCAGAATATATTGAACTCACAAAGGAATTTTATCTGAAAATGTAATTTTAAACCTGTTCAAAAATGCTTTTAAACTGATATAAAATCCTTTCTAATAATCGTAAATCTTCGGTTACGATTTCTGCGCTTCCTTTCATTTCCTGTTGAAATAGAATTTGTTTTTTATAAGAAGTTTTCAATCCGTTTGGAAGGGCAACATCCAATAATAAATTTCCGTCTTTATCCGGAACCAAAGATATGTTCTGAATTTTTCCATATAAAACGCCAAATTCCCTGTCAGGAAAATTTGCCAGTCTTATATTTACCTTTTGCCCTACTTTTATTTTTCCTGAATTCAATGCCGGCGCTTTTACTTTTCCTACAAAACCATTTTTTGCATCGGGAATTATCGAAAATACATTATCACCCGTATTTATAGTTTGATTTTCTGTCCAAACCTGTAAAAAGGTAACAACACCGCTAACAGATGATTTCAAAGTATAATTAAGTTCCCAGTCTTTTATCACTTTTTTTAGCTGATAAAAAGACTGAGCCATGCCACGCTCCAGATTAACTTCCTCTTTGGTGCTGTTTATATGAGAATTCTGACTAGATTTTGTGTTGTCTATCAGAGAAGACCTTAATTGAGAAATAGATGACAAAAGACCCTTATAACTCTTTTGGGCCTGAAGGTAACCTAGTTTTTTAGCTTCCATTTCCTGAGCCGAGATAATTCCTTTATTAAATAAGGTTTCAAAACGGGCGATTTCATTTTTTTGAAGCTGCAATTCACTTTCGTTTAGTAGTTTCTGCTGCTGTAGAATATCCAGTCTTTCCTTTATCTGAATCTTTTCAGAAATCTGTGCCCTGTTTTCAACTTCAAAAGGATGTAAATTTTCATTTAACTGCTGTGCCTGATAATCTTTTTGAAAAACAGCATAAGCGCTTTCGATTTCGCCCAACTGTGTGTTTTTAAGCAAATTAAACGGAAAGTCTTTTTTTAAATCGTTGATATTATATTCATCAACTATTTTTTTTAATAAAAAAACATCTTTATAATTGGCTGTGTTTTCTATAATCGCCAAAGTCGTGTTTTTTTCTACTATCGATTTATCCTTAACCAAAATCGCTTCAATACGACCTGAGGTTTTCGAAACAATTTTTTCAGGCGGAATATTGGTGGTAATAACAATTTCTGTATTTACAACATCTGGGTATTTAATAAACCAGGACACAAAAAACAGCATGAAAAGAATAACAAATATCAAAACAGTTCCCCAACGTATCATCCAGTGTGGTACTTTGGTGAGAATGTCCTGAACTTCTTCACTTCTTAATTCGAATGTATCTTCTGCCATGATTAATTTCCTAATTGTAATTGATTTCGAACCAGCTCAAAATAATTTCCTTTTTGTTCAACTAATGCCGAATGTGATCCAATTTCAATGATTTTTCCTTTATCCAAAACTACAATTTGATCTGCATTCATTACGGTACTTAATCGGTGTGCGATAACAACTACAGTTTTATCTTTAAAGAAAATATCCAGTTTTCGCATAATTTCTCTTTCATTATTGGCATCTAAAGCCGAAGTTGCTTCATCAAAAAACAAAATCTCAGGATTTTTATAAACGGCTCTGGCAATCAGCAATCGCTGTTTTTGTCCGGTACTCATTCCTAATCCTTCAGAACCAATTTTGGTATTATATCCAAGAGGCAATCCGCTTACATATTCTTTTATGTTAGCCACATCTGCAGCATAAACCAATCGTTCTTTATCAACTTTATCAACCCCAATTGCAATATTATTAGCAATGGTGTCACTAAAAATAAATCCTTCCTGCATTACAGCACCAATATTGGATCGCCATGCTTTTTGAGAAATATTTCTTAATTGCGTATTTCCAATATTAATTTCACCTATATTGGGTTCATAAAATTTAAGAAGTAATTTCATCAGTGTTGTTTTTCCGCTTCCGCTAACGCCCACTATTGCAGTAACTTTATTGGAAGGAATTATCAAACTTAAATTTTCGAGAACCGGAATATCTGACCCTAAATAACGGTACGTAAGGTTTTTTATATCAATATCAGCATTATAAGGAACATCAGTGGTTTGATGTACTTCTTGCTGTGTCTCATCTTCTTTTTCATGAATTTCAGATAATCTTGCCAAAGATATTTTAGCATCCTGAAGTTCTCGTACAAACTCAATAAGCTGTGTGATTGGTCCGTTTAAACTTCCTACAATCGAACTAATCGCCAGCATCATACCAAGTGTAATAGAACCATCGATAACTAATTTTGCTGACAGAAAAATGATAAAAATATTCTTGAGTTCATTAATTACAGAAGATCCTATGGTTTGTGTTTGTTCTAAAACCAATCCTTTTATCGAAACCCTGAAAAGTCTTGCCTGCACATATTCCCAACCCCAGCGTTTTTGCTTTTCAGCATTATGCAGCTTGATTTCCTGCATTCCGTTAATAAGTTCCATTACTTTGCTTTGTTCCTGAGACACCTCCGCAAAACGTTTATAATCCAAGACTTCTCTTCTTTTTAAAAACAGAGTGATCCATCCAAAATACAGAATGCTTCCTGCAAAAAACACAAAGAAAATCTGAAGGTTAAAATAAGCCAAAACGCCTCCCATCACAAACATATTAATTACAGAGAACAATACATTTAAGGACGATGTAGTCAGGATTCGTTCAATTCTTCTGTGATCATTAATACGCTGCATGATATCACCTGTCATGCGGACATCGAAAAATGAAATAGGAAGATTCATTAATTTAATAAAGAAATCTGAAATTAACGAAATGTTTATTCGGGTCGAAAGATGTAATAATATCCAGCTTCTGATAAGTTCCAAACCAGTTCTTCCGGCAAACAGAAATAATTGCGCAAAAAGAATTAAATAAATAAAATGGATGTTTTGGTTTTGAATTCCAATATCAACAATGCTTTGTGTTAAAAATGGAAAAATAAGCTGTAATAAACTACTGGCCAGTAATCCGATGCTTAATTGTACTAAAAAGGATTTATAGCGCAAAACATATTGTGCTAATAATCCAAACCCTAAGCCTTTGTTTTCTTCTTTATCAAATTCAGATTGGAAAAATTTCGGAGTTGCTTCCACTAATAGCGCAATTCCTTCTTGTGTCGAATCATCGGCATTGTTTCCTATCCAAAATTTCAGAAAATCTTTTTTATTATATTCAATCAATCCAAAAGCCGGATCAGAAATATAGTATTTCCCTTTTTTAATTTTATAAAGTACTACGTAATGATTTTGATTCCAATGTAAAACACAAGGCAATGGCGCCTCTTCTAATCTTTTTATATTTAGTTTTACTCCTAAAGTTCTAAAACCAATTTTCTCGGCAGCATCGCTCAAAAAAAGCAAATTACTTCCTTCACGAGTTGTTTCGCTGCTATCGCGTAACTCCTGAATATGGATTGTTTTACCATAATGTTTAGCAATAATCTTTAAACAGGTGGGTCCGCAATCTTTATAATCTGCTTGTTTATAATTGGTGAACTTTCTCAATTCTAATTTGGGTTTATTTAATCGCAATATTATACAAAAATTCTTAAAAAAAAGAAAAATCTTTATTTAAATATCCTAAATATAATTTTCAATTTTAATCAAATTTACCATTTTCATCAATTAATTAACTATTTACATATCAGAACTTTACATTAAATTCAAAAGCTTTGTTAATTGATAACAAAGCTTTCTTTAAGACTTTAAGAATATTGTATTACTTAACATTATATGCGCTTATGATTCTAGTAGACAATTCTCCTTAATAATTGACGTACAGGTTTAACCTGAATGTATAATTTCATACTTAACAAGACAGATTACTGAATCACACAAACTCTTAAATTTTAAATATCGAGTTTAAGGCTTAATTTGCTCACAGTGACTATTAACACAATGATGCCCTGGAGCACATACAGGATCGCCAGGATATGCACAAGCAATTCCTCCTTTAACAAATTTTTTCTGTTCCCTTGTTAATTCCTGAGTTCCTTCTAATTCTAAGATTTTCTTTAACATAATTTCGGTTTTTTGATTTGTTAATACTTCAATCATTTTAAGACATTTGAAGTTTCTGTCTCGTTATAAAGATTTGTTAGATTAATAGTACAAATAACTAATTCTTTAAAAAAAAACAGAGAGAAATAATCCCTCTGTTTCATTATCTAAAAAAGTGTAATATTTAGTAATACAATTTCTCTAGGATATGGCACTGGTTAGCCCTAACCAATTAAAACCAACTCAGTGACCACCTTTCCTGAGAATCCCGACACCAATCATCAATGTGGGGATATTTGCTCAATGTTCCACGATCGAGCGCCTACAAATTAAAAAAAACATGACTAAATTCTAATAAGGCTGTATTGTTATTACTTGTTTATTGTTTAAGCTTAAGAAAAAAACTAGCAACTAAATTGGTTTGATTTGCAAATATCTGACTGAATCTCTAAAGGATACGTGTCGTCAAATGATCCTAATACACAACCTGCTTTGATTGCAAAAATCCGGTAATCAGGAATTCCTTCCTTAATTGATTTTTTGCTCCAGATTTAAAATTTTCTTTAGCATTCTTAAATTTTCAATAGTATCTAGCAAGCATCACCTACAATTGAGCATTTATTATTACCCAAATAAACAGGTCTATAATAAATATCGTAGTTTAAGCAAACTAGTTCGTTAGCATTCCAGATAATGTTACCACAAATAGGCTCTACAGGATAAGCACCACCATTAATATTCTTTTTTTCAACAAGAGTCAATTCTTGAGATCCTTCCCAGTTTAAAATATCTTTTAACATAATTTTGTTTTTTAGGTTTAGTAATAATTTGAAATTATTCGTTTAAATCTTTTTGTCCTTAGGCTATTTTTTTCTCTAAAACTTCGACTTCTTCCACAAAATCGTTTAAAAAATATTTCAGCTCGTGTAATTCATATTCATTAGGAAATAATTTCTCGTTTACAATTTTAATTGGTGTATAATTAAAATTATTTTTAGAACACCATTCATATTGTTTTTGTATTTCCTGACTTATCATCATACTAACAGGCTCGGCATGCCACTTTTTTAACCACTTTTTAAGACCCATTTTTTTAATGTGCCAATCTGAAATCGCTTCGACGATTTTCCCCGGCGTAGCTCTGTTTATGGTTAAAAGCCTTTCTACAACAATTTTATATGGGTTTTCAACATTTTCAGAATTAACATTAAATAATATATTGAGAAATATTTTATCCGGAAATCTCAATACTAAATCAAATGCTTCCTGAAATGTTTTATGACAATGTCCACAACTCGGACTTAAAACCACAGTAAGTTTAATTGCTGCATTTCTATTTCCGAAATGCAAACCTCTTAAATCATCTAATCCTTTTACATGTGGTATTTTTTTCGATAAAAAATTTAATACTGAATAGTTTCTTTTAAATTTTTTAAGTTCTTTTAAATTATCATCGCTATTTAATATATTTTTTAATACCGGTTTTACTACTACCCAAATGGATGTTAACAGAACTAATGAAAATAAAAACGAAAATATATCTGTTAAGCTAAAACTTAATGTAAACAAATCTGAAGCAAACCAAAGAACGCTTTGTGTGAAAATCAAAAATGAAACTGCCAAACACATAACACACCATTTCTGAATTTCAAATTTTTGTATCCAGATTGAAGTTACAATAACCGGAATCGCCAATAAACTTAAAAAACCAATAAATATAGCCGACTCCAAAGGCTGAATCAAAATGGAAAAAAAGGATGAACCAAAGAAAATCAACGGTAAATCTGAAAAATTAATCCATTTATTATTATCACTATCAAAATTTATAACCGAACTACAAGATGTATTAGTAGTTAAATTGCAAAACTTAGAAATAATATTAGTTTTAAAGCCTAATTTATCCTGTACAATAAAAACACTAACGATCAACCCTAAAAAGGAAGTAATTAAGAAAACAAGACTAAATAGATTATAAGTATTATAAAAAAACGAGAAGCCAAATAAAATTAATAAAGGCAAATAGTATTTTACATCTTTATATTCGTTTTTAAAATTCTCCCTTGCTACTACATTATTAGGTTCAATTGCCACAATTACACCGTTCCAGTCTAAAAGAAAATTATCGTATGATATTTTTTGGCCTGTTTTTTTATTGGTATCAATTCGAACAAATTCTTTTGCTCTTTCAACCAAAGTCAATTCATCTTTAAAATAAGCTAAAAAATTAGATGGTAAATTTTCTATTTGTTCTTTCGAAACTCTTACAGCAGCATTCTCAACAGACAACAAATCCAACGAATCTGTTATCGCAAATAAGCTTGGATAATTTGGATGAGAAAGAAACAAATCTTTGAACTCATTTTTTACCTCCGAGTACTTATTAATTTGAAGAAATTTCTGTACTAATTTTAACATTGTTTTGTGCCTTTTAAATCGTAATGACAATACAAAGATTGATGTTTTTATTTGAAAAAAATTACCAAAGGCACACATTTTATTAATTATACTACATACAATTTATAAATTATATCAGTCTGAATAAAACATATAATCAATTGAAATTCATATATTTACGTTTGTTTTTTTTGAATTAAAAGTCTCAAAAGCCCATTTTCGATTAAGGGTTTTCCTTTTTGTCTAGTTTTGGGATATCAATAACCATAACACGTAAAAACATGACAAATACAACATTAAAATTAGAAGATTTTGCAGTAGAAAAATTGACAAAAAAACAGCAAAAAACGGTTCGAGGAGGAGATGATCCAAATCAAATAGAACCACCAATTAAAGGTGGGGGAGGTACTGGTGGAAACCAGGGGTAATTCACAAATTAATAACCACAATAAAAACTTTTAAAACATAAATCATGGAAAATAAAAAAATGAGTTTAGAAAGCTTTAGGATAGAAAAAATATCAATAAGTAAACAAAAAATGGTTCGAGGAGGTGACGATCCAATTAACCCTCCAATAGGTGGTGATACAGTTAGATCTGGCACTAATGGTGGCAATCAGGGATAGGAAATACAATATTCTTTATATTATTAAATAAGAGAAAACTATATATTATTCGCAAATTGAGCTGGAGATACTCCAGTTCTTTTGCGAAATGATTTTGCAAAGGATACTGCGTTTTTAAAGCCCACACTTTCTGCAATAGCCTGTGTAGAATATTTTCGATACATATGATTGGTAATCATCTCATTAATGACATAATTAATTTTGAGCTCGTTTGAATATTCTCCAAACGATTTACCAAATCGTTTATTTACAACATAGGACAAATAAGTAGTGTTGGTTTTTATTTTTTTAGCAACGTAAGACAAAGTAAAATCAGCATTTAAATATTCTAATTTATTCTCAAGTGCCAGTAGTTTTTCGACTATTTTATTTTCTTTAGCTTCATCAATACTCAAATTGACATTTTCCTTTTTTAGTTCGTTTTCTTCCGGTTCATGCAAAACTAGTTCTGGCAGTAGCGCTGCAGGTTCATTTTTCTTTTCTAAATTGGCTTTAAACTCTTCAATTAAAGCATTCATTTTTTTATGTGCTTTATTTTTGTCTCTTATGTTCTTTATCAGTAAAAAGACAATTGCAACAACAAGTAAAACATAAAATACACGTAATGCCTTATTTAGCAGAACTTCATCTTCATATTTTTGCTGAATAGTTTCCATTTCAGCACTAAGGTCGCCTGTTCCTAATTTATAATTCACTTCAAGAGCTTCATTATTTAACTTGGCTTCAGATTTCTCATAATTATCTAAATAAATTTTGGAATATTTAAAAGCCAATTGTGGTTCCTTTTTAATATTATAAATTTTTGCCTGATAATAATTTGCTTTTAAATAGCTCTCATCTTTTGAATTATCTATTTGAGAAACTGAATCAACTTTTTTGAAAAAAACTAGTGCTTTATCATATCTTTTTGTTTCAAAATACAAATTACCCAAATTATATGTGGCAATTTTATATTCTTTCTTCAAATTGTTCTGTTTAGCAAAAAACACAATATTGTAATAAGTCTTTTCGGCATTTTTGAAATCATTTTTCATATAATAAACATTGCCTAAGCTTATTTTTGCCTGAACATTGTTAATTGGTAAATTTTGGGAATAAGAAACTGCTTTTTTATAAAAATATGCTGCAGAATCCAATAAACGCATATTGGTTTGGTTTTTTACATACCAACCTTCATACGAAGAACCTAAGCTTAAGTTGTTATTACTTTTTATATTATGAAATTGCTCTTTATTATAGGAACTTTCATTTCGATCTAAAAAAATATCAATTTGTCTTAAATTTTTAATCGCTAACTGATAATTACCAATTGACTCATTTACAGAGGCAATGTTACCTTTAAATTTTACAATTTGAATAATATCTCCAACCTGAATAGAAAATTTCATTCCTGTTTGGTAATTTTCCAGAGCCTTGCTAAAGTTACCACGTGCTCCTTCTATTAATCCACCATAATTATATAAATAAGCTTTAAGTTGGGTCTTATCTCTCGACTCAGGCATTTTATCTAAGTAAGTAAAAGCCTCTTTATATTTTTCTTTAGCTTTTTGCGTATTGTTTTTTAATTGAACTAAATATGCAATGGCGACATTTGCAAAAGCTTTATGTTTATAATTGCCTGACTTAGCCATTTGATTAGCATAAACCATGGCACTATCTCTATTTGCACCTAAGTTAAGCCGGATTTTATCCTGCAAGACTAGATATTCCTGTTCTGTTAATTCCTTCTTTTGCTGGGCAAAAGAAGTATTGAGAACAAGAAAAAGTAAAAAAGAGATGATCAGCCTCATTTATTATGTTTTTGGAATCCAAAAATAGTGCATATATTTTCAATAAGCTACATTTAAATTGCCAATTTCCTATTAATAATATTTCATCAATAAAAAAATATAACAAAATGTTTTTGTTTTGTTATATTTTTATTGCGTAAATTTGTTTTTGTAAAACTACCAAAAATGAAACCAGACTTATTTCAAGCTCCAGATTATTACAACCTTGACGATTTATTGACAGACGAACACAAATTAGTTCGCGAATCTGCTCGTGCCTGGGTTAAAAGAGAAGTTTCTCCTATTATTGAAGAATATGCTCAAAAAGCAGAATTTCCAAAACAAATCATAAAAGGGCTTGGAGAAATTGGTGGCTTTGGTCCTTATATTCCGGTGGAATATGGCGGGGCAGGTTTGGATCAAATCTCTTATGGTTTGATTATGCAGGAAATCGAGCGTGGTGATTCTGGTGTAAGATCAACTTCATCGGTACAATCTTCCTTAGTTATGTATCCAATCTGGAAATACGGAAACGAAGAACAGCGAATGAAATATTTACCAAAATTAGCAACTGGTGAATTTATGGGATGTTTTGGTTTAACCGAACCAGATCACGGTTCAGATCCCGGAAGCATGATTACCAATTTTAAAGACATGGGTGATCATTATCTTTTAAATGGTGCCAAAATGTGGATTTCGAATGCACCTTTTGCAGATATAGCTGTTGTTTGGGCGAAAAATGAAGAAGGAAGAATTCACGGTTTAATTGTAGAACGCGGAATGGAAGGTTTTACAACTCCTGAAACGCATAATAAATGGTCGCTTCGCGCGTCTTCAACCGGAGAATTAATTTTCGACAATGTAAAAGTTCCAAAAGAAAACTTATTACCAAATAAATCAGGATTGGGAGCACCACTTGGCTGTTTAGATTCAGCCAGATACGGAATTGCCTGGGGAGCAATTGGTGCTGCAATGGATTGTTATGATACTGCTTTACGTTACGCAAAAGAAAGAATTCAATTTGGAAAACCAATTGGAGGAACACAATTGCAGCAGAAAAAATTAGCCGAAATGATTACCGAAATCACAAAAGCGCAATTATTAACCTGGCGTCTAGGTGTTTTAAGAAACGAAGGAAAAGCAACTACATCTCAAATTTCGATGGCGAAACGTAATAATGTCGACATGGCGATTCATATTGCACGTGAAGCAAGGCAAATGCTGGGCGGAATGGGAATAACAGGTGAATATTCGATCATGCGCCACATGATGAATCTTGAAAGTGTGATTACTTATGAAGGAACTCACGACATTCATTTATTGATAACCGGAATGGATGTAACTGGAATTCCAGCATTTAAATAATAAACAACTATTAAAATATTTGCAAAAACAATATGAAAAGCTTCTTCTTACCGAGAAGCTTTTTATCTTTGCAAAAAATTCCACAAATGAATATTGAAACTATAAACAATAGCATTCAACCACAAAAAGATCAATTATTAAGACATTCCTTATACAATAAAATTCAAAGCATTGATGACCTGCACAGCTTCTTAGAAAGTCACGTTTTTGCAGTTTGGGATTTTATGTCATTATTGAAAGCTTTACAAGCCAAACTTACCTGCACGACTACACCTTGGTTTGCTACAAAAAATCCTGAAACGAGATATTTAATCAATGAAATTGTTCTTGCCGAAGAAACAGATTTAACGATCGACGGAAGAAGACAAAGTCACTACGAAATGTATCTTGAAGCTATGGAAGATTGCGGCGCTGATACAACTGGAATTAATACTTTTTTATCTGAAGTAAATTCGCTTCATAATATTTTTGTTGCTATCAAACAAAGTTCTTTGCATCCTGATGTAAAAGCATTTTTAGATTTTACGTTTAGAGTAATCGAGCAAGGTAAACCACACGAAATTGCCGCTGCTTTTACTTTTGGAAGAGAAGATTTGATTCCGAGTATGTTTACCGAAATCCTGAAAAACTTTCAAAAAAATCTGCCTGATACTGATTTAAGCAAATTGCTTTATTATTTCGAAAGACATATTGAACTTGATGCTGATGAACACGGACCAATGGCCATGCAAATGATTTCAGATTTATGTGAAGATGATGCTCAAAAATGGAAAGACGTGGAAGAAATTTCAATTTTAGCATTAGAAAAACGCATCGGACTCTGGAATGCTATTGAAGAACAAATTCTGATGAAAACTGAAATGGTATAAAACCAAAACAATATATTTAACGTAACTATTTGTTTAGAATGAACCCTCTAATTTATCCAAATTATGAAACCACAATTCAAGCAAATAGTTACTGTTATTTTTTCTATTTTTCTTTTAAGCTGTAGTTCTGACGAAATAAGTTCAGAAACTTCAGATTCTCCAATAATTTCAATTCCTAAAATTCCGCTTGCAAGCTCAATAAAATATTTAGCTTTAGGCGACAGTTATACTATTGGACAAAGTGTTTGTGAAACTTGTAAATATCCTCAACAACTAAATGCAAGTTTAGAAGCGATATATCCGGAAACCAAATTTTCGTTAAAAATAATTGCCAAAACAGGCTGGACAACTTCAAATTTAATTTCGGCAATAAATGAAGATAATCCACAATCTAATTACGATTTGGTGACGCTATTAATTGGAGTAAACAATCAATATCAGGGTATAAATTTTTCGGTTTACGAAAAAGAGTTTCCCGAATTATTGAACAAGGCTATTACTCTGGCAAAGGGTGATAAAAAAAATGTTGTGGTACTCTCCATTCCCGATTATGCCTTTACTCCTTTTGGAACCATGTTTGGTGGAACTACAAAAATTTCAACCGAAATAGAAAAATACAATTCCTTCGCCGAAAATTATTGCAAAGCAAACGAAGTCACTTTTGTTTCTATCACAGACATTACACAAAAAGGAATTCAAATTCCTTCCTTAGTCGCAGGAGACGGCTTGCATCCGTCAAAAGAAGCTTATACTTTATTTGTTGAGCGTGTTTTTCCGAAAGTTAAAGTGGCTTTGCAGGATTAAGTTTTTAAAGCAAAATAACTATTTTTATAACATGCAAATTTCACCACCAAAAGAATTAACATCTTATATTAAGCATTATCTTTTTTTAAACAATACAGAAACTGCTATTCAAAAACTTAGACTATTTTCTGATGGTAATACTGGTGTGGTATTTTCTTTGAAAAGTAAACTTATATCGGAAATTAATAATGATGAAGTAAAAAAATATTTACCGACTTCTTTTTTATACGGACAGCCTAATGGTTTTAAAGATATTTATTCTGAAAATGAAACATCTTTAATTATTGTCGTTTTTCAGCCTAATGGATTTTACCAATTACTAGGAATTCCTGCCACTGAATTTCAGGATTCTATTATTCCTGTTGAAGAAGTTTTTGATTACAAAGCATCTGTACTGCAAGAAAAATTACATCAGCAAAATAATAATGAGGTGAGAATCGAGCTTTTAAATCATTTTTTTAGAGGCTTAATTAATAACAAGCTGGTTTCCAATCAGTCCATAATAAATAATTCTTTAGATTTTATCCTTACAAACAAAGGAGATTTTTCTGTAAAACAACTAGTTCAGCACACCGGCTATACCGAAAGACATCTTGAAAGAAAATTCAACGAATGCATTGGATTAAATCCGAAGAAATTTGGGAACGTTATAAGACTACATCATTTTCTAAAATTATTAAAAAATAAATCTGACACTACAAACCTGACAGCAATTTGTTACGATGCCGGATTTTCAGATCAATCGCATTTAATAAAAGATTTTAGAAAACATACTGGAATATCCCCACGAGAATATTTATTTAATAGCGGAAAACTGGCCAATAATCTTATCAAAACATTTCCTGTTTCAACATTTTAAAATGTCGGTTTTATACAATTTATAAAATATTGCTAATGCTATTTTTGACCCAAAATAAATAGCAATGTATGAAAAATCTAAAAATAGCTACCGCTCAGTTTGAAAATAAAAGTGGCAATAAAAACTATAATTTATCTGTAATCGAACAACTTTCAAAAAAAGCAGCCAATGAAGGTTGTGATGTAATTTCGTTTCATGAATGTTCTATCACCGGATATACCTTTGCACGACACTTATCGAAAGAACAAATGCTGAATTTGGCGGAAATTATTCCGAATGGTGAAAGTACTTTAAAACTCATTGAAATTGCAAAAAATAATGACATCATAATACTAGCAGGTCTTTTTGAGAAAGATGAAAATGATAATTTATTCAAAGCTTATGTTTGTGTTGACAAAAATGGATTAGTCGCAAAATATAGAAAATTACATCCGTTTATAAATCCATATCTTACCCCGGGAGATAAGTACTGTATTTTTGAAATTAAAGGGTGGAAATGCGGCATTTTAATTTGTTATGACAATAATATTATAGAAAATGTCCGTGCAACAAAACTTTTAGGTGCCAATATTATCTTTATGCCACACGTAACAATGTGTACACCTTCTACCCGACCAGGAGCTGGTTTTGTTGCACCTCAACTTTGGGAAAACCGTGAAGCCGACCCAACTTCTTTACGATTACAATTTGATGGAATGAAAGGTCGGGACTGGTTAATAAAATGGTTACCTGCAAGAGCTTATGATAATGCTATTTATGCCGTATTCTCGAACCCAATTGGTATGGACGACGATCAATTAAAAAATGGCTGTTCGATGATTATTGATCCATTTGGAGATATTTTAGCCGAGTGCAGAACTTTTGATGACTCTTTTGCCACAGCAATAATTACTCCCGAAAAACTAAGTCAGGCTGGAGGAAATCGTTACATAAAAGCTAGAAGACCAGATTTATATCGCGATATTATTGGGCAAAATCACGAATCAGAACAAAATGTAGTTTGGTTAAATTCTGATGAAAAAAGTTAAAACTAATACAATTCATCAAAATTTAAACATTTGAAAATTACCTTTACAAAATACATAAATCTACAGAATACACCCAAATAAATGGAATTTCTTAAAACTAAAAATGAAGATATTGATGCTGTTTTTGATATCTATAATGCAGCAACATCTTATCAAAAAACAGTTAACAATAAAAGCTGGAGAGGTTTTGAAAGAGCCCTAATAGAAAAAGAAATAGCCGAAAATCGACATTTCATCATCAAAGAAGGAAATGAAATTGCCTGCACTTTTGTTTTAACTTTTAATGACTTAATTATCTGGAAAGAAGCCAGTTCAGATCCTGCAATTTATTTGCATCGCATTGCTACAAACCCAAAATTCAGAGGACAATCGTACGTAAAAAAAATTGTTGAATGGGCAAAAACGTATGCAAAAGAAAATAACAAGTCATACATCAGACTCGACACACATAGCGGAAACGAAAGAATAAACAAATACTATATGAGTTGTGGTTTTGATTACAAAGGCATAAGTACCATCGAATGGACAAACGAATTGCCGGAACATTATAAAGAAGGCTCTTTTAGTTTGTTTGAGATTAAACTTTAGATTTTAATCTTCTCTAAAAACCAAAAACCCTTGCGAAGTTATTCACAAGGGTTTTTTATTATTTCAGCAGAGAGGAAGGGATTCGAACCCTCGATACAGTTACCCATATACTAGCTTTCCAGGCTAGCTCCTTAAACCACTCGGACACCTCTCTATTTTGGTTTGCAAAGAACACAAAAAAAATTGAGTTACAAAAACAAAATCAAAGATTACTTTACATGCTTTTTCTAAATTCTTCCATAAAAAGTTTTACGGCTTTCTTTTGATACGCACCCTCTATAGTTAACATAAATGAATCTCTTTGTGTAGTAACTCCCGTAATATTGATCGCTTTTATATTATTCCAGCCTTGTAAAGCTTTCTCTGTTACAATTGTAGCCCAATAATCACTGTCGTCTACCAATCGCAATAAAGCATGAACGGCATTTAATTCTATCGAAACTTTAGGTTTCATATTGTTTTTTAAAAACAATTCATCTAAAAATTCTCTCGAGTTAAATCCTTTTACGGGTAAAATAAGTGGAAGGTGCTCTATTTTTTTAAAAGAAATTTTATCTAAAGCAGATAAAGAATGCTTTTTTGAAACTGCCAAAACCAATTTTGAAGTAAATAAGGGTACTTTTTGAAAAGGAAGTTCAATTTCGTTTGAAGAAATCACCAAAACCAAATCTAATTCGTTGTTTAATAGTTTTTGTTCGAGAGGCTCAGTTGTGCCATATTCGACAACAATTTTTAAATGTGGATATGTTTTAGCAAACAAATTTACAATTGGCAAAACCAAAAGTCCGAAAATATAGGTTACACCAATTCGCAATTCTCCGCCAATCATTTGGTTCAAATCGTCAATCGCCTGTTTGCCGCTTTGTACATTTTCTATAATTTGTTTTGCATGAATTAAAAAAACAGATCCTGCTTCGGTAAGCTGTACTTTTTTTCCAATTCGCACAAACAAAGGCATTCCGAGTTCTTCTTCGAGTTTTTTTATTTGCTGTGAAAGCCCGGATTGTGTAACAAAACACATTTCGGCGGCTTTTGTAAAATGCAAAACCTCAGCCGTTTTAATAAAATATTCTAATTGATAAATTTCCATATTGATAATTTTTACTACTTATTATCAGTAAAATTATTAATTTTTCTAATGAAAACATAATCCCGAACTTTGTTAAAAATATTTAAGGTCATGTTTAAAGCGTTAAAATCAAAAAACTTCAAGTTATTCTTTTACGGTCAATCTGTTTCTGTTATCGGAACCTGGCTTCAAAAAACCGCAGTAAGCTGGATGGTTTATAGCGTCACGGGTTCGGTATTTTTACTTGGATTAACGACTTTTTTAAGCATGATTCCGTCTTTATTTCTGTCTCCTTTAGCAGGAAGCATTATTGGACGTTACGACAGACACAAAGCCATGATTTTATTGCAGTCTCTGGCGATGCTTCAGGCCGGAGCTTTGGCTTTGCTTATTTATTTAAAAATATATAATATCAATTTTATTCTGGCTTTAAGTTTATTTCAGGGAATCATCAACTCTTTTGATATGACTTGCCGACAAACCATGATGATTGATATTGTTGATAATAAAGAAGATTTATCAAACGCGGTTGCTTTAAATTCGACCCTGAATAATTTTGCCCGAATTGCTGGTCCTGCACTCGCGGGGATTATTTTGCATCAATATGGTGAAGACGTTTGTTTTATGGGAAACTTTCTAAGTTATATCCCGGTTTTGATTTCGTTATTGATGATGAAAATAACACCGCATATAAAAGCAACCGACAAATTTAAAATGTTAGACGATTTTATCGAAGGTTTTGATTACGTGAAAAAAGAAGCCGAAATGGCTAAAATGCTTTTGATGTTAATGTGCAGCAGTTTGTTCGTGATTTCTTTCAATACTTTAATGCCTGTTTTTGCAAAAGATATTTTTAGCGGAAACGCCCAAACTTTCAGCTGGTTTGAAAGTGCTGCCGGAATTGGTTCTATTTTATCTGCAATTTATCTGGCGAATCTTAAAAGATCTGACAATATGGGCAAAATAATGATTGCTGCGAGCTTATTATTAGGGTTTAGCATAATCATATTAGCTTACTCAAACAGTTTAACTGTGGCTCTTATTTGCATGGCTTTGAGCGGTGTGGGAATGATGGCACAAACCTCATCTATAAATATTTACATTCAAACACAAAGTGCTGTAAATATGCGTTCGAGAAGTATCAGTTATTATTTAATGGCGTATCAGGGAATGATTCCTGTAGGAAGTTTAATCATTGGTTACGTTTCACACATTATCGGAACCAGAAATACAGTTGCCATTCAGGGAATTATTTGTATTATTTCGGTGATTGTTTATGTGTATTATAAAAGACAAAGTACTTCTGAGGATTTAGAGACTTGTCCTGTTGAGTATAGAAATTCCAAAATTTAAATCCCAAATTCCAAGGAAAGCGTGCAATTTAAACCATATAAGAAATTATAAGTATGGCTTAAAAGTTCGCTCTAAATTGATAAATCACATAAGACGCAAGTACGTCGCTCCCTGTATGTGATTTCTCATTCTTCGAAATGACAAACTAGAGACAATGAGACTTAATAAAATAAACTCATATAACTTATATGGTGAAAAAATTAAAGCGAAATTTCCCCGCGCAGCGCCGTTTCAAAAACGTCTTTAAATTCAGCTTGAGGAATATTGTGTCCCAGCAAATACATTAATTTTGTAATTGCGGCTTCTGTAGTAATGTCTTTTCCGGAAATAACACCTAGAGATTTTAAGGCGGTACTGGTTTCGTATTGCCCCATATTGACGCTTCCGCCGGAACATTGTGTCACATTTACGATATGAAGTCCGGACTGAATGGCTTTCTGAATTAAATTTAGAAACCAATCTTCGGTTGGTGCATTTCCTGAACCATACGTTTCTAAAACAATTCCGCGTAAATCTTTAATGGATAAAATCGAAGACAAAACCACTTCGCTCATTCCGGGAAACATTTTTATGATTGCAACATGATTGTTTAAATTCTTGTGAACAATCAATTTAGCATCTTTATTTACAGGAAGAAATAAATGGGTATTTAATTTAAGATGAACTCCAGACTCAACCAATTCAGGGTAATTTGGTGCCGTAAATGCTTTAAAATGTTCTGCATTTACTTTTGAAGTTCGATTACCGCGGTATAATTTATATTCAAAATACAAACAAACTTCAGTAATTACCGGTTTTCCGTTTTCCTGAAGCGAGGCAATCTGAATCGCCGTAATCAGGTTTTCTTTTGCATCGGTACGCAAATCTCCAATTGGCAATTGCGAACCAGTAAATACAACTGGTTTTGCCAAATTCTCCAGCATAAAACTCAATGCCGAAGCCGAATATGACATTGTATCTGAGCCGTGAAGAACCACAAAACCATCATAAGAAACGTAATTTTCTTCGATGCTTTCAGCAATTTTCGTCCACATTTCAGGATTCATGTTCGATGAATCTATTGGGTGTTCGAATGAAACTGTTTCAATTTCGCAATCTAATTGTTCAATTTCAGGAATGTTTTGCAATAGTTTATCAAAGTTAAACGCTTTCAGTGCACCAGTTGCAAAATCTTTGCTCATACCGATGGTTCCTCCGGTATAAATTAAAAGTATTTTTGCTTTAGACGACATCCTGATATTTTAATTTATTGACTACAGGATTGGCATACATAGATAAAAATCCTTGTCTGGTAACCGGATTATCACTTCCGATACGCATTTCTAAACGACGCTCAAAAAGTGATTTTTCATTTTCTTTATACAAATGCGAAAATTTATCGGTTTCGTTTAAAATATCGTAAGCAATAAAATTTGTTGGCCATAATTCGTAATTCTTCAAAATAGAATCGTCAATTACTTGTGCCAAAGCCTGAACTTGTTTGTTTGAGTTGTCATTTTCAGCTACAATCTGATCAATTTCAGCATCTAAAACATCTCCAACAGAAATGTGTATTCTTTTTTTGGTTCCCATAATTCCACTCAAAATGGTCATGAAATCCTCATTTTTGTCCTTAACATACACTTCATTGTTTGCTTCTGCCATTAATTGTGGCATTTTCAAAACATCAGTCGGGTCGTATTCGTATGAAATAGAAACGGGAACAATTCTTAATTTCTTAAAATAATCCATTAAATTGGTTTCGTCAGAACCCATACCGATCATTTTTAAAACTCCGGGATTGGTTTCGTCATTTCCGTCTTTCGTTCTTCCTTCTCTTTGTGCAATCCAAACCGAACGATTTTCGCGAAGCAATAATTGTCCCATATATTCTGCCAGCAATTTTGAACTTTGCAGCATTTCTCTTGGCGTTAAACCTCTTAAAACCAAAAAGTTTCTGTTTAGTTTTGCCAAAGTACTCAAGAATGCTTTTTTAACTAAATTGTCTCCAATTGCAGATGCCGTCATGACCAAACCATGTTCGAAAAGGCAAACATTTAATAAAGTTGTATCTAATAAAATATCTCTGTGATTAGAGATAAATAAGTATGAAGTATTTTTTTCGAGTTTCTCAAATCCCGAAGTTGTAAGCCCTTCAGAGCTTTTTTCGAGAACCTTTTGTATGGTATTATAAATAAAGTTGCATTGAAAATCACGAATCGAATGTGTTTTCTTTAACTGTTCCTTCCAAACCTCATCTTCTACTTCCGGAAAAGTAAAGTTCATCATGGTTTTCATCATCGGATGATTGACAACATCATGAAGTGCTTCGTTTATTTCAGAATCATAAAACGGTCGAATGGCATCAAATTTCTGCATTATAAATATTTATTTAAAGTGGGCAAAAGAACAAAAAAAAATTTAAAGTATTGTTAGTTGTTGGTTAAATACCAAAAACGTCTTTTGAGTTTTGTGTTGTTATTGCTGCAATTTCTTCTTCAGTTATAGTATAAATATAAGATAATTTTGTCAAAATATTTAGTAAAAAACTGCTTTCATTTCGCTTTCCTCTGTATGGAATTGGTGCTAAATAAGGAGAATCAGTCTCGAGAACGATATGTTTTAAATCGATTTGATTTAAAAACTGGTCAATTTTTCCGTTTTTAAAAGTTACAACTCCGCCAATTCCCAACTTCATATTATAGGATATTGCCTGTAAAGCCTGTTCGTAGGTTCCGCTAAAACAGTGGAAAATCCCAAATAAATCATCTGATTTTTCTTCTTCCAAAATTTCAAAAATCTCATCAAAAGCTTCACGGCAATGAATCACAATTGGCAATTTATATTGCTTTGCTAACTGAATTTGCCTCTTAAAAGCTATTTGCTGTTCTTTTAAATGTGTTTTATCCCAATACAAATCAATCCCGATTTCGCCAACAGCATAGAATTTTCTTTTTGCCAATTCCGTTTCAACGTGCTTCAACTCATCTTCGTAATTATCTTTCACGTAAGTGGGATGCAAACCCATCATCAGGAACACATTATCCGGATAACTCTGCTCTAAATCGTACATAGATTGCGTTGCAGCGGCATCAATTGCAGGAATAAAAAAACGTGTTACTCCGGCGCTGATGGCTCTCTGAATCATTTCGTCGCGATCCTGATCAAATTCTTCAGAATATAAATGGGTATGTGTATCGGTAATTATAGTAGTTGAATTCAATTGTCTAATTTTTTAAAGGCCCAAAATTACGACAATATTAAAAACTTTCCAATTGGCGGGGATGGAACGCGGATTACGCGGATTCACTTTGTGAAGACGCGGATAAAAACGGGTTTTTTCTTTTTGTCAGAACTAAGCGTTTTGTGTAAACCCGACAGGTTTTAAAAACTTGTCGGGTTTGAATACGTAATAAAACCTTTGTCAAAGTTTAAGACTTTAATAAGGTTTGGCGCATACTATTTACCCGTTTCAATAAAAGTTAAAGCGCGATCTAAAACCTCATCTTTTCCTTCCTGAATTCCTTTGATTGTTGGTTTTACTTCAATGTCCGGAACAATTCCTATTCTTTGTGTTTCGCGTTTGTCCGGGTAATATACTCCAACTCCAGAATATCTGGTATGGAATTCTTTGAAATCAAGTTCGGTTACATTTCCGTCTGCTCCTGCGGTCTGGCTTCCAATAATGGTTGTATTTCCAGCAGTTTGAAAACACATCGCTGTCCATTCTGACTGACTTATAGAATCTTCATTTAACAATACAATGACTTTTCCTTTGTAATTATCTTTGTTTTCTGAACCGCACTTTGTACCCTCTTTTTGCCATTTAAATCTTCCCGGATAACTAAAATCAGGATAGGTGTAAATTGCAAATTTTTCTTCATGAGCATTTAAGAAATTAGATATTTCTCTAAAAGTTCCGTTTGGATAATTTCGCATGTCAAACACAATTGCCTTGGTCGCTTTTAAGGCGTCGATCATATTAGGAACATTTGCATTTTTTAGAATACCCATATCAACGTATCCCACATTATTATCCAAAACTTTAAATTTTTCCTTTTTCTTCTTAACTCCTTTTTTGAATTCATTTCTGTGAGAGTCATGATAATCGTACCATATCATTGCTTTTGTGGTGTACTTTCCGTCTTTTAAAAATTCAACATTCACATTATCTGAAGTGCTATACAAAATTTTTCTAAGCACCTTATCTAAAAGCACAGGTTCATTTGAAGCGGCATATAAATCTCCATATTCTGAAATTAGTGCTGCAATTGTTTTGTCATTTACTTTCGTAATTACATCTCCTACTTTTATATCATCTGCTCCAGCCAAACTATCAGCAAGAATTTCAGTAACAACTATTTTGTTATCAATGATTTTGCAGTTTCCTGGAAAATATCTTCCAATATCTCCTTCAGCCAATTTATTGCGGTTATATCGTTCAAATGCAACATGACTATCATCAAGCGTAGACGACATTTTTCTAATTACGGTGTAAAAATCATCTTCAGTTTGAGAGTTAAGAACCAGAGGAAGTGTTTTTTGTAAAGTCAAATCCCATTTCTGGTCCATTAAATATTTATATGGGAAAAAATATTCAACTAAATTCCAATACATACAAAACCATAAAATCCTTGAGTTTTTATTATCAAATTTAAGATTAAAGTAATCGCCATTTTTAAGTGCATTATATCCTAGCCCAATTTCTTCTTCGGTTTGAAATCTATTGTTTTCAATAAATTTCAATTTCTTAGCAAGTTTTTTCGAAAATAACTTGCTGCTATTTATCCAGGATAAATCAAAGTTTTCATCAAAATACTCCACATCTTTTGGTGCAGCGATCGGTGCGATTTCCTTTACTGCGCCCAGATCATCTATCCAATTTTCTAAAATCAATGAAAACTCTTCTTTAGTTTGGGCTTTTTCTACTTTTGGCAAAATATCCAAAAGCTGATTATCCCAATTAAATTCTCCTTTGGCTACTTTTGGATGGTAATATTTCAGGAATCCCCAAACTTTACAGGTTGCGACAAGTTTCTCGGTTTCGGTAATTTTGGTGTTACCAAAAATGGTTTGTGAAAGGAATAAGAGAAAAAAGAAGGTAATTTTTTTCATTAAGACTGAAGTTTGAATTTATAATAGTTTCTTTAAATTATTTACCCGTTTCAATAAAAGTTAAAGCACGATCTAAAACCTCATCTTTTCCTTGCTGAATTCCTTTAATTGTTGGTTTTACTTCAATATCAGGGATAATTCCAATTCTTTGTGTTTCTCGTCTGTCAGGATAAAATACTCCAATTCCTGAGAATAACGTACGAAATCCTTTAAAGTCAAACACAGAAATATTTCCATCTGCGCCAGAAGTTTGGCTTCCAATAATGGTAGTGTGACCCGAAGTTTGAAAACACATTGCTGTCCATTCTGCGTGACTTTGAGTTTTCTCGTTAAGCAAAACGATTACTTTCCCTTTGTAATTATCCTTGTTGTCAAAACCGCTTGATGTTCCTTCGCTCCATTTAAATCTTCCAGGATAATTTAAATCCGGAATTGTGTAAATCGCAAATTTCTTTTCCTGAGGATTTATAAAATCTGATATTTCTTTGAAAGTGCCTTTTGGATAATTCCTCAAATCAAAAACGATTCCTTTAGTAGCTTTTAGTGCTTCAATCATATCAGGAATGTTTTTATCAGTTATAATTCCCATATCAACATATCCAATATTATTATCTAATAATTTGAATTTTTCCTTCTTTTTCCTTGCTCCTTTTAGAAATTCATTTCGGTGAGAATCATGATAATCAAACCAGGTCATTGTTCTTGTAATGTATTTGTCATCTTTAAGAAACTCTACTTTCACAGTATCCGACTTGCTTACTAAAATTCGACCAACCAGCTTGTCTAAATATTTAGCATTATTAGACGCACAGAAAAGCTCTCTATTTTCTGCAATAATCTCTTTTATTGTTTTGTCATTTACTTTAGTAATTACATCACCAATTTTTACATCATCTGCCTTTGCCAGACTATCGGCTAAAATTTCTGTTACAACCAGTTTATCATCAATTATCCTTCCATTGGCAGGAAAATATCTCTTAGGCACCGGTTCCGCTGATTGTGGATATACGTACACCTCTGTATGACTGTCATCAATTCTGGATGCAAATTTTCTTATTATAAGGTAAAAATCATCCGAATTCTTAGACTCAATAACAAGCGGTATTATTTTTTCTAAGGTTATATCCCATTTCTGATCCATTTGATATTTATATGGGAAAAAATATTCTACTAAATTCCAGAACATAAATATCATTCGAAGCTTTGAATTCTTGTCTGTAAAGTCTGGATTGTCGTGACTTTCATTTTTCAGATTAACATTTCCAACTCCTTCTAAACCATAAATATAAAATTGTTCTCCCTGAAATCTATTCTCTTCAATAAATTTTAATTTCTTCGAAAGTTTTTTGGAAAATAGCTTATTATTAAACCAGCTTAAATCGAAGTTTTTATCAAAATACTCTATATCTTTTGGAGATGCAATTGGTGCAATTTGTTTTACTTCACCTAAACCATTAATCCAATTTTCAAGTAGTGATGAAAATTCTTCTTTTGTTTGTGCTTTTTCTACTTTTGGCAAAATATCCAGAAGCTGTTGGTCCCAATTCAATTCTCCATTGGCTACTTTTGGGTGGTAATATTTAAGGAAACCCCAAACTTTGCAGGTCGCAGCAAGTTTTTCGGTCTCGGTAATTTTGGTGTTAGCAAAAATGGTTTGTGAAAGAAGTAAGAGAAAAAAGAGGGCAATTTTTTTCATTAAATAAAGGTTAGATCGGTAAATTGGTTTTGGTTGTTTTTTTATAAAAATAAAATCGAATTTAGAACTAAAATTCCAAATTCGATTACGGGTTTACGTAAAAGCAGATTTTAAACGTCGCTTTTTTCACACACATTTTTGTCAGACTGAGCGAAGTCGAAGTTCCACAAAGTTTTTGTGCTGTAAAACGTGTACGACCTTTGTCAAAGTTTAAACTTGACAAAGGTCGATGGAGCTTTATTCCAATTCCCTCAACAATATCTGAACCTCCACATAATCTTCATAATCCTCTGGAATTGTGCGCAAAATTTCTTTGCAGGCGTTGTAATTTTTTTGTTTCAATTTAATTAAAGCCAAATTCCAGGTTGCTTTATCTTTAAAGGCAGAAGTTCCTGATTGTAAATTGTTAAAAACATTTTGGGCTTTATTGATTTGATTGGCTTGTAATAATGAAACACCGTAAAAATATTGAATTTCGGGTGTGTTTTTTTCTTTTAAAATGGACTCAAAAAGTGGAATCGCCTTTTCATATTCTCCTGAATTAAAAGCGGTTTCTGCTTGTTTTAAACTTGCATTTACGTCGCTTCTTTCGGTAAAATAAGCCGATTCAGGGTGATTGAAATCTTCAAAGGATGGTTTTTGACTGTAATTATAAAAAAATAACCCCATCAAAATTACTGCAGATGCGGCAACGCCATAATACCACGGTTTTAGCGCAATTACTTTTGGCTTATTGAAATGCTTGTCTGAAATTTTCGTTAGATTTTCTTTGAAAGCTTCTCTTTCCTGCTGATATCCAAATTTAGTTTCCAGCTGAAGATGTACGGTTTTAAAGGTTTCAAATTCGGCAGCAAATTCGGGATCTTGTGCCAATTGATTCTCAAAACTATTTTTTTCTTCAACAGTCATTTCATCCTGAAGATATTGATCGAATGCTATGTAACGTTCTTCGTTCATGACTAATTATTTTTTAGGGATTTAAAGTTGTTGTTTTCCTGAATCCATTGTGTCAACTGGCCAATGCACAACGATTTTTTCTTGCGAACATAACCGTATGTAACATTGAGTTTTTCGGCGACTTCTTCCATCGATTTAATTGTAAAACTCAGCTTTAATAATTCCTGACATTTGTCTCCTAATTTTAGAAACATAGCGTCAAAAAGCTGTTGTTTTTCATTAAACTGTTCCGTTTGCTCTGCCAATTCCACTCCACATTCATTTATAGATCCCACATCTTCATGAATTGTTACCCCTTTATTAGATGTTTTTTTCAATTCGTTGAGCCATTTTCTTTTACATAACAAGAAAAAATAAGCATCAAACGGGCATGTTAGTTCCAGCGTTTTGGCTTTCGCCTGATTAAAAAGCAAAATCATAATTTCCTGCACCACATCTTGTGCCTGATCCTGATCGCCGGAATTGTTCTTTATATAAAAGACAACCTTAGGAACGAATTTTTTATAAATCTCCTGAATGATTGCCGAATTATTTGCCGCAAGTCCTTCGATATATTTTTGATCGGGATGAATTTTGATTTTGCTCATAAAAACAACTTTTATTTAGCTAATGTAAAAATAATCTCAAAATAAATTCTCAATAATGGGGTAACAATTATAAAATCAAGTTGATATAGCAATAGAAAACTCTTTTAGAACAATTAAAATTAAGAGAAATGGAAAGTTATCAATTAACAAACGAAAAGAATCTGGAGCGATTTCATAAAACACTTTCTGCCAAAATCAGAAACGGTTTTGTGATCATCGAGCATAACGAAAAATTGCCTTATGCTGTTTTATCCAAACAAAAAAAAGAAATCAACCACTCGCTTCATTTCTTCCTTACGCTTATCACTATCGGAATTTGGTCTGTTGTCTGGATATGTTTAATTGTTTCGCTTTCGCGGAGAAAAGACATACTCGTCGCACTCGATGAAGATGGAAATTTATTTGAAGAAAAATGCCTTTCGAAATAAATTTAAAAAATAGGGGTAACAATTTTTCATCCAAAAACATCTATTACTAAACTATAAAATTAGAAATCATGAAAACAATTAAAACCTTGATATTTTGTTTTGCAGCAACTTTAATATGCAGCTGCGATAACGACAACAACCCAACAAATAATGTATGCGATACAACTTATGTTTCTACATTAATTACAAATGCTTTTACAGCTGCAAATGGTTATAATGACCTTACAACTATGGATTTGGAAACGCATGAATATACAATACAGATTAATGCTAATGGAGAAATTTGCAGCGTAGGATATCAAAACCCAAGTACATACACCAGCGGTTATACTATGGAGGTCATCAATACAACGGCAAATACAAGTTATAGCGGAGTACATACTTTTTCGCAAACTACTTTAGATTACCAGTCAATAACGCCTGTATTAGTAAATTCCGGCGATATTATTAGGGTAAAAAGAACCATTCTGCCGGGATATACCGCGCTTAACCAAACCGTAGGGCGCTTATTAAGAAAATCAAATAATACAACCGTTCCCTATCCTGTTACTCAAGGAAATGCAGTGTTTTTAAGTTCCAACTTTTATGGTGCCGGAGGTCCGGCTCCCGATTTTGCACAACCCTATATTGCATTGGGTTTTAAAGTAAATTAAAATTCAGGGGTAACAATTTAAACTCCCTATTGATATATCTACAGAAAACAAGTTGAAAAATAAATTTTAAAAATAAGGGTAACAATATCAAACCTTAATTGATATAAGAATATAAAAACTATAATTAACCAGAATCTGAAAACCACTTGATAATAATCAGGACAGATTTATAAAAATTAGAAATCATGAACACAAATTTTAAAAAATTAGGGCTTTTATGCTTAGCATTATTTTCATTTGTAAGTTGCGACAATAACAACGACAGCGACGACAATATTGTTCTTCCGCCAACTTCAGGAGCTTTTAAAAGTATTAGCGAAAAAGGAGTAAAAAGAAATACACAAAATTTTACCGCTACTGCCGGAAATGGTTTGATAACCATAACTTCTGCAAAAGGTGTAAAACTAAACATTAACGGAGATTGTTTAACCAAAAACGGAAACGCCGTAACCGGAACTATCGAAATCGAATACATCGAACTTTTTGACAAAGGAAACATGCTGGTTACCAACAAACCAACAATGGGAGTTACTGCTGACGGAAAGAAAAACCTTTTAATTTCCGGAGGAGAATTTTTCATAAAAGCAACACAAGGCGGAGTTGCTCTTCAAACTTCTTGTACGATGAACTTAATTGTTCCAACGGCTTTAACGGACGGACTTGACAATGCCATGACATTATGGAATGGTGCAATTGATGACAAAGGAGAATTAGCATGGAGAGAAAACAAACCAAATGCTGACGGAAATGGCGGCGGAAAAGGTGGCGTACAAGGCGAAGGTGCCAATTACTATGTAACATTCGGAAATTTTGGATGGACAAATGTGGACCGTTTTTACAGCGATCCGAGACCAAAAACGACACTTCTTGTTGATGCTCCTGAAGGTTACGACAACGAAAACAGCGCTGTTTATCTTTCTTATGATGGTGAAGGAACAAATGCATTGGCTAAATTAGATACTTATACAGCAGAAGGATTATTTAGCGAACATTACGGTCAAATTCCGGTTGGATTAGCTTGTCATGTGATTTTTGTAACAGAATCTAACGGTCAATGGCGCTATGCAATCAAAGGCGTAACCATAACTGCAAATGCTGTTTACTCCTTTACTGTTGCAGAAACAACAGTGGGTACCGAAGCGCAACTGGTGGCTGCAATCAATGCTATTCAGTAACTTACAAAATACTTTTTAAGAAAAAGTGATGATTTGCTCATCACTTTTTTTTACATTTAATCCAGTTTTAAAATTAATTCTGATGATTTTAGGACTAAAAAACTCTTAGTTATGAAAACACTATCGTCTATTTTCTTTCTTCTCTTCTCTATTTTTTCAATAGGGCAAACAAAAGTAAAAGACACCATAACCCGAAGAGCCAATATTGGTTTTATCCAAAACGGAAATGCCGTTACTTATAAACCCGAAACACCGCCTTTGATTCCGATTGCGGGTGCGCCAAAACCAAGTTATTCGTATTTATGGGAACTCGGCGACGGTCATTACAGTAAAGAAGCCGAGCCGAGACATGTTTATAAAAACAAAGGAACTTATACCACAAGACTTGCCGTAACCAACAATTATGACAACGGTAAACCGCCGGCAACGCGTCCTAAAAAAGTAGCTATAAACGACATTACAGATACTGATTATAAAGACATTGCTTCGATTGCAGACCAAAACGGTTTTGCTATAATTAAAAACTGCGATCCAATTCCGGAACAGGAAATGGTAGTCGTAGTTGGTTATCAAAATCTGGAGAATTATGTCTCAAGCGGAAAATTGTATTTGTTCTATAATGAGAAACAATTCAAGAACAATAATTTTGAATTGGTCGATTTTAGAACCTATGCAAACGAACGCGAAGTAAAAGAAAACACCGTTGCTTCTGTCGATGATCTTGATGATTCAAAAAATTATCTGGCTTCCGCCGAAAATATTCTGAAACTTAAAAAATACCGAAATACAATTACCGAAGAAGATCTCGACGCTTCGTTATCAGATGCGAATAAAACCTATCACAATGTTTCGGTTTTAGAATTTGATGATGCCAATCCCGGAGAAACACACAATGTTTTTTATACTTTTAAAACGACTCCGGAAATGATAAAAGATACAAGCGCAACAGTTACGATGCGCGGAATTTTTGTTCCGAACCGAAGTTATAAAAACCATAAAATAAAAAATCTGGAAATGGAAATCGTAACTTCTCACGATCCCAACAAAATGGGTTCGAACGGAAGTTTTATGAATTACAGACTGGTACGTTTTAAAAGGGTAAATTTTAAAACCCGTTTTCAAAACAACGGCGAAGGTCCGGCGAGAATGATTCGGTTAGAAACGGATATTCCGGATATGTTCGATAAAAAGACTTTCCAGATTGAAGACATGTATCCTAAATGTCCAATTTGTCCAAAAGATGAAGTCCCAACCGTGAGTTGTCTCGATACAATTATCAAACAAAAACAGATTTTCTTTACGTTTAAAAATATTTATTTGCCCGGAAGCGAGCAAAAAAATGTACACGAAAAAGATTCTACAAAAGGTTTTGTAAAGTATTCCATGAAGTTTGCCGAAGATTTTCATAAAGTAAAAACCCGAAGCAGAACCGCTATTATTTTCGATAAAAACGAACCTATAATAACCAACTACGCCACTACCCGATTCCTGCCCGGAATTTCGATTGGTGTAAAAGCGGGTTATAATTTCTATTCGGATTTAGAAAAATCGACCAGTTATTTTGTTGGTGCAACAATTTCGCCTTTTAAATCGTATCGTTTTTATTGGCAGGCCGAATGGGTGAATGCTTTAAATAAATATGACAATGCTATTAATATCGTCGATCAGATAAATACAAATCCAAACGGAGTTAGACAATTGATACGCACCACAACAGCAACTGAAAACAAAAATATTAATTGGGAAGTTCCTATTTTGATTCGGTACAACATTAATAATTATATTGGAATTGGAGCTGGAATTCAGGCGAATATAAATGTTTCTGAAGAACAAAATCAAAACATAAAAATCGAAACTTTTGAAGGCGATAAAGAGAATTTTTTAATGAATACAACGACAACATCCAATACGGTAAAAAACTCTTTTACTGATTTTAAAACTGGTCTTTTATTTGATTTAACGGCTGGTTTTGCCAGAATTGGCCCAAGTTTGGGGGCACGTTACGTCATCAACTTTGAGCAGAATTTTAATTATTTCCAGCTTTATGGGATTTGGAAGTTTTAGTTATAACAAAGAGATGCACAAAGTTTTGCACAGAGATTCACAAAGTCATTAAAAAAAGTTTACCGCAAATTTTCACAAATTAGGATTATGTTTATTGATGCTTTTAATTTCTATAATTTGTGAAAATTTGCGGAATTTGTGGTAAAAAAAATCTTCTCAATCTCTGTGCAAACTTTTTGAATGTGTCTGAAACAAAAAACTATGACAAAATTATATTGCTATATTTTCATCTTCTCTACTCTGATTTTATTCGGGCAGAAATCACTTAATATTGAAGATAAAATATATAACGCAATTGATGTTTTTGTGGCGAATCCTTCCGCGAAAGCGTTACAAAATTTAACGAATACAGAAACTGATTTTTGGAGAAATTCGAAACCAAAAACCAAAGATGAATTATTGGCGATTGTAGTTTTAAACTGCAACAAAGCGTATTACGAAAATCAATTTGGTCAAACCGAAAAAGCGATCTCAAGTTACGAAAAAGCCTGGCAAATCTATCAGAAAAACAAACTTAGCAATTATGATATTATTGAGTATTGCCTAAAACCTTTAGGCAATTTATACACGGTTCTAGGCGATTATGATAGCGCAGAAAATATTATAAAACAGTACTTTTTCATAATCAATACTTCTAAAAATTATCCTGACGCAGCGAAACAAAAAATTGCGGCAATTTTAAATTTATCGAATGTTTATCAGAGTTCGGGAAAAACTTCATTGGCTATTGAATTATTGGAAAACACTTTGAAAACAGAGAAATTATCGAATGTTCAAAAAGGAATTTTATTGAATAATTTGGGGAATAATTATATGCTGAATTCAAATAAGTTTTTATTCATTGTAAGTTCCACTGATAATTCAGAAAAATCATTTAAGACTGCGATTAAGTATCTGGAAAAAGAAAAAGGTCAATATGAAACCTTGTCTAATTGTTATAGAAATTTAGCTTCTTTGAATATAAGATGGCAAAACTATGATCTTGCAAATTCTTATTTGGAAAAAGCAGAAAAGTTGTTTTTTGAAACTCCAAATCGACAACCAAGACAAATTGCTAAATTGTATTATGAAAAAGCTTTGCTGCTTTTTGAACAACGAAAATATGCTGAAAGTTCTAAAGAAATTCAGGCTGTTTTTAAAGTTTTAATTCTGAATTATAATTCAAAAAACATTCTGCCAAAAGAGAATGAATTGTATGCCGAAACGGTTTTATTAGATGTTCTTGATTTGCAAGCAGAAAATTTCTTAAAACAAAACCAATCTAAAAAGGCGCTTTTTGCTTATCAGCTTTCTTTTCATATTGAAGAGTTGATGATGAATATTTTGGTTTATGAAAACTCCAAAATTATCAGCCAAATGAGGGCGAGAAATCGTACCGAAAAATGTATTTTAATTTACGATCGATTGTATCAGAAAGAAAATAAAATTCAATATTTGGAAGAAGCTTTTCAATTAAGTGAAAAAACAAAATCAGGCATTTTGCAACGTTATCGTTCGAATATTAAAAGTGCCTCTATACAAGAAAACTCTCTTTTAAAAGGACTTCAAAATTTAAATAATACTATTATAAAAGAGCAGCAAAAAGGTGATTTAGCAAATATTTCAACTATAAATTCGGCAATAAAAAAGCAAAACGAATTGATGCTTTCATTGAAAAAAGTTCAATTTAAAAATTCGAATTCTTCTTCTGAAAATTGCGATCTGAAAAGTCTTTTATCAAAATTGGAAAAAGACAAAGCTATAATGGTTTATTATTTTATGGGCGATGAAAATTTGTTTTATTTCACTTTTCAAAATAATCGAATTAATCTTCAAAATATTAATATTACAGATACAGCAATTCCGAAAATTGCACAATTTATAGATTACTTCAACGATGCAGATGCTATTACAAATGACATTTCAGGCTATAATAAATGTGGAAAAGATATTTATCGTATGTTGAAATTACCTCAAAACAATATCTACAAAAACCTCATCATTATTCCTGACGGAATTTTGAATTTCCTTCCTTTTGAAGCTTTGATAACTCAGGAATCATCTACAACAAATTTTGCCAAAATGCATTATCTGTTGAATGATTTTAAGATTGGTTATAATACTTCGGCCAATATTTATATGAATTCAAAACCAATTTCAAATTCAGAAAAAACAGTTTTGGGAATCTTTCCGGTTTTCGAAAGCACACCTTTTGAGTTGAGTTATTCGAAGAAAGAACTGGAATCTATTCGAAGTAATTTCAAAGGAAAATATTTGGAAAATTCAGATGCCAGTTTTTCTAATTTTAAAAACAATGCAAACCAATATTCGATTTTGCATTTGAGTACACACGCTTCTTCGGGCGATATTGAAACTCCGGCAAGCATTAAATTTTATGATCAGGAAATATTGTATTCTGAGTTGTATAATCTCAATATTAATCCGGATTTAGTAGTTTTAAGTGCTTGCGAAACTGGAATTGGAAAACTCTACAAAGCCGAAGGCGCGATGAGTGTAGCAAGAGGTTTTCAGTTTGCGGGCGCGCAGAATTTATTGTTTTCGCTGTGGAAAGTAAACGATTATACCACATCGGTTTTTATGACTGATTTTTATAAAAACATTAAAAATGATATTCCTTATTTTGAAGCTAATGCAAATGCAAAACTGGATTTTCTAAACGACAAATCGATTCCGAACGCGAAGAAATCACCTTATTACTGGAGTTCTTTTGTGTATTACGGATCTATTTCTGCTGAAGAAAAAGCAACAAATTATATCTTTTACATCATTAGTTTATTGACTGTAATTGGCTTATTTTTGGTTTTCAATCATTACCAAAAATGGAAAATCTTCACGAAGTTCTCAAAAAAGAGAAATACAAAAAAATAAAATTCAAAGTCACCAAAACGCAGCATCTTTTAATAAAAGCCAAAATAAACGGCGTTTCCGGAAATTTTATTTTAGATACCGGAGCTTCTAACACCTGCATTGGTTTTGAAAGTATGGAACGTTTTGAAATATCTTCAAAAAAATCGAAAACCAAAGCTTCAGGAGCTGGCGGAACCGGAATGAAAACGGAAGTTTCTGCCCATAACAATTTACAAATCGGAAGCTGGAAAAACACTGATTTTGGTTTGGTAATTTTTGATCTTTCGCACGTAAATGAAGCTTTAGAATCCTATAAAGCCAAACCTGTTCATGGCATTATTGGTGCTGATGTTTTATTGGAGGGTAAGGCGATTATTGATTATTTTAATCATTATTTATACCTTAAGTAAGATTCAATTTTTATCCCGAGGCTTCGGGACTAAATTCCTAATTGAGAACTTCTTATAAATCAAAAATCCCAAATTCCAATTAAGGAATTTGGGATTTTTTGTTTGTTTTAAATTCAATTCTTTTTGAATTTTGTCCCGAAGCCTCGGGATAAATATTGAAATTTCTAATGCGTATGTTTTGGATTAAAACCATCTTCGCTTAATTCGGTGTGCTCATAATCGGCAACCATTTCAGCTTCGTAATCGATTTTTTCTCCTTTAGATAATCTTCTAATTATTCCTTCCATTATTTGGTAGATTACCGGAACAACAATCAAGGTTAGGAATAAAGAAGAAATCAATCCTCCGATAATTACCCAGGCCAAACCGTTTTTCCACTCAGCTCCTGCTCCAGATGCTAATGCAATTGGGAACATACCAAATACCATCGCAATTGTTGTCATCAAAATTGGACGTAAACGTGCGTGATTTGCCTGAATTAATGCCGTTCTGATAGATTCTCCGGCAGCTCTTCTTTGGTTGGTGTAATCGACAAGCATGATCGCATTCTTACACACCAGACCAATCAACATGATAATACCTAAAATGGTAAAGATATTTAATGAGTTGTTTGTTAATGCCAATGCTAATAATGCACCAATAAATGATAACGGAATAGCAAATAATACCACAAACGGGTGAACAAAACTATCATATAAACTCACCATAACAAGGTAAACCAGGATAATAGCAGCTAATAAAGCGATACCTAAAGTACCAAAACCTTCAGATTGGTTTTCCTGATCTCCACCCCAGATGTAATTGACACCAGCTGGTTTTTTCAGTTTATCCAGTTTCTCCTGCCATATTCCCACAATTGTTCCTGAAGGAACCCCAACGTTTTGTCCTTTTACAGTTACAGATGCAGATTTGTCTCTACGCTCTAACTGGCTAGGTCCTGAACCTTCTGTAATATCAGCAAATTGAGACAATTTAATTTGTTGTCCTGCTGAGTTAATGAAAATCAAATTACTAACATCAGTAATACTTTTTCTGTCGAATGCATTATATCTAATGTTGATATCGTATTCATATTCTCCGGCTCTGTATTTACCATCTGTGTTTCCGCTAAAAGCAGTTTGCATCGTTAAACCAACAGTTTGAAGTGTTAATCCTAAAGCGGCCATTTTATCACGGTCTACTTTTACGTTAACCTCAGGGTTTCCGTCTTCAACAGTTAATTTAATCTCTGTTGTACCGGGAATAGTACGTAATTGCGCTTCAGCTTGTTTTGCAAATGCCATTGCTGCTTCTGTAGAAGGACCTGTTACGATCAATCCTAAAGTAGCATCTTCTGCAGTTCCCAAAATACCAACCGGAACTGTTTTTACTTTTGCTCCAACTAATACTTTTTCTAACTTACGTTTGATTTTTGCAGCATAAACCGATGCATCATCTGTACGGTCTTTTTGCTCAATCATTTTTACGTCAATCTCCGCTTTGTAAGCTGTAGCCTGAGATGCTCCAAAACCTTCAGAGGTTTGTCCCACAGTTGTAATTTGACTGTGAACATATTCCTGAGATTTCAAATAAGCTTCTGCTTTTTGAGTCATGAAGTTCGTTTGTTCTAACGATGCGTCTTTTGGCATTTCGATTTGAACCAGGAACTCTCCACTATCAGAAGAAGCGAAAAATTCTCCTCCAATAAAGCCTCCTAATCCGAAAATTGATCCGAAGAATAATAACAGAACTACTAAAACAGTTTTAATATAATGATCCAAACACCAAGTCAATAACTCAGAAATCCAGTTGGTAAAACGTGTTAAATAGTTTTCGAAACCAAGAATGATTCTTCCAAATAAATTCTTTCCTTCAATGTGCTCTAATTTCCCGAAACGAGATGACAACCAAGGAATAATGGTAAATGAAGCTAAAAGCGAAAGTAATGTAGAAATAATTACCGTAACACAAAATTGTGTAATGATATTAGATACCAAACCAGAACTCATTGCGATTGGCAGGAACACTACCACAATTACTAATGTGATCGAAGTTACTGTACCACCAATTTCTGCAGTTCCATCATAAGAGGCCCGAATTCGGCTTTTACCCATTTCCATGTGTCGGTAAATATTCTCGAGGACCACAATCGCATCATCGACCAGAATACCAACTACCAGAGACAACCCTAATAAACTCATTAAGTTCAGTGTATATCCCATTAAATAAATACCAATAAATGTTGCAATCAACGATGCCGGAATCGAAACCATTACAATCAATGAGTTTCTAATACTATGCAGGAAAAACAACATTACAAGTGCTACCAGAACTACCGCAATTAATAAATCGTGCACAACAGAATCTGCCGCTTCAAGAGTAAAGATTGTACTATCTTTTGCTACTTCAAGTTTTAACTGATTTCCTTTATAATCATTTTCAAGAATAGCAATTGTTTTTAATAATTGCTCACTTACCGCTACGGCATTTGCATCAGATTGTTTTACGATTTGTAAAACGATAGCGCTTTTTTGATCTACACGTGATATTTTTTCAGCTATTTTTTGAGTATCCTGAACATCAGCAATATCGCCTAAACGAACCTGAATTCCGTTTTGAGAAGAAACAACAAGGTTTCTTAATTCCTCAACACTTTTATATTTACCCGCTAAACGAATTAATATTTTTTGGTTACGTGTTTGGATATTTCCCGTTGGGAAATCTAAATTCGAAGTCAAAATATTTTGTTGTACCTGCGGAACAGATAATCCGTAACCCTGCATTTTAACAGCATCAAGATTTACCTGAATTTCACGCTCAGAACCACCAATAATATTTACCTGAGCAACACCTTGTACACGAGATAAAATAGGAGCGATTTTTTTGTCAATTAAGTCATAAAATTCTGCTTCGTCCATTTTTCCATTAGCACCAAGTGTCATAATTGGTAAATCACTCAGCGAGAATTTTGTCAGCGAAGGCGTTTCGGCATCATCCGGTAAATCACTAATAATGGCGTTTATTTTTCGCTGTGCATCATTCAAAGAAAAATCGACTTTTGCATTTGATGTTAACGTAATCGAAACGATAGATAAACTTTCGTATGATTTTGAGTCAATTTTTTTGACATTTTCTAAGGACGCAATCGCATCTTCAATTTTCTTGGTTACCGTGTTTTCTACCTCACTTGGAGAAGCTCCCGGATAAATTGTAGAAATTGTAATAACGTTTTGTTCAAATTTCGGGATCAGCTCATAGCCTAATTGGCTGTAACTGAACAATCCACCAAGTGTTAGAATTGTAAACAATACAATAACTAACGACGGACGTTTTATGGATATTTCGGCTAATTTCATATATTCTTTTGAATTTATTAAGTCCTTAGTTTTTAGTCCTTAGTCTTAAAGATTAGTTTGACTAATTCTCAGGACTGTGTACTTTGTACTAATCACTAATTTCTTTATTTAATAATTTCTACTGTATTACCGTCTTGTAAGTTAATTTGACCTGTAGTAATTACACTTTCACCGTCAGATAATCCATTGATTACTTCTACTTTATCTCCTAAAATTCTTCCAGCCGTAACTTTTCTTAATTTTGCGATTCCATTTTCAACTACAAATATTTCATTACTGCTCACACTTCCTACGAATGCATTTCTAGGTACAACCATCAGGTTTTGTTTTTGTTGATTTGAAGAGAAATTTGCAGTTCCATACATACCCGCTTTCAGGTCGTTATTAGAGTTGTTTGTGATTTCAATTTCAACAGGAAAGTTCAAAGACTCATCTGCTTTTGAAGCGATAAAAGTAATTTTTCCGGAAAAAGTTTTATCAGGATAAACACTTGCAGTTACTTTAATCTGATTTCCTAATTTTAAACTTGCAACCTGAGTTTCGTTTACTGTAACAACTAGTTTTAATTTAGAAACATTTACGATATCAAACAAAGCTGTTGCTGGCATTCCTGCTAAAATAGATCCTGGCTCAATATATTTTTTATTGATAAATCCGCTTATTGGCGCTTTTACTTTTGTGTCTCCAACATTAATGTTTGCTTGTGTTAAGTTAGACTGCGCATTTGTTAAAGCTAATTTAGCCTGATCTAATTGTTGTTTTGTAACACCACCTGTTTTAAAAGCATTTTCATATCTCTCATAATCAGATTTTGCATTTTGATAAACGGCCTGCGCTTGTTGTGCACTAACATTAATTACATCACCTCTAACTGTCAATAAAGTTTGACCTACTCTTACGTAATCACCTTCTTTAGCTAAAACACTGATTACTTTTCCAGATTTCTCAGCAGAGAAAGTTAATTCCTGAATTGGTTGAAAATTTCCATTTGCAACGAAATCCAAAGAAATTTCTTCCGTTTTTACAGGAGAAACTTTAACCGAAACTGCAGCATTTTTCTCTGCTACGATATCTGTTTTTGCTTTGTTCTCCTTCTTATTATTATTTAAGACATATCCAATCACACCCAGTGCTGCGATTATGATTACGATTGTTATAATAGTTTTCTTCATTGTAATTAGTTATTTAATAAGAGTTTTTAGTTCGCCTTTTGATTTGATTAGTGCTACTTCGGCAATTTTATAATTTAAAACTGCTCTGGTATAATTATTTTGAGCTTCAAGTGATGCATTTTCAGCATCCAGTAAATCTGTTAAAGATGCTAATCCCTGAAGGTAATTGTTTTTTGTATCGCTTAAGATTTCACTCGCCAGGCGCATATTTTCTTTTTGGTTTTCGATTGTAATCAGATTGTTTTCGATTTGCGCCATTGCATTTCTATAATCTAAATCAAGAGAAAGTTTTGTGTCTTTTATATCTTCCTGTAATGATCTGATATCTACATCTGCTTGTCTTACTCTGGCACGAGTTCCAAATCCTGTAAAGATTGGCACTCTTAAATTCAATCCAATTCCTGAGTAATCAGACCAATAAACTCCTGAAGATGGTTTTGCAAACCAAGGAAATTCAGGACCCTGCCCAATATAATTGTAGCCTGCAGTTAAAGAAAGTGTTGGGTAATATTCTGCCTGAACAGCTTTCTTTTGAAACACCAATAATTCTTCTTGTTTTTTCAAAAGCAGATATTCTGTTCTGTTTTCAATGTTTGGCAATTCTGTTAAAGCAGCCGGAACAACTTCAAATTCTTCTTTCGGGATTTCGATTTGAGTTTCAATAGGCATTCCCATATAAAACTTCAAAGCATTTTCCTGTAATTGAATTTGATTGATAATTTGCTGACGTTCTGTACTAATGTTAGACATTTTTACAACGATACGATCTAAGTCAATTCTTTTTGCCAATCCGTTATCAAATTGTCCCTGAACGATGTCACGAACTTTAGTAGTGTTAACATAATTACTGTCTAATAATGTTAATCTTTCTTTTTGCACATAAACAGAATAGTAATTGTTTGCAACTCTTTCAATAACTTGTTCTTCTGTTAACTGATCGTTGATTTGATAAAATTCGCGAGTAGATCTTGCCGCTTTTAATCCGGTAAAAACCGCCTGATCAAAAATTGCCTGTGTTAAGGAAATTCCGGCTCCCGATGTCCATTTTTGACCAAAAGTTGCCTGAATACTAGTTCCTGGCTGTCCAAAACTGGCTCCGTCAATTACACTAGTCTGTAAAATTGGATTGTACGTTAAATTTCCGTTTGCAGAAATTTGAGGCAAAGCTCTGGAACGCACTTCCTGAATTTGATACTCGCTATTTTCAACCTGCAGTTTAGATTTTTTAGCATCCGACTTGTTTTGAAGCGCATACGTAAGAGCATCCTTTAAGGTTAATGTTTGGACTTGTGCGTTGGCAGCCAAGCCAATTGTACACAAAAATATAAGAATTATTCGTTTCATAGATTGATGATTAAGTAATAATTTTTTTAAGTTGTTTTTCTAATTCTAGTATTCCATCTGGTGTTGCCATTGCTCTGGTATGATATTCCAAAGCTTCTAACTCTATTTCCTGAGCCTCTCTCTCAGAAATTGTATTTTCATTAATGTGAAAAATTAAAGTGTAATAAAATTTCACATACACATCAATGTTTATATCCGGGCGATAAAGTTTCTCGCTAATTCCTTTTTTAATATTTTCTCTAAAATACTGCGTACACTGCTCTATTTCGTGAGACAATACATTTTGATATATTTCTGGATAATGTTTTTTTAATTGATAAATCGGCGAAGTATCCATATTATTTTTAAACATGTCCCTGAACATTTCTCTGATCTCAAAATTTTCCATAATTGCATTGTAGTTTTTAGCCACAATAGAATCAATTATTTCATGTACTTGTCTGTGAACCATCGAGGTACTTTCTTCAATTAAAACCTCTTTGTTACAAAAATATTTGTAAATCGTTTTTTTTGAAATACACATTTCACCCGCAATATCATCCATCGTAACACTTTTAAAGCCTAACTTTAAAAATAAATCGCTCGCTTTTGCTATGATTTTTTCTTTCATCTTAATTTTCAAATTTCCTTACAAATATAATTCGGAAACTTTTTTAAAAAAAATAGTTTCCGTATTTTGTAATAATTTTACATTAACTTATTCATCAAATAAGAATTATATGCTAAATTCCAGGTTAGCGATCAGCTTAATGTCTTTTCCAAGCGCTAATCCTCCGTGATGATTGTATGAATTGTAATCTAAACCAAAATCCTGGCGCTTGATATCGCCTTTAATTTCAAAAGCAACTTTTCTCTCTCCGTTATAAGAATTAATTCCAATAAATTCTGCATCAAGTTCTACAACTTTGGTTACATCTTTTATGGTTAAATCGCCTTTAAAGAAATTAATGTTATTGTTTACTTTTTGAAAAGAAGTCGATTTAAAACTAATAATCGGATGTTCGTTTACATTAAACAAATCATTCAATTGCAAGTGTGTATCTATTTGCTGAAAACTATCTGCCTTGTTATTTATATCTAATGAAAATTCCACCGAAGCATCTTCAATTTCGTTATCTTCAATATTGACGTAACCATCAAATTTATTTTCGGTTCCTCCCAAATAAGCAAGGATAGAATGTCTCATTTTAATTAAAACATCTGATTGACTAGAATCTAACGTCCACGTTGTTTTCATAATTATCTGATTTATGAGTTTATAAATTACTCAACTTTCCATGGAAACTTTTTTAGTGTTGTGAGTTTCCATTTGAAAGTGCAAATATAAACAGGAAACTCTAAACACCAAGAAAGTTTCCAAGTTTTTTCAAAAATAATTTTAACAGATTAAAAATGAAGAGTTTTAAAGTCCTTTTTTGAGGAAACTAAATTCCTTTTTAAATTTTAGAAACTTTAATTCATAATTGAATTGTATCTTTGAGGCTCGTTAATCAGAATTTCATTTTATGCACGATATTAGTCAGTACCAGGATTTTTTTATTACCTATTTAGAAAGCCAAAGCATTACCAAAGAACCCAAAAATCTTTACGAACCAATTGAATATATTTTAGGCCTTGGCGGAAAACGCATGCGTCCGGTACTAACTTTAATGACTGCAGAAGTTTTTAATACTGATTATAAAACAGCGCTTCCGGCGGCAATGGCGGTTGAGGTTTTTCATAATTTCTCACTGGTTCACGATGATATTATGGATGATGCGCCTTTGCGACGAGGAAAAGTTACGGTACACGAAAAATGGAACATCAATACCGGTATTTTATCCGGAGATGCCATGCTCATTCTGGCTTATCAGTATTTTGAACAATATGAACCCGGTGTTTTCAGGGACTTAGCAAAATTGTTTAGCAAAACGGCACTTGAAGTTTGCGAAGGACAGCAATGGGATGTTGATTTTGAAGAAAGAAACAACGTAACGATTCCGGAATATCTGAAAATGATCGAATATAAAACAGCTGTTTTAGTTGCTGCAGCTATGAAAATGGGAGCAATAGTAGCCAAAACTTCTGAAAAAGAAGCGGATCTGATTTACGATTTTGGTTTGAATTTAGGTTTGGCTTTTCAATTGCAAGATGATTTTCTGGATGCTTTTGGAGATCCGGAAACCTTTGGAAAACAAGTTGGCGGAGATATTATTGTAAACAAAAAAACCTATTTATATCTAAAAGCATTAGAATTTTCTTCAACGGAAAAAGGCTCAGAATTACAAAAATTATTCAGTTTACAACTTGAAGATAATTCAGAAAAAATAGAAACGGCAAAAGCAATCTTCAACGAATCCGGAGCATCAAAAGCCACTCAGGAAGCGATAGAAATGTATACTTTTAGAGCTTTTGAAACTTTAGATAAAATGGATATTAACGCTGAAAAGAAAGATATTCTTAGAACTTTTGGTGAGAATTTGATGGGGAGAAAAGTTTAGTTTTCAAAGGGGCTTCGACTCCGCTCAGCCTGACATCACGAGTGTCATCCTGAGCGATCCCGAAGCTTCGGGAGAAGGCTCGTTTTACATAATAAACCCGACAGGTTTTATCATTTTAGAAATTAAAACAAATCATCCGGATCAACTAAATCCGATAGTTTTTGTTTTAAATCCTCTTTTAAAATGGTTAATCCGTATTGATACGAAGCGTTCATCCAGCCAAAACCTTCTTCGGTGATATAATTAAACTCCGTTCCTACGTTCCCGTATTCTGCAAAAATTTTATGTGAACTTATCGATAAATCAAACTTTTCGGGAATTGTTCCGTTATAATCTACCGCGTTTCTGGTAATCAGCCAAAGCCATCTATACACCATTTCCTGCGCTTCTTCCTGAAAATTATAATTTAATAACCCTTCCCACAAAAGCATTTGATGCGGCGCCCAGCCAAATGGATAATCCCATTGTCGTGTTGGCGCGTTTTTATCTAATTCAGCAATTGACTCTTTGGTGCTTCCGGCAATTCCGCCTTTCATTTTAAACTTTGGAAGCGTCTTTTTTACCAGAATTTCGGCTTGTTCCGGCGTACTTATTTTTGCCCAAAGCGGGTAAAATGTTGGAGCAGCTTCAAAAATATGTTGTTTTTCGTTTACAAAATCATAATCAAAATAGATTCCGTTTTCTTCATTCCAACACATTTTGTTGATTTTCTCCTTTCTGGAATCTGCTTTTGAAAACCAATATTCGCTTGAAAAAGATTTGTCTTCAAAATATTGAAATTCATTTTTAAAATATTTCTCAATCAAAAAAGCAATGTCCGTTTCGTATTTATAAAGTAAACTATTAATTGCAACCGTGTTTAAATTGGCACAAATTCCGACTAATCTGTTTGTGGTATCGTGACCGCTTTCGCGCATGCTTCTGTCGTGAACAAAATATTTATCAAGTTCAGCATCAACAACTTTTCTTTCAAGATATTTCTTTTCGAATTCTCGCGTAGACAAATTATATTTTGGGGCATATTGCTCCAGAATATCATCAAAATGACCTTCTTCTACTTCAAAAGGAAGCCCGATTCCTTCTGCTTTATAGCGATTTAAACCATTTGCTGTAAGTCGTTTTCCTTCTTCCATCCAAACGGTTTGATATTCTTTTATGGCGGTTTTTAGATGTCTTTCGATCCAGAAAATATCCGGATTTGACTTTTCTAAAACATCCATAATTAAAGAAGTATAAAGCGGTGGCTGCGTGCGGGTTAAATAATAACTTCGGTTGGCATTAAGGATTTTTCCGTAATGATCGATTTGGTATTTAAAGTTCTCTGCAATACCCAAAGCAAGCTCAATCTTGTCGTCAATTAAAAGTCCTTTGGCAATAAAATAACTGTCCCAACCGTACATTTCGTTGAATCTTCCACCAGGGACAACGAACGGAACTCCGGATATTTCATTGTTTTTTATTTGAAGTGCCAAAGCCAGAATTCCGGGTTTTTTGTTCAGCGATAAAACATATTCAGGAGAAATATTTTTAGGCATCTGAACCACTTTCAATTTTGGCGTTGTAGCTTCTAATTTTTTGAAATAATCAAAAACAATTTCATCGCCAAACGGCACATATAAATACGCGATTTCATTTTCGATTTTATCGTCTTCCAGAATTTTCTTTACACCAATGGCGTCGATTGTTCTGGTAAGGCCTTTCCAGTATAAATCTTTTATTTTTCGTGAAATTCTTTTTACAGGATCTTCGGTGATTTCATTCAGGTCTATTTCGGCAAAATCGGCATTGTTTTTTTTAGCCAAAGCCAATTCCTGCAACAAATTCGAAAGCTGATAAGTTCCTTCAATTACTGCCGAATTTCCGTTTTCATCGTTCAGCAAAAAACTTTTAGGACCGTGATCATCAATCGTGATTTTTTTATCGCCGTCAGTATCTTCCTGAGCCAATAATTTTTCGATGGTTTGGGTTATATGTAATTTAAATTTCATCTTTTGCAGTTATTTTTTTAAGAATAAAAAAGGAAATCAGTAATAAAGTCATCGGAATTAAGGTAAAATAAAATGCTTTTTCAGGTCCTTCATTTTTAAACAGCCAACCTGTAATTCTGGAGCCTAAAGTTCCGCCAAGTGCAGAAAAAATCACAATTAATCCAGTCATTGAACTTTGCAGGTTTTTGGGCAAAGCACTCAAAACAATGGAATTTAATAAAGGATAAATAGGCGCAATAAACAATCCGATTAATGGAAATGCAAACCCAATTACCGGAATATCCGAAAGTGTATTGATATTTTTCACTTCTAATCCAACGGTTTTTGGAAGTACAAAAACAACCAACAACATCGCTGCAATAATACAGAAACTCAAAACCCAGATCCAGTTTACTTTTTTGGTTACAATGCCGGCAATTAATCTTCCAACAGCTAATGAAATTGCCAAAATACTGGCCATCATAATGCTGATATTCTCCGGCAAATGCAAAACTTTTGTATTGAATGTTGGCAGCCAGGATAGAATTCCTTGTTCGATCATGACAAATAAAAACACGCTGATTACAAAAATAACGGTAAGCAATTTTGCCATTAATTTGAACATTTGCAAAAAATCATCTTTGATATTTACTCCTGCTGAAACTTCAGCTTCTTCAAATTTTACAAAGAATAAAAACAAAAACGAAAGCAATGATAATCCTGCTAAAAACCAATAGACATTCAACCACGAATTCGGATCGTTTTCGTTATTAAAAGCAGGAAATAAAAAATATGCTAAAGCAATTCCCACCATGAAAAAACCTTCGATACTACTCATTAATGCGTTGTGTTCTTTTTTGGTTTCGGTCACGGTTCCGATTAACGAATAAACAGAAACTTTGATCAAAGCAAATGAAACGCCAACAGTTGCAAAAAGGATTTTAGCATTGTCAAATGAATTTCCAAAATACATAGAAATACAAGCCAAAGTCACTAGAGCCAAACCTGCAAGCATCGCTTTTCTATAGCCAATTCTTGGTAAAAAAGAAGCTATAAAAAAGGATACAATAGCAATGGGCATGTCTTTAAAAGCTTCTAAAATACTGGCCTGAACCTCATCGACTCCGTAATTTTTTTGCGATTTTAAAATCACAATTCCTACGCTGTTTAATAAAATAGCAAAGACGAAATAATTGAGGTAAAGCGAGATTTTAATTCCTATGTTTTTCATTTGTTTTTATTTGCATTGCTTTGTGGTTACGGTGCGGAGACGCACTGCTGTGCGCCTCTACAAATACCGTATGTATATTTTTTACGTTGAATTAGAAATTAATCGCCACCGAAAATCTAAAGGCGCGTCCTAAAATTGGTCTTGCCATAAATACATCGCTTGCTGCAGATGTTGTTTGTCTTGGATCTCCTTCGGTTAAACCAATTTCGTTAAATAAATTGGAAGCATCAATTGCAAAACGAAGATTGTTATACGTATAATTTAAACCTGCTCCAACTTCTTTATAAGCAGGTAAAACTTGTCTGTTATCCTGATTCGTGAATTTTTTATCATAATAAGAAAACTGAACGTAAGCTGTAAAATCTTTTGTAATGTCAACTTCTGGTCTTAGGTTACAGAAAAATTTAGGAATTCTTCTGGCTGTATTTCCGTTAAAATCAAAAGTCGAACCGTCTGCATTTGTTCCTGTAAAATTATCGTATTCCGGTTTTTGAACGGTGAATGTAAAGTTCAGTTTTACGAATTCATATCTGGCGTTGGTTTCTACTTCAAGTCCAATATTATTTACGTCTGCAAATTTATTTTCTGAAGATCCATCAGATAAAATATCAGTAAAGGCAACGTTTTTTAAATTCATATGAAACAAATTCGCATTTACAGAGAAGAAAGAGCCTGAATATTTATAACCCAATTCAAATTGATTTACTTCTGTATTTTCCAGTTTGCTTAAATCGGCTGCATTGTCATAAAATGATTCTTCAATAGGTGATCTAAAACCATGGCTGTAACGAACATATGAAGCCATCTTGTCGTTGAATTTGTAGTTTCCAGCGGCAGTATAAGACCATTCGCTTACATCATATCTCCAATAAGTATACGGATTTCCTTTTACCGTTGTCACCGCGTCATCTGCCGTATTGTTGTCTAAAATTCCTAAATCTTCGGCAAAAAATCTGGCGTTATCTCTGTATCCTGAATATTTGTCTTTGTTGTATCTTAAACCAGCATTGAACGTTAAATTGTCTGTTGCTTTAATCTCAGCGTCGGCATAAATATCATTCAAAAGTCCTTTGGTTTGTGCATCTCTTTCTAACCATGTAATTCTTTCTACACCATTAAAAGTATGTTCAACTCCTGTTGTATTATCGGTAACATTTAATAATCTCGGATTGTCTGAAACACTTACTAAATACGAATTCCAGTTCCAATATTGGTTTGATTTCCAGTTCGAATAATAATATCCTGCTGTCAATTGCACCGGATCTAAATCAAATGTAAAAGAGAAATTATTAGCAAAATTGTTCATCTTTTTCTCAATGTGCCAAAGATCTGCTCTCATAATCAAAGCATTTGGGTCTAAAGCCGCACCATTATCTACATAAGAATAAGCAAGATTTCCGGCAGTGGTGTTTTGAATATCTGTTGCATAGGCATCTTGTGTCCAAGGTCCGCCATTTGGGAAAATAGCATTGTAATTTAAATCAATTGAAGTTTGTTTGAAGGCATTTTTGAAAGTCACTTTCTCAGAGATTTTCTTTTTGAACTCCGCTCCAATAGAATTGATTACAGGATGAGAACCATCTTCTAAATCTGCGCTAAAAGTTCCGCCGCCATATTGAGGCACATTTAAATGACTGAAATTTACTGAAGTCAACGTTCCGTAATTTGGATTAAAACCATCGATTCCTTCAATTTTTCCGTTATTGCTTTTTAAAGGAATTGGTAAATAGAATGTATTTCTGTCATCAAGATGTTTGAAGTTTACTCTCAAATAATCACTATCATCAAATTTATAGGTAATGTTTCCTTTTATTTGTCCGCCTTTATTGGCTGTAAAACCTGTGTTTCTTACGCCATCATCGGCTCTGTAAAATCCTCCAACGTTAAAAAACAATTTATCCTGAATTAAAGCGCCCGATAAATTAAGATCTGTTCTGAACATTCCGTAATCTGAAGTCGTGAATTTGGCTCTTCCCATAAATTCATTCTGACCTGTTTTCGAAATAAAATTGATAATTCCACCCGGAGCATTGTTTGCAAAAATTGACGCAGAACCTCCACGAACCGCTTCCATTTTGCTTACGGTTTCGTCTAGTCTGTAAAAAGTATCTGCGTTGGCAAATTGTAATGCACCATCTTCAAAAACCGGCAAGCCGTCTTCCTGAATTTGTACATATTCATACGCTCCGGCAGACGGAATTCCTCTTGCAAAAAGGTTGTTTCCAATTTCTCCTCCAGAGGCTTCTACCACAAATCCCGGAATTGTCTGCAATAAAGCTGCTGTGCTTGAAGGCGCTCTGTCTTCAATTGCTTTTGCGCCCATTGTCGTGATTGCAACGCTGGATTCTAGTTTAGATCTTGGCGTTGATGAACCCGTTACGACTACTTCTTTCAGGTTTTGTGATTCGCCTTCAAGTAATAAATTTACTTGCAATGACTCGCCTTCTTTTACTGTAATTTCTTTTGTGTATGTTTTGTAACCCACATTTGTGGCTTCTACAGTATAATTCCCGGCGATAACATCAGAAAAAATATAGGTTCCGTTTTCATCTGTAACGGTATTTTTTCCAGTGTCTTTTAAAGATACGTTGGCACCGGGAACGGTTTGTCCGGTTTCGTCTAATACTTTTCCGGAAACTGTATTTTTTGCCTGAGCAAATACATTATTTGGAGCAAAAACCAAGCACAATAATAAAAATAGTATGCTTAAATACGAATGTTGCTGTTTCATGATTTTTTGGTTTGGTTAGTAAAGTTTTTATTTATTGAATGTAAACTTAATTACTATTTAACTTCAATTTAAGAATTCGGAATCGAAAACGTTTTCGAAATCACCTAAAACGTTTTCGGAAGTTAATATTTTACCAATACATTTTATTTTTAGTACATTTATTTCATGAATGACACAAAACTAATTGATATTGCTTCGGCGTTAGGAATTTCAGTCACAACGGTTTCAAAAGCACTAAAAGGATATACGGATATCAGTAAATCGACACGTGCCAAAGTGATCGAAATGGCCGAAACGATGAATTATATTCCTAATTCTGTCGCGGTAAATCTCCGAACCAATGAAACTAAAACCATTGGTGTGATCATTCCGGCAACGGTTCATCACTTTTTTTCCAGTGTTTTGAATGGTATTTTGGAAGAAGCTGAAAAAAGAGGCTATCTGGTTATTATTCTGCAATCGAATGAAAAGTATGAACTCGAAAAGAAACAGCTTGCTTTATTGATTCAGAAAAGGGTTGACGGCGTTTTAATGTCACTTTCGAATGAAACGGATGATTTCTCTCATATTAATGAAGCCATCCGAAAAAATACTCCTGTTGTTTTATTTGATAAAATTGCCAAACGAGTGGATTGTTCTAAAGTTGTTATTAATGATGCAAAAGCCGCTTTTGATGCGGTTTCGTATCTTATAAATAAGGGTTTCAAAAAAATTGCTCATTTTAGAGGTTCGTATGTTCCGCAAAATTCTATTGATCGTTTTTTAGGATATAAAAGAGCGCTTGAAGCACACGGAATTGAATACGATTCGAAACTGGTTTATGTTTGCGATAATAATACTGATTTTGAAGACGGTTACGAAAATGCCCAGAAAATCATGAATGAGCATCCGGATATTGACGCCATTTTTGCGATCACAGATTTAGTTGCTATCGGAATTATAAAATATTTCAATGAAGCCGGGATAAAAACACCGGATCAGGTTGCGGTTTTTGGCTTTAGCAATTGGTTTATGAGTACCGTAATTTCACCAAAATTAACCACAATTGATCAACCGGGATTTGAAATGGGACACACTGCAGTTTCTATTTTAATTGATGAAATTGCCGACATTAAAGAGCATCGCCCGGTTATACATCAAATTATAGAACTTCCAACAAGAATCATAGAGCGAGAATCGACTGTTAAATGATTTTTTAGTTTTAACTTTGCCTCAACTTTAAAAAGCATCAATGTTTCCAATTCCTGAAAATACCGATTTTTTATTGGCTGATGCCGAAAGTGAAAATTTATATCTAAAGTTAATTCAGCAAATTAATAAGGATTTTAATCTGGCGAATGAAGGCATCGATTTTCCGTTAAGTATTTCTCCTAATGATCTAAAAGTGCAAATGCATGAAAAAGTATACAGGTTGATTCAGTATAAATTTGCCGAATATTTGAACCTGCTTTATATTATAGATGTTTCTGAAGCTGAAATAAAAAAACTTGACGGCTCAGATTTGGTTATTCTGGCCGAACAAGTTTCTTTTTTAATTCTAAAAAGAGAATGGCAAAAGGTTTGGTTTAGAAATAAGTATTAAACTTTGCTTCTTTTTAGTTTTTTATATTATAAAATTAATTCTCCAATTTTCGCTTGTTTGCTTTTTCCGGTATGAAGCTGTTTGCTGTAATATTTGTATAAATAATCGTAAACAACCATTTCATGAATTCTGTGTTTTGTTAGAAAAATTCTGTTGCAAATCATGTGTACATAACTCAACATTATATTGTCAAGATAAGTTGGCAAACGATGATCACCACCCAATTCTTTTATTGCTTTTACCGCCGGAGCATTTTTCTGGGAACGTTCCTGAAGAATTTCCATCAAAGGTGTATACATTTCATCTATACTTTCAGGGTTTAAAAAAGATTCAATATCAGATTCGTGGCCCGCAAACATTTCATTTATTTGCTTGTTAAGTCTTCCGGAACGGTTAAATTCTTTTCCAAAACTGGTTTTTGCAGCATTAAACAGCTTGATTTTTCCTTCGAGTTTTACATCAAAATCATTTAAAAAATGATCAATTGATAACAAACAAAACAACCATCTTATTTTTTCGCCAGAATCTCCTTCGATCATATCTGCAAATTTTAAGGTGCATTCGCTGTCATTAAAAAACAAGGTTTCTGTTTCTTCAATGGCTTCGTATCCATACCGCTGCAATTCACGAAGGTATTTGTCGGTTTGTGTTTTCCAGATAATGCGTGTTGTTTCAAGCGGTTCAATATGCTGTTTAATAATTTGAATACAATCTGTAAATAAATTACTGTTTTTTAGCAAAATACGAAATCTGATGTGGTGTCCCTGCGCATCATAATAGCGAATAAAAAACCATTTATCGATTAATTCTTTTGCCTGTAATTCTTCAATAATTGGATTGATGGCTCTGTTTAACAATTCTTCTCCGGCTCTTTCTCCACAGTAAAATTTATAATAAAGCCATTTTTCGCCTATCGAAAATGAAGTCGTTACACCTTCTTTATTTTCTTTTGAAACAAATGGATTCACATTGGCTATTTCAGCTTTTTTCTCTATGTTTTTATGTGCTGTAAAAATAACTTCGTTGCAATATGTGCCGGTAATTGTATCTTCTAAAAATAAAAATTCTTTAAGCTGAATAAAACTTTCGCCTTTCATCATATAATAAAAAACATTACAGCTTAGTTCGTTATTGAAGTTTATAAGTACTTCGTTATCTCCTTGAGAAATATATACAATATCCGGAATATTTCTTTTTTTTCTGAAATCACGAACAAATTCAACTCTTTTTGATTCATCAACGGCCAAAATACTTTCAATTTCGTTTTTGTTGATGTTCCAGGCTGCTCTGCTTAAAACTGCATCTTTATAATTTACTCTTGGTAAATAATCAAATTCATTTTGAAGTCCGCCCCATCCAAATCCAAATCCAAATGAATTTTGATTTTGAAGATCACAAAGAAAATGATAGATCGGTAAGGCATTAGAAACAAAATTATGCGCATTACTCAACCTTGGTATTATTTCTTTATTGAGTCTTTTTGAACGCAATATAATTTTTTTTCCGCCTTTTACCGAAACATACAGGTCATCGATCAAAATTTGATGGTCCTGGTCTACAGATGCGTTTCCTAAATAAGGAATTTCATATTCTCTTTGAAAGTTTCGGTACAAAATATTTCCGGTTCTTGCTTGTGGCAAATGCACTATTTCTGCAATAATTTTATCCGGATTTAACTGATTTTCGATTGTAGTAATTTCATTGCACAAATCCAGAATTTTGGTATCTAAATGACTAAACCTTCCGATTAATCCGTTTGCAGAAGGTCCGCTTGCCGTTTTCAAATTGATTTTTTCGACTCCATTTTCATGGAATACATTTACAAACGCCGAGAAAGTATCTGGATACAATGCTTCATTTTCTTCAAATTTATTGATTTCCTCGTCTGATAAATCAATAGCCGTCAAGTTGTTTTTTGCAGCGTGAAGCAGTTTTTTAAACAAAAATGACTTTTTAGAATCCATATTAATCTGATTTACATCAGACTGATTGGTGTTAATCAATAAATCGTCGACCAAAGCTGCTTTTGCGCCTGTACTTTTTCCGTAGCCAATACCTATATCCGGATCCAGAACACTTACTAACGGCTGTTCGTATTCTTCAAATCTCTCCAGAAATTTTCTCTTAAATTCTTTTAAATTGCTGTTTTCAGAAACTGAATTTAATTTGTTTAAAGCGATTAACGCCGGACGCAAATTTTTTACTGTTTTAAAACTGATTGAGCCATTGTAGATTTTTCTAAAACTATCTACCTGAAATAATTTTGAAATATCAATATTGTTTAATTCTTCGTTAACTAACTCATGGATTTGAGTATATAAAGAAGGATCGTTACTATTATTTTTATCAAGGAAGTTTATTTTGGATTTTAAATTGGCGATTAACTCTTTTATGACTTCGGCTTCGTAAAAGTCAAATCTTTTTTCTGAAAATACTTTGAGCAGTTTTTCAAAATAATCTTCACCGGTAATGGTAAATTCTAATTCGCTTACAATAAACTGGCTTTCGATAAGTGTGTCTATAAATTCGTTGGCATCCTGAAGTGAAATTTCATCAGATACCAAAAGAGCCGACAATTCGCTTAGCAAAACTCCACTTTTTGCTTTCTCGAATATTAGGGTCAAATAGTCGCTGATTTCAACTTCTGAAATTTTATGGAATCGAACATTATCTCTAAAATAATATTCGACATAACGGTATTTATCAAAAACGGTATAAATAGAATTGTTGCTGTGATATTTTAAAACCTCTCTTATAGCATCATTTTTTACGATTACCGGCAAAAAGCTTCCTAAAAAATACATGTCAAATTTTGTAAATCTTCCGAAGGTACTTTCGGCAACATTTAAATTGGTTTCGGCATTTAAATCTACAGCAGCAACGGTAGAGAACATTCCAAAAGGCGTACTTCTGTTCGATAATCTCGAAGCATATTTATACAAAGATCCTTTTAGGTTTTTAAGCTCTTCTTCTGTCTGAAAGCCTTCGCCGGTTTCCCACATAACAAGTGCTTTGTAAATATTTGGAGAACCTATAAACAAGGCTTCTCTGTTTTCTTTTTTAGAAAAAATTGATTTGATTTTTTCCCACGTAAGATCCATTTGTTTTTCTTCAATTGGAGTTCTCACAATTGCCGTTTTTGTAAAAGAGTAATTTTTCATTTTTGTTAAATTTCCTTATTAAACAATTATATTATTCCACATTTTATAATAGTATTCTTTTTTAGTCAAAAGCTCCTGATGTGAGCCGGATTCGACTATTTCTCCTTTTTTGAAGGCATAAATAATGTCTGCATTTTTAATTGCCTGAAGCTTATGTGCAATTACAATTATTGTTTTGCCTTGAGCGTGTAGTTCTTCGACTAAATTTTTGATCACCATTTCTGATTCAGAATCCAGTGCCGAGGTTGCCTCATCGAGAATAAGTACTTCGGGATCTTTATAAAGTGCTCTTGCAAAAGCAATTCGCTGTTTTTCTCCTCCTGATAAATTGGCGCCAAATTCTCCTAAATAAGTATTGAAGCCATTTGGTAAAGATTCAATAAAGTCATAAGCGCCTACTTTTTTACTTACTTCGATTATTCTCTCCATATCCGGATTTGATTCTCCTATCGAAATATTGAAAGCAATTGTTCCGTCAAAAAGTTCCACGTTTTGCGGTACCGTTGTAATAAGCGAATTAATGCTGTCTTTTGCTATGTAATTTAAATCGTATTCGCCTATTAGTATTTTGCCTTCTTTTGGGCTGTATATGTTTTGAATTAAGGAAGCAATCGTACTTTTTCCGCTTCCGCTTTCTCCAACTAATGCTGTAAACTGTCCTTTTTTTATGGTAAGATTTAAATCTTTAAAAATATAACGACCTAATTCATAAGAGAAATCGATGTTTTTGAATTTAATATCGTTAAAATTATTTTTTGTCAAATGCACTTTAGATTCCATTTCTTCTCTGTCAAGATCCATAATGCCAAACAAACGATCTGAGGCAATCATGGCATTTTGAATCGCCTGATTGGTACCAATTAACTGTGATGCCGGTCCTGTAAAATACCCAATTATAGAGTAAAATGAGAACAATTCTCCAGGTGTAATATCGCCGTCGATAGCATAATACGTTCCTGCCCATAAAAGGATAATGGTAAATAATCTGGAAATAAAATCAGTAGATGTTCTGGCAAAAATTCCGTTCATTCCTGATCTGTAAATGCTTTTTAGTAAATCTACAAATTTTAGTTCTGTTCTTGTTTTGCAGAAATCTTCTAAAGACAGCCTTTTTACGGTTCCGATATTTTTTATCGATTCGACCAACTGTGATTCTAAAAGCGCATTTTTTTCCATTATCGAACGTTCCGCTTTTTTATTCAGCTTGTTGGCTATCAAATAAATAATAACATAAAACGGAATAATTAAGGAAATGATTAAAGCCAGTTTCCAATAAAAAGAAAACATAAAAATGAACGAAAAAATAACAATCAAAACATTTACAGAAATACTTAAAGCCGTTTCGTTTATCAAAGCACGTATTTTTACAGCATCACCAATTCTTGACATGATTTCACCAATTCGCATGGTGTCAAAAAACTTTTGAGGCATCGTAAAAAGATGTTTGTAGTAACCTAAAATTAATCTGGAATCAATTTGCTGACTTGTTTTTAAAATAAAGACATCTTTTAAAACGCTGTATAAAATTTGAAGCAGCAAACAGCCAATCACAATCATACTCATTAAGTTTAATAAACTTTTATTGCCGCTTACGAGTACAAAATCTGTAATTTTACCCACATATATTGAAACCGAGAAACCAAGCAAAGTATATAAAACGGCTCCGATAATTGCCTGCAATAAAATGTATTTATGAGGCTTTAGTAAAAATAATATCCTTCTGAAATTTGATATTTTTTCATTTTTTTCCTTAAAAATATCATCATCAGGAACTAATATTAAGGCATAGCCGGTAAATATTTGTTCAAAATCGGAAAGTGTTTTTTTCTCCAGTTTACCATTCGACGGATCCATTACCTGAATATATTTACCGGTAATTTTGTAAGCCACCATATAATGTGGAAACTCGTGTCCGTCTTGTTTAATCATAACGTGTAAAAGAGCTGGTAAAGGCACATCTTTTAATCCGTCAAAATCAACTTTTACTCCTTTGGCAAGAAAGCCTAATTTTACGGCTGCTTCTCTTAATCCTAATAATGTTGTTCCTTTTTGATTAGTACTTGCATATTGACGAATTCTCGAAATAGGCAAACTTAAATTATAATGTTCTGAAATTGAAGCTAAACAAGCTGCACCACAATCTGAAAAATCATGTTGTTTTATTTCTACTTTACTCATTTTTGCTGTTATAAGGATTAAACCAATCTTCTACTTTATCAAATAATAACTGAAATGCTGTTCTTTTAGTCAGGAAAAAACGGCTTGTTAAACTCATTCCTTTTTTTAGATTTCCTTTGGCCCCGTTTTTTAAGGTTAAACTATCAGTATGAAGATTACTTTTTATTTTATAATAAGGTGCATTGTTTACAATAAGTACATCTTTGCTTATTTCGAAGATTCTGCCTTTTGCAAATCCCCATTGATTTGAATTAAAGGCATCTATTTGATAAATAGCATCTCCGCCTTCTTTTAGATATCCAATTTCTGATGGGTTTACAAAAGTCTCTACAATAATGTCTTTGTCAGGAGAAATTTCTACTATTGGATTTCCTGCTGCAATTCCGCTTCCTTTATGAAATCCCTGCATGTTAATTAATTCGCCGTCGATTGGAGCGATTATAATGTAATTATTCTCTTCTTCTTTAAGCTGTTTTTGATTAGAATGAATGCTTTTGTTTGATTGACTTAACTGCGTATATTCCTTTTGCCAGGATAATTCGGTTTGTTTGATTAGGTTAATCCTGTCATTTTTTATTTTATTCAATTCTAATTCTGATTTTTCAAATTCTGATTTAGAAATTACTTCTTTTTTATAAAGATGTTCTTTTCGGTCGAAGTCTGCCTGAGTGTTTTTAACCACAATATCAAGATTGTACAATTCCTGCTGGTGCTTTAAAAGCTCTTTTTTATACTGATCGGATTGTATCTGATTATAATTTTGATGAATTAAATTCTTTAGATCATTTAAGTAAACAGAATTTTCTGAACTCTGAATCGTATTTAAGTTTTCTCTCTCTTTTAATATGTTATGATCTATTATAAGAAGTGTATCTCCTTTTTTTATTTTCTGATTTTCCTCAACATTAAAAAAGGATATTTTACCACTAATAGGAGAATAAAGTGTAAGTTTCTTTTCTTGTGGAATTATCGTTCCTCTGCTCGTTGTATAAATGTCTATATATATAAAAGGTAATGAGACAACAGCAATTAATAATGCCAAAAAAGTAATCACAAATAAGCGTGATGTTTTTTTATTGTGTTTAATAATATGACTTTCAACAGTGTTGTTTAAAATCTCTTCTGGAAAAATTTCTTTATCGCTCATGGTTATCGTATTAATTTCAATGACAAATGAACCTATTATTTAAGGAATAAAAAAATGAAAAATACCCATTTTTATAAAAAATCGTGTTCTTTTTTTAACTACAAAATATTGTAAATCAAATACTTATACTCATTTTTATATAATCCGGAAACAAATCCGACTGATCGCTGTTTTTATGATTTTGAGGCATAAAAAAAGCACTATCAGCCTAAACTGATAATGCTTTTTTTGAGGGAACATGTACGAAATTTAAATTTATTTATCGTTTAAAGGATATTACCCGATTGCAAAGGTTGAGCTTCCACCATCAACATTTTGCATTTAATCGGAATTTAAATTCGTAACAGCTATTATTTTAATACAGCTCGTTGTTCACGTTTTTGTTTTTAAATCGGATAAGATTTTAGTTATCCATTGCGATTGAAATCGTAAGCCCGATAATTACACCTACACATACCGGAGTAGTTCCACCGTCTACATCATTCATTTGTTTGTCATTCAATTCTGTAACAGCCACTTTGTTGAAAGCCAGCTTGTTGCTTGGGTTTTGTTTTTTCATAATATTTAATTTTTAAGGTTTGTTTTTGATTAGTTATCCATTGCAATTGAAATTGTAAGACCAATAATTACGCCTACACACACCGGAGTAGTTCCACCGTCTACGTCATTCATTTGTTTGTCGTTCAATTCTGTAACAGCCACTTTGTTGAAAGCAAGCTTGTTGTTTGGGTTTTGTTTTTTCATTTGATAAAATTTTTAAGGTTGTTTTTTGATTAGTTATCCATTGCGATTGAAATCGTAAGACCGATGATTACACCTACACACACCGGAGTAGTTCCGCCGTCTACGTCATTCATTTGTTTGTCGTTCAATTCTGTAACAGCCACTTTATTGAAAGCAAGCTTGTTGTTTGGGTTTTGTTTTTTCATAATATTTAATTTTTAAGGTTTGTTTGATTAATTGTCCATTGCGATATGGATTGTAAGACCGATGATTACACCTACACACACCGGAGTAGTTCCACCGTCTACGTCATTCATTTGTTTGTCATTCAATTCTGTAACAGCTACTTTATTGAAAGCCAGCTTGTTGTTTGGGTTTTGTTTTTTCATTTGATAAAATTTTAAGGTTTGTTTTTGATTAGTTGTCCATTGCAATTGAAATCGTAAGACCGATGATTACGCCTACACATACCGGAGTAGTTCCGCCATCTACGTCATTCATTTGTTTGTCGTTCAATTCTGTAACAGCCACTTTGTTGAAAGCAAGCTTGTTGCTTGGGTTTTGTTTTTTCATAATATTTAATTTTTAAGGTTTGTTTTTGATTAGTTATCCATTGCGATTGAAATTGTAAGACCGATGATTACGCCTACACACACCGGAGTAGTTCCACCGTCTACATCATTCATTTGTTTGTCGTTCAATTCTGTAACAGCTACTTTATTAAAAGCCAGCTTGTTGCTTGGATTTTGTTTTTTCATAATATTTAATTTTTAAGGTTTGTTTGATTAGTTATCCATTGCGATTGAAATTGTAAGACCGATGATTACGCCTACACACACCGGAGTAGTCCCACCGTCTACATCATTCATTTGTTTGTCGTTCAATTCTGTAACAGCTACTTTATTAAAAGCAAGCTTGTTGTTTGGGTTTTGTTTTTTCATAATATTTAATTTTTAAGGTTTGTTTGATTAATTGTCCATTGCGATATGGATTGTAAGCCCGATGATTACACCTACACACACCGGAGTAGTTCCACCGTCTACGTCATTCATTTGTTTGTCATTCAGTTCTGTAACAGCCACTTTATTGAAAGCCAGCTTGCTGCTTGGGTTTTGTTTTTTCATTTGTTAAAAATTTAATGGTTAATTGATTAGTTATCTAATGCGATATGGATTGTAAGACCGATAATTACGCCTACACACACCGGAGTTGTTCCGCCGTCTACATCATTCATTTGTTTGTCGTTCAGTTCTGTAACAGCCACTTTGTTGAAAGCAAGCTTGTTGCTTGGGTTTTGTTTTTTCATTTGATAAAAATTTAAAAGGTTAGTTTGATTAGTTGTCCATTGCGATATGGATTGTAAGCCCGATAATTACGCCTACACATACCGGAGTAGTTCCACCGTCTACGTCATTCATTTGTTTGTCGTTCAATTCTGTAACAGCTACTTTATTAAAAGCCAGCTTGTTGCTTGGGTTTTGTTTTTTCATCTTATTTAATTTTTAAGGTTTGTTTTTGATTAGTTATCTAATGCGATATGGATTGTAAGACCGATAATTACGCCTACACACACCGGAGTAGTTCCGCCGTCTACGTCATTCATTTGTTTGTCGTTCAATTCTGTAACAGCCACTTTGTTGAAAGCAAGCTTGTTGTTTGGGTTTTGTTTTTTCATAATATTTAATTTTAAGGTTGTTTTTTGATTAGTTATCCATTGCGATATGGATTGTAAGACCGATGATTACACCTACACACACGGGAGTAGTTCCGCCGTCTACGTCATTCATTTGTTTGTCGTTCAATTCTGTAACAGCCACTTTGTTGAAAGCAAGCTTGTTGCTTGGGTTTTGTTTTTTCATAATATTTAATTTAAGGTTGTTTTTTGATTAGTTGTCCATTGCGATATGGATTGTAAGACCGATAATTACACCTACACATACAGGAGTAGTCCCACCGTCTACGTCATTCATTTGTTTGTCGTTCAATTCTGTAACAGCCACTTTGTTGAAAGCAAGCTTGTTGCTTGGGTTTTGTTTTTTCATAATTTTAAATTTTAAGGTTAATGCCTTATTGGTTTAATTCTGGAAGTAATGTGATATAAATGATAGATGATGGTAAAATTGAACTCGTTCCTCCATTTACATCTTTCAATTGTGTTTCATTCAATTCTGCAACCGCTGCTTTATTAAAAGCTAGCTTGTTTGGATTTTGTTTTTTCATAGTTTTAAAAATTTAATGGTGATTATTTGTCTAATTCTAGAAATATTATGGAGATAACTATAGATGGTAAAGCTGTACTTGTCCCTCCGTTTACATCTTTCAATTGTGTTTCATTCAATTCTGTAACAGCCACTTTATTGAAAGCTAACTTGCTGCTTGGGTTTTGTTTTTTCATTTGTTAAAAATTTAATGGTTAATTGATTAGAACTCTACTTCTGGAAAGAATGTGATTATAATAGTTGGCAAAACTGTAGTGTTTGTACCTCCGGTTACCTCTTTCAATTGTGTTTCATTTAATTCTGCAACCGCTGCTTTATTAAAAGCAAGCTTGTTTGGGCTTTGTTTTTTCATAATTTTAAACTTTAAGATTAGCAATTAGTCTAATTGTGGTGGAACTAATGTCACTACGAAAGATGGCCAAAGTGAAGTGATTGTACCGCCGTTTACCTCTTTCAATTGTGTTTCATTCAATTCTGCAACAGCCACTTTATTGAAAGCAAGCTTGTTGTTTGGGTTTTGTTTTTTCATTTCAATAGTTTTTTTATTTGTTAATAATTACATTAAATCGAATGTTACTTGTAAACAGCAGCAGCCTGTGCAGGTTTCTTCACCTCCAATTATTGACGTTCCGCCATTAATTGCGCTCAATTGATTTTCATTTAATTCTGTAACAGCCATTTTATTAAAAATCAGCGTGTTTGAGTTTTGTTTTTTCATGTTATTCGTTTTTTGTTTGAGAATAATTACATTAAATCGTTTGTTACTTGTAGACAACAGCAGCCTGTGCAAGTGTCTCCGCCTCCATCTATCGATGTTCCGCCATTAATTCTGTTCAATTGATTTTCATTTAATTCTGTAACAGCCATTTTATTAAAAATCAGCGTGTTTGGATTTTGTTTTTTCATGTTATTTTGTTTTTAATTGTTTGTTTAATTAGAATCAATAGTGTCTTGTGCTAACAATTATGAAGCATTAATAAATGTTGTTTTTTAAGCATAACTGTACTCCATGTTATTATCCGGCAATTATAAATGGCCAAATAAGTAACGAGTTTTAAGTTTCCTGATTAAAAAGATCCGTTGATTCGGATTTTATAATCAGAATTGGTCTGGAAATAGAATAACCGTAACCCTTTGGGGTAAATAGTTTTCCCTAATCCTAATTTTATTAAACCACAAGGCGATATGTGTGAAAAGTACTTGAGAAGTGTAAAAAACTCAATAGAACGATGTTTTTTACTTTTGCAGAAGCAATTTACAGATAACCTGCGGGCATTACGTTTTTGTTAAATTCTGATATAAAATGAGTCTCCACACTCTGTTTTATATTGTACCGAATACTTTAATCTTCATTATCATAGTCGGTTTTAAGATTGCAATATTAAATCATTAACCAGGTACCATATCCAGTTGCGATAATAATCGTTTTGATTAAATCACCTGTACCTCCATTTACGCCGTTTAATTGATCGTCGTTTAATTCTGCAATAGATACTTTATTAAAAGTGAGCTTATTGTTTAGATTTTGCTTTTTCATTTTGCTGCTCTTATAGTTATTCTTGCTGCAATATCGAAATGCTTGTTTGCAAACAACAGCATCCGGTGCAATTATCTCCGCCAATTATGGTTGATCCACCCTTGATTTCTTTTAGTGAACTATAATTCAATTCTGTAACATCTGCTCTTTTAAAATACAGTTTGTTATTTAGAGTTACGTTTTTCATTACAATAAGTTTGGTTTAATTACAGTGATTTTTGTAAAAAAAGGATCGCAGACACAACCAGAGTTTGGGTTGGTATCACCATCAATTCCTTTTGTTCCGCCATTAACGTTTTTTAACTGTTGCGGGTTTAATTCTGTAACAACTGCTTTGTTAAAAGTCAATTTGTTTTGGTTTTGCTTTTTCATTTTTGTTTAGATTTAATTATTAATATTTCTTGCAAATAGTTATGTATTTAAAACTCAATATTTCAAATAAGGCATAAGCTGGGCATGGCTAAAAAAATAGCTGGATTAAATGAAAATAAAATTTAAAACAGGTTGTTTTCAATCTAATTTTGATCTTCTCTAAAAAAGAGCATCAGAAATTAGTTCTGAAAAATTCAGACCTATTTAAAAAGTTTTGTAATTCGTTTTTTGATTTTATAAAACAGAGATTCTGATTGTTTTGCACCATCATTATCCTCAATTTTAAAAATTGAATTTTTGCTGAGCCTTTTTTGGCTTGATTGATTACCGTTAGTCATAATTCTTTTTTTTAAAGCTAACAAGCAATGCACTGAAGAAGTACTTTTAGAAATGAGTAAAAAAAACTTTTATTAAAGACATTTTTTTTTACTTTTGTAGAAGTAATTTCTGGCAACTTGTTAGGTATTACGTTTTTGTTAAAACACCTTATAAAACAGAGTCTCCACACTCTGTTTTATTTTTTTGTTTTTGAAGTGGCTACTCATTTTCATTTTCGCCACCCTTCAAAACCAAAGTTGAAACTAATCTGATATTCGGATTAATTCTGAGACAAAGTAAAATCTTTTTTTCCTGTAAAAAAAATCAAAAACCCCCATATTTATAAAATAAGGGGGTTTATTTTTGTATTTAAAGTATTGATTTTAAATAGATTACAACACAACTAATTGTTTTCACTTTCCTTCATCTGATTTATCTTTTTTATATAAATTGAGGGGCTAATTCCCGTTGCAATCTTAAAATATTTGGTAAAAGATTCGGGACTTTTATATCCAATTTCTTCTGCAATCGCATTAATTGAATAAGATCTTAATTTCGAATTGTTCTTTAATTCAATAACGATATAATTAATTCTTAACTCATTTACATACGAACTAAAGTTTTTATCCAATTCGCTATTAACGATTTTAGATAAATAGGCCGTATTTGTTTTTAACCTTTTAGCTACATTATGCAGCGTAAAGTCCTGTTTTAAGAATAGTTTTTTCTCTTCCAACTTAATCAGCTTGTCTAAAATTTCGGTTCTGGTTGCATCTTTTATTATAAAGTTACTACTATTTACTTCCTCAACATCAGCATTTTCATGCTCTGTAACTAATTCATCAGGAGATTCAGTATTAATAGTTACAATACTATTTTGAACAAGTTCTGATTCAAATTCTTCTTCTTCTAAATGATCCGTTTCATTTTCAGCAATTTGGTCATTATTGTTTGCTATAATGTGATTTTGCTGAATTTCCTCTGTAGCTTTGGTATTTTGATTTTCAAAATTTTGAATTTTAAGCAGTAATTCCTCAAATTTCACCTGGTTTTGTATGCCTTCTTTTCTTCTTTTAAAATAAAAACCAATAAACAGAAGCATCAGGATAGCAGTTGAGACAAGCAATATCCATTTTTGATTCTTTTGTTCTGTCTCTCTTTCTTTACTTTCGTTTATATCGATTTTATGCAAGTGATCGATCGCTTCGATTCTTTTTTCACCAATTTTTTTAGATTTTTCAATAAACTGACTATAATAATAGTTTGATTCTGAGTAATTCTCTATCGATTTGTAGTTTTCTGCAAGTAAATAATATATTTCAGATAAGTTTTCTGCCGGTATATTTGATTGCGCTTCGTCTTTAATAATAGACTTTAAAAGATCAATTGCTTTGTTATAGTCTTTTTGAAGAGAATACAATTTAGAAATCCTGATATTGATTTCTGTGATTAAATTTTTACTCTCAATTTTTTGAGCGATAATTAAGGCTTTATCAAAGGTAAATTTTGCGTTAGAAAAGTCCTTTTTATCGATATAAATTAAGCCCAATTGTGCCAGAAAATGGATTTCATGCTCTTTTAGGTTGTTTTTTTGTGATTCGGCAATACCGCTTTTTATAAAAACATAGGCTGAGTCCTGTTTATTTAAATTAATATATGTTTTTACTAAACCCAATTTTATATCTAATTGGCTCACTATATCAAAACCTTTTTTAGACAAATTCTCCTTGTAGATTTTTAAGGCTTCCTGATAGCGTTCCAGCTCATAAGCAATACTTCCTTTTTTTATCGAAATATAGTTGTAAGCGTTGGTATCATTGAGTTTTTTAGATAAGATAGTACATTCTTCATAAAGAGTTAAAGCTTCCTGAAAGTCAAATTCATTAAATAAATAGTTGGCTTTATTAATTTTGAAAACCATTTCGAGCTTTTCGTTATTGCTGGCATTTGCTTTTTGAATTGCTTTGTCAAAATAATAAAAAGCGCTGTCTTTTTGAGTTAATGCGCCGCTTAAATCAGCCAGAAAACAATATGATTTTGCTTCTTCTACCACTAAATCATTGGCCTTAGCATATTTTAATAATTTGTGGCAATAATATTTTGCTTTTGCCGGATTATTGTACAACAAACTTTTTACAGAATCTTTATACGTTTCAATTTTATTCTGACAAAAAGTAAAATTGATCACAAATAATAATACTAAGCAGTATATCTTGTTTAATGGCTTCATGTGGGTTTGTTTTTTAAAATAAAATACTGATAATCAATCAATTATCGATGACTTAATATAGGCTATTTTTATAAATCTGGGGATTTACGGCTTTTTTTGATGCTTTTTTTGGGATAAATTCACATTATAATTTTTCAACCAATTCAAAATCAATTCAAAACCAAAACAAAAACCAAAGATTATGAAAAAAATTAACTTAAAAAAATTAGTGTTAAAAAAAACTAACATTATAGAATTAAATGCAGAGCAAGCAAAATTAATTGTAGGAGGAAGTCTTGTTGTTGGCGAAAATACAGAGCAAACAGATCCTAGAAGCATGTATTCAATGTTTTGCCCGGCTTAATATTGTTTCCCAAACAAAAAAGCGACTCAATTGAGTCGCTTTTTTTATTTTAGGGCTATAACAACTTAAATATAATAACGTTACCTGAAGATTTAGTTTAAATAGCTAAGAATAAAAAAATTGAATATTAAACAGGCAACATTTTAATCTTAGCATCTCAGAATCTTAGAAACTTAGCGACTTAAAAATATACTCTCACAAAAGGCATAAATGCCGATCCGTACAAACTTTTTTCATCATTAAATAAAACATCGTAACGAGCACCAATAGTAACACTTCCCGTTCTATAACCGGCACCAAGATATAAAGCGGTGTTCCAGAAATTATCTGAATAAGAGGGCCTGAAATTATTTGCGTCATAATCTGTATTCACTCTCACCTGCTCTAATTCGGCAGATAATTGAATTTCCGGAATTGGATTTACGAGAGTTATTAAACTTCCTCCATAAACAAAAGAGTCGTAATAATTTTTTGAGGATAAATAGCCAAACTGCAAGCCAACTCCTACGGCAAAAATTTCGTTAACATTATAAATGGCACTGGGCATTACAGAAATATCGGTATAACCAGAGCCAATTCCGAGACCAAGACCACCTCCAAACTGCACTTTATCCCAAAAATGATTGCTATCGTCGATAACATACTTTGGTTGTTCCTGAGCAAAAGTTAGATTTGAAAATAAGAACATCAAAATCACAAAAAATGATTTGAAAACGATTGAAAAATGATTTTTCTTCATGGTTGCCTCTATTTTTAACAAATTTTTACGTAAAAGTACGTAAAAAAAAGACTTAAATAAATGCGATTGTTGTACTTTTGCCATTCTATTTAACAAAAAGTATATTCACTAATATTATGGATAGGTTTTCATTTTTAAATGCAGCGCATACAGAGTTTTTCGCACAATTATACGATCAATATTTAGTAAACCCAGACAGCGTTGAGCCTAGCTGGAGAAGCTTTTTTCAAGGTTTCGACTTTGGAATGACAACTTATAATGACGAAAATCCGGTTCAGCAGATCGTTGAATATGTGACTAGCGACAACACAGATTACAGTAAAGTTTCAGAAAAACTGCAAAAAGAATTCAACGTTCTAAAACTTATAGATGGCTACCGTACACGCGGACATTTGTTCACAAAAACAAATCCTGTTCGTGATCGCAGAACTTCATCTCCAACTTTAGATATTGAAAATTTCGGATTAACATCTGCAGATCTTTCAACAGTTTTTGATGCCGCTCAAACTATTGGAGTTGGACCATCTACTTTACAAGATATTGTAACGCGTCTAAAATCTATTTACTGCCAGCATATTGGAATTGAGTATATGTACATCAGAAATCCTGGTGTTGTAAAATGGATTCAGGATAAATTAGCGGTGAATGTTAACCAGCCTAATTTTTCTACAGAAGAGAAGAAAACCATCTTAAATAAATTAAATGAAGCTGTTTCTTTCGAAAACTTTTTGCATACTAAATATGTGGGTCAAAAACGTTTTTCATTAGAAGGTGGAGAATCTATCATTCCGGCTCTTGACGCTTTGATCGAACAAGCTGCTGAAAAAGGTGTTGAACAATTCGTAATGGGAATGGCTCACCGTGGTCGTTTGAACGTTTTGGCAAATATCTTCGGAAAATCTACCCAGGATATTTTTGGTGAATTTGACGGTAAGGATTACGATCAGGAATATTTTGATGGTGACGTAAAATACCACTTAGGTCTTACTGCTGACAAAAAAACAAGATCAGGAAAAAATATCAACATCAATTTAGCACCAAACCCTTCTCACCTTGAGACGGTTGGAGCTGTAATTGAAGGAATCACAAGAGCAAAACAAGATAAATATTATGCTGACGATTTCTCTAAAGTATTGCCTATTGCCGTTCACGGTGATGCTGCAATTGCAGGACAAGGTATCTTATATGAAATCATTCAGATGGCACAGCTTGACGGTTACAAAACCGGAGGAACAATTCACATCGTAATTAATAATCAGGTTGGTTTTACAACGAATTATTTAGATGCTCGTTCTTCTACTTATTGTACAGATGTTGCCAAAGTAACGCTTTCGCCAGTATTACACGTAAATGCTGATGATGCTGAAGCCGTTGTACATGCCATGTCTTTTGCATTAGATTACAGAATGCAGTTTGGACGTGACGTATTTATCGACTTATTAGGATATAGAAAATACGGTCATAACGAAGGTGACGAACCTCGTTTTACACAGCCGGTTTTATATAAAATCATTGCAAAACATAAAAATCCAAGAGATATTTATGCTGAGAAATTATTGTCTGACGGCGTAATCGATGCTTCTTATGTAAATGCTTTAGAAAAAGAATATAAATTGAATCTTGAGGAGAACTTAGAAGCTTCCCGTAAAAAAGATTTGACTATCATAACTCCATTCATGAAAAACGAATGGGATGGATTTGTTCAGGTAACTGATACACAAATGCTTCAAAAGGTAGATACTACTTTCGACAAAAACGGATTGGATTCTATCATCAAAACAATCTCGACATTACCGGAAGACAAAAAGTTTATCAATAAAATAACTAAAATTGTTACGGACAGAAAAGCTGGATACGATAATAATACTATTGATTGGGGAACTGCAGAAGCACTTGCTTACGGTTCACTTTTAACAGAAGGATTTGATGTTCGTATTTCTGGTCAGGACGTAGAGCGTGGTACATTCTCTCACCGTCATGCCGTAGTTAAAGTTGAAGATTCTGAAGAAGAAGTAATTCTATTGGATGCAATCGAAAACAAAAAAGGAAAATTCGGCGTATTCAATTCTCTTTTATCTGAGTACGGTGTTCTTGGTTTTGATTATGGATATGCATTGGCAAATCCAAACGCGTTAACAATTTGGGAAGCACAATTTGGAGATTTCTCTAACGGAGCTCAAATTATGATTGACCAATACATTTCATGTGGTGAAGATAAATGGAACAACCAAAATGGTATTGTTTTATTATTGCCTCACGGATATGAAGGGCAAGGTGCAGAACACTCTTCTGCAAGAATGGAGCGTTACTTACAACTTTGTGCAAGACAAAATATGTATGTTGCAGATTGTACAACACCAGCCAACTTTTTCCACTTGTTGAGAAGACAAATGAAAACGAATTTCCGTAAACCTTTGGTGGTTTTCTCTCCAAAAAGTTTATTGCGTGATCCAAGATGTGTTTCTACAGTAGAAGATTTAGCAACAGGAAGTTTCCAGGAAACAATAGATGATAATACAGTAAACAAAAAAGATGTAAAAACATTGGTTTTTGTTACTGGTAAATTCTACTATGATATCGTTGCAGAAAGAGAAATCAACGGAAGAAAAGATGTTGCAGTTGTTCGTATCGAACAATTGTTCCCTTTACCGGTTGAGCAATTAAAAGCAATTATTGCACAATATCCAAATGCTGATGATTATGTTTGGGCTCAGGAAGAACCTAAAAACATGGGAGCTTACAGCTTTATGTTGATGAATTTTGATCTTGTAAAATGGAGATTGGCTTCATTAAAAGCTTACGCTGCTCCGGCATCAGGAAGTTACACAAGAGCTAAACGTCGTCATGCAGATGCGATTAGAATGGTTTTCGATAAAGATTTATTCAGATAAAAAAATGTTTCAAGTTTCAAGTTTCAGGTTTAACAACCTGAAATCTGAAACCATAAAAACCTTAAACAAAAACAAAGATGATTTTAGAAATGAAAGTCCCATCACCAGGGGAATCAATAAAAGAAGTTGAAATTGCAACTTGGTTAGTAAAAGACGGAGATTATGTAGAAAAAGATCAGGCTATTGCTGAAGTTGATTCAGACAAAGCAACTCTTGAATTGCCTGCTGAAATGAGCGGAATTATTACGCTTAAAGCGGAAGAAGGCGATACAGTAGCAGTAGGCGCTGTCGTTTGTTTAATTGATACAGATGCAGCAAAACCTGCAGGTGACGCTACAGCAGCTCCGGCAGCAGAAGCTCCAAAAGCAGAGGCTCCTAAGGCTGAAGTAAAAGCTGAAGCTCCAAAAGCAGCTCCGGTTCAGGCTCCGGCAGCCACAAGTTATGCAGCCGGAACACCCTCTCCTGCAGCAAGAAAAATATTAGACGAAAAAAACATAGCCCCAGCAACAGTTTCAGGAACTGGTAAAGGTGGAAGAATCACTAAAGATGATGCTGTAAATGCAGTGCCTTCTATGGGAACTCCAACTGGTGGAAGCCGTGGAAGTGAGCGCACAAAATTATCAATGTTGCGTCGTAAAGTAGCAGAGAGATTAGTTGCTGCTAAAAATGAAACAGCTATGCTTACTACTTTCAATGAAGTAAACATGACGCCAATAAACCAAATTCGTAACGAATACAAAGATGCTTTCAAAGCAAAACATGGTGGTCTTGGATTAGGATACATGTCTTTCTTTACAAAAGCAGTTACCAGAGCTTTACAATTATATCCAGATGTTAACTCAATGATGGATGGTGACTACAAAATCGCTTATGATTTTGCTGATATCTCAATCGCAGTTTCCGGACCAAAAGGTTTGATGGTTCCTGTAGTTCGTAATGCTGAACTTTTAACTTTCCGTGGAATTGAAGCTGAGATCAAAAGATTAGCTTTAAGAGCTCGCGACGGTCAAATTACTGTTGATGATATGACAGGTGGAACTTTTACTATTACTAATGGCGGAGTTTTTGGAAGTATGTTAAGTACTCCAATCATCAATCCTCCACAATCAGGAATTTTAGGAATGCACAACATTATTGAGCGTCCAATCGCTGTAAATGGTAAAGTTGAAATTCACCCGATGATGTACGTTGCTCTTTCTTATGACCATAGAATTATCGACGGACGTGAGTCTGTTGGTTTCTTAGTAGCTGTAAAAGAAGCTTTAGAAAATCCGTTAGAATTATTAATGAATGGCGATGCTAAACGTGCTTTAGAATTGTAATTTTAATAGTTTTTATTAAATATATAAAACCTGTTCATTCATTTGAGCAGGTTTTTTTATTTAAATCGAATAAATAATTATCTATAATTGTTAATTTTTTAACAAAATGTATTTTTTACCTTTTAAAAACTATTTAATTTAGAATAAATAAGAATAACTTGTTTTGTATAATTTCATGACTTAGATTTGCACTATTAAAATCAATTCTAAATAAAAATGAAATATAAATTTACAATTTCTTTTTTGAGTTTCTGTTTTTTTCTAATAGCAGGTACAACAACCTGGGCTCAGGAAAAAGCAACCATTAAAGGTCAGATTACTTTAAACACGAATGAATCTCCAGAAAATATTTCTGTAGTTTTAAAAGGAACCAAATCTGGAACAACAACTGATGAGCAAGGTAATTATACTTTAAAAAACATCAAACCTGGAACATATACATTAAAAGTTTCATCAATAGGATACATTACACAAGAAAAAGCAATTGTACTTAAGGAAGGTGACAATTTAACTCAAAATTTCACTATTTCTACGAATTCAGAAGATTTATCAGAAGTAGTTGTAAATGGTGGCAAAACAAATCATTTTGCTCGTAAAGAAACTAAACAGGTTTCAAGATTACCACTTAAAAATCTGGAAAACCCACAATCATATACTACCATTACAGGAGAATTATTAAAAGAACAAGTAGTTACTAATTTTGATGATGCCTTGAAAAATGCATCTGGAATTACACCGCTTTGGGCTGCAACAGGACGTGCAGGAGATGGAGCTGCTTATTATTCTTTAAGAGGATTTCCTGTGCAACCTACAATGGTTAATGGTTTACCAGGCTTAACAAACGGAAGTTTAGATCCTGCAAATATTGACAGAATTGAAATCATCAGAGGTCCATCAGGAACTTTATTTGGAAGCAGCTTAATCTCTTATGGAGGTTTAATCAATACAACTACAAAAAGACCTTACAAAACTTTTGGAGGAGAAATAAATTATACTGTAGGAAGCTATGGATTAAACCGTGTAACAGCAGATATTAATGCACCGTTAAACGACAAAAAAACTTTAAATTTCAGAATAAACTCGGCTTACAACAAACAAAATAGTTTTCAGGATGCCGGTTTTAGAGAAACATTTTTTGTGGCTCCTTCATTATCTTACGAAGTAAATGATAAATTATCATTCTTAGTTAATACAGAGTTTATGAGCAACGAATCTACAAACCCAACTATGTTGTTTTTAGACAGAGGTGCTCCATTAAGAGTTCATAATATTAATGAATTAAAATACGACAATAAGCGTTCTTACACAAGTAATGAACTTACAATGAAAACGCCTTCTTATAACATCCAGGCTCAGATGAATTACAAATTTTCTGATCAATGGAGTTCTCAAACGGTTTTCTCTACAAGTTCAGCAAAATCAAAAGGAAACTATACTTATTTATATGAAGGAACACGATTTACACCAATTACAAACGGAATTGTATTAGGCCGCTCTTTTACTGAACAGGATAATCAAAATATAACAACTGATATTCAACAAAATTTTAATGGCGATTTTAAAATTGGCAGTGTAAGAAATAGAATCGTTGTAGGTTTTGATTATTATAAAAGAACTGCAACTGATCATAGTACTGGATATTTTGACAACGGACTTGTCTATATTGGAGATGATTTAGCATCTTTCAACGCTATGCTCGCTATGCTTGGTATGCAGCCTACTGCTAATGGAGATAGCGGGGATTTGACAAAAGCCGGATCTGCTGCAATAATTGGAAATAGCCCAAGAAATGATAACAGAACTAAACAGGAAACTTACAGCGCTTATGTTTCTGATGTGATAAATTTCACACCTGGATTATCTGCTATGTTAAGTCTTCGCGCTGACCGTTTTATGAATGCTAAAAACGACGGATACAATCAAACAGCTTTTTCTCCAAAATTTGGATTAGTATATCAGCCAATTTTAGACAAAGTTTCGATTTTTGCCAATTACATGAACGGATTCGTTAACGTTGCTCCAGGTCAAAATCGTACCGCTACTGTTGTAACACCGGTAATTCTTAATCCTGAACATGCAGATCAATTTGAAGTTGGAACAAAATTGAATCTTTTTAAAGATAAACTTTACGCTACTTTCAGTTATTACGATATTAAAGTTACTGATCAGACTTATGTAGTAGAAACTCCATACACAGATCCTGCAGACCCAACAATTCCAAAACCAAATAATCAGACTACATATCAGGATGGAGCTCAGAAAAACAAAGGTTTTGAAGCAGAATTTGTTGCAAACCCAATTAATGGATTAAACATTGTTATGGGATACAGCTATAATGATGCCGTTTTAACAAAAGGAGATCCTGACTTTGTAGGTCGCAGATCTGAAAATGCAGGGCCTAGAAACCTGGCTAACCTTTGGGCTAGTTATAAATTTACAAACGGATTATTAAGAGGCTTTGGTTTAGGTTTTGGAGGAAATTATGTTGGCGACAACATGATTATGAACAGACAAACTGCAGGAACATTTACAATTCCTGAATACACAGTTCTAAATTCATCTTTATTTTACAGTGCTGAAAAATTTACAATTACAGCTAAGTTAAACAATATTGCAAACAAAGAAATTTATGATGGTTGGTCAACAATTCATCCTAAAGATCCAAGAGCTATAGTAGGAAGTTTCACTTACAGATTCTAAATAAAACAAACAAAACACCTTTCTATTTAACCAGAAAGGTGTTTTTAAATTCTAATAATTATGATAACAATAGCAAGTCTTATCGTTTTTTTAGCTTTTTATACTTTATATTACACTTCAAAAAGAGCTGTTTTAACCTATGATTTAGGTTTTGAAAAATGGATGAAGAACAATCCTAAACAAACCAAACTTACAGGACTGGGTTTACTTTTAACCGCTTATGCATTTTGGTTGTTTACACAATCTTTAGGTTGTGGAACTTTGATGTTTTTTATTCAGTTAATGGCAGTTGGAAGTTTAATCATCATCTTAACTCCATTGAAAAAAGTAAGTTCTAAAGCACTATTGGCATTATTTGTAATTATCGCTTTATTAGAATTCTACTACAACTAAATTATCCTGACTCTATGCCTGCTAATCCTAAATATTTAACCCAATCTAAATGGCAACGATTTGCCAAGATAACAGCTGCTATATTAGGTGGCTATTTTGTTTCTGTCACTTTTCATTTGGCTTTGGCATCGTGGCTTAATCGTGCGGATGTTTTGATGACAATGGCTTTTAGCGGTTTCATACTTTGGGTAGCGCTTATGGTGGTTGCCTTTTTAGCAAAAAGCGGATGGAAAATCTGGGGAATTTACATCCTACTTACTTTAGTTTTTTCTCTTTTTATTTATTTAGGTCAAACCTATAACCCAACGGCGTAATAACATGAGTAATCGTAATTACAATATCTATTTTCATACACATACCGTAAGCGGAATCGTTATTAGTGTAGTTCTTTTTGTGATTTTCTTTGCAGGGTCTTTTTCTTTTTTTAGAGATGAAATCATCAATTGGGAAAGAAGTGAATCGACTGCAAATACTAAAGAAATTCAGCTAAACTACAGCACAGCATTAGATACGCTTGACAAAAAATATGTTTTACACGGAAGAAACATTACCATTTCCAAACCAAGTACTGAAAGAAGAGTTGCCATTTATTTAGAAGGCACCAAAGATACTTTGGCCCCAGCCAAACAAAAAGAGGGAACATTTTTTTATCTTGACACTCAAAATTTTAAATCATTCACTTATGAAGAATCATATTCTTTAGGTGAATTTTTATACCGTTTGCACTTTTTGGCGCAAATACCTTATCCGATTGGTTATTATCTTTCAGGGTTTATTGCTTTATTCTTTCTGTTTGCGATTGTAACGGGTGTTTTATTGCATTGGAAAAAAATCGTATCCAACTTTTATGTTTTCCGTCCAAAAGAAAAACTGAAAACATTGTGGACAGATGCTCACACAGCATTGGGAATGATTGGTTTGCCTTTTCAGTTTGTTTATGCGGTAACCGGCGCTTTTTTTATGATTAAACTTTTAATCGTTGCTCCGGCTGTAATGGCTTTGTATAAAGGTGATCAGGATAAATTATATAAAGAATTAGAATATAAAGATCCTGAGTATAAATTTGATAATAAAAAATTAGCAACACCTTTTAATATTGATCAATTGGTTGCAAAAGCAAAAAGCAATTGGTCAGATTTTGAAATTACACGCGTTTTTATACAGAATTACGGTGATGCCAATATGCATATTGTGGTAGAAGGTGAAATGCCACATGATAAAAAATTCACAGGAGTTGGAAAAGTAATTTACCGTATCTCCGACGGAAAAGAAATCGCCAGAAAAAATCCAATCACGCAAAACAACTATTTAGATGTTGTAAAAAATGTGTTGTACCGCATTCATTATGGTGATTATGGAGGTTATGCATTAAAAATAGTGAGCTTTATTTTAGGAATTATTACTTGTTTCGTCATCATTTCAGGAGTTATGATTTGGCTTGTAGCCAGACAAAAAAACAATATGCCCGAAAAGAAAAGACGTTTCAACGCAGCAGTTGTTCGCATTTATCTGGCTATTTGTTTAAGTATGTATCCAATAACTGCACTTGCTTTTATTGCAACTAAAGTTTTTTATCCGTTAAGTCAGCCTAATTTATTTACGCTTTATTTTGGTGGATGGCTATTGCTTTCAATATTTTTCATCTTCAAAAAGAATGATGACTTCACCAATAGATTCTGTTTGATTTCAGGAAGTATTTTAGGGTTTTTAATTCCAATTTCTAATGGAATCGTTTCCGGGAACTGGTTTTGGAGTTCGTTTATTGAAAATCGTATTCAGGTTTTCTTTATAGATGTTTTCTGGATTGTTTTGGCATCGATATCGCTTTATGTTGCCTATCATTTAAAAACTAAGAATACTGCTAACTAAGAAATTAAAAATAATTTTTCCTTTTCTTATAAATAGTAAAATAGTCCAAAAGAAGCAAAGTCGCCAAGTTTAAATTTGAAAAACTTAGCGACTTTGCCTTTTTTGTTAATATCAAATTAGTGATAAACATCAACTTTAACACGGTTTTTACCCCAAAAGAATTAAAATATTTGCCTCTTATTAATTTAGCGTATACATTTACCGTTTTATTCAAAAATGGGTTTCAAAAAGAAAATACGTTTTATACATAAATGGCTCGGATTAATTTCGGGGCTTATTGTTTTTATTGTCAGCATTACTGGCTGCATCTTTTGTTTTCATGACGAAATAAAAGACATTACCCGAAAAGAATGGCGTTTGGTCGAGCCACAAAATAAACCGTTTATTCTTCCATCGGTTTTACTGGGCAAAGCCAAAGAAATTCTTCCGAGTTATAAATCCGCTATGGTTTCGTATTACGGAAGAGATCGTTCGGCAACCGTCTATGCTTATTCTGATATAGGAAGCTTATATCTCTACTTTGATCCCTACACCGGAAAACATTTAAAAATCGAAAATCCTGAAACTGATTTTTTTATTGTCGTCGAATACATTCATTTATATCTACTTCTTCCGGACTATATTGGCAAACACATTATTGGCGGTGCGACAATTATCTTTATCTTTTTACTCATTACAGGAATTATTCAATGGTGGCCCAAACGAAAACATGATATAAAAAGAAGTTTCTCGGTTAAATGGTCGGCTAAGTGGCGTCGTGTAAATTACGACTGGCACAATACATCCGGATTTTACATTTCGATTATTGCCATAATTATTGCTATTACCGGTTTAACTTTTACTTACGAATGGGTTGGCGATGGAGTTTACAAGACTTTTAATTTTGGCGGAGATAAGGCTTTAGAAACAAAAATGCCAACAATTGACACCACAAAATTCAAATCAAATAAAATGATTGCCATTGATCGTGCTTTTATACAAACCATGAAATTACAGCCAAAAGCCGAAATGTTTTATGTAACAACTCCACAGCAAAAAGGAGATATTATAAATACAGGAGCATATCCACATACTTTGCGATATGATCATCAAAGCAATTATTATTTTCATCCGCAAGACGGGAAATTAATCGAAAGTCAGCCTTATGATAAAAAGACTTTAGGTTTGCAGGTTGTCGAAATGAATTACGGAATTCACACCGGACAAATTTTAGATCTTTCTGGAAAAATTATTGCTTTTGCAGCAAGTTTAATTGCAGCTACATTGCCAGTAACGGGTTTTGTTATTTGGTACGGACGAAGAAAAAAGAGCTGTAAAAAGTTGAAGACATAAAAAAAACCGCTATAAAAGCGGTTTTGTAAACTATTTTCGAAATTACTTTAGTTTCTATTCGCTAAAGCATCCTTTTGTAAATTTTTAACTGATGCAATCTGGCTGTTTTCAAAAGCCACTTCGCAAAGATTATTCGAATTAAAGAAAATCCATTTTCCAGTTTTCATTCCGTTTGTATATTCTCCAACGGCAAGTTTATTTCCTTTTTCGTCATAAGATACCCAAGCACCATCTAATTTACCATCTTTATAGAAACCTTCTTGTTGTACTCTGCCATTATCATAATAATAAGTAGCTTTTACTTTGTTTCCAACAGCTTCTAATTCTGGTTTTACCTCTTGTGCAACTAAAATTCCAGAGAACATCATTGCAACTAAAATCACACACTTTTTCATATCTTTAGGTTTTAATGTTATCAAATCGTTATCAAATATAATTAATTGTTTACATTAAACAAACTTTTACTTAACAATTTGGTAACATTGAACAAAAGCTTAACATTGGAAATCAGAGGCGTACAAAAAAACCAATGCTGAAGCATTGGTTTTACTGGGTTTTTAGCTAAAAAACTAAAAATACGATAACGTTGTAATTAATACTAAAATTAATTCAATAATGTATCTAATTGTGTTTGAAGTTCTGGAGATGAAGGTCTTGGTGCTTCTGCATTTAAAACATTTCCTTTTGGATCTATCAAAATAAATCGCGGAATTCCGGTAACGCCATAACTAGTTACAAACGCTGATTCCCAATCTTTATCGGCAAACAATTGAGTTCCTCCTAATTTATTATCCACAACAAACTTTTTCCATTTTTCGTTGTCTTTTGCTTTGTCTATTGAAATGCTCACAAATTCAATATTTTTACCATGATATTTTTCTTCGACTTTTTGCAAATACGGAATTTCACCCCTGCAAGGTCCACACCAGGTTGCCCAAAGATCGATATAAACATATTTTCCCTTTAAATCAGAAAGTTTTGTTTTGCCTCCTTTATGATTTTCATAATCAAAATCAGGCGAAGGTTTACCAATTAATTTATTCGCTTTTGCAGCTCTGTCATATTCCTGAACAGCATATTGATTAAAACTTTCAAAATTTTGTTTTAATGCCGCTTTAAATTCAGGATCATAATTTCCTTTTTCAACACTTTCGATATCTGCTTTTTTCTTTGCTTCTAATAAGGTAGAAAATTCTGCAGGTTCTTTCTTAAAGGCTTCGTTTTGAAATTTCTCATCTTTTAAAGCCTGTTGCGCCAAAAAGTTGCTTTCGTCTACACCTTTTCCTTTATATACTATAGTTTCATCAAACTCTTTTGCATTCATCGTTAGATTTACTTCAGAATTTGGTTTCAAATAGATATTAGTTGATTCTCTACCATCGAAAAATAAATAAAAACCTTTGGGAGCTTCAAAAGCAGAAGCAAAAACCCCTTTTTTATCTATTGGTATAACTTGTTTAAAATTATTTCTTCCTTTAATGATTATAGTATCACTATTTCTATTTTCAATTTTGGCTGTAAATTTTATTGGGTTTTTGGCTTGACCAATAACATTCAAAGCGCTAAAAATCAGAAGACCAGTAACAAAAAAATTCTTCATATTTATTAAAGTTTGTTTTTAGTGAATCAAATCTAGGCAAATTAAAAGTTCGAAAATTAACAATTAACAAAATATTTAAAATTAATAACGATCTAGTTGCACACTTTTCTATATTAATTTGAATTTTGTGTTTACTTTTGCAGTCTAAAATTTTGATCATGTATAGAAGTCATAATTGTGGCGAATTAAATGCCTCAAACATTAATACCGAAGTTACACTTGCAGGTTGGGTTCAAAAATCACGCGATAAAGGATTTATGAATTGGGTTGATTTACGCGACCGTTACGGAATTACACAACTTATTTTCGACGAAAGCCGTACTGATAAAACTGTTTTTGAACTGGCTAAAACACTTGGTAGAGAGTTTGTGATTCAGGTAAAAGGAACTGTTATTGAGCGTGAGGCTAAAAATAAAAACATTCCAACTGGTGACATCGAAATTTTAGTTACTGAATTAACAATTTTAAATGCAGCTCTAACGCCTCCATTTACAATTGAAGATGAAACTGATGGTGGAGAAGATATCAGAATGAAATATCGTTATCTTGATATTCGTAGAAATCCTGTAAAAAACAGTTTATTATTCCGTCATAAAGTAGCGATGGAAGTTCGTAAATATTTATCTGATTTAGATTTCTGCGAAGTTGAAACTCCTTATTTAATAAAATCAACTCCTGAGGGAGCCAGAGATTTCGTTGTTCCAAGCCGAATGAACGAAGGTCAATTCTATGCCTTGCCACAATCGCCTCAAACTTTCAAACAATTGTTGATGGTGGGCGGAATGGATAAATATTTCCAAATTGTGAAATGTTTCCGTGATGAAGACTTACGTGCAGACCGTCAGCCTGAGTTTACACAAATCGATTGCGAAATGGCATTTGTAGAGCAAGAAGATATTTTGAATGTTTTTGAAGGATTGACAAGACATTTATTAAAAGAAATTAAAGGTATTGAAGTAGATAAATTTCCAAGAATTACCTACGAATATGCAATGAAAACATACGGAAATGATAAACCGGACATTCGTTTCGGGATGGAATTTGGTGAATTAAACGAATTTGCAAAACATAAAGATTTCCCTGTATTCAATGCTGCTGAATTAGTAGTTGGAATTGCAGTTCCCGGAGCTGGAAATTATACCCGTAAAGAAATTGACGGATTAATTGACTGGGTAAAACGTCCGCAAGTTGGTGCATCAGGAATGGTGTATTCAAAATGTAATGACGACGGAACTTTTAAATCATCTGTTGATAAATTTTACGATCAGGATGATTTAGCACAATGGGCAAAAATTACAGGAGCAAAACCTGGCGATATGATTTTTGTACTTTCCGGCCCTGCTGATAAAACACGTACACAGCTTTCTGCTTTGCGTATGGAATTGGCAACCCGTTTAGGATTGCGTAAACCGGAAGAATTTGCACCATTATGGGTTGTAGATTTCCCTTTATTAGAACTTGATGAAGAAAGTGGTCGTTATCATGCTATGCACCACCCGTTTACATCTCCAAAACCGGAGGACATGCATTTATTGGAAACGCAGCCCGGAAAAGTGCGTGCAAATGCTTATGATATGGTTCTAAACGGAAATGAAATTGGCGGAGGATCAATTCGTATTCACGATAAAGCCACACAGCAATTAATGTTCAAATATTTAGGCTTTACTGAAGAAGAAGCAAAAGCTCAATTTGGATTCTTAATGGATGCTTTTCAATTTGGAGCACCACCTCATGGAGGTTTGGCTTTTGGATTAGACAGATTGGTTGCCATTTTAGGAGGACAGGAAACGATTAGAGATTTTATTGCTTTCCCTAAAAATAACTCAGGACGCGATGTTATGATCGATGCTCCGGCAGCAATTGATGATGCCCAACTAAAAGAATTACATATAAAAGTAGATATCATATAAAATCCAGGAATTTTAAAAATAGAAAACTGCAGCTAAATTTAGCTGCAGTTTTTTTATACCTGATAATTATTGCTTTTCCTCAACAAAAAGTCGGGAAATATAGCAGCGTAAACTTCAAATTAAAGAGTAATAGATCGAAACATGCTATCAAAATTTATTTTTGAAGATAATTTAAAAATTTCCTACTTTTTATTCTTACAATAAATGATTCTCATTTATTGTATATCCGTATGCAAATTGATGCAATATAAATAGCGAAAACACTGTGAATCAATAATTTTTACAAAAAATTAACACCTTATTGTCTTTTGTATGAATTTATATGTTACATTTGCTACATTATAAATTATTATTACAATTACAATGCGTACAGGTACAGTAAAATTTTTCAATGAATCTAAAGGTTATGGATTCATTACAGACGAAGAAACAGGAAAAGATATCTTCGTTCACGCTTCAGGAATTAACGCGGAAGAATTACGCGAAGGTGACCGTGTAAGCTATGAAGAAGAAGAAGGAAGAAAAGGGAAAGTTGCTGCTAAAGTAGCAGTAATCTAAGAAAAATATAGCAATTTATTTTTTTTGCCTCTGAATGGTTAAAACGTTTCGATTAATTTCGAAACGTTTTTTTTTGCTCAAATCTTAAAAAAAACATAAAAAGACAGCTTGTTATTTATAATCAATAAAAATTACAATTATTCACCCTTTACTACTACACTTAAATCCTTTTTTAGCTTGTGATTTACAGAGTTGAGACCTATCTTTGTGGCTCATTTTTTAAGTAAAAACCCTAAGTTTATGCAATCTGATCAATACAGCTATCTTCCTATTTTAATGCAGCTTATTCTGGCTGTTGGTTTTGTGGTAGGAACTATCATAATTTCCGGAAAATTAGGTCCAAAAAGAACTTCAGAAGTTAAAGATAAAAACTTCGAATGCGGAATCGAATCTGTTGGTAACGCCCGTATTCCATTTTCGGTAAAATATTTCTTAGTAGCTATTTTATTTGTATTGTTTGACGTAGAGGTTATTTTCCTTTATCCGTGGGCAGTAAACTTTAAAGAACTTGGCATTGAAGGAATGCTAAAAATGATCGTTTTTATGTCTTTGCTTTTGGTTGGTTTTTTCTACATCATCAAAAAGAAAGCTTTAGACTGGGAATAATAATTTATGAATTCAGATTTTAGATTTTAGATCTTTATGATTTATAATTTTAGATTTGAAAAAATAAGTTTCTTAAAATATAATCGATTTTTAAAATTGATTTCGATTTTCAGGTTTATCCAACTCTAAAATCAGAAATCTAAAATCTAAAATAAAATGAGCGATTCAAATGTAAATATGGTTGCGCCGCCGGAAGGAGTTGTAGGAGAAGGTTTCTTCGCTACAAAACTAAATGATGTTGTAGGTTTAGCAAGAGCTAATTCATTATGGCCATTGCCGTTTGCAACTTCATGCTGTGGTATCGAATTCATGGCCACTATGGCATCTCATTACGATTTGGCAAGATTTGGTTCAGAGCGTGTGAGTTTTTCTCCTCGTCAGGCAGATATGTTACTAGTTATGGGGACTATTTCAAAAAAAATGGCGCCAATTTTAAGACAGGTATACGAACAAATGTCAGAACCTCGCTGGGTAATTGCAGTTGGGGCCTGTGCATCATCAGGAGGAGTATTTGATACTTATTCTGTTTTACAGGGAATAGATAAAGTAATTCCGGTTGACGTTTACGTACCAGGATGCCCGCCAAGACCAGAACAAATTGTTGATGGCGTAATGAAACTTCAGGAATTGGTAAAAAGCGAATCTGTGAGACGCAGAAGCTCTCCGGAATACCAAGAATTATTAGCTTCTTATAACATTTCATAATAATGGCTTTAGAAAACACCCTGATCCAGGATAAACTTACAGAAACATTTGACGCAAGTGTTTTTAACTTTCAAGAAGAAAGAGATATTTTTTCACTGGAAACTACCGCTGATAAAATCACAGCTTTGATTCTTTTTCTAAAAAACGATTCTGATTTACGTTTTCATTTCTTAACAGATTTATGCAGCATTCATTATCCGGATAACGAAACAGATCGTCAATTTGCAATAGTATATCATTTACACAACTGGTACGAAAACAAACGAATCAGAATTAAAGTGTACTTAAATGGTGAAAAACCAGAAATAAAAACCATTTCAAATATTTTCTTAAGTGCAAACTGGATGGAAAGAGAAACATACGATTTCTTCGGAGTGAACTTCATTGGACACCCACAGTTGAAACGTATTTTGAATATGGATGAAATGATATCGTTCCCGATGAGAAAAGAATTCCCGATGGAAGACAGCGGAAGAACAGATAAGGATGACCGATTCTTTGGAAGAACAACAACAAATTGCTAAAAAATAAATAATTCAACATTATAAAATGTCAGAACTATTATTACCACCAGAGCATCGATATGCTAAAATAATTAAGGAGAAACTAAACGAAGACGGAAGCGAGCTTTCAGTATTGAATTTAGGTCCAACACACCCTGCAACTCACGGTATTTTTCAAAATATCCTGTTGATGGATGGAGAAAGAATTCTTGAGGCTGAACCAACAATTGGCTACATCCACAGAGCGTTCGAAAAAATTGCCGAAAATCGTCCCTTCTACCAGATTACACCTCTTACTGACCGTATGAACTATTGTTCATCTCCTATCAATAACATGGGATGGTGGATGACTTTAGAGAAACTATTAGGAATTGAAGTTCCTAAAAGAGCTCAGTACCTGAGAGTAATTGTAATGGAGTTAGCGCGTATTACAGATCACTTGATTTGTAACTCGATTTTGGGTGTTGATACTGGTGCATATACTGGTTTCTTATATGTTTTTCAATTCAGAGAAAAAGTTTACGAAATCTACGAAGAAATTTGCGGTGCTCGTTTAACAACAAATATGGGAAGAATTGGCGGTTTCGAAAGAGATTGGTCACCAGAAGCTTTCCGCAAATTAGATGTATTTTTAAAAGATTTTCCTGCTGCCTGGCAAGAATTTGTAAATCTATTTGAAAGAAACAGAATTTTCCTTGACAGAACTGTAAACGTAGGCGCAATTACTGCAGAGCAGGCAATGGCTTATGGATTTACAGGTCCAAACTTGCGTGCTGCCGGAGTTGACTACGACGTTCGTGTTACACAACCCTACTCCTCTTACGAAGATTTTGATTTTATTGTTCCTGTTGGAAAATCAGGTGATACTTACGATCGTTTTTGTGTTCGTAATGCTGAAGTTTGGGAAAGTTTAAGCATTATTCGTCAGGCTTTGGATAAAATGCCGGCTGGAAACGAATATCATGCAGAAGTTCCTGATTATTACCTTCCTCCAAAAGAAGATGTTTACAATTCAATGGAGTCTTTAATTTATCACTTTAAGATTGTAATGGGAGAAGTTCCTGTACCAGTTGCAGAAATTTATCACCCGGTTGAAGGTGGAAACGGAGAGTTAGGATTTTATTTAGTTACTGACGGAAGCAGAACTCCATATAGATTACATTTCAGAAGACCTTGCTTTATTTATTACCAAGCTTATCCTGAAATGATTAAAGGAGCTTTATTATCAGATGCAATTGTTATTTTGTCAAGTCTAAATGTTATTGCAGGAGAATTAGACGCCTAGAAAATTGTAGATTTTAGATTTCAGAATTTAGATTGAAATCGAAGACTACTATTATTTTAAGAATTGAAGAATTCAGATTGAAAAATCTAAAACTAAAACAAAGATTGCAGAATATGGATTTATAGATAAGAGATTGAAAAATCTAAAATCTAAAATCTAAAATCTAAAATTAATAATGGAAAGAAAACATTACAAACAAGAAATAAACATGACTGAAGCATTGATGACTCGCATCAATGAATTGATCAGTCATTATCCTGAAGACAAAAGAAAATCAGCTTTGTTGCCTGTTTTGCACGAAGTGCAGGACGCACACGATAACTGGTTGAGTACGGAGTTGCAGGATAAAGTTGCTGAAATTTTGCACATCAAACCAATTGAGGTTTACGAAGTGGTTACTTTTTACACCATGTACAACCAAAAACCAATTGGAAAATACATGTTCGAATTCTGCCAGACTTCTTGTTGTTGTTTAAATGGTGCTGAAAATTTAATGGATTATACTTCTGAAAAATTAGGCATTAAAATGGGAGAAACAACTCCAGACGGAATGTTTACTATTGCCGGAGTTGAATGTTTAGGTGCCTGCGGATACGCTCCGATGTTGCAATTAGGCGATTTCTACAAAGAAAAATTGACAGAAGAAAAAATCGATCAGTTAATCGCTGATTGTAGAGATGATAAAATAATATTACACGATAAATAAGATGTCACAGAAAATATTATTAGATAAAATCAATGTTCCGGGTATTAAAACCTACGAAGTATATCGCCAAAACGGTGGTTATGCTTCTGTAGAAAAAGCTTTGAAAACACTTACGCCAGACGAAGTTGTTGAAGAAGTAAAAAAATCAGGACTTCGTGGTCGTGGTGGCGCAGGTTTCCCTGCCGGAATGAAATGGAGTTTTATTGATAAAAAATCAGGTAAACCAAGACACTTAGTTTGCAACGCCGATGAGTCTGAACCAGGAACTTTCAAAGATCGTTATTTGATGGAATTTATTCCTCACTTATTGATCGAAGGAATGATTACTTCTAGTTTTGCATTGGGCGCTAACCTTTCGTATATCTACATTCGTGGAGAATATATGTGGGTTTTCAAAATTTTAGAAAGAGCAATCGCCGAAGCAAAAGCTGCCGGTTGGTTAGGAAAAAATATATTAGGTACAGGTTACGATTTAGAATTACATGTACACTGTGGAGCCGGAGCTTATATCTGTGGAGAAGAAACTGCACTTATTGAATCTTTGGAAGGCAAAAGAGGAAATCCTCGTATTAAACCACCTTTCCCAGCGGTTTCAGGACTTTGGGCAAACCCAACAGTGGTAAATAATGTCGAAACTATCGCTGCTGTGCCTTGGATCATCAACAATTCTGGAGATGATTATGCAAAAATTGGTGTGGGTCGTTCAACAGGAACTAAATTAATTTCTGCTTCAGGACACATTAAAAATCCTGGTGTTTATGAAATTGAATTAGGATTAAGCGTTGACGAATTCATGAATTCTGACGAATATTTAGGAGGAATGTCTTCTAGCAGACCTTTGAAAGCATTTGTTCCTGGAGGATCTTCAGTGCCAATTTTACCCGCTGAATTGATTTTCAAAACAGCAAATGGTGAAGATCGTTTAATGACTTACGAATCTTTAAGTGATGGTGGTTTTGCTACCGGATCGATGTTAGGTTCCGGTGGGTTTATTGTTTACAATGATACCGCTTGTGTGGTTAGAAACACTTGGAATTTTGCACGTTTTTACCACCACGAATCTTGCGGACAATGTACACCTTGCCGTGAAGGAACTGGTTGGCTGGAAAAAATCTTATGGAGAATTGAAAACGGTCAGGGCCGTGAAGAAGATATCGAATTATTGTGGAGTATTCAAAGTAAAATCGAGGGTAACACAATTTGCCCGCTTGGCGACGCAGCTTCTTGGCCAGTAGCAGCAGCGATCCGTCACTTTAGAGATGAATTTGAATACCACGTTCGTTTCCCTGAAAAAATTAAAAACAGAGATCACTTTGTTGCTGAACCTTTCTCGCAAGTGAAACATTTAGTAGACGGTAAAGTAATCGTATAAAGAAATATAAAGCAGAAAGTTATAAAGTTAATAATATAAAAAGGACAGCAAATCTTTTCAATATTCCGACTTTCAACATTCAAATCAATAAGAGATGAAAGTAACCATAGACGGTCAAAGTATAGACGTAGAGCCAGGAACAACGATCCTGCAGGCTGCACGTATGATTGGTGGAGATTTGGTACCGCCAGCCATGTGCTATTACTCAAAATTAAAAGGAAGCGGCGGAAAATGTCGTTGTTGTTTAGTTGAAGTTTCGAAAGGTAGTGAAGCTGATCCAAGACCAATGCCAAAATTAATGGCATCTTGTGTAACAGGATGTATGGACGGAATGGAAGTTAACAGTAAATCTTCTGACAGAGTAACGGAAGCCCGTAAATCTGTAACAGAATTTTTATTAATCAATCACCCATTAGACTGCCCGGTTTGTGATCAGGCTGGTGAGTGCGATTTACAAAATTTAAGTTTCGAACACGGAAATCCAAAGTCCCGTTTTATTGAAGAAAAAAGAACATTCGAACCAGAAGATATTGGTCCAAATATTCAACTACATATGAACCGTTGTATTTTATGTCAAAGATGTGTACAAGTTGCAGATCAATTGACAGACAACAGAGTTCACGGAGTATTAGATCGTGGAGATCACGCTAACATTTCAACTGGAATCTCAAAAGCTATCGACAATGAATTCTCTGGAAATATGATCGACGTATGCCCGGTTGGAGCATTAACTGATAAAACTTTCCGTTTCAAATCAAGAGTTTGGTTCAACAAACCTTACAACGCTCACAGAGAATGTACAACTCCGGGATGTTGCGGAAAAACTACAGTTTGGATGTTTGGAGGTGAAATTCAACGTGTAACTGGTCGTAAAGATGAGTATCATGAAGTGGAAGAATTCATTTGCAACAGTTGTCGTTTTGACCACAAAAATGTAAATGACTGGGTTATTGAAGGACCAAGAGAATTTGAAAAAGATTCTGTTATCAACCAAAATAACTACGTTCAAAAATTACAAAAAGTAGAAATTGCTACAGAAAAAAATATCCTTTTAGGTAGAGATATTGACCGTAAAAAAATTAGTATGGCTGAAATTCCATTAAACACAAACAACAAAAATTCTTAACGATGGTAGATGGTGCATTTATTATAGAAAAAAGTGTTGTAATTGTTGTGGTTTTTGCCGTAACAATGATTATGGCAATGTATTCTACTTGGGCTGAACGTAAAGTAGCCGCTTTTTTACAAGACCGTGTAGGACCAAACCGTGCAGGATGGGGTGGATTATTACAGCCTCTTGCTGATGGTATGAAATTATTCTCGAAAGAAGAATTTTTTCCAAATACACCAAACAGATTCTTATTTGTTGTAGGTCCGGCAATTGCCATGAGTACAGCTTTGATGACAAGTGCGGTAATTCCCTGGGGAGATAAATTACATGTTTTTGGCAGAGATGTTGTTTTACAGGCAACAGATATTAATATTGGATTATTATATTTCTTCGGAGTAGTTTCTGTTGGAGTTTACGGTATTATGATTGGAGGATGGGCTTCTAACAATAAGTTCTCCTTAATGGGAGCTGTTCGTGCAGCTTCGCAAATGGTTTCTTATGAAGTTGCGATGGGATTGTCAATGATTGCTTTATTGATGATGACAGGAACTTTAAGCTTAAAAGAAATCTCTGAGCAGCAAGCAGGAATGAACTGGAATGTTTTTTACCAGCCATTATCTTTCCTTATTTTTCTTATTTGTGCTTTTGCAGAAACAAACAGAACTCCTTTTGACTTAGCAGAGTGTGAATCTGAGTTAATTGGTGGTTATCATACAGAATATTCATCCATGAAAATGGGATTTTATTTATTTGCTGAATATGCAAATATGTTTATCTCTGCAACTATTATCTCAGTATTGTTTTTTGGAGGATATAATTATCCAGGAATGCAATGGATGGTAGAAAATATTGGGGTAAATACAGCTAATCTTTTAGGAATTGCAGTATTATTTGCTAAAATATGTTTCTTCATATTCTTTTATATGTGGGTTCGTTGGACAATTCCAAGATTTAGATATGACCAATTGATGAACTTAGGGTGGAGAATTTTGATTCCGCTTTCGATCATTAATATCATGATTGTGGGAGTTGTTATTTTAAGACATGACATCGCAGCATACTTAGGTTTTTAATACCTGAGTGCCCTAGCCCTGATAGAAGCGGCATCCTTTTATGGTAGTCCCGAAGCCTCGGGAACAATAAAAGATATAGCGGATAGCAGGATTAGCTTCAAATAAAAAATAAAATAGATTTTAGATTTGATTTTACCGTCAAATTATAAATTGTAAATCATACATTAAAATGTCGATAGAAACTATATCATTATCGGGTAGAAAAAAGATGGTCTCTAATAAGGAGATGACTTTTTGGGAGCGATTATATCTTGTAGCGATTGTGAAAGGATTGTTTATTACAATTAAACACTTATTCAGAAAAAAAGTTACTATTCACTATCCTGAACAAGTGCGTGAAATGAGTCCGGTTTATCGTGGTCAGCATATGCTAAAACGCGATGAGCAAGGCCGTGAAAATTGTACTGCATGTGGATTATGTGCTTTATCATGTCCTGCAGAAGCTATTACAATGAAAGCCGCTGAACGTAAGGCTGACGAAAAACATTTGTACAGAGAAGAAAAATATGCTTCTATTTATGAAATCAATATGTTACGTTGTATTTTCTGTGGTTTGTGTGAAGAAGCCTGTCCAAAAGATGCAATTTACTTAACGACTTCAAAAGTATTGGTTCCTGCCAGTTATGAAAGAGAAGATTTCATTTTTGGAAAAGACAAATTAGTGATGCCTTTAGAAATGGCTATCAAAAATGCTCAACTTAATAATGCTAACTAAATGATACATATTCCTGATTTTGCAAACGCAACTACTGTTCAAGTTATATTTTGTTTTTTAGCGTTTATCACGGTAATAACTGCTTTCCTGACTATTTTTAGCAGAAATCCAATTCACAGTGCGATCTATTTAGTGATTTGTTTCTTCTCTATTGCTGGTCACTATTTACTTTTAAATGCTCAGTTTTTGGCTGTTGTACATATTATAGTATATTCCGGGGCGATTATGATTTTGTTCCTTTTTACGATTATGTTAATGAATCTGAACGAGCAACGAGACGTGCACCGACCTAGAATTACTCGTCTGGGAGCTATTGTTTCTTTCTGCTTGATTTGTATTGTATTGATTGCCATCTTCATAAATTCGAAACCAATTGTTGGTGCTTACGATTCAACAGGTGAAGATTTTCAATCTATAAAAGTATTAGGTAAAATATTATTGAATGAATATATGGTTCCTTTTGAATTTGCATCGATCTTGCTTTTGGTGGCGATGATTGGAACGGTACTATTGTCTAAAAAAGAAAAATTAAATAAATAATGGGTAATATATTAAATCAAATAGGTATTGAAAACTACATCTTTTTAAGTGTTGTGCTTTTCTGTATTGGTATTTTTGGTGTATTGTACAGACGAAATGCTATTATCGTTTTCATGTCTATCGAAATCATGTTGAATGCTGTTAACCTTTTATTTGTTGCTTTTTCAACTTATCATCAAGATGCGCAAGGACAAGTTTTTGTATTCTTCTCGATGGCAGTTGCTGCGGCTGAAGTTGCAGTTGGATTGGCTATTTTAGTTTCGATCTTTAGAAATTTAGGTTCGATTAGTATCGATAATTTAAAAAATTTAAAAGGATAAATGGAAATGGATACCAATTTAGCTTTAGTTTTAGTATTAGCTCCTTTTTTAGGATTTTTAATCAATGTTTTCTTTGGAAAAAGCTTAGGAAAAACAGTTTCGGGAATTATCGGAACTGCCGCTGTTGTAGTTTCATTTGCTGTAACCCTATTCTTTTTCAATCAAATTACTCAAACTGAAAAAGCCATTCAAATAACTTTATTTGACTGGATTCAGATTAGTAATCTTCATATCAATCTTGGATTTTTATTAGATCAGTTGTCATTACTTTGGTTGCTTTTTGTAACCGGTATTGGTTCATTGATACATTTATATTCTATTAGTTACATGCATGATGATGAAAACATTCACAAGTTTTTTTCATACTTAAATCTATTTGTGTTTTTCATGATTACGCTTGTAATTGGAAGTAACTTATTAGTTTTATTTATTGGCTGGGAAGGTGTTGGACTTTGTTCGTATTTATTAATTGGATTTTGGTACAAAAACCAGGATTACAATGATGCTGCAAAAAAAGCTTTCATTATGAACAGAATTGGAGATTTAGGTTTATTAATCGGAATGTTCATTATTGGTTCGATGTTCTCGACTTTAGATTATGCAACTTTAAAAACTGCAATTGCCGGAACAACAAACTTAAATTTACCATTACTTTCATTAGCAGCTTTATGCTTGTTTATTGGTGCTTGTGGTAAATCTGCACAAATTCCGTTATACACCTGGTTACCTGATGCGATGGCTGGACCAACTCCGGTTTCTGCATTGATTCACGCAGCAACGATGGTTACTGCCGGTATTTTTATGGTAACGAGATTAAATTTTGTTTTTGATTTAGCTCCGGATGTTCAAACTGTTATTGCTGTTATTGGCGCTATTACGTCATTAGTTGCCGCAACAATTGGTTTGGTTCAAACAGATATTAAAAAGGTTTTAGCGTACTCTACCGTTTCTCAATTAGGATTAATGTTTTTAGCATTAGGATTTGGAGCGTATGAAGTAGCTGTTTTTCACGTAATCACACATGCTTTCTTTAAAGCTTGTTTATTCTTAGGATCAGGATCTGTAATTCACGGATTGCACGGAGAACAGGATATGCGTAAAATGGGAGGCTTGCGTAAAGCAATGCCTGTTACTTTCTGGACAATGTTAGTTTCTTCATTAGCGATTTCGGGAGTTCCATTTTTCTCTGGTTTCTTCTCTAAAGATGAAATTTTATTAACGGCTTTCCATCACAGTATTCCGCTTTATGTTGTTGGATCTATTGCTTCTGTAATGACCGCATTTTATATGTTCCGTTTAATGTTTCTTACTTTCTTTAAAGATTTTAGAGGAACTGAAGAACAAAAACATCATTTACATGAAAGCGACGGATTGATTACTTTTCCATTAATGATTTTAGCTGTTTTAGCTACCTTCGGTGGATTAATCAGTTTACCTGGAAATAGCTGGTTAAATGAATATTTGGCACCGCTTTTCATAAAAACAGCTGGTGAAGAACATCATTTAGGTGCAACAGAATATACCTTAATGGGAGTTGCAGTTTTAGGTGGATTATTAGGTATCTTAATTGCTTACATCAAATACTTCAAGCAAGATAATGTTCCTGAAGCAGATGAAAACATTACCGGTTTAACAAAAGTACTTTACAACAAATATTATGTGGATGAAATTTACGACGCAATATTTGTTCGTTCTATAAACGGATTATCAAGATTCTTTAGAGATACTATCGAAACAGGTTTATCAGCACTTGTTTTCGGATTAGGAAAAGTAACCAATGAAATAGGTTTTCAAGGTAAAAAATTACAAAGTGGAAGCATAGGATTATATCTTTTTGCTTTTGTTTTAGGTCTTTGCGCTATTGTTTCCTATATATTTTTAGCTAAATAATTTAACAACTATGAACGTTTCTCTTATATTAATTATTCTTTTAATTGGTGCATTTGTCACTTATTTTGTTGGTGATAAACTAGCTTCAAAAGTTGCTTTGTTCTTTAGTTTAGCTGCTTTGGTTTGCTCTTTAGTTTTGTTAAATAATTTCAATGCCGGTGAAAACATTAGTTTAATCCATTCATGGATTACTCAGCCTAAAATTTCTTTTGTTTTAAATGCAGATGGATTAGCAATTGCAATGTTGTTGTTAACTGTTGCTTTAACGCCAATTATTATATTTTCTTCTTTTGGCAATGAATACAAAAATGCCAAAGGTTTTTATGCTTTAATTTTATTTATGGCCTTCGCAATGACAGGAACTTTCCTTGCCGGTGATGGTCTTTTATATTATATCTTTTGGGAATTGGCACTTATTCCTATCTATTTTATTGCTCTTATTTGGGGTAATGGTGACGCCGAAGAACGCAGAAAAGCAGTTGTGAAATTCTTTATTTACACACTTGCCGGATCTTTATTTATGTTAGTTGCCTTCATCTATTTATATACGAAAGCAGGAAGTTTCCTTATTGAAGATTTATATAAAGTAAATTTATCTGCTTGTGAGCAATTCTGGATTTTCTTAGCATTCTTTTTAGCTTACGCAATCAAAATTCCAATTATTCCTTTCCATACATGGCAGGCAAGTGTATACCAAAAAGCACCAACTGTTGGAACAATGCTTTTATCCGGTATCATGTTAAAAATGGGATTATATAGTGTTATTCGTTGGCAATTGCCAATTGCACCTCTTGCTGCAAAAGAATACATGAATATTTTCATTGCTTTAGGAATTGCCGGTGTTATTTACGGATCTATCGTTGCTTTAAGACAAAAAGATTTAAAAAAATTATTAGCCTATTCTTCATTAGCACACGTTGGATTAATAGCTGCAGGAAGTTATACTTTAACGATTGATGGCTTGCGCGGTGCTGTTTTACAAATGATCGCTCACGGTTTTGTAGTAGTTGGATTATTCTTTGCTGCTGAAATTATCTTTAGAAGATTTGAAACCAGAGAAATTAGCGGAATGGGCGGAATCCGTATTCAGTCTCCAAAATTTACTTCAATGTTTTTAATTTTAGTTTTGGCTTCGGTTGCATTACCGAGTACTTTTAACTTTGTTGGAGAGTTTACTGTGTTATATAGTCTTTCTCAAGTTAATATTTGGTTTGCTGTTTTAGGCGGAACAACTATTATATTAGGAGCTTATTATATGCTTAAAATGTTTCAGAATGTAATGTTAGGAGAAACAAATTCTAAAACTTTTGCAGATGTTTCTGTTAACGAAGGAATTTCTTTAGTGGTAATTATTGCTGTATTAGTATTCTTCGGATTTTATCCAAAACCAATTACAGATTTGATTACACCAAGTTTAGAGACAATTCTAAACGTTATCAATAAAAATTAATATTTTAAATAAAAATAAATTAGGGCATCATTAGTTTTAGATTTCCTAAATCAAAAAAACAAAAATGAATACATTAATAGCTATAACAGGATTGGGTATTTTTTGCCTATTGTTTGAAATTCTTAATTTAAGAAAGGCCATTGTTCCCATTACCATCATTGGTTTATTGGGTGTTTTGGCACTTAATTATTGTGAGTTTGGATTAACAGCAAGTTACTATAACAATATGATTACAGTGAGTAAATTCTCAACTGCGTTTTCATCATTGTTTATCGTTTTAACTATTTTTCTGGTTGCCCTAAGCCATAATTTTTACGAAAATCATCCTACCAAAATTTCAGATTTTGTTGCTATAAAAATATTTTTACTAGCCGGAGGAGTTGCTATGGTATCTTTTGGAAACCTTGCTATGTTCTTCTTAGGAATTGAAATTTTATCTATTGCATTATATGTATTGGCTGCAAGTGAAAGATTAAACTTAAAAAGTAACGAAGCAGGTATGAAATACTTTTTGATGGGATCATTTGCATCAGGAATTATTTTATTCGGTATTTGTTTGATTTACGGAGCAATGGGAAGCTTTGATGTTGCTGAAATTCACGAAAGTTCTTTATCTGCAGAACTACCAATCTGGTTTCCTATCGGGATGATCCTAATGATTATTGGTATGTTCTTTAAAATCGCTGCAGTTCCATTTCACTTTTGGGCTCCGGATGTTTACGAAGGTTCTCCTGCCCTTACAACTGCTTTAATGAGTACATTAGCCAAAGTTATAGCCATTGCAACTCTTTATAAATTAATTGAAGGACTAAATTTCATTCCATCTCTGGATAATCAGGAACTTTTAGGAACATTTGAAACTATCGTGGTCATTATATCAATTGCATCAATGACAGTTGGAAATATTATGGCACTACGTCAGGTTAATGTAAAACGTATGCTGGCTTTCTCGGGAATTTCACATGCCGGTTTCATGTTAATGACTTTTTTAAGCATTGCAACTTCAGCAGGAGTTTTATTATATTATACTGCAGCATATGCATTGGCAGGAATTGCAGCTTTTGCTGTTATTTTATATGTATGCAAAAATCAGGATAACGAAGATATTACTAACTTTCACGGACTTGGAAAAACGAATCCATTGTTGGCTGCTATCTTAACAGGTTCCTTATTATCGATGGCAGGTATTCCAATCTTCTCAGGATTTTTTGCTAAGTTATTTTTATTTGACCAAACCATTAAAGCAGGATATATTGCTCTGGTAATTGTTGCTGTTATTAACTCGATTATTAGCGTTGGTTATTATTTCAAATTAATATTGGCAATGTACTCTAAAGAACCAAACGAAGAGCGCACCGGAAAACCTTTCCTTATTTATGCTGTTGCTGTAATTTCAATTGCATTAAATATTGTATTAGGTTTATTCCCTTCATTAGTTTTAGATTTATTGAATTAAAAACTCAACTCAAAATAGAATACAAATCCATTCGTTAACTCGAATGGATTTTTTATTTTAAGACTCATCCTTTCGGAAGAGAAATTCATGTTAAAAATTTAGATTAAACAATACGACCTTCGAAAAAACTCCATATATTTGAATTCAATTAAATGTATTAAAATATGAACTTCAATTCGAAAAATCCATTTTTAAGCAACAAGCGTTTTTCATCAAATGCTGTGTCAAAAGCTGAAGAAGTACACCAGGCACAAATTATTGATTACAATCAGGAAATGAGTGTTTCCGGAACTATCAACAAAACAGCTATTTTATTTTTAATTTTATGCGGAGCTGCTATGGTAACATGGTGGATGGCATTTAACGGAATGAATATTATGTTACCTGCAATTGGCGGTGCCGTTGTTGGACTAATTTTGGTTGTAATTTCTGCTTTTAAACCACATCTTTCTCCATATTTAGCTCCAGGTTATGCTTTATTTGAAGGATTATTTATTGGCGGAATTTCTGCAATTTTTGAAGCTATGTATCCTGGAATTGTAATTAATGCAGTTGGTGCAACTTTAGTAACTTTTTTAGTTTGCTTAGGTTTATATAAATATAAAATAGTAAAAGTAACGGAGCAATTTAAATCCGTGGTGGTTGCAGCTACTCTTGCAATCGCAACTTATTATTTAATTTCATGGCTGTTTTCTATGTTTACGAGTTTTACTCCTGTGCATCACGGAAATTCTATGATGAGTATTGGTATTAGCGTTTTTGTAATTATTATTGCTGCCTTAAACTTATTCTTAGATTTTGATCAAATTGAAAAAGGAGTTGAGCAAAGAATGCCAAAATTTATGGAATGGTATGGTGCAATGGGATTAATGGTAACGTTAGTTTGGCTATACATTGAATTCTTAAGATTATTATCAAAACTTTCAAGTAAAGATTAATTCTTCCTTCATATAAAATTGAGAGCCTTTTTGAAATTCAAAAAGGCTTTTTCATTTAACATCATTTCTGAATTCTGCAAATTATATTTTTGCTTATAAATTTGATTCAGCCAGAGCTATTTAAGCTCCAGAAAATATAATTTTAATAAAATTATGAATCAAAATTATCCTAAAAATTGATTCTACTTTATAAATTCTTATTTCATATTTTAAATATTAACAATACTATTCTTGTTTTTATGTTTATTTTTAAAACTCTCCTGTAAACTACAGATTTACACTATTTTCTCTACTACAATTTTATCTAATGAAATTAAATCTGTAGTAAAATTAAGACTTGACAATGTTTTTATAAATTATGTAATAAATTACAATTAATGCAATTTATTACATAATAATCATTTTACTATTGCTAATTTTAAATTATATGTTTTTTTATTATAAAATAATTTTGAATATCGAAATTTTATTTATTTTTGTGTAATCGATTACAATAAAACCACTTTTTGTAATTAGTAAATAACCACAAATTATTCTTTACTATCTTAAACCAACAATTATGAAAAAAAACTTACTTATCGTGATGTTTTTGGTAGCAACCATACAAACATGGTCGCAACAAATTACTGAATCTACCGGATGGCTTGAATCTGCCTTCGTAAAATGGCAACCCGTAAGCAATGCGCAATCGTACAATGTTTATTACACTGGCGAAGGAATAACAGATCGTAAAATTGATAATCAATTGATTCGAAGTTACGGATCTTATTTTCGCGCTGATATTCCAGGATTAAAAGCAGGCTCATATACCGTAAAAATCAAACCTGTAATTTCAGGAGTAGAAGGAAATGGTACAACAACAAGTTCTCTAACTGTAAAAGCACAGGATCGAACTGGTTTTGCTTTTTCAAACGGACGCATTCCCGGAGGTTATAATGCTGACGGAACTGTGAAAAGTAATGCCGTTATTCTTTACATAACCCAGCAAACAAAAAATACAGTGTCGCTAAATGTAACTGGCGCAACCACAAATCCTTGCGTAGGTTTGCAAACCATTTTGGATGGCTACAAAAAAGGACAGGATTTACGTCCGTTAATTGTACGTATCGTGGGGCAAATTACTGATTTATCGTATATGCAAAGTGGCGATATTGCCATCGAAAACAACAAAAATGCATCGAGTTATATAACTCTTGAAGGCATTGGAAATGACGCTGTAGCCGATGGATGGGGAATAAGAATTAAAAATGCCTCGAATATTGAAATTAGAAATATTGGAACCATGAATTGCAACAGCAGCGAAGGTGACAACATCGGATTACAACAAAATAACGATTATGTTTGGGTGCACAACTGCGATTTATTCTACGGGGATGCAGGAAGTGACGCAGATCAGGTAAAAGGTGATGGTGCAATGGATTGTAAAAAATCTACTTACGTAACGTTTTCATACAATCACTTTTGGGATTCGGGAAAATCAAATTTATTAGGCTTGAGCGAAGGAACAACTGCAGGTCTATACATCACGTATCACCACAATTGGTATGACCATTCTGATTCTCGTCATCCGCGTGTTCGTTATTATTCTGCTCACGTTTACAACAATTATTATGATGGAAATTCAAAATATGGCGTAGGATCAACTTTGGGTTCATCTGTATTTGTTGAAAACAATTTTTTCCGTAATTGTAAATATCCAATGCTAACTTCTATGCAGGGAACGGATGTTTATAACGGAGCCGAAGGAACATTTTCGGGAGAAAACGGAGGAACAATAAAAGCATTCAACAATACTATTAGCGGACAAACGCGTTTTGTAGGTTATGACGCCAGTACAAATCCTGTGGAATTTGATGCTTATATTGCTTCGACAAGAAATGAAACTATCAGCAGCAATATAAAATCGAAACAAGGAGCAAACAGCTATAATAATTTTGATACTAATTCGAGCGTGATGTATTCTTATACACCTGATAGCCCTGAAACTGCCAAAACAAATGTAATGCAATATGCGGGGCGAGTTTCTGGCGGAGATTTAAAATGGACATTTAACAATGCTGTAGATGATACTGCAGACGCTGTTAATACAGGTCTTAAAGCAGCTCTTGTTGGCTATCAAACCACATTGGTTTTTGTTCAGGATGGAACAAACACACCTCCAACAAGTTCTCAAACATTGACTTCAACTGCTAACAATAATCAAACTGTTACAAGCGGTACAGCGATTAGTTCTATTGTATTTACCTGGGGAGGAGATGCAACTGATGCAACCGTAACTGGATTACCAGCATCTGGAATTAGTTTTGTAAAAAACACAACAGCAAAAACGATAACAATAACAGGGACTCCTACAGCAACAGTTTCGTACTCTATTGCAACTACAGGAACAGGCACTCCGGCAACAGGTTCCGGAACTATAACGGTTACGACTTCTGCGGCACAAACTCTGACTTCAACTTCTAATAATAGTCAAACTGTAGCAAGTGGAACAGCAATTAGTACAATTGTATTTACATGGGGGGGAAGCGCAACAGACGCAACCGTAACTGGATTACCAACATCTGGAATTAGTTTTGTAAAAAATAGTACTGCAAAAACCATTACAATTACCGGTACACCAACTGCAACCTTATCTTATTCTATTGCAACAACAGGGACATCTGGTTCAGCAGCAAATGGATCTGGAACCATAACTGTAACAACTGGCACACCAAGTGGAAACCAAATTCACAATTTTACAACATCAGGAAAAACGAGTACATTTTACAACATCACCGGAAACATGAATTCGACTCCGGGATCTGTAACTTATGCAGGACTAACATTGACCGAACGTTTAAAAATTGAATCTAGCACAACTATTACTTATACAACAACAAGCGCATCAACCTTAACCCTGGTATTCGATTCTAATTTTACGGGGACTATAAAAGTGAATAATGTTTCGTACACAGCGTCGGCTGGGATAGTTACAGCATCAATTCCTGCCGGAACAAATACGATTACAAAAGGATCTGTTGCCAATTTATTTTATATAAGTACTGCATATACCGGAAGTACTTTACGAGTAGCGCAAACATCCACTGAAGAAGTAGAAACAACAAAAACAGTTTTATATCCTAATCCGGTTACAGATGTATTGTATCTTTCTCACTCAAATCAACAAGTAGAAAAAATTGAGATTTACAATATCTCTGGTACGTTAGTTACTTCATCAGGCAAAAATGTCGAAAATATTGATATAAGCAAACTTGTTCACGGAGCTTACTTAGCCAAAATTTACACTAAAAATGGTATTATTAACCAAACCATTTTAAAGAAATAACAATCTTAAATTTAAAAAAGAAAGGCTTCCCTATTTGGAAGCCTTTTCTATATATTGATAAATTGATTTATTACAAATCAAATTTTATTCCTTGTGCCAATGGCAAACTAGTCGTATAATTAATTGTATTAGTTTGACGGCGCATGTAAATTTTCCAGGCATCAGAACCTGATTCACGTCCTCCACCGGTTTCTTTTTCTCCACCAAAAGCACCACCAATTTCAGCTCCGGAAGTTCCGATATTTACATTTGCGATTCCACAATCAGAACCTACGACAGATAAAAATCTTTCAGCCTCACGCAGATTATTAGTCATAATTGCAGAAGATAATCCTTGCCCTACTCCGTTTTGAATTTCGATTGCATTATCAACCTCTCCGGAATATTTAATCAAATATAAAACAGGAGCAAATGTTTCGTGTTGCACAATCGCAAAAGAATTTTGGGCTTCAGCAATAGCAGGTTTTACATAACAGCCACTTTCGTAACCTTCTCCGGAAAGTACTCCGCCTTCAACCAAAATTGTTCCACCTTCGGCAACTACTTTATTTAAAGCAATAGCATACATTTCGACTGCATGCGTATCAATCAGCGGTCCAACATGATTGTTTTCGTCAAGCGGATTTCCAATTCGGAGTTGTTTGTAAGCCGCCACTAAAGCATCTTTAACTCTATCATAAATACTTTCGTGAATAATCAAACGACGCGTAGATGTACAACGCTGACCTGCAGTACCGACAGCACCAAAAACAGCTCCAATTACAGTCATTTTTATATCAGCATCCGGAGTTACAATTATCGCATTATTTCCTCCTAATTCTAAAAGTGATTTTCCTAAACGTCCTGCCACTTTTTGCGCCACGATTTTTCCCATTCGGGTTGAGCCTGTTGCAGAGATTAATGGAATTCGCACATCAGAAGTCATTAATTCCCCTATTTGATAATCTCCATTAATCAAACATGAAATACCTTCTGGCAAATTATTATCTTTAATAACCTGTGCTATAATATTTTGACAAGCGATTCCACACAAAGGTGTTTTTTCAGAAGGTTTCCAAACACAAACGTCTCCCGAAATCCAGGCTAAAGCCGTGTTCCAGGCCCAAACTGCAACCGGAAAATTAAATGCCGAAATAATTCCGACAACTCCTAATGAATGATATTGTTCATACATACGATGTCCCGGTCTTTCAGAATGCATCGTTAATCCGTGTAATTGGCGGGATAAACCAACCGCAAAATCACAGATATCGATCATTTCCTGAACTTCGCCGTAACCTTCCTGCAATGATTTTCCCATTTCATAAGAAACCAGTTTACCAAGCGCTTCTTTATTTTGGCGTAATTTTTCTCCAAACTGGCGTACAATTTCTCCACGTTGCGGTGCCGGAATCAAACGAAAAGTTTTAAAAGCTTCAGTTGCAGTCTGCATTACTTTTTCATAATCTTCCTGAGTTGACATTTTTACCGAAGCAATCAATTTTCCGTCAACAGGTGAAAAACTATCTAAAATTTCTCCTGACGAAAAATTATTGATACCAGTTGATGTACCTTCATTTATCAATTTGATGCCCAATTTATCCAGAGCCTCATTCATTCCAAATTGCGATGCTATTGTTGTCATTGTAACTTTTTTAGTTAAAATTGTTATATTTTTATGTAAAGATATTATTTCGAGTTGAATTGCAATGAAATTGCATCGTTAAAATCAAAGTAAATTTAGGATTAATAAATGTCTATTTCTCCAATAGTAGCCAATTTATTCGCTTTAATTCATGAAATTTGCGGGAACAAAATTATAGAAATATGACTATTTTCAATCGTTTTTTAATTTGCTTTCTTTTAATTTCAGTAAATGCTTTTTCTCAAAAAGAACAAAAATCCTTTCAGGTTGTTCCTTTGGGAGTTAAAGGCGGTATTGATGAAAAAAATCTAACTGCTTATTTATTAGCTCCAATCAATACAAACGATTATATCAGTTTAGACGCAGGGACGATAAATGCCGGAATCGAAAAAGCAATTGAAAACAAAGTTTTTAAAGTTTCAACAAGTGAAGTTTTACGAAAATACATCAAAGGATATTTGATTTCGCATGCGCATTTAGATCACGTTTCGGGTTTAATAATCAACTCGCCTGCTGATTCTTCAAAAACGGTTTATGCAACCAATAAATGTATGGAAATGATGGAAAATCATTATTTCAACGATCAAACCTGGGCTAATTTTGGAGATGCCGGAGTAGGTTTTCCGTTGAAAAAATATCATTTTCAAACTTTAAATTTATCTGAAGAAACACCTATCACAAATACAACAATGACGGTAAAGGCTTTCCCGCTAAGTCATGTAAATCCGTTTGAGAGTACAGCATTTCTAATAAAAAATGTTGAAGATTATGCTTTATATCTTGGCGATACAGGACCAGACGCCGTTGAAAAAAGCACCAATCTGCGTGATTTATGGACTGCGATTGTTCCACTAATTAAAAGCAAACAATTGAAAGGAATTTTTATTGAAGTTTCGTTCCCAAACGAACAGCCGGATAAATTTCTATTCGGACATTTGACTCCTAATTATTTAATGCAGGAAATGCATGTTCTTCAAGAATTGGCTGGAAAAGACTCTTTAAAAGGTTTTAAAATTATCATTACACATTTAAAACCGCCAGCAAAAAATATAATTAAAATTAAAGAGCAAATCAAAAATCAAAACGATTTAGGATTAAAAATTATTTATCCAGAACAAGGGAAACGTTTTGAGTTATAGTTTTTTTTGCCACAGATGATTATAAAAATTCTTGTGCAGACCTTTGTCAAAGTTTAAAACTTTGACAAAGGTTTTTGATTTTTAAGAAGTTAAGTGTAAAATCTTAATTTTTCTTAATCTCTTAATGGTTTAAAAACTATTTCTTCGCAACAAATCTAGGATCACTTTCCATTACAGTGCCGCAGTTATCACAAGTTCTTAAATCTTCAGAATTATAGAAATGTTCAAAATGTGGCAGAAAATCTTTCTCAATATTATGCAGTTCAAAAAACACTTCGTAAAGTTTATGATTGCAATTATCACAATGCCAAAGCAATCCGTCAGTATACCCTTTTCCGGCACGTTTACGCTCGATTACCAAACCTATTGAACCCTCAGAACGAACTGGAGAATGCGGAATTTTAGCAGGATGCAAATACATATCCCCTGCATGTAATTCCATTTCTTTGCGCTCGCCATCTTCCTGAATGATCACTTTTATACTTCCTTCGAGTTGATAAAAAAGTTCTTCGGTTTCGTTATAATGATAATCTTTTCGGGCATTCGGACCCGCAACAATCATTACAATATAATCACCGGAATCTACATAAAGATTTTTGTTTCCAACAGGCGGTTTAAGTAAATGACGGTTTTCGTCGATCCATTTTGTAAGATTGAAGGGTTTTGCTATTGACATTTTCTTTCAGGTACTAAGTTTCTATGTAGCTAAGTTAGTGAAAAGTTTTCAGTCGCGGTCGCAGTGTTCAGCATTAAAACTGTAAACTGTAACTGAGAACTGCGACTCATTTCATTTCTTTTATCAAATAAATATAAACCGGAAAATGGTCACTAAAACCAACTTCTGTCAAAGTATGCCGAAGCGGATATCCTTTATATTTACCGGAAGTCTGAATAAGATAAGATCTGTTGAAAATACCGGCTTTCCAAAATTTAAAAGACTCAAAATCAGGTTCAATTAATGATTTGGTTATGATAATCTGGTCAAAAATATCCCATGAATCCCTAAAAGCCAATGTTCCCATCCCTTTATAAAACATTTCTTCAAAAGGATTAAAAACACCAAATTCAGGAACATCTGCTTTTTTTGCTTTTGCACCTAAAGCTTCTTTGACACTTTTATTATATGGCCCATCGTTTAGATCTCCCATTGTAATTACTTTGGCATTGGGATTTATCCGCTGCAGCGAATCAATAATTCTTCTGTTTAATTTGCCTGCCTCTTCCCGAAATTTACTCGAAGCTTTTTCTCCGCCAGAGCGTGAAGGCCAGTGATTTATAACTATGCTCACTTCTTCACCTTCTAAATAGCCGGTAACCAAAAGCTGATCTCGTGTAAAAACCCTATTATTCTGCGGTTTTACTTTTACTTCTTCATTTTCAATCTCTTCTTTTTCCTCTTCCTGGATTGCTTCTTTATTTTTGAAGATATATAAGGGTATATTAGAATACGAAGTTGGTTTGAAATGTTTCTTCTGATATAATAAAGCAACATCAATTCCGCGTTTATCGGGCGAATCAAAATGAATAATTCCATAATCGAAATTCGAAATTTTCGGTTCTTTGATTAAATCTTCGAGAACACCGCGGTTTTCAATTTCGGATGCGCCAATTAACGTTGGAGCATTTGAGTTTTCCGGCGTACCGATGTCTGATAAAACTTTGGAAAGATTTTTTAATTTTTGTCTGTATTTTTCACCTGTCCAATTTTGAGCACCAGTTGGCGTCCATTCATCGTCATTCGTGTCTGGGTTGTTTATCGTGTCGAAAAGATTTTCGAAATTATAAAAAGCTACGGTATGGATTGTATATTTTTTTGATTGTCCTAATAAACAGGATATTATAAAAAAAAATAGTAGAGAGAACTTTATTTTAAGCGAATAGATCATTTTTGACTGAATAAAAATCGAAAGTACATAATTAATTTATTTGTAAGAAATTTCTAATTATTTATTTTTTTGCTTTTTTTATTTCAAATTCTCATGTAACTTGCTGACTCAATTCCTAATCAAAAAATGAAAAAAAATCTTTTTGCTGCACTTTTATTTGTCTTTTTCAATCTTTCCTATAGTCAGCAAAACAGTTCATTTGCAGATAGCATCAGAATCAAATATCATATTCCTGAATTGGCGTATGCCGTTGTTTCATCTGATGCAATTTTAGAAATTGAAGCATTGGGATATCAGCGAATTAATACCGTTTTTAAAGCTAAGATTGATGATCGATTTCGTTTAGGATCTCTCACAAAAACCATTACAAGTTATTTGGCAACGGTTTTAGTTAAAGAAGGAAAAATAAAATGGGATACAAAATTCTTCGATTTATATCCTGAATTAAAAGCAAAGAGCAATGCTGAAACTTATGATTTTACTTTACAGGATTTTATTACTTTTAGAGCCAAACTTGACATTTGGTCCTATGGAAATCAAACACCAACCGAAAAAGAAATTAACGGAAATAACCAACAACAACGTTATAAATTTATTGCCTGGTTTTTACAGCAAAATCAGAATTTAAAACAACAAAATGTTTATTGGTCAAACCCAAGTTATGTTGCTGCAGGATTGATGCTTGAAAAAGCAACAGGCAAAACGTATGAAACTTTGGTAAAAGAATTAGGCAAAAATTTAAATATAGATTTTGATTTTGGTCAGCCAAATTTAAAAGATATAAACCAGCCGTGGGGACATAATGAAGATTTAAAACCCGAAACTCCGGCATTAAATTACAAACTTAACTGGCTTTCTTCAGCCGGAAATATAAATGTTAGTTTGCCTGATTATTGTAAATTTACACAAATGCAATTGCATGGTTTATTAGGGAAATCAAAAATAGTAAATGCAGACGATTTTAATAAAATGCATTTTGCCTTACCCGAATTTTCCTTTGGATGGGAATCTGAATTTAATAAAAATAGTAAATTACAGTATTCATTTCATAACGGAAATCCGGGAACTTTTTTAACCAAAGTGTATATTTGTCCTGCAATAAACAAAGCATTTATTCTGTTTGCTAATGTACAATCTGAAGAAGCTGATAAAGGGTTAATGCTTCTTTTAGAAAAATTGCAAAACAAATATGGCGGTTAGTTGCTTATCCAAATGACATTTCAAAAAATAATTTATAATTTTAAGCAAAAAGAAAATATGAACGCGAACTTTTTCGATCACTTCAGGAAACACTTTACTTGGTGCAAATTCGCATTTCTTATCTTTACCTTACAATCATTCACCTGTCAATCTCAACAAAACATGATAACACCACCTTATTTACAAAAAGGAGATACCGTAGCAATTTTAGCAACTGCAAGAAAAAATATTGACGACAACTTAAAACCGACAATCGATTTATTGCATAGCTGGGGTTTAGAAGCCGTTGTGGGAACTACAATTGGACTTGATTTTAATCAACTCGCAGGAACTGATGAACAGCGCGCAGCTGATTTTCAAAAACAATTAGATAATCCGAATATTAAGGCAATTTGGTGTGTTCGTGGCGGATATGGAACGGTAAGAATGATTGATTTACTTGATTTTACAAAATTCAAACAACACCCAAAATGGATTATTGGTTTTAGCGACGTTACTGTTTTACACAACCATTTAAATACTATGGGTTATAAATCAATTCATGGTGTCATGCCTGTAACGATTCCGCGTGCAACTCCGGCAGCTATTAGTTCTATGAAATCAAGTTTGTTTGGTGAACCACTTTCCTACTCTGTAGGTACCGATAAAATGAATCGTTTTGGAACTGCAACCGGTGAATTAGTTGGAGGGAATTTATCTATTTTATACAGTTTATTAGGATCTCAATCGGCGATTGATTGCAAGGATAAAATTCTATTTATCGAAGATTTAGACGAATATTTATATCATATTGATCGTATGATGATGAATTTACGCAGAAATGGCTGTATCGAAAACTTAAAAGGAATTGTCGTTGGCGCCATGACTAAAATGAAAGACAACGAAGTGCCGTGGGGGAAAAATGCAGTTGAAATTGTGGATGATGTTACCAAAAAATACAATATTCCGGTCATTTTTAATTTCCCTGCAGGTCATATTCAGGATAACAGAGCTTTAATTATGGGAAGCACCGTTACAATTGATGTTAATGCATCCGGAAGCACACTAACTTTTAAAAAATAATAGTTTCTTTTTCTTCGATTTAAGAAGAATTCAAATACCACATAAAAATCTCGCAGAGACGCAAAGTCGCAAAGTTTTATTTTAATTCTTTGCGACTTTGTGTCTTTGCGTGCAATTTAATTATTCATTATAAAAATTCAGAATCAGGCTGAAAACTGAAACTGAGACTGAAAACTAAAAAATGGCTGAACACAACGAACTCGGGAAAAAAGGAGAAGAACTTGCCGTAGAATATCTCCGTGAAAACGGTTATAAAATTCTGGATAGAAACTGGACATTTCAGAAGGCAGAAATAGATATTATTGCTCAAAAAGACGATATTTTGGCTGTAATTGAAGTGAAGACAAGATCGAATACCGATTTTGGTTTACCACAGGATTTTGTGAAGCCAAAAAAAATTCAGCTTCTTGTAAAAGCAGTAAATGCCTACATAAACGATAGGGAAATAGATTTTGAAGTAAGATTTGACATCATTGCTGTACAAAAAAATGGTGAATCATTTGCTATTGAACATCTTACCGATGCTTTTTATCATTTTTAACATAATTTTTTATTGTTATATTTGTAACAATTTGTTTTTTTATTTATATTTGTAAAGTTTTATAACAACTATTAAACGAAACCAACCCAATTAAGTTACAAAAAAAAAAAAAGATTATGAAAACCGTTTCTTCAATTGTAGAAAATTACATCAAAACAAAGCCCTTTCTATTGAATGCTTTGTCTCTTGGAATTATCAACTTAACTTCTCTGTCCCGAAACATTATGACGGAACTGGAAAGTGAGTTTGGTAAAGAAGTGAAACAAGGCGCTGTTGTAATGTCGCTAAAACGGCTTACAGAAGAATTAGATTTTAAATTGAACCATAAAATTAATAAGGTTATTAAAAATATTGGTGAAATTACTGTTCGTTCTGAGTTAACAGATTACACCTTTGCCGCTTCAGAAACTGTATTAAACAAGCAAGCCGATTTAATTTCAGACATTAATGTTTTATCTGATATATTTTATACCTCATCTCGTGGTGTAAACGAAACTAACATCGTGGTTAGCAGCAGCGTAAATCATTTGGTTGAAAAACACTTTATGCGCGAAAAGCTAATTCAGAAATTAGATAATCTGGCTTCGATAACTGTAAAATTACCAAAAGAAAACATCGTAGTTCCTGGTATTTATTATTTCATTTTCCAACGTTTGGCCTGGGAAGGAATCATTATCAACGAAGTAATTTCGACTTCAAACGAATTCACAATTTTGGTAGGCGAAGATCAGGTTGATGTTGCTTTTAAAGTTATTAAAGACTTGAAAAACTAATCAAAATTGATTCAGGTATAATCATTGAAATCATATATCCTTTTATCTTTTTAAACGAAAAGATAAAAGGATTTTTTTTTATAATAATATCGTTCATTTTATCCCCATAAGAATATTCGCAATAAATCTATTTCATAATAATTAATTTATAAAATATAAGTTAATATCTCATTGACTTGATAAAAAGCGCCTTACGCCTTATTTTATTAGATCTCCGCATGAAAATTATTAAAAAATACAGAATTAAGTTTTTTTCGATAGTATTTGTTGAGAATAATATTTTTATATATTTGCTAACCAGACAGTATATTAGCCCCCTCATTTTGATAGTATCATAATATAATTAGATTTAAATACAAACTAATTAAATTAATGTTAGAAGCAAATAACAATAGCGAAAAATTATTGGTTAGTGAACTCAAAAATGGCAACGAAAAAGCATTTCGCCAACTTTTTGATTTTTACTATCAGGATATCTATGGTTATAGTGTTAGCATTTTAAAATCAAAAGAAGCTGCTGAAGAAAATGTGCAGGATGTTTTTATGAAAGTCTGGCAAAATCGGGAGAACTTAAATCTTGATCAATCTTTTAAAGCTTACATTTTTACAATTGCACGAAATCAGGCTTTTAATTTCTTAAATAAAGCAGCAAACGAAATACTTCTTAAAGAAGAGATTTTCTATGAAAGTCAAAAATCTCACGAATATGGCGATTACTCGATTCGTGAAGAAGATTGCAAAAAACTTCGAAAAGAAGCCATGAAGCAATTACCGCCCAAGCGAAAGCAAATTTTTAAAATGTCACGAAAGAAAGGCATGAGTTACGAAGAAATTAGTCAGGAACTCGGCATCTCTATAAATACAGTCAGGAATCAAATGAGCAAAGCATTAGAATCAATGCGGGTCTTTTTTCAGGTTCATGATGAAATTATCTAAACCAAAATACGCTTTAACCATCAAAATCACTCTTTTCGGGTGATTTTTTTTGGTTTAACCGCAAGGGGCGCCATGATTTTACGCAAGGTTCGCAAAGGTTATTCATTGCGGTCATTGCGTAAAACCTTTGCGCCCCTTGCGGTTAAATCATACAGGAGTCGCTCTCTGAATGTGATTTCTCCCTTCGTCGAAATGACAAAAAACATGATTTTCTTCAAAAAAACAAAAAAATATGAAAAATACTTTTCATCAAAAACCTCAACAAAATCAATACTTCACAGATTCTTTTACTCCATCAATATGTTAAAATTAAAAAAATTACAACGTTTGAGTAGTACTCAACTCCTTTTCAACTGTATTATATAAAACCCGAACTAAAATCAATTCGTAATGAATTCAAATTCTGAAATAAAAAACCTTTTACAAAAGTTTGTCTTAAATCAATGCACACCCGAAGAAACAAACGAAGTAATTGCGTATTATAAAAAAAACAAGCTTACGGATGATTTTCCAACTGTAGAAGATATTCAAAATCTTTTGGGCGAAATGCCAAAAATGAGTCAGCAAACGGCAGATGATATTTTCATGAATATTTTGGCTTCTTCAAAAGAAAATGAAACTACAATTTCTATATCTCCTAAAAAATCAAATTTCAAAAAATACATTGCAATTGCTGCTTCTGTTGTGGTTTTATTGGGAGTTGGATTTTTCTACAAACAAAACATTCTAAACACTACACCTCAACAGAAATTCGATTTTAAAAGCACAGATATTGTTTTGCAATTAGAAGATGGAAAAGTTCAGATAATTCATGAAGACAACACGGTTCAGCTATTAGATTCAAAAGGAAATGTGGTTGGAAATCAGGCTGGAAACAAACTGGTTTACGAAAACAATTCTGATTTAGAGAAAGTTTCTTATAACACGATTAAAATTCCGTACGGTAAAAAATTCCAATTGCAATTGTCAGACGGAACACTTGTTCACCTGAATTCAGGAACAACTTTAAAATATCCTGTAAAATTTATTGTAGGCGAAAACAGAAAGGTTTTTCTTGATGGTGAAGCCTTTTTTGATGTTGCCAAAGATAAAAACCATCCGTTTATCGTAAATGCAGACAACTTGAATGTACGCGTTTTAGGAACTCATTTTAATGTTTCTAATTATCCTGAAGATGCCGCAACAGATGTTGTTTTGGTTGAAGGTTCTGTGGGAATGTACAACTCAAATGAAGAATTCAATGCTGATAAAAACACCATTCTAAAACCAGGTTATAAAGGAAGTTTCAACAGAGAAAATGCTACAATTATGACCAAACCGGTTATCACGGATATTTATACTTCGTGGATAAACGGCGGACTGACTTTTAGAAATATGACTTTCAAAAACATTATTACAAAACTAGAAAGACGCTATAATGTTACGATCATCAATAAAAATGAAAAACTGGCAAACGAAAAATTCAACGCAAGTTTTAAAGAAGAATCTATAGAAAATGTGATGAGTTATTTTAATGACATTCATGGCATTAATTACACGATAAAAAACAATCAGATACTAATTAAATAACCACTAAAAACATGACAATTTATGAAGAACTAAAATTACAGGAATAAAAAAATCGGAAAGAGCTGCGAACAATTTCCGATTAACTAAGTGATTGAATATAACGAATTAACTACAATCAATTAACAAAATTATGAAAAAAAAATCAAAGAATACTGGGTTTTTATACCGAGTGTTCCAAAATGACCTAAAATTGAAACTAACTACATTACTTATTTTGGTCGCCATGTTTAATATTCGAGGAAATACTTATGCCCAAAATACAAAAGTAACACTGGAATTAAACAATTCAACAATCGAAAAGGTTATTGAGACCATTGAACAAAAAACAGATTTCAGGTTTATTTACAAATTAAATGACATTGATCTTGATCGTGTAATTTCGATTTCGGTTAAAAACCAAACCATTGATATTGTTTTAAATAAACTTTTTAAAGGAACTCCAACCGAATTTAAAGTTCGCGATACGCAAATTATACTTAAAAAACCGGAACTGAGAACCGAAACTATTCGCTATGAGAAAGAAACAGTTTCAGGAATTATAACCGATGAAAATGGTTTGCCTTTGCCGGGTGCTTCTGTTATTGAAGAAGGAACTAAAAACGGAATGGTAACTGATTTTGACGGAAAATATAAACTTACTGTTGAAAGTGCTGCATCTGTAATCGTGGTGACTTTTATTGGTTATAAAGAGAAAAAAGTAACTGCTAATCAAAACAATATCAACATTCAGTTATTTCCGGATGCTACAAACTTACAGGAAATTGTTGTGGTTGGTTACGGTACTACAGCCAGAAAAGATGTTACAGGAGCAGTTTCTTCAATAGCTGCAAAAGACATGAATCAGGGTGCCATTGTAAATCCGTTATCGTTGATTTCAGGAAAAGCTGCCGGTGTCAATATTACGCAAATTGGTAGTGAACCGGGTTCAGGACCAAGTGTTCGTATTCGTGGTATTTCTTCATTAATTGGAGGAAATGACCCGCTTGTTGTGGTTGATGGAATTCAGGGAAACATGGATTTATTAAATCAGGTTCCCCCAAGTGAAATCGAAAGTATCGATGTTTTAAAAGATGCTTCGGCTACAGCGGTTTACGGTTCAAGAGGAGCACCAGGAGTTATCATTGTAACTACTAAAAAAAATAAAGCAGGAAAAACAACTATGGAATATATTGGATATACTTCTATCGATTTTATTCCGAAAAAACTAGAAATGCTGAACGCAAACCAATGGTGGGAAACGGCGCAAAGTGTTGGTGTTCCTGCATCTTCAAATCACGGTTCTGACACAGACTGGTACGGTCTTTTAACTCAAACCGGAATCACGCAAACGCATACATTGTCGTTTGGCGGAGGAACTGATAAATTCAATTACAGAGCTTCTATAACTGCAATTATGCAGGATGGAGTGGTTATTAATTCAAGTAATCAAAAATATATTGGTCGTGTTCAGGCAACGCAATTGGCTCTTGATGACAAATTAAAACTGACTTTTAATTTAAATACTGGCGTAAATAATGTAACAGGAAGTATTGCCAAAATTGGTGCGGTTTCGTATCAGTCTAACCTGATTACAAATTCATTATTGGCCAGACCAACAGATCCGGTTTATAATACTGACGGAACTTATTTTACTGATTCAACTGTGTTTCAATATTTAAACCCATATGCAGCTGCTCAATCGGTAAAAAATGAAAGACAAGAGGATAATTTATTTGGAAGTTTAAAAGCCGATTTAGACTTGGGTAAAGGATTCTCTGCGAACTGGTTTGGAAGCTGGAGAAAAACAAATTCAACACAAGGATATTTTTTGCCTTTATCATCAACAGAAGCTTTTGCTGTTGAACAAAAAGGTTATGCTAATATTGAAAATAAGAGACAAAACGAAAAACTAACCAATTTAAGTCTTACTTATAAAAAAACTTTCGGAGTTCATAGTTTTAATGCGTTGGCTTTATACGAATGGCAAAGTCAGACCTATCAGGGAAATTTTGCTCAGGCAAGAGGTTTTATAAGTGATGAGGCGACTTACAATGCGCTTCAGTTTGGTGATTTATCTAAAGTGAGACCATCAGATATTAGATCTTATAAAAACGACAGATCTTTAGTTTCTTATTTAGGAAGATTAAACTACTCTTTATTAGACCGTTATTTACTTACAGCAAGTATCAGACGAGACGGTTCATCTGTATTTGGCACAAACAATAAATGGGGAAATTTCCCTTCAGCATCTGTGGCGTGGCAAATCAACAAAGAGTCATTTATGCTGAACCAAACCTTGTTTAATGAGTTAAAATTACGTGTTGGATATGGTGAAACCGGTAATCAGCAAGGTCTTTATCCTCAAACTTCATTGCCATTAGTAGATAGTGCAGGAAGTACTTATTTTGGAGGAGCGCTTATTACCAATTTTGGAATTTCTCAAAACGCAAATGCTGATTTGAAATGGGAAACCAAAAAACAAACCAATATCGGACTTGATTTTTCTCTTTTAGACGGCAGATTAAGAGGTAGTGTGGATGCTTACGATTCAAGAACAGATAATTTATTATTTAATTATACTGTACCTCAGCCTCCTTTTCCATTCAAAGAAATTAAAGCAAACGTAGGAAGTATTTCAAACAAAGGTTTGGAGATTGCCCTTGGCTATGATGTGATCAGAACTGAAAACAGCACACTTACATTAGCAGGGAACGTTTCTTTCATGAAAAATGAAGTACTTAATTTAAGCGGAAGTATCAACGGTATTCCATTAAATACTGATTATGTAGGCTGGGGAGCAGCAAACTCTTACTTAGTACAGGGAAAACCAGTTGGAGCATTTTACATTTTAGAACATACCGGTGTAAACGACAATGGGGTTGAAACAGTTTCAGATCGTGACGGAAACGGTTTAATCGATCAGGGAGTAAAAAGTCCGGATCGTTATTATGCAGGTTCAGCATTACCAACATACACATTTGCATTTAATCCTTCTTACAGATATAAAAACTTCGATGCTTCGATGTTAGTAAGAGGTTCGGGAGGAAATAAAATTTACAACGCACTTAACCAAAACTTAAGTATGCTGGAAAATACCGGTAAATCAAACATTTTAGAAAGTGCTGTTGACAAAGGAATTCACTCTTCTCCATACGGATCTGATGTATGGTTAGAAGACGGTTCATTTGTACGTTTAGAAAATCTTACTGCAGGATATACGTTCCGTTTTACAGATAAATATATAGACAATGTTCGACTTTCTCTTACAGGAAACAATTTACTGCTGATTACAGATTATACAGGTGTTGACCCTGAATTGAACATCAGCGGAAGTGGTGATCCTAATGATAATTTTGGTGGAGACCGAGGAATTTATCCGCGTACCAGAAGTGTTGCATTTGGTTTGACTGTAAAATTTAAATAGTAAAAGAAATGAAAATTAAAAATATACTAATAGCAGGAAGCGCATGTTTCCTAACTCTTTTTAGCTGTACCGATATCAACGAAAATATATACGACAAATATCAGCCAGACAGCTTTTACGGAACTCCGGAAGGGGCAGATATTGCTCTTGCCAGCGTTTATGCAGAAATTCCGGGTGACTTTCAACGCAACAATGTGCCGGGTGTTGGTTATGCCGGAGCAGATAATGGCTGGTACGATATGAACTGTATGTCATCAGATGAGCAGGTAATTCCGCATAGAAATACCGGAGACTGGCAACAGGATTTTGCCCGTTTGCACAAACATGAATGGCTTCCAACAGATTTCATTATCAACAATACGTGGAACTGGCTGTACAAATCTATTTTCAATGCCAATTTAGCCATACAATTATTAGAAAAATCAAATGCAGAAGCTTCAAAAATTGCCGAAGCCAAAGTATTGCGTGCTTTCTTTTATTATTTATTGATTGATGATTTTGGTAATGTCCCTTTTTATACTGATAATAATATTACAGTAGATAAAATCCCGCAGTCAAGCCGTAAGGAAGTGTATGATTTTATTGTAAAAGAAATAACTGAAAACGTAGATCTGCTTTCTATCACAAAAGGAGGAAATTATTACGGAAGATTCAACAGATGGGCTGGCTATACATTACTGGCAAAAGTATACTTAAATGCTGAAGTATATACCGGAGAATCAAAATGGAACGAATGTTTAGCTGCTTGTAATAAAGTTAGCGAAGGCGGATACAGTCTACACTCTGGTGCAGCAAACGACGCCAGCCCTTTAGGAAATAAATACTACGAATTATTTGGAGATGTACTTCCGGATGACGAAACCATTTTGCCAATTTACGCAACACTTGATGTCGTTTCCCGTAACATTTATGCCACTCGTAGTTTGTACGGTCCGCATGGTAAAAGTTTATTTGGATATGATGGCTGGAACGGAACTATTGTTCCAAAAGAATTCTTCCTGAAATACGATGCAAACGACATTCGAATAAAACAGTTTTTAGTTGGAGAACAACCGGGCGGATTTAATTATACCCTTGATGTTGCCTCTCTGGACAATCCCGGAGCGGCGCCTCAGGCAGGTGTTCGTAATGTTAAATTTTATCCCGTAGCGCCAAGATCCGGTGGAGGAGCTTCAAATGACTTCCCGATTTTTAGATATGCCGATGTAATTTTAATGAAAGCAGAATGTCATGTTCGTTTAGGAAACGCCGGCGCGGCAAAACCTTTTATTGACCAAATCAGACTTCGTGCAGGCTTAAACGAATTAGCAGCAAACCCAACGCTGGAGGATGTTTATAATGAAAGAGGATTTGAGTTAAGCTGGGAAGGTCACAGAAGACAAGACATGATTCGTTTTGATAAATTTTTATTGGCAAACGAGTTCAGACCAGCATCTCCTGCTTATCGAAAATTGTTCCCAATTCCAACCTCTGCTTTAGATGCAAACAAAGGATTAAAACAAAACGAGGGTTATTACTAAAAACAAAACTATCATGAAAAAATATATAAATAAATTAATGCTGTTAAGCGGGTTGCTGTTTTTAGGTTCCTCCTGCGAAACCGACGGTCAGTTAACAACTTTAAAGGCAGCGAGTTTTTCTTCTGCATTAGAAGTATCGTCAAGCGAGATAGAACTTACTGAAGCTACTGCCGAAGATCAGGCTTTGCTTGTTTCATGGCCGGCAGTTACATTTCCAATTACTGCACCGGTTACTTACGCCATACAATTTGATTTAGTAAACGATATAACCGGAAGTCTTGCGTGGCAAAAAGCCAAACGAATTGTTGTGGGTGAAGATGTTTTAAGCAAATCATTTCTCGACAGGGATTTAAACAAAATCGCAACAGATTTAGGACTTCCTATAAATGTTCCGGGACAATTAGCGGTTCGTATAGAAGCTACAATGGATCGCAAAATCTATTCAAACACAACTACAATAACGGTGACGCCTTATGAAAAAAGTGAAGTTTTTGGCGAAATTTATATGCCGGGCGCTTATCAGGGTGAATGGAATATAGACACGGCTTTGGTTTTACCAGAAATTTCGAGAGGTATTTATCAGGGTTATGTTACTGTTCTGCCAGGTTATGGTCCTGTATTTAAATTAAATATGGACAGAGGCTGGGATCAGTATTTCGGTGCAGGTGCTACAAACAATGACCTGAAAAACATGAGTACTATTGATTTTGCACTTCCAGGAGAAGGTTCTTATCAGGTAAAAGTAAATTTAAATACTTTAAAATGGAGCTCAATTGTGTATTCATGGGGAGTTGTCGGTGACGGAACACCTGGAGGCTGGGGAACCAGTACGCCAATGAATTACGATTACCAGACAAAAACATGGAAAATCACAGTCGATTTAATACCTGGAAACGTAAAATTCAGGTTAAATAATGATTGGGCAATTAACTACGGTTCTAAAAACAATACAGACTTTGTTGCTTATCTTGATAATTCTGGTGCACATTATATTGGTGAAGCCGGTAGCTATGAAATCACATTTAAAATAAACGATGTTGATCCGCTTGGTCTTGGATATCCTGCAGAAGCAAATTATACAATCACAAAAAAATAACAAAAATTTAGTTTGGTTTGAGTTGTACCCTGTCTTTCGATTTTGAAAGGCAGGTTACTTTCAATCATTTCTAAAGCTTAAAATTCAAAAAACATGAAATTTAATACAAACATCATCTACACACTACTGCTTACGCTTGCGTTTGTTTCTTGTAGTTCATCAGATGACAACAACAATACAAATACAGAACCTGCTTATCCGCAATTTGGAGCTTCATTTGACAAAATGCCAAAAAAAGAAGATGCCATTATTTATCAGGTCAACATTCGTGCTTTTAGCGAAGCCGGGACTTTAAAAGGGGTTCAGGACAGATTGACTCAAATTCAGGAGTTGGGTGCGAATGTTATTTATTTAATGCCAATTTATCCTGTTGGAAAAGTAAAAGCTTCGGGAGAATTAGGTTCGCCTTACGCCGTGAAAGATTATAAAGCTGTAAATCCGGATTTTGGAACTTTACAAGATCTTCAGACTTTAGTTGAAGAAGCGCACAAAAAAAACATGGCTGTAGTTCTGGATTGGGTTGCCAATCATACTTCGTGGGATAATGCCTGGATTACAGAACATCCAAATTGGTATCAAAAAAATGACAAAGGAGAAATTATCATTCCTCCCGGAACTAATTATGCTGATGTAGCGCAATTGGATTTCAATAATGCAGAAATGAAAAATGCCATGATCGATGCTATGTCTTATTGGGTTTACACAGCAAATGTAGATGGTTTTAGATGCGATTATGCCGATTTTGTTGCACAAGGTTTCTGGACAGACGCCATTACAAAATTAAGAAGCATCAAAAAAAATCAAACCATTTTAATGCTTGCCGAAGGTTCTAAAGTAAGCCATTTCGTCTCCGGTTTTGATTATACATTTGGTTTCAATTTCTTTAGCACATTAGAAAAAGTTTTTAAAGAAAATAAATCTGTCACTACAATTCAGGATTCTAACGCTACAGAATATGCAAACAGTTATAAGCCTGAAAACAAAATTGTGCGTTACACAACCAATCATGATGTAAACCTTTCAGATGGAACGCCTCTTGAGCTTTTTGGCGGTAAAAAAGGATCAATAGCAGCATTTGTTGTGGCAGCTTATCTAAAATCTGTTCCAATGATTTACAACGGTCAGGAAATTGGATATGCGCAAAGACTGAATTATTTCTCCCGCACTCCAATCGATTGGTCTGTTGCAGATACAGAAATGCTTGCCGAATATAAAAAAATAATCGCCTTTAGAAATACCAGCAATGCCATTAAAAAAGGAACTTTTACAGGATATAGCAGCGATGCCGTAAGTGCTTTTACAATGATAAACGATACTGAAAAAGTGCTTGTACTTTCTAATTTAACCAATAACACGGTAAAATATTTAGCTCCGTCTGCTTTAAAAGGAACATGGAAAGATGCTTTTAAAGGAACAACTGTAACCGTTGGCACCGAAATAACACTTGAACCTTTTCAATATTTAGTATTGAAAAACTAATTCCAAAGCAAGTTTAAAAAATTAGATTTGCAAAAAACTAAATAACATGAATTTTCAATCCCACAGATCATTGCTTCAAATTCGTTTAGGCAAAAAAATCGCGTTGTGTCTTATTGTCTGTGCCCATTCCTTATGGATTCAGGCGCAGGAAATAACTTCGTCAAATAAAAATATTTCTTTAAAATTTGAATTAAAAGAAGGTGGAATTCCATCTTACCAATTATCATACAAACAAAAAGCAGTTATAAAACCAAGTTCTTTGGGTTTAGAACTTCAAAATATGCCTTCGTTTATGGATGGTTTTACCATCACAAATACAGCACAATCCTCTGTTGATGAAAATTGGAATCCTGTTTTAGGTGAAGAAAAAACAATAAGAAACAATTATAACGAATTGGTTGTGACTTTGGCTCAGGCCAAAAACAATAACAGATATATTCGCATTCGTTTCCGTTTATTCAACGACGGATTAGGTTTTAGATATGAATTTCCAAAGCAAAATGATTTGAGTTATTTTGTAATAAAAGAAGAACGTTCTGAATTTAATTTGGCCGGAAATCATAAAATTTTCTGGATTCCGGGAGATTATGATACTAATGAATATGCGTATACAACTTCGAAGATTTCTGAACTTCCTTCGTTGATGAAAAAAGCGACGATCGAAATCAATTCGCAATGGCCAATTAAGGAATTATCCGTGCAAACACCATCCATGATGAAATCTGACGACGGTTTATACATCAACATTCACGAAGCGGGATTAATCAATTATCCGGCAATGTATCTTGAAGTTGATGCTGTAAACAACAAAATGAAAAGTCATTTGGCTCCAGATGCCGTTGGAGCAAAAGGATATATGCAAACCGATGCACAATCGCCTTGGAGAACCATTGTTGTAAGCGATAAAGCAACAGATATTTTGGCTTCAAAACTAATTCTGAACCTCAACGAACCAACGAGTTATAAAGATGTTTCGTGGATTAAACCGGTAAAATACATCGGAATTTGGTGGGAATATTTCGTAGCAGGAAAAAGTACCTGGGCTTTTGGAAAGGAAAACAATGTAAAATTAACGGATGATTTTTCTAAGCTTACGCCGAATGGAAAACACGGAGCTACAACTGAAAGAGCAAAAGAATATATTGATTTTGCGTCTAAAAATGGTTTTGATGCCATCCTGATCGAAGGGTGGAATATTGGCTGGGAAGACTGGATCAATAACTGGAAAGAAGAAGTTTTTGATTACGTAACTGCTTATCCTGATTTTGACGTAAAAGCGGTTCATGAATATGCCGCTTCAAAAGGAGTAAAAATTATCATGCACCACGAAACTTCAGGATCTGCAACAAACTACGAACGTCGCTTAGACCGTGCTTTTCAATTTATGAATGACAACGGTTATGATGCTGTAAAAACAGGTTATGTAGGGAAAATTATTCCGCGTGGCGAACATCACGATGGACAATGGATGGTAAATCATTACATCAATGTAGCCAAACGTGCCGCCGATTATAAAATTATGATTGACAGTCACGAAGCGGTTCGACCAACAGGGTTGCACCGAACTTTCCCTAACTGGGTTGCTCAGGAATCTGCTCGCGGAACTGAGTTTGAATCTATGGGAGGTTTAGCGCCGGATCACACCACGATTTTGCCTTTTACCCGTTTAATGGGTGGACCAATGGATTATACTCCGGGAATTTTTCAGACTGATCTTTCGTATTACGGAACCGGAAGTTCGCAGCGTGTCAATACAACTTTGGTAAAACAATTGGCATATTACGTTACCATGTACAGTCCGTTGCAAATGGCAGCAGATATTCCGGGAAATTACGAGCGCTTTCCAGATGCATTTCAGTTCATTAAAGATGTGGCTGTAGATTGGGATAACAGTTATATTCTGGAAGCTGAACCTGGAGATTACATTACAATTGCCCGTAAAGCAAAAGGAAGAGATGCGTGGTTTGTTGGCGGAATTACTGATGAAAATGCCAGAACTGCAAACATTACTTTCGATTATTTACCTGCCGGAAAAAAATTCATAGCCACTATTTATGCCGATGCCAAAGAAGCAAATTGGGATAAAAATCCACAAAAATATACCGTAACTAAATTTGTTGTTACTTCAAAAACAATTTTAAAACAGTATTTAGCTCCGGGCGGTGGCGTTGCCATTAGCATTAAAGAAGGAAATGCATCAGAATTAAAGGGATTGAAAAAGTTATAATTAAGGTTCTAAGGTTCTGAGATACTAAGGTTCTAAGCTTTTTGCCACGAATTTCACGAATGGCACGAATTAAGGCTGCAGATTAAAATTTGTGCCATTCGTGAAATTCGTGGCAATACCTATGCCTTTTTTGGACAAAAATTAAAATTTTACTACTTGAAAACTATTAACCACAAAATGTTTGTCGAATTTAAAACAATGCGAGTGAGAATGAATTTTAGTTAGAAATGCCGACAAGCATTCAAAAAACAAAAATTATGAAAATCAAAATTACCACCAGATTTTTTCATTTCACGAAAACACTAGTTTGTTTTCTATTATTATTTGCAAGTTCGCTTTACGCACAAGATCCGCCTCAGTACGGAACACCATTTGCCGGCGTTCCCGATACCAGAGATGTAAACATGTATCAGGTACATATTCGTCCGTTTAGTGCCAACGGAAATTTAGCCGGAGTAACCGCCCGATTAGACAATATAAAAGCACTCGGTACCAATGTTATTTATTTAATGCCCATTTACCCACACGGTACAGATTCAAAAAGTTCGCCTTCGCCATATTGTATCAAAGATTTTAAAGCCGTAGGATCAGAATATGGTTCACTTGCTGATTTAAGAACTTTAGTTGATGGCGCTCACAGCCGCGGAATGGCCGTTATTTTAGATATCGCAATCAACGGAACTTCCTGGGATAATCCCTGGACAACCACGCATCCTGAATATTATATGCGAAGCGGAACAACCATTCAGCAATTAGGTAATTTTTCAGATATTGCAGCACTTGACCTTAATAGTTCAGCTACGCGAAATGCTATAAAAGACGCCATGCGTTATTGGATTCTGGCAGCAAATGTTGATGGTTATCGTTGCGATTATGCTAATAATCCACCACTTGATTTCTGGTCAGAAGTTATCGGAAACATCCGTGGAATCTCATCCCATAAATTATTAATGTTAGCCGAAGGAGACAGACAAGCCAATTTTACGGCTGGTTTTGATATGAACTTTGGTGACAGATGGTTTTGGAATGCCTTAAAAGATGTTGCTGCAGGCGGTCCGGTTTCGCAGCGTTTTCAAACAATAAATGATTACGAATATGCAAACGCAACGGGTTCAAACCAAGCCGTTCGTTATACCGGAAATCATGATACCTATACAAATGATAATGGTGTTCAAAGGCCTTTTGTAATCTTCAATAATCATAACGGAATTGTTGCTAACTTCTTAGTTTCTGCTTACATGAAAGGCGTTCCCTTTTTAATGAGTGGTCAGGAAATTGACTACGAACCCAAAACCGATTGGCCGTGGCAAGGCTTTAAATTCAACTGGTCGCAAAACCCAACTGCTGCTGCTGATTTTGCCAAAATTTTAAATTTCAGGACTTCAAGCGCAGCCATCAGACGTGGAGATTTGACCATGTACCCAAACGACGACATCAGCATTTTTACCAAAACATTGGGTACTGAAAAAGTAATCGTAATGTCGAATTTGCGAAATGCTTCAAAATCGTATGTAATTCCGGCAGCTTTAGCGGGAACATATGTAAATCCGTATAACAATAATGCTTCGGTAACTTTAACTGCGGGCGCAACGAGATCTTTTGCAGCTTATGAATATTTGGTTTTAACCAATACAAATGCGCCGATTGTAGCCGTTACAGGAGTTTCCGTTAGCCCGACAACGGTAACTGTTGGTTTAGGATCAACGCAGCAATTAAATGCAACAATTGCTCCTGCAAATGCAACCAATCAAAACTTAACCTGGACATCGAGCAACACGGCTGTAGCGACTGTAAATGCGTCTGGACTTGTGACGGCAGTTGCTGCAGGAACAACAACTATAACTGTAAAAACTGTTGATGGAAATAAAATCGCAACTTCCGCTATAACTGTTGCATCAATTCCGGTTTCTTCTGTGAGTGTTACGCCAACAACGGCAAACTTATATGCCGGAAATACACAACAGCTTTCTGCAACAGTTTCTCCGACAAATGCAACGAATAAAAATGTAACGTGGAGTTCAGGCAACAATGCTGTGGCAACTGTAAATTCATCTGGATTGGTAACGGCGGTTTCTGCAGGAACAGCAACAATTACAACAACAACTCAGGACGGAAATAAAACGGCTACGGCAACAATTACGGTAAATCCGAATAGTAATTTTACGGTTTATTTCTACAAACCATCAAATTGGGGAACCGGAATTAAAATTTATTATTGGAATGCTTTACCAACCGGAGTTTTGGCAAATGCAACATGGCCGGGCGTTAATATGACCAACGCCGGAAATGGTTGGTACAGTTATACATTTACAAATGTAACGTCGACTAATTTAATTTTTAATGATGGAACAACTCAATCTGCAGATTTAAGCAGAAACAAAACAGGTTGGTACATGAACGCAACCTGGTACGATTCTAATCCGGGAACGGGTGTAGCGGTTACCAGTGTGAGTTTGAGTCCCGCTTCAGTCTCATTATCAGTTGGCGCCACACAGCAATTAACACCAACGGTTCTTCCTTCAAATGCAACAAACAAAAGCGTTACTTACAGCTCCAATAATACCGCTGTCGCAACTGTAAACAGTTCTGGATTGATAACGGCTGTCGCGAATGGAGGCGCAGTAATTACCGTAACTACTGTTGACGGAAGTAAAACAAGTACTTGTGCCGTAACTGTTTCGACCACTCCAACAGGTGGAACTTACTACACCATCAAAAACAGATGGACTGGCGCTTATTTATCTGATGCCGGAGCTAATGTTGGTTATGGAGCAACAGTTTCCGGAAACAGTTACAAATGGCAAAAAATTGCCATAGACGCCACTTATTTTGTATTGAAAAATGTAGCAACGGGTGAATTAATTAATATCGAAGGTCAAACCGGAACTGTTCAATCTAATATTACCGACACCACTTTTTGGAGTGCACAATGGTCTGCTGATTATATAGACGGAACATGGACAAGACTTAGAAACAGATGGCAATCAGGAAACATTATTCATGTTGAAAACCAAACGGGGTCTGCACAATACGGAAATTCTCAAGATGGCTGGTTTAGTGCGCAATGGCAATTAGAACCTACAACGGTTGGAACGGGAAAATCTGCTTTAAAAGTCGATGCCGTTTTAGAAACTGAAAAAGTAATTGGTATTTATCCAAATCCATCAACTGATAATCTGTTTAACGTGATGTTGCCGGAATTAGAAAATGGAGATACTGCTGCAATTACCGTTTCTGACATTAACGGAAGAACTGTTTTAACCCAAAATCTTTCAACTTCAGGACAAATAAATCATCATTTATCTTCTGGAATTTATATCGTAAATATTAATTCTAAAGATTTGAATGTGACTAAAAAACTGATTGTTAAGTAAGTTTTTTTTGCCACGAATTAACTAGAATTATAAAAAGTAAGCCCGAATGAAAATTTCATTCGGGCTTTTTATTTTATTTGCCACGAATTCCGCTAATTAGCACGAATTAAATTTAGTCTTACATGTAAAAAAATTAGTGCAATTCGTGCAATTCGTGGCAACCTTTTTTTAAAAAGAATAATTCAAACCAACTCCAAAATCATTTTCAGATGTTATAGTATTTCTATTTATGGCTGGCTTAAAAGCTAAATTTTCATTTACATTAAATTGAGATAAAGCCGCGTCTATATTGGCATCGATAATATTTAAAACATAGAATCCAACGATAAACAGCGCAGATAAATCCCTGTTTCGTTGAAATTGCTTTTGAGCAGCAATTAATCTGCTGTCATCAAATCTGGCTAAACTTGCAGACGAACTTGGATTTCCTTCGAGTCGGTTTTTGTATTCGTCTCTGTAGATATTATAGTTTTTCTGACTGTCAATATAAAAGTAAGCACTTGTTCCAATTGCTCCATAAACTAATGGAAGTTTCCAGTATTTTTTATTGTAAATCTGTCCTAAACCCGGAAAAATGGCCGAATAAAATGCCGCTTTTGCCGGACGAAGCGGGTCAATGGTTTCAGATTTTAAAGAATCGGCAGCTATAATTAGTGGTTTTTTCTGAGCTGAAATTGAGGTTGATCCCAAAAATAAAAAGAGAAGAATAAAGTGATATTGCATAGAGAAATTGGTTTGGAAATTTCATCCAAAGAAACCTTATTACTTCTAAGTTTTTCTTAAGTAAAAGATAAATAAAACTTAATATTTAGGTTACTTTTTTGCCAAGAATTTCACTTAATTTGTATTAATTTTTTATAAAGTAAATCTAAATAATTCGTGCTAATTCGTGAAGTTCGTGGCAACTTTTCTTCTTCTATTCCCCCAACATCTCCATTAATTCCAAAGCTCGTTTGGTCGATTTTACATTCTCGAAAGTCAATAAAAGACGTAAACCGTTTGGAGTTTGTTTTTCTTTCATTGTGCAAAGATTACTATGCGTCTGCACAAATTTTATCATTTTATGAAAACGCTTGGATTGATAATAATCAGATTGTTGATCCGAAACAAAATAGCCAATCATTTTGCCTTTTTTCATCACCAGTTTCTCTATACCAACAGCTGTGGCAATCCATTTGATGCGAATACTATTCATCAACGCATTGGCGCGCGGAGGCATTGGCCCAAAACGGTCAATTAATTTGTTTTGGAAGATTACCAATTCTTCTTCATTTTTTACAGAACCCAACTCGTTATACAGACTCAAACGTTCGGTAACATTATTGATATATTCATCAGAAAATAACAATTCGAAATCGGTATCGATTTGTAGATCTTTTACGTATTCTTTCGTTTCAATATCATTCTCTTCCGGATATAAATCTTTGAACTCGTTTTCTTTTAATTCTTCGATGGCTTCATTCATGATTTTTTGGTACGTATCAAAACCAATTTCGTTGATGAAACCGCTTTGTTCGCCACCTAATAAATCTCCTGCACCACGAATTTCAAGATCTTTCATGGCAATGTTAAAACCGCTTCCCAATTCACTAAATTGTTCCAAAGCCTGAATACGTTTTCTGGCATCTTCAGTCATGGAGGAATACGGCGGACAAATGAAATAACAGAACGCTTTTTTGTTGCTTCGCCCTACTCGCCCACGCATTTGATGCAAATCTGACAATCCGAAATTATTGGCGTTGTTGATGAAAATGGTATTGGCATTTGGCACATCCAAACCACTTTCGATGATTGTGGTTGCTACCAAAACATCAAAATCGCCGTTCATGAAACCTAACATCAATTCTTCGAGTTTGGCACCTTCCATTTGTCCGTGACCAATTCCAACTCTGGCATTTGGCACCAAACGTTGAATCATTCCGGCGACTTCTTTGATATTTTCGATTCGGTTATTGATGAAGAAAACCTGTCCATTTCGCTGAATTTCATATGAAATCGCATCTCGAATTATCTCTTCATTGAAACCAACAACATTGGTTTCTATCGGATAACGATTTGGCGGAGGCGTTGTAATCACTGATAAATCTCGCGCCGCCATTAACGAAAACTGAAGCGTTCTCGGAATTGGCGTTGCCGTTAAAGTCAGTGTATCAACGTTTGCAGCAATCGTTTTTAGTTTATCTTTTACGTTTACACCAAACTTTTGTTCCTCATCGACAATCAATAAACCAAGATCTTTAAAAACCACATTTTTGTTTACTAATTGATGTGTTCCAATGACGATATCTAATTTTCCTTCGGCTAAATCTTTTAAAGTTTGTGCCTTTTGTTTGGCAGTTCTAAATCGGTTTAAGTAACCAACAGAAACGGGCATATCTTTTAATCTTTCGGTAAAAGTTCGGTAATGCTGGTACGCTAAAATAGTTGTAGGAACTAAAACTGCAACTTGTTTACTATTATCAACGGCTTTAAAAGCAGCACGAATCGCAACTTCCGTTTTTCCGAAACCAACGTCGCCACAAACCAAACGATCCATTGGGCGATCGCTTTCCATATCGGCTTTTACTTCCTGTGTAGATTTGGTTTGATCCGGCGTATCTTCATAAATAAACGAACTTTCTAATTCATTTTGCAAATAACTGTCCGGCGCAAATTGAAAGCCTTTTTCTAAACGACGTTTTGCATATAACTGAATCAAATTGAATGCAATATGTTTGACGCGCGCTTTGGTTTTTTGCTTTAAAAGTTTCCATGCGTTCGAACCTAATTTATATATTTTTGGCGGCGTTCCGTCTTTTCCGTTGTATTTTGAAATTTTATGAAGCGAATGTATGCTCACATACACAATGTCATTATCGGCATAAACCAATTTTATAGCTTCCTGCGTTTTTCCTTCGACCTGAATTTTTTGCAGTCCGCCAAACTTCCCAATTCCGTGATCGATATGTGTTACATAATCGCCAACAGAAAGTGAGGTCAATTCTTTTAGCGTAATATTCTGCTTTTTAGAATAGCCGTTTTTGATGTTGAATTTGTGATAACGCTCAAAAATCTGATGATCTGTATAAGCCGTAATCTGATTTTCTTCGTCGATAAAACCTTGGTACAAAGGCAATACAATGGTATGATATTGCTTGCGGATATTCTCTGAATTGGCTTCATCCAAAGTTTCAAAAATATCTTGAAAACGTTTTGCCTGCGTTTCATTCGAACAGAATAAATAATTTTTATATCCGTTAAAATGATTGTCACTCAGATTATTTAGCAACAAATCAAATTGTTTATTAAATGATGGCTGTGGCTGAATGTGAAATTCGAATTTTTTAGTTATTTTAAAAATGGGTTTTGAAGCCAATTCTACTATCGAAAAATCCAAGGCACGTTTGATAAACGAAGCCTGATTTAAGAATAATTGTTCAGGAGTTGCATGTTTTATTTCTCCTGAAAGTTTCTCAAAAGCTTCTTCTGCTCTTGCAAATTGTTTATCTAACTGACTAAAAAGTCCATCCGTATTTTGAATGAAAAGGACAGTTTTCTCAGCAATATAATCTAAGAAACTTTCGCGGTTTTCCTGAAATATCTTATTTTCAACATTCGGGATAATCGTGATTTTTTTATGTGTTTCTACAGATAATTGAGTTTCAACATCAAAGCTTCGAATACTATCAACTTCGTTACCGAAAAACTCAATTCTATACGGATGATCGTTCGAAAATGAGAACACATCGACGATTCCTCCACGAACAGAAAATTCTCCCGGTTCTGTAATAAAATCAACTCTTTTAAACTCGTATTCAAACAAAACTTCGTTAATAAAATCAATCGAAATTTTATCATTCAAAGCGACTTTCAAAGTGTTTTTATCCAGTTGCTGACGCGTAACAACTTTCTCAAAAAGTGCTTCAGGATAGGTAACAATTATCGCAGGTTTTTTGCGGGAATTTATTCGGTTTAAAACCTCAGCACGAAGCAGTACATTCGCATTGTCTGTTTCATCAACCTGATACGGGCGACGAAATGAAGCCGGATAAAATAACACATCCTGCTCACCTATCATTTGTTCGAGATCGTTCAAATAATAAGCAGCTTCCTCTTTATTGTCTAAAACAAACAAAAAAGGTAATTCGGTTTTTTTGAAAATTCCCCGAATTATAAACGAAACAGCCGATCCTAACAATCCGCTAAGATGCATTTTTACTTGGTTTTGCTCCAGTAATTGTGTGGCAATCTGCTCTGTTTTAGGCAAATTGTCATACGTTGTATATAAGGCGTTTTTACTCAACTTTTGGTGAATTTTGATCAGGTTTTCCTGGTGGCAGTGGAGCCACAGTTGTATTTGGAATTGCTCTTGTTGTATCTAACATTCTAAGGAAATCTTCTTCCCCTTCTTCTTTTGGAATTTTACTTCTCTCGACAATTTTATCCATTTGTCTTTCTAATGAAACTAATTCTTTGTTGATTTCACCAATTAGAAAAGTAACTTTTTCATCGGGAATTTGGTTCAGATGAATGAATAAATCCAGCATTTTGATTTTTGTAATCAAAATTGAAATTCGGCTTTTTATTTGAGGCTGATTAAATTGTGCCGGAATATTATTGTTTAGAGCAACTGCTTTTTTTGAAATTGCAGTCGATTTTTTTTGAAATGCACCAATTGTTTTTCTAGGTTTTTCGGCAATTTCTTTTAAAAAATCACGCCATTCTGTCCAGACTCTTACATTTTCTTCTGAAACCTCATTGATTGGTTCGTCAATAAAAACCCAGGCTTTATTAATATTGTTGAATATTTTTTCTTTCTTTTTTGCTTCTTTTTCGTTTTCAGCGCGACGTTTATCATCGTCATTTTGACATGAATTCAGTACAAAAATCAAAAGCAGAAAAAGAGATATTTTATATTTCATTTGGTAAAACATTAAGCTACAAAGTTACAAAGTAAATTTACAATTATGAATTCTGATTTTGCTATAAATCATGCAGATTAACATATTCTTTAAAAGGATTTAATTCTTAATAAACCATCCTTGTTTTTGGAATCTGTACTTGAAAATTTTTACCGCAAAGTTCGCAAAGCGGGTTCAACATATAGCTTTGCGAACTTTGTGTTTTTTATAAAACCGCTTAATTTAAAATCTTAGCGAACTTTGCGGTAAAAATAATTAAACGCCTCAATGGAGAATAATCCAAAAAACAAACTTCATTGTTATTAATTTTATAATTTAGTGATACAAAAAATAAAATTATTTGCGAAAACGTTATATTTGCAACACTAAATCTAAACAAATGAATCCAAAAATATTGATCATTGGGGCTTGCGGACAGATTGGGACAGAACTAACCCAAAAATTGCGTAAGATCTACGGAACAGAAAATGTAATTGCTTCTGATATCCGAAAATTAAATACTGACGTTGTTAATTCAGGTCCTTTTGAAGTGGTTAATGCTTTAGATTTTAATCAAATTGAACACTTGGTTGAAATACATCAAATTACAGATATTTATTTGATGGCGGCACTTTTATCGGCAACAGCCGAAAAAAATCCGGCTTTTGCCTGGGATTTAAATATGAATTCACTTTTTCATGTTCTAAATCTGGCGAAAGCAAAAAAAGTTAAAAAGATATTCTGGCCTTCAAGTATTGCGGTTTTTGGACCTACAACGCCAAAAGAAAATACGCCGCAATATACTATAATGGAACCTTCTACGGTTTACGGAATTAGCAAACAAGCCGGCGAAAGATGGTGCGAATATTACCATAATATTTACGGTGTTGATGTTCGCAGTATTCGTTATCCGGGTTTAATTAGCTGGTCTACACCTCCGGGCGGCGGAACTACAGATTATGCAGTTGATATTTTTTATAAGGCTATTGCCGATAAAAAATACGAATGCTTTTTATCTTCTGAAACAAAAATGCCAATGATGTATATGGATGATGCAATTAATGCAACTATTTCTATTATGCAGGCGCCTGAGGAAAAAATCAAAATACATTCATCATACAATTTAGCGGCAATGAGTTTTACTCCAACAGAAATTGCTGCTGAAATTAAAAAACATATTCCTGAATTTGAAATTACTTATGAGCCTGATTTCCGTCAGAAAATTGCAGACAGCTGGCCGGCAAGTATTGATGATGCAGAGGCAAGAAAAGATTGGGACTGGAAACATACTTTTGATCTTGAATCGATGACGAAAGATATGCTGGAGCATTTGAGATAATCTGAGATTATTAAATTGTAAAGCGTGTTATTTTAAAAGAAATACTTTTAGAATAACACGCTTTTTTTGTGAAATATATTTTAAGATAAATTGCTCATTACATAATTTGATTACTTTTGATTCTGTTAGAATAATTTCAAATTTATCTAAAATCATCAATCAAATCACAACAAAAATGTTAATCAAATGACGAATTCTTATCATCCCATTGAACAAAACAAACGAACGCCAATTGTCGATATCCTTCGCGGATGGGCATTATTGGGCGTTGCAATTGGTAATTATGTTGATTTCCTGTACATCGGTGTACCGCACAAAATCAACAATAGTATTCTATCTGAAATACTACAATACTTTAACCGCTATTTTTTTGCCGCAAAATCCTGGACTTTACTAACCTTACTATTTGGTTATGGCTTTGCAATTTTAATTAATAATGTTGCAGAAAAAGGTAAAAATCCTGTTACGTTTTTTGCGTGGCGAATGCTTTTACTTTTTGTATTGGCATTTATCAATTCGTCTTTTTGGCTTGGCGATATCTTAAAAGATTATGCTTTTTTAGGTCTCGTTTTGTTGCTTTTTTATAAAAGGTCTACCAAAACATTAGGCATAATATGCGCTGTTATTGTGGTTTCAATTCCATTTGTAATGGCGTATGTTAACGGCTTTAAAGTCGAGCATCCTGAAATTGCCACAAATCCCGAATATTTAAAATTGTATCATTCAGGAAATTGGCTGGACTTTTTTAGATTCAATTTATTGGCTTCTTTTTACGAACAGATTATTATTCCGGGATACGCTATTACCGCTCATCTTGTCATGTTTGCTTGTATGCTTTTTGGTTTTTTGCTTCAAAAATTAAGCTTTTTTAATCGCTTAAATGAATTCAAAAAACTATTGAAACAAATAGTTATAATCAGCTTGCTCTGTGCTATTATCATTGGTATTGGTTTTAATCTGGCAATTGTTTACAAATCGCCTTTCCTCAAATTCTTTCATCCGCTTTACTGGCTTGTTTTAAGTACGATGGTTTTTATCGCAACCGGAATTTGTTTGTTGTATAATGCAGGAAAGCTAAAAACAATTTTCAACTATTTTAGTGCCGGCGGAAAAATGACTTTAACGAACTATATGACCCAGAATATATTAGGGGCTTTTATCTTCTCAGGAATAGGTTTAGGAATTGCCGATACAATGCCGTATTGGTTTTACTTTTCATTTGCAGTTTTTATATTTGTTCTGCAATTGTTTATTAGCAAATGGTGGTTGTCTAAATTTAATTACGGCCCGATAGAATGGCTGTGGAGATCTGCCAGTTATCGAAAAGTCTTTCCGTTTAAAAAAGCGAATGCTGAAATTCTAACAGAAATAAAAACAGTCTAAACCATTTTAGATAAATTTGAAAAAAGAAAAGCCCTTAAAATAATTCTTAAGGGCTTTAATTTAAAAAATACATTATGATTACTTCACTTCAAAAACATTATTTGCAGCTTTAATATCTGCCATTAATCCGCTTGGATCAATTGTAATTTTTTTGATTGCTGATTTGTTTTTATCTATAGTGAAATTATAGTTTGATTGTGCCCATGCCCAGTCATCCAAAACGGTTCTTTTTACATTTGGGTTTGTATTTGGCTTTATGAAATTCATCATTCTTAACGGAATGTAGAAGCTTTCAGAAGTTCCGTCTGTATATTCAACAACTAAATCAATTGGCATTGGCATTCTTCCAATTCTTTCTAAAGTCACAGTTGTTTTTCCAACATTATCAGCTACGTCTTTAATTCCATAATCGATAGTATTTGCTGTTTGGGCCCAATCAATTAAATACCAATCTAATTCTGCTCCTGAAACTCTTTCTGCAGATCTTTTGATATCGTTTGGTGTTGGATGCTTGAATTTGAAATCATTAAAATACCTTCTTAAAGTAGCATCAACATTTTCTTTTCCAATTACATACTCTAATTGTGACAAAAAGATACTTCCTTTTACATAAGAGGAAATACTATAAGGTCTGTTTTCATCATAACGATCACCGTGTGTAGTTTGTGGCTGTTCTTTTCCTGAATTTACAAGTTGATAGTAAGCATTATAATTTCCTTTAAACGGATTTGCCTCTTTTTTGTCTCCTTTTAATTCATTCAAAGCACTGTCTTCAATATAAGTTGTAAAACCTTCGTCCATCCACGGATGTTTTGATTCGTTTGAAGCCAAAATATGCTGAAACCAAGAATGTCCTAATTCGTGCGTTGCAGTTCCCAGAATGCCTTCCAGCGTTCCGTTTCCTAACATTAAGGTACACATTGCATATTCCATTCCACCATCGCCACCTTGAATAAAAGAGTATTGTTTGTATGGATAAGCGCCTACTTTATGGTTGTAATAATCCATTACTTTCACCATCAAAGGCTCTAATTGTTTCCAGTTAGCTGTCGTTTTTGGATTGTTTTTGTAGAAGAAATGCAAATCAACATCGTTTGGTCCTTTTACAATATCATGTGTGTATTCTTTATCTGCAGCCCAGGTAAAATCGTGAACATTTGGCGCAATAAAATGCCATGTTAACGTTTTTGCTTTTTTAGGATATGTAACTGTTACCCCGGCATCTTCATAACCGTGTCCAATTTGGTTTTTATCCTGTAAATATCCTGAACCACCAATAGTGTATTCTTTGTCGATTGTAATTTTTACATCAAAATTACCCCAAACGCCATGAAATTCTCTTGCAATATAAGGATCTGCGTGCCAGCCTTCGAAATCAAATTCGGCTAATTTTGGATACCATTGTGACATTGAAAGTTCAACTCCTTCAGAATTATTACGTCCTGAACGACGAATCTGAACCGGAACCTGTCCGTCAAAATCTAATGTAAAAGTCGATTTAGAATTTGGTAAAATGGGTTTCACCAAAGTCACTTCTAAAATTGTTCCTGAAGTTCTGGTTTGAGCTGTTGCACCATCTTGTTTGAAATTGGTGATTTTTAAAAATCCAATTTCATTTGGTTTCAACGTTTCAATTCGGCTTTGTTTAACATCTTTACCATCAGCGCCTTTTACTTTGTTCACCATTCTTCCGTCAGGATCTTTTATCGAATGCAGACGCGCATCCATTTCGCTTCCCGGCTGAAATGCATTTGGAAACAAATGATAAAAAACCTTTCGTAAAGTATCCGAAGAATTATTGGTGTAAACCAACTCCTGTTTTCCTTTATACTGATAGTTTTTTACATCCATCGAAACCTCCATTTTATAATCGGCATGTTGTTGCCAATACGGAGCACTTTGTGCAAAAGCAGAGTTTAAACCAAAACTCAAAAAAGAAAGTAGAATAATTTTATGCATAATTTTTATAATAAAAAATGGAAGAGCCGTAACTCTTCCATTGGATTAATATATTTAAAGTTTTATTTTTTTGACATTTTCTCTGCCATCAATAAAGCATTGTAAGCGTTAACCATTTTCGCCGTTTTTGAAGATTCAATTGATGAAACTGCAACCGGTTTTTCGTTTGGATTTGGATTTTCGCCTAAGATAATCTTAGCAGGAAGCGCAACTCCTGAATCCATTAAAATTTGTTTTACCTCCGACGCTTTTAATTTTGGATAATAAGAACGAATTAAAGCAGCAACTCCGGCAGCATTTGGTGAAGCCATGGAAGTTCCTTGTAAATATTTGTACTTATTATTTGGAACTGTCGCATAAATTTCTTCACCCGGAGCAAAAACGTCTACATTTATTTTTCCGAAGTTTGAAAATCCTGCAACAACAGTTTCTCCGTATTCCTTATTAATAGCACCAATTGTAATTACGTTATCTGAAAATTCTTTAATGTTGTCTTCAGAGTCATTTGGATAATTGATGTTTTTTGTTTCATCAATGTTATAACCGTCATTTCCTGCAGCGTGAACAATTAAAACATCTTTTTTCTTAGCATATTTAATCGCATCATAAACCCATTGTTTGTGCGGAGAAAAGCTTTTTCCGAAACTTCCGTTGATTACTTTTGCCCCATTATCAACTGCATAACGAATAGCCAAAGCGATGTCTTTATCATATTCGTCTCCATCAGGAACGGCTCTTACTGTTAAGATTTCAACATTATTAGACACTCCGTCTCCACCTAGATTATTACCACGAACTTGCGCAATAATTCCCGCAACGTGAGTTCCGTGAAGTGCTTTTTCTTTGTCTGGTCCAAAAACAATATTATTTCCATAATGGTTGTCTTTAATGTCTTCCGGATTATCGCCTACTACTTTTCTTCCGTCAAATTCTTTATTTAAGTTAAAATTTAACTGATCGTAAACCTGTTCTTTATATTCTCCAAAATCAGCTTCCGGATCAAATGTTGGACCTGCGTTTGTGAAAACCTGAGTCATAACCATTTTACTTCTTGTCACTTTTGGATCAGTAGAAGTAATGGCGCTTAAATCTTCAATTTTATAAGTCGTTTTATTAAGTTCTTTTTTAATTGTATTATGTACATCTATTAAAAAATCAACTTGTTCTTTGTCTTTTAATGCTTTCTCATATTTTTCAGTATATTGAGCTAAAGCGTTTTTATATTCTGCAGAACCGTCGTCTTTCTTTTTGATGATACGGGTCATTTCAAGATTTTCTGAAACGGCATTTCCAAGGAAATTCCATCCGTGAACATCATCAATAAAACCATTCTTATCATCATCTATTCCGTTACCCGCAATTTCTTTAGGATTTGTCCAGATCATTCCTTTCAAATCTTCGTGCTCAATATCAACACCAGAATCAACAATTCCTACAATTACTTTTTTACCTGTTTTTCCTTGTAATAATTCAGCGTAAGCTTTATCAACACTCATTCCGGGAATAGAATCTTTGATCAAATCAAGATGACTCCATCTTTTTAGTTCATTTTCGCTAACCGGCGCTTTTTTAACAACAGCTAACGGAGCCGTAATAAATTCTTTGGGAGTTGAAACTTGCGCTTGCATAGTAGCGCTGCAACCTGCTAAAACAAGTAATGCAAAAGCAGATAATTTGAGGGGTTTTATATGACTCATGTATCTATATTATAAATGTAAAGTTAAAAGATGCGCCTAAATTATGCTTTTTTGTTACAAAAAACTAACTGTTAACACTGTGTTATGAATTTATAAGTATTATTTTTTTGATTGAAAACCTACAATTAATTTTTTGCAATAAAAAAGCTACGCAATTATTTGGCTTTTTTATACAGTAATAATCCTGAAATTAATACGGTTTTCTCTAATAAAAATTCAATAGTAATTTGTACACTTGCAATTGTAAATCCTAAAATCTATTAATGAAAACAAAACTACTTTTATTGCTATTATTAGCAAATTTTTCTATTTATGCTCAATACACTGCAATTCCGGACATTAACTTTGAAAACAAATTAATTTCCTTAGGTATTGACTCAGGAACTCCTGATGGACAAATACTAACTGCAAACGCAGCAACTGTAACATCATTAAATCTTGTAAGCAATTCAATTTCTGATTTAACAGGAATTGAAGCATTTGTAATGTTGAATAATTTGACTTGTCGTAAAAACCAAATTACAAGTATCAATCTTTCTCAGAACACTAAACTTGTTTACCTTACTCTTTCTGAAAACAAATTAGGCAGTTTAGATCTTACTGCAAATGTTTTATTAGAAAATGTTGATTGTCGCAAAAACCAAATTACGACTATAAACGTTGCTCACAATACAAAACTAACCAACCTGAATGTTGGTAATAATAATTTAACAAGTTTAGATATTACATCAAATGTTTTATTAGAAGGATTTGATTGCCAAAGAAACCTGTTAACAAATTTAAATGTTTCTAATAACACGAAGCTGATTTATTTAACTGCAACGAATAATCAACTAAGTGTTTTAAACGTATCTGCAAATACAGTTTTGGAAGAGCTTGTTATTAGCACAAACAATATTACCAATTTAAATGTTGACAATAATCTTGCTTTAAAATATTTAAATTGTGGTGACAACCAATTATCTGCATTAAATGTTTCTGAAAATACAAGTTTGACGAATCTTTTTTGTTTCTCTAACAAAATAACCAGCCTGAATGTTTCGAAAAATACATTACTGGATTTTTTCATGTGTAATGATAATTTATTGACATCTATTGATGTTTCTAAAAATAGTAAATTATCACTTTTCGATTGTGGAGATAATATGTTATCGGGTATTGATATTTCTAATAATCCAAAAATAAACGAATTGAATTGTAAAAATAGTCAATTGACTTATTTAAATTTAAAAAACGGAAATAATGGAATTTTAGGCTTGACTTTTTCTGACTTTACAAGCAATCCGGACTTAACTTGCATTCAGGTTGATGATGTTGCTTATTCTGAAGCAAATTGGAGTACCATAAAAGACGCAACTGCTTCTTATTCCAATACCTGCAAAACTTTGGGTGTTGAAGATTCTATCTTTGCAAAAGCAACAATTTATCCAAACCCAACAAAAGGCGAATTATATATTGAAAATGTAAGTGTAGAAAAAGCAACAGTATATAACACATCTGGTCAATTAGTTAAAACATTTACTTTTGATTCAAATAATACAAATAATACAATCAATTTATCTGGATTGACAAAAGGAATTTACTATGTATATTTAATCAATCAGGATGCAGCTTCAGCTAAAAAAGTTATAGTTGAATAATAAATTACTTCTTATAAAACTAAAAATCCCATTCGCCGCGGCGAATGGGATTTTTTTTATGTTTTGAATTTCTTTACAAAATTTCTTCACAAGTAAAAACTTCTTTTAAACGAACTCCTTTTTCTGTATGTTCAACCGTTATTATCTGATTGTGTGCATCGTGTTCCAGAAACAAATAGTAATTATGATCTGCAGCGGCATTTAAGAATTTTGACTTCTCCGGCATCGTTAATAATGGTCTCGTGTCGTAACCCATAACATAAGGCAATGGGATATGTCCGGCTGTAGCCAATAAATCAGCACAAAAAACTATGGTTTTATCTTTGTATTTAATGTGCGGAATCATCTGCTTTTCGGTATGCCCATCAACGTAAAAAATATCAAATCCTAATTCTTCTGAATATCCAAAATCTGCATTTGGTCTTGCAATAAAATTCAATTGCCCACTTTCCTGCATTGGTAAAATATTCTCTGAAAGAAAAGAAGCTTTTTCACGAGCATTGGGTTTTGTAGCCCATTCCCAATGGTTTTCGTTACTCCAATATTTAGCGTTTTTAAAAGCAGGCTCATATCCGGTTTTATCCGAATTCCACTGAACACTTCCCCCACAATGATCAAAATGAAGATGTGTCATAAAAACATCCGTAATATCATCTCGGTGAAAACCATATTTTGCCAGTGATTTATCAATTGAATGTGAACCCCAAAGCGAGTAATATCCAAAAAACTTTTCTGATTGCTTATTTCCCATTCCGGTATCAATCAAAATCAGGCGATTTCCATCTTCAATAAGCAAACAACGCGCTGCAATATCAATTAAATTATTGGCATCTGCGGGATTGGTTTTATTCCAAATTGTTTTGGGCACAACACCAAACATAGCGCCGCCATCTAATTTAAAATTTCCGGATTCTATTGGATAAAGTTTCATGAGTTTAAAGTCTTTTTATGAGAAACAAAGCTAGGAAATACAATTTCGTTATGCTAAAATATTCACTTTAAAAACTGAAAAACCAATTACTCTAAAACAAAATGAAAAACTATATTTTTTATTTTTCACAAATAATTGTAAAAATCAAACAAAAGTGAGCCGTAATTCTCAAAATAACTATTATCTATTTTAACATTTGTTATAATAATGTGAAGCGTTATGGAAAAAGGTTTTTAAGTCGTATCTTTGCAGATAATTTCATTTCAACATTGAAATTCAGTACTTTAAATTATAATGATTAGTAGTGTTTTTAGATGTAAATCAAAATGAAGAAAAAAACAAATACCATAAACAATGATAAAAGTTTCTGATACAGCAAAAAAGAAAATCATCGACTTAATGAGTGATGATGGTTTTGATGCCGCACATGACTACGTACGCGTAGGTGTGAAAAGCGGTGGATGCTCTGGTTTGTCATATGATTTAAAATTTGACAAAACCAAAGGCGACGACGATAAAATATTTGTAGACAACGACATAACAATTGCAGTTGAAAAAAAATCATTTCTATATTTAGCCGGAACAATTCTGGAATTTTCAGGAGGATTAAACGGAAAAGGATTTGTATTTAATAATCCAAATGCAAGCAGAACTTGTGGTTGCGGTGAATCTTTTTCACTATAAATTAAAAGAATCTAAGCACAAATTTAAACGATTTGGAATTCATTTTTAAATCGTTTTAAAAAACTAAAAAATGTCAAAATATACTGAAGACGATTTAAAAATCGAACTCGAAACCAAAGAATACGAATACGGATTTTATACTAATATTGAGTCTGAGACTTTTCCTATTGGTTTAAATGAAGATATTGTAAGAGCTATTTCTCTTAAAAAAGAAGAGCCACAATGGATGACCGACTGGCGCATCGAGGCTTTTCGTGCGTGGAAAGAAATGATCGAACCGGAATGGGCAAATGTTCATTATGTAAAACCAGACTTTCAGGCAATTTCTTATTATTCAGCTCCAAAACAAGTAGATCCTACTAAGACTTTGGATGACGTAGATCCGGAACTTTTAGAAATGTACAAAAAGTTAGGAATCTCTGTCGATGAACAAAAAATGATGAACAATGTCGCTATGGATATTGTGGTCGATTCTGTTTCTGTAGCTACTACTTTCAAGAAAACATTGGGAGAAAAAGGAATTATTTTCTGTCCGATTTCTGAGGCTATAAAAGAGCATCCGGAATTAGTACGTAAATATTTAGGAAGCGTTGTCCCTCAGAAAGACAACTTCTACGCAGCATTAAACTCAGCAGTTTTCTCTGACGGAAGTTTCTGTTATATTCCAAAAGGCGTTCGTTGCCCAATGGAACTTTCAACGTATTTCAGAATCAATCAGGCAGGAACAGGACAATTCGAAAGAACGCTTGTTATTGCTGATGCAGGAAGTTACGTATCCTACCTTGAAGGTTGTACTGCTCCAAGTCGTGACGAAAATCAATTGCACGCTGCGGTGGTTGAATTAATCGCTTTGGATGATGCAGAAATTAAATATTCGACTGTTCAAAACTGGTTTCCAGGAAACAAAGAAGGAAAAGGTGGAGTTTACAACTTCGTAACTAAAAGAGGTTTATGCGAAACAAACGCTAAAATTTCATGGACACAAGTAGAAACAGGTTCTGCTGTTACCTGGAAATATCCTTCTTGTGTATTAAAAGGAGATAATTCGGTAGGAGAATTTTATTCAATCGCCGTTACCAATAATTACCAACAAGCAGATACCGGAACAAAAATGATCCATTTAGGAAAAAACACTAAATCGACTATTATTTCTAAAGGTATTTCGGCTGGTAAATCACAAAACAGTTACCGTGGATTAGTGCAAATTAGCCCTAGAGCTGAGAACGCAAGAAACTTTTCGCAATGTGATTCCTTATTAATGGGTAACAATTGCGGGGCGCATACTTTCCCTTATATCGAAAGTAAAAATCCATCGGCTAAAATCGAGCACGAAGCAACTACAAGTAAAATTGGAGAAGATCAGGTTTTTTACTGTAACCAAAGAGGTATCCCTACTGAAAAAGCGATTGCCTTAATTGTAAACGGTTTCAGTAAAGATGTATTGAACAAATTACCAATGGAATTTGCTGTTGAAGCTCAAAAATTATTAGAGATTTCTTTAGAAGGATCTGTTGGATAATAAAATTCAAAAATTATGGATATCACTTTAAAAAATGTAAAGAAAAAAGATTTTCCTGTTTTTCAATCCCTGGCTAAATCTCTTGGTTTTGAAATTGTTGAAGAAAATAAAAAACCATATAATCTAGAATTTGTTAAAGAAATTTTACAAGGAGAAAAAGACATTGCTGAAGGTAGAGGTATAAAAATGACAATGGAGGAGCTTAACAATTTATGGAAATAGTATTTACTCCTAAAGCAAAGAAAGATCTAGAATTTTGGATAAAATCAGGAAGTAAAAACATCATTAAGAAAATTACCCAATTAATTGATGATATTCAACTTCATCCTTTTGAAGGATTAGGAAAACCTGAACAGCTTAAACATAATTTAGCAGGAAGATGGTCAAGAAGAATTGATAAAGAGCATCGAATTATATATAGAATAACAGAAGAAAACAATATAGAAATACTAAATATTCTTTCTTTGAAAGGACATTACGAATAAGTATTGATGGAAAACAAAAAAGTAATCATATTAGGTTCTTCCAGAAAAAACGGAAACACAACAAAAATTGTCGAGGAAATTTCTAAGGAACAAGTAATTGATGTAATTGATTTAAGTGATTATAATATTTCTTATTATGATTACGAAAGCAAAAACAGAGAAGATGATTTTCTGCCTTTAATAAGAAGAATACTGGAACAGTACGACACTTTAATTTTTGCAACGCCCATATATTGGTATAATATGAGTGGAATAATGAAGGTTTTCTTTGATCGCTTTTCGGATTTAATCCGAATTGAAAAAGAAACCGGACGAAAGCTTAGAGGAAAGAAAATTGGTGTGATATCAAATTCACACGACAATGAAATTGAAGAGAGTTTTTACATTCCGTTCAAAAAATCTGCCGATTATTTAGGCATGGAATATTTAGGACACGCGCATTTTAATGCGAACATCTTAAACCAAACAACAAAAATAGAATTGACATTTATATAAAATAAAACAACAATGTTATCAATACAAAACCTTCACGCCTCAATTGGTGATAAAGAAATCCTAAAAGGAATTAATATAGAAGTTAAAGCTGGCGAAGTACACGCCATCATGGGGCCAAACGGTTCTGGAAAAAGTACTCTTTCGGCTGTAATTGCCGGAAACGAAAACTACGAAGTTACTGAAGGACAAGTTTTCCTTGACGGAGAAGATCTTGCTGATCTTGCTCCTGAAGAAAGAGCACACAAAGGAGTTTTCCTTTCGTTTCAATATCCTGTAGAAATTCCTGGAGTAAGTGTAACGAACTTCATGAAAACTGCCATCAACGAAACTCGTAAAGCAAACGGACAAGAAGAAATGCCGGCTAACGAAATGCTGAAAGTAATTCGTGAGAAATCGGAGTTATTAGAAATAGATCGTAAATTTTTATCTCGTTCTTTAAACGAAGGTTTTTCTGGAGGAGAGAAAAAAAGAAACGAGATTTTTCAAATGGCAATGTTAGAACCAAAATTGGCTATCCTTGACGAAACCGATTCTGGTCTTGACATCGATGCTTTAAGAATTGTGGCTAATGGAGTGAACAAATTGAAAAGCGAGAAAAACGCAATTATCGTAATCACGCACTACCAACGTCTGCTAGACTATATCGTTCCGGATTTCGTTCACGTTCTTTACAACGGAAGAATTGTAAAATCGGGCGGAAAAGAACTAGCCTACGAACTGGAAGAAAAAGGATACGACTGGATTAAAGCAGAAAACTAGTTTACAGTTACAGTTTACAGTTTACAAAAACTCATAACTCATAACTCATAACTTACAACTACAGAAATGGATTTAAAAGAAAAATTAGTATCGTCTTTTATGGCTTTTGAAGAGCGTGTCGATGTACATTCAGATTTGCATGACATTCGCACAAATGCCTTAAAAAACTTCGAAAATAAAGGTTTCCCAACCAAAAAAGAAGAAGCTTGGAAATATACATCGCTAAACGCCATCTTAAAAAATGACTTTACGGTTTTTCCAAAAGAAGAAAATGCAATCGAATTTAATCAGGTAAAAAAATACTTTTTACACGAAATTGATACTTATAAATTAGTATTTATTGATGGTGTTTTTAGTTCGCATTTGTCTTCTACTACACATGACGGAATCGATGTTTGTTTGATGTCTTCGGCATTGACCAAACCAAAATATAAAATGATTATTGATACCTACTTCAACAAAGTGGCTAGCAAAGACGAAAGTTTAACTTCTTTGAATACTGCTTTTGCAAGTGAAGGAGCTTTTATCAATATTCCGCAAAAGAAAGTGGCCGACAAACCTATTGAGATCATGTATTTCTCTACAGGAAATGAATCTGCTTTATTGGTTCAGCCAAGAAATTTGATTATTGTGGGTGAAAATTCACATGTTCAGATTATCGAGCGTCACCAAAGTTTGAATGAAAATCCGGTTTTAACCAATTCGGTTACAGAAATTTTTGCTCAAAAACGTGCAATTGTAGATCACTACAAAATTCAAAATGACAATCTTGAAGCGAATTTAATTGATAACACTTACGTTTCGCAACAACAGGAAAGTCACGTTTACGTACATACTTTCTCTTTTGGAGGAAATCTGACTCGTAACAATTTGAACTTTTATCATTTTGGAGAAAGATTGACAAGTACACTAAACGGAATCACGATCATTGGCGAAAAACAACACGTTGACCATTATACTTTGGTAAACCACGCAACGCCAAATTGCGAAAGTTTCCAGGATTATAAAGGAATTTTCTCTGATCGCTCGACGGGAGTTTTCAACGGAAAAGTTTTGGTAGAAAAAGAAGCTCAAAAAACAAATGCTTTCCAAAAAAGCAACAACATTTTATTGAGTGACAAAGCCACTATCAACGCAAAACCACAATTAGAAATTTTTGCTGATGACGTAAAATGTTCTCACGGTTGTACTGTTGGACAATTAGACGAAACCGCAATGTTCTACATGCAGTCTCGTGGTATTCCTAAAAAAGAAGCTAAAGCTTTATTGATGTACGCATTCTCAAATGCCGTTATCGAAAGCATCAAAATACCGGAATTAAAACAAAGAATTACTAAAATCATTGCCATGAAATTGGGTGTGAATTTAGGATTTGATTTGTAGATATTTACCGCAATCCCGATAGCCATCGGGAGCAAAGAGTTACGCAAAGTTCGCAAAGCTTAATAAATAAACTTTGCGAACTTTGCGGTTCTTATACTTTGCGCCCCTTGCGGTTAAATTTTATTTTTTTACAGAAGCAATGACATCTTTCAAAAACCCATTAAAATCAAAACTTTTATCTCCTTCTCTCACTCCCATTCTCACAATTACCATACCTAAAGACGGAATAATCGCTACCATTTGCCCCTGATAACCGCTGCAATAAAACATATCACGAGGAACATCCGGGAATTTTCCTCCGGCGTTTAACCAAAACTGTGCTCCATATTTTCCTTCAGAAGTATTTGTTGGTGTGGCGGTGTATTTTACCCAGCTTTCATCTAAGATTTGTTCTCCGTTCCAATTCCCTTTATGAAGGTATAATAATCCAAATTTTGACCAGTCTCTTGGCGTAGCCCATCCGTAAGATGAACCTACGAAAGTTCCTGACATATCTTGTTCCACAATCATCGAATTCATTCCGATTTTGTCGATTACAGCACCGTACCAAAAATCAAGATATTCTTGTTGTGTTTTAAACTGACTTCTTAAAATTCGGGATAATAAATTGGTGGTTCCTGATGAGTAATACCAATGTGTATTTGGCTTAAATTGTGCCGGTTTATCCATTTGTACTTTTCCCATATCTTCTGCCTGAAAAAGCATTTTTGTGGCATCGCAAATCGTGCTGTAATTCTCTTCCCATTCTAAACCAGAATTCATATGAAGCAAATCGTTAATCGTGATAATTTTACGATCATCTTTTTGCCATTCTGCAATTGGAGCTGGTTTATAAATATCAATTTTTCCTTGTTTGGCTAAAACGCCAAAGGCAGAACTAGTGATACTTTTTGTCATCGACCAGCCTAAAATTTTACTGTCTTTATTAAAACCGGTATCGTATTTTTCGGCTATCAATTTATCTTTATATAAAACCACAACAGCACGGGTTCTTTTTGATTTTCCTCCATTTTTATCAAAAGCGTTTTCAATTGCATTCTTCAATTTAGAATAATCTACATCTGAAAAAAGTGTATCTTTTGGTTCATTATTCCCGTAAGGAAAAGGAAAATTATTAACCAATTTTGTTCTTTTAGGAAGTAAATACGGTTTTGAAACATCAAAATCATCATTAATTAAAGTTGCCCCTAAACCTTCTCTGTAAATCGCTTTTCTTTCTTTTAAACCATAAACTGCTGAAGTTGCAAACTTACCGGTGTCATTAATCGAATTTGTCGCCAAATCAATCATGTCAATATCATTGTCGGTTTTTTCGATTAGTTCTTTCGAACGATTATCAATAAAATGTCCTGATGCAATACTTTTGGCTGAAAAGCCTGAAATCAAATCTAGTTTCGGATAAGTTGTAAATCCGAAATACAGAAATGCGAGAACTAAAACAAGTACAAGTAATTTGAGAAATCTTTTCATAACGGCTATAAGTATTTTTATCGCAATATAATTAATTTATGTTCACGATTTTAGGAGTCAATTTACAATTACATTTCATAAAATTTAGAAAACAGAATCAAAAATTACATAATCAATATTTAAGCCGCAATTGATGGTGCCATAAAAGGAAATTATAGTTTTCGTGGAGAAACCAATTTAGTTTTAGTACTTTTGTAAATAGATTTTTTCTAAATAAGACATGCTAGATATTCAAAAAATAAGAGCTGATTTTCCAATTCTTACCCAAAAAGTAAACGGAAAACCATTAGTATATTTCGACAACGGAGCAACTTCGCAAAAACCACAAATTGTGATTGATGCCGAAGTCAAATATTATCAGGAAATAAACGCCAACATTCACCGTGGTGTTCATACATTAAGTCAATTAGCTACTGATGCTTATGAGGTTTCTCGTGGCAAAGTACAACAACATATTAATGCAAAATTTGCTCACGAAGTACTTTTTACTTCGGGAACAACATTCGGAATCAATTTGGTTGCCAACGGTTTTACCTCGATTTTAAAACCGGGTGACGAAGTTATTGTTTCGTCTTTGGAGCATCATAGTAATATTGTGCCGTGGCAAATGTTATGCGAAAAAACGGGTGCCATTTTAAAAGTTATTCCGATAAACGAAAATGGTGAACTGATTTTAGAAGCTTTTGATGCTTTGCTTTCAGAAAAAACGAAAGTGGTAACCGTAAATCATATTTCGAATGCATTGGGAATCATCAATCCGATAAAATATATTATTGATAAAGCACATGCTGTTGGAGCTGCTGTTTTAATTGATGGTGCACAGGCTGTTCCGCATTTAAAACCTGATGTTCAGGATTTAGATTGTGATTTTTATGTTTTTTCAGGTCATAAAATGTGTGGTCCAACAGGAACGGGAATTTTATACGGAAAAGAAGCATGGTTAAATAAACTACCTCCTTATCAGGGTGGTGGCGAAATGATCAAAGAAGTGACTTTCGAGAAAACTACTTATGCTGATCTTCCTCATAAATTTGAAGCCGGAACTCCAAATATCGCTGGTGGAATTGTTTTAGGAACCGCGGTAGATTATCTGAATAATATTGGTTTTGAGAATATTCAAGAGTACGAAAACGAACTTTTAGAGTACGCTACAAAACATTTACTTGAAATTGAAGGTTTAAGAATTTACGGAACCGGAAAAAATAAAGCTTCGGTAGTTTCGTTTAATATTGACGGAATTCATCCGTATGATATTGGTTCTATTATCGATAAATTAGGAATTGCCGTTAGAACCGGACATCATTGCGCACAGCCTATTATGAGTTTCTTCTGTATTCCGGGTACCATTCGTGCTTCATTTTCATTTTACAACACAAAAGAAGAAATCGACTTAATGGTTGAAGCCGTTAAGAAAGCACAAACCATGTTAAGATAAAAAAAAATTATGAAAATAGTATCTTTATTGCTCTTAGTTATTTGTATTGGAACTGGCTGTTCAAGCCAAAAAAAAGCGGATATGACAGCAACCCAAATTGAATATTCAGCACTTTCACGCGGATTTTACAAAAAAATTGTTGTTCAAAATCAAACTGTTTCTGTAACAAACGGAAGATATCAACAGCCTGTTGAAACTAAAATAGATACAGCAAAATGGAACAAGATTGTAGCCGAATTTACAAAAGTAAATTTAGATAGTATTCCGAATTTAAAAGCGCCAACTGAAAAACGTTTTTACGATGGTGCTGCAATTGGAAATTTAAAGATAACTCAGAATCAGAAAACATACGAAACTAAAGGTTTTGACAATGGTTTCCCTCCAAAGGAAATTGAAAAACTGGTAAATTTACTGACTGATTTTACGAAAGAATAATTATGACAATAAAAGAAATTCAAAACGAAATAATTGATGAATTTTCGATGTTTGATGATTGGATGCAGCGTTATGAATACATCATCGAGTTAGGAAAAAGTCTTCCGTTAATCGAAGAAAAATATAAAACCGACGAAAATTTAATCAAAGGATGCCAATCAAAAGTTTGGCTTCACGGCGAAGAAAACAGCGACAAAATTGTTTTTACTGCAGATAGCGATGCCATTTTAACCAAAGGAATTATCGCGATTTTAATTCGTGCTTTCTCTAATCAAAAAGCAGAAGATATTATAAAAGCCGATACTGATTTTATTGATGAAATTGGTTTAAAAGAACACTTATCAGCAACTCGTGCAAACGGTCTGGTTTCGATGATTAAAAACATCAAAATGTATGCTTTGGCTTTTAATGCTAAAAACAACTAAAAAAAATTAACCATTAAAATATTAAATTTTATTAAGAAGTAAACTTAATTTTTCTTAATATCTTAATGGTTGAAAAAATTACACACACCGTATAAAATGAACTTATAATCACTTATATGGTGAAAAAACAAAAACAAAAATGGAACAAGAAATAGACACAAACGAATTAGGAGAATCAATTGTAAAGGTTTTAAAAAGCATTTATGATCCTGAGATTCCTGTAGATATTTACGAATTGGGATTAATTTACGACGTAATGGTAAATACAGATTATGAAGTAAAAATCCTGATGACATTAACATCTCCAAACTGCCCGGTTGCCGAAAGTTTACCGAGAGAAGTAGAAGAAAAAGTAAAAACAATCGAAAACATCAAAGATGTTGATGTAGAAATTACTTTTGATCCGCCTTGGAGTAAAGATTTAATGAGCGAAGAAGCAAAATTAGAATTAGGAATGCTTTAAAAAGTATACAGTTACAGTCTCCGTCACAGTTACTCAACTGTGACGGAGACTGTAACTGAAAACTAAACGAAATGGAAGAAATTATCAATAAAGTTGCCAATAGCGCCTTAGAAGTTTTTGATCTTGAGGATTATTATCCAAAAGGATTTCGTGTGCAAATCGATATTTCGCAATGGCTTTTAGAAGGTTTTTTGTTGAAGGAAAAAGACTTTAGAGAGCATTTAAAAAATCACGATTGGTCGCAATATCAGGATCAATATGTGGCTGTTCATTGCAGTACAGATGCTATAATTCCGGCTTGGGCTTTGATTTTAGTTGCGGTACAATTGGCTCCTTATGCCAAAAAGATAGTCAATGGAACTATCGAAGATCTTGACGGAAGTTTATATGAGGAAATTTTACCTACTATTGATTATTCGGCATACAAAAATAAACCTGTAATTGTAAAAGGCTGTTCGAGAAAACCGGTTCCTATGCGCGCGTATATTTTGGCAACAACATATTTACAGCCATTTGCAAGAAGTATTATGTACGGAGAAGCTTGTTCTGCAGTACCTTTATACAAAGAATCTAAGAAATAACTTTCTTTTTCTCGTTTAAACCCCAAACCTTTTAACGGTTTTTAGTATATTTGTTAACATACACTTAAACTAAACACCATGAGAAAGATCACGTTATTATTCTTCATTTTAGCGAACTTTACTTTTGTACAAGCCCAAAATTCAGAAAAAGAATTAATTCAGAATACTGAAAAAGCAGTAAAGAAAATCAATGATACAATCGAGGGCGAAGGCTGGAAAGCAAAGGGAACAGTTTCTCTTTTATTAAACCAGTCAAGTTTTAATAACTGGATTGCCGGAGGTGAAGATAGCTTTTCAGGTACTTTAGGAATCAACTACGATTTCAATTATAAAAAAGGCGATCTTACCTGGGACAATAAAGTTTTAGCCTATTACGGACTTTTACAAACTAAAAATTCTGACTTCGAAAAGAAAACAGATGACCGTTTAGAATTCAATTCTATTCTTGGTAAAAAAGCTTTTGGCGAATGGTATTATTCTTATTTTCTTAATTTCAGAACCCAATTTACAACCGGCTATATTTACGGGAAGGATGAAAACGGAAAAGAAATCAGAACAGAAAGCACCAAGTTTATGTCTCCTGGTTACCTTACAACAGGTCCGGGTATTTATTGGACAAAAGACGATAATCTAAAAATAAACTTCGCGCCTTTAACATCAAAATTCACTTTTGTAGATGGAGCTTATACCAGCGGAATCGATCAGACAACTGGCTTACCATACGTTGATGGAGATTATTTTGGGGTCGATGCCAATAAAACAATGCGTTACGAATTAGGATTTTATGCTTCTGTGTATTACAAACTTGCCATTATGACCAACGTAACTGCAGAAAATACTTTAAATCTGTATTCTAATTATTTGGAAGATCCGCAAAACGTAGATATCAATTACTCGCTAAATATTGTTATGAAAGTAAACAAATTTTTGTCTGCTAATTTATCCTTCCAGGCTATTTATGACGACAATGCATTTCAGGGTTTACAAACCAGAGAAGTATTTGGTTTAGGAGTTAATTTCGGATTTTAAAACTTAATATTTTACCGCAAAGAACGCAAAATTTTTTGTACATCTTAGCTTTATAAAGTACAAAAGTTCGCAAAGCTATCTATATTTAGCTTTGCGAACTTTGTGTTTTTGAGACTTTTATTAGTAAAAAAATCTTTGCGTTCTTTCCGGTAGAAAATTTATTCTTCTTCTTGCTCTTCTTCTTTTTCGATTGCATCTTTATAATCCGGATACAAGAATTTATTATAAGGAAATCTCGTGATGTGAATTTGTCTTACAGCTTCATAAACTCTTTCTCTAAATTCCTCAAAATTTTCTTTATTCGTAGCCGAAATAAACAACGCATTATCTTCACCTAATCTGTGCATCCAGGTCGATTTCCATTCGTCAAGTGTATAATGTCTTGGCGTTTTCTCCGTCATTAAATCATCTTCATCGATCGTCAAATGTTTGTAGGCATCAATTTTATTGAAAACCATAATTACAGGTTTTTCATGCGCTTTAATATCCTGCAAAGTCTGATTTACAGATGCAATATGATCTTCAAAATCAGGATGCGAAATATCTACAATATGCAAAAGTAAATCAGCTTCGCGAACTTCATCCAATGTACTTTTAAATGAATCTACCAATTGTGTTGGCAATTTTCGAATAAAACCTACCGTATCTGAAAGTAAAAATGGCAGATTTTTAATCACCACTTTTCTAACCGTTGTATCCAAGGTTGCAAATAATTTATTCTCAACAAAAACATCACTTTTACCAACGGCATTCATCAAAGTCGATTTTCCAACATTGGTGTAACCAACCAAAGCCACGCGTACCATCGCACCACGATTACTTCGCTGAACACCCATTTGTTTATCGATCGTTTTGATTTTATCTTTCAATAACGAAATTCTGTCGCGTACAATACGTCTATCCGTTTCGATCTCTGTTTCTCCAGGTCCACGCATACCAATACCCCCTTTTTGACGTTCAAGGTGTGTCCATAAACCAGAAAGCCTAGGTAATAAATAGATACATTGTGCCAATTCCACCTGAGTTCTCGCATAGGAAGATTCAGCCCTTTGTGCAAAAATATCCAAAATCAAATTGGTTCTGTCTAAGATTTTACAATCTATAATTTTAGAGATATTTTTTTGCTGCGATGGCGACAATTCATCATCAAAAATTAAAGTCGATATATCGTTTTCTTTTACAAAAAGATTGATTTCTTCAATTTTACCCGTTCCCATAAAAGTCTTCGGATTCGGGCGTTCCATCTTTTGCGAAAAACGTTTGATCACTTCACCACCAGCAGTGTAAGTCAAAAACTCTAATTCGTCAAGATATTCGTTTAGTTTTTCTTCACTTTGGTTTTGAGTTACAATACCTACAATGGCCGTTCTCTCAAAATTTATAACTTCTTTTTCTAACATAGCTTTGAATAAGGTGCAAATTTAATGATTTGTAAGCTACTATCGCTTATAGAATTTTGATTTTAAGTTCTATTTAAGAATTTGATTTTCCGGTAAAATTAAAAAACCATTTAAAAATTAAGATTCACAGAGAAATTCTCTAACTGAAACCTAACTTTTAAATGGCTTAAAAGTGTTTTAAAACTGGCTTATTCGTAAATAAAAGTTTTTTCTGTTTTTACAATTCCGTTTTCTTCCAATTGAGAACAAGAAATTGGAAAGTTTAATTTATTGTATTTATATTTTTTACTTACACCAACTAAAACTGTTGATGAAGGACTAAAATTTGTTTCGTTGTTGTATGAAATTGATTCAAAAGCAAATTCTTCTTCATGGTACGAAATCATTGGTACAATAATTTTGTAATTATCTCCGAATAAATTTTGAACAATTAACTGATCTACAGATTTTTTATCATCAAAGGTAAATGTTTTAGAAATTTTATCTCCAACCAAACCTCTGTGTCTTACTACATTATCATTCGTGTAAGCATATTCAATTTTACCAATAATCGCTTTATTTCTATCGCGGGAAGTACGTCTTACAATAATACCGTTTTCAACGATATATTCGATATCATCCACAATATTCTGGTGATTAGTACTTTTTTTAGTAATCACTTTTATCCTTGCACCTTCATAAGTAAAAGTCACCGTTTTGGTAATATAGTCATTCCCTTCCTGGTATTTTTTTACAAATTTTGTAATGTTGTTATCAGCATTGTACGTGTAGTTAACAACTTCTTTCCAGTCGCTTCCTACTTTATCTTTTACTGTCATATCCAACAATCCTTTTGGGTTATAAAAGAAATGCTGCACAACATCTGAAGTAGTAATCGTTTGAATTTTACCATCTTTAAAAACGACAGTTTTGTTTACAATTTCACCATCTTTAAAGTTTTGGTAATTTGTTTTTACAATGTTAATCTGTTTTAATAGAACCGGTTTGTCCTGATCCTGACTTTGCACTAAGCATGGAAAAACCATCATCATGATGGCAATAAAATAGGTTTTCATAGTATTTGTATCAATTTGGGATGACCAAAATACAAAATTCTATGAAATTTTAACAGTTTGTAGTTTAAAAACTATAAATTTTTACCGAATCACTTAAAAATCAATACATTAATTTTACTTCTAAAAAAATAAACCTTATTTTTCTCCAAATATTTTAACATCATCTACCATAAAAGCGCCATTAAGGGTTTTATCTTTCCCAGAGCCAATGTATTTAAAAGCAATATGAATATTTCCTGAATAAGCTGACAAATCGATTCCTCCAGAACTAATAAATTGACGTGTTGGAGTTAATAGCGAAGGAAATTTTGCTTCTAATTTTGTCCACTTTGCTTTTGTAATATTTGCTCCGTCAAAATTGGTTGAGATATAAACTTCTAATGAATTTAATGGAGAATCAACTTTTAAATCATGTTGTGCACTTCTAAAAGATAAAACAGCATTTTTATATCCTGTCATATTAATTTTGGGAGAAATCAGCCAGGCAATATTTTCGGCAGCTGTTGTACTCGTAGTATTAAATTCTGCATAACCATTTCCGGCATAAAGCATACTTTTCCAAATTTTAGATGCTTTTTCTACAATATTACTCCAGCCCGCAAGCACAAAATTGACATTATTTTTAACCGTTTGAAAATCTTCTGAAAAGAATGGCACACTTCTGTTTCCAGACATGACAACATCATTTTCAGATCGTATCATTAACTGATAATCAGTTCCAAATTTTGTTAAGATTCCACGAACTTTGCCACTTCCATCGGGCACTGAACCACCTGCAAAAGCAGCATAACTGCTTGTTCTGAAGATAATCTGATTTCCTGTTTTATCACTTAAATTCCAGTTTGTAGCACCGCCAATATTGTTTGATTCCTCAAAATAATGTCGTCCAATTGCGGCTTCTGTAAACTGAACATCTTTCAATTCTATCAACGTATTTAATTTATTTTCATTTAATGCTTCTTCTATCGAAATTTGCTCCACCAATTGCTCTTCATCAATAAAATTGCAGGATGCATTAAGTACATTTTTATAATCATTTTGCGAAACCCGGCCTATCGTTGGGTCGCCGGCATTGCTTACATACAAACTTCCAATACGCAATCCACCATAATATACATCTGTAAACTGATTTTTAAGTTTTATATAAACCTTATTACCAACGTGAAAATCTATATAACTGTTCGATACATCAACCGGTATGCTAAACCCAATTGCAGGTATTTTATCTGTTTTTAAAGTTTGAAAAGAAATCGCTTTAAAAAAGTTACCGCCTTCATCACTCGAAACGACATAAGCTTCAATTACGTCGTCAAAACTGTATACTTTCGGTGTTAAACCTGAAATATTTTTAACTTTTTCAACTGTTTGATTTACGGTTATATTAGGTTGTGTACAACCCAATTTAGGAATTTCAACCTCAGCACTACAAGAATATAAGAGGAATAATAATGAGGAAAAAAACGAATCTAAAAATGTATTTTTCATGAAGAGTCTTTTTTTAAGTTTTATAAATTAATAGCAAGGTTTACGAAATAAGTTCTTCCATATCCGTAATAATATTTAGGTCCAAAAGATGGTGTTCCGCTAGACACATCCTGATTGAGGGCTCTAAAATTGGCATTTCGGGCTTGTTCAAAACCTCCGGTTTTATAGGTACAATCGAACACATTATTAACGCTGGCAAAAAGTCCAACATTTTTACCATACACACGCCATGATTTACCTCCTGTAAGATTCAGCAATGAAATGGGATCAAATTTTTCTTGCTTTAATAATTTCGCAGCACGTTCTTCTGTCGCTTCCGGAAAAACAAGTCCACTTATTGGGTTTTTATAAAAACGGGCTGTTCTGGCAATAGGTGAAACATCAATATAACTTTCTGTCATATAATTGATATTTGCCGCGATCCACCAAAATTTAGGATCGCGATATTCTAATCCTAACGAATACGCTTGCTGAGGCATTCCGGGCTGCTTATAATCTTTAAGATAAGATTTCCCAAAATCAAAAGTTTCTGTGTCTCCTTTTGCGGCATTTGCATCGTTTGTTATCGAAACATTTGGATTGCTCGAATATGTATAATTTCCATACGCTCCTGCTAAAGTTGCTTTTATTGTTGATGAAATTTGGTATTCAAAACTTAATTCCAAACCAATGTTTTTCTTGTCTAAATGTGTTAATGTCTGGCTTACAAAAGCATCTGTATTATTGTAACTTGCACCTCTGTCAAAAATTCCTTCTGCATAAAAAAAGGAAGTTTTGGCTGTGTTTTTTATTAAAGTATAATATCCTGTAATTCTTGTTTTGAGTTTGGGCGAGCGAAAAACATAATTCAATTCTGCACTGCTGATATTTTCATTTTCGATGCCGTTTACAACTGAATTATTTAAGCGTGAATTCGAAAATGTATTACGAATTGAAGGCGCTCTTGTAAGATGCATTCCGTTAAAAAAGAGCCATTGTTTTCCTGAAATTTTATAGGTAAATCCTCCTTTGAAACCAAAATTTTCGAAATTCATTTTTTGGCTTTTTCCTAATGAAGTTGTTGGATAAATTCCGTTTTGGTATAATCCTTCTCTTTGGTAATTGGAAACAGAATACGATTGTGCCAAATAAAAATCAACTTTTTTATAATTGAATTTAAACTGCGTAAAAGCTTCAATTGTATTGGCTAAAAAGTTATAATTGTATCCATAAGTATCACCAACTTTAACCTGACGATTCGGATTTTGAAGATCTGATTGCGCTTCATTTCCGGTATAAAAAGCATCAATATCTTCAAAATATTGTCCGCCCAATAAATCTAAAAGATATTGAAACTGGTGCGATTTTAAATTCCGAAGTGAGATTCCGCCATCAAAAGCACTATTTTCTGTAAGCTGAATATTTAAGTTTGTATTGGCAGCAAAAGTTTTATCGTCATTTCGATCTTCATACAAAACATAATGGCTTTTTCCCGATTCATATCCTGTAATTATTCCATCTGAATTTGTTATTGGCTTTTGGTTTGCCCGATACATTTCATCCCAATTAATTTGAGAATTCTCGATAAATTCGGTTTTGCTTTTTTCGCCACTTTCATAATCCGGAGTAAAATCTCCTGAAAATTCGCCTTTATCTTTTCCGTAAAGCGATGTATAATAACTCGGTAATTTTCGATAATAAACAGGATCCGGACTGTTTGTGTTTTGGTAATCAATTGTACTGTTTCCAACTTTTCCAAACTGATACATTACTCCTGAATTCAGATTTGCTTTTTCATTTATTTTATAATAATGATTCAGCATCAACACCGGTTCTTCAATATTTTTAACTCTTGCATTTCGTTTCCCGCCATCCTGAAAACCCCAATATGAATTGTACTTTGCGTTTGTTAATTGCGTAACTTCATCTGTATTGGCTGAGTTTTTTCCTCGTGAACCTGGTGTATAAAATCCCGTAAAGTTTAAAGCGTGTTGGCTGCCTAATTTTTTTTCGATACTTATAAAAAAAGATTCTGCATCAAAATTAGTTCCTTCAAAATAACCTTCATTTCCAATACGCTTTCCTGCAGAAATGGCAAAAGCCCAGCCTTTAGAATTCATTCCGGAAGCATACGTACCAATCGCGCGCCAGTTGTAAGTTGTATTACTTCCGGAAAACGAAAGTCGGCTACCTTTTCTGTACGTCGAAGCGCGTGTAGAAATTTGTTGAGTCCCTAAAATTCCGCCAAAAGTATAATCTGAAGCAGCGGCGCCAATAGAAAACTCCTGATTTCGAAGCACATCATTCAAACCTCCCCAATTGCTCCATTGTGGTCTCCCGTCATAGAGTTTATTCATGGTCATTCCATTCAGCATCATCGTTCCGTTTTCACTATCCAGACCACGAATTCTAAATCGGGCCTGACCCCAATTAAAAGCCGAAGCCTGCATAAAAGCATCTTTTGAAGATTGTAAAAGTCCCGAAGTCATTTCTGAAGAACTATTATCATCGGATAAATCGCTTTCTAATAAGGTGATTAAAGTTCCCGGAATTTCATCTGAAAAACTTTCTTCCATTTGTACTATTCCAAGGCTAACAATACCCAGATTTGAACTTATTTTTAAAAGCAAATCTTTATAACCCTGACTTCGCAGCAAAAGCAATTGCTGTCCTTGTAATGCGACATGTAATTCGAATTTACCGTTTGGTTTGGTAAGTTCTGTAATGGAAGAATTTTGAATGCTTACAATAACATTCGATAATGGATTTTGTGATTTTGCATCAATTACAGTTCCTGAAATGATCGTTTCCTGAGCAAAAACAAAAGTAAAAGGCAATAAAATAAAAAAGAGCAAGTAGTTTTTCCGCATGTAAAACCAATTTATTTTGAACAAAAATGTTTGAATGAAAATGAATTTGGTTAGCATGCATTTTCAATTCTTCATTCAAAGAATAAAATTGATTTTTGGGATAGAGTCTGAAATTCAAATGTAGAACAAAAAATTAATATATAAGTTATTTCTTATAAATTAAATTTTAGAGGAGTAATAAAATAAAAATTAGATGGTGAATTAGCGTGCAAAGACGCAGAGGTGTAAAGTTTTGTTTCACGCAGATTTTAAAAGATCATTAATATTTAAATCGGCTAAAATCTGTAAAATCTGCGTGAAACAAAACTTTGCAATATTAAAAAATTACGCTGTAGTTCGAATCTTAGAAACCATAAACGCGATTAAAACCCCAAAAATTCCTATAAAAGCAAATGAAAATTGAAGTCCGAAATTTTGGGCGATATGACCAATTATTGGAGGCCCCATCAGGAAACCAAGAAAACTAACGCTTGAAACGATTGTTAGGGCTTCTCCCGGCGGAACGGTTGGTTTTTTTCCTGCCATACTATAAACCGTCGGTACAATCGTCGCAACGCCTAAACCTACAGCCATAAAAGCAATAGTACACGGTATAATATAAGGAAGAAAAACGGCGGTAAAAAGTCCCGCTGAAATCATTACACCACTAATTTGCATGACGCGTTCGCGACCAAATTTATTTATTAGTCCGTCGCCTAAAAATCTTCCGCTTGCCATCGTAATCATAAATGAGGTATATCCTAAAACTACCAAAGGTCCGGGAGCCTGTACAATATCTTTAAAATAAACGCCGCTCCAGTCAAACATTACCCCTTCGCTGGCCATGCTGCAAAAACCTATTACACCAAGCCAAAGCAAAGCGCTGTCCGGTTTTGTAAATCGTTTTTTAGATTCTGTTTTATTTTTGATTTTTTCTTTGGCTCTAACTAAAAATTTAAAATTAAAAGCGACCATAAGTAATACTACAACGCCCACAATCATAAAATGATGTAATGGTGTAAGATTTAGAGCTAACATGCCTAAACCAACCAAAGCACCCGTGAATCCGGCGAAACTCCACATGCCATGAAATGCCGACATGATTGTTTTTTTGAAAAGAACTTCGGTATAAACGCCTTGTGTATTTACGGCGATATTGGCTAAATTTCCAAAGATTCCGAAGAGAAATAAACCCATTGATAATTGCAATGCGGTTGTTGCCAATCCTAAATTTACGAGACATAAAACGTACATAATTAAGGAGAAAACTAAAATGCGATGACTTCCAAATTTCGTGACCATTTTTCCTGAAAAAGGCATAATGATCAATTGCCCAACCGGAAGCGCAAAAAGTATAGAACCTAAATCGCCTTCGGTTAAATGTAAAGCGGTTTTGATATCCGGAATTCGGCTTGCCCAGGTTGCAAAACTCAATCCCATACCAAAATAAAACATGCCGACAGCAAATCGAATTCTTTTTAAATAAGACGCTTTTGCTTCTCTAAATACTTTCTTGATTTTCCCTTTGGTCTGGAAAAGTGATAACGGATTAAAATCTATCAAAGTTTATTATTTTTGGGTTTTGCACTATAAAAATACTAAAAACCTTTTTTATAGACTATTTATCTACAGCTGTTCGTTAATTTATAACGTTATTGTTTATAAATCGGAGGTTTATTACAAGGCAATTAAGGTTTTTTGCCACAGATTGTACAGATTAAAAGGATTTATTTTTGCCACGAATTTCACGAATTTTCACTAATTTGATTTTGGTTTGTGCTAAAAAAAAGACGCACTGCTGTGCGTCTCTACGAATATATTTACCGATTAAATTTTAATCCTTTTAATCTGTACAATCTGTGACAAAAAACTTTTATAAATCAATCGCTTTTCGTTGTGCGTTACTTTCGATTGCGGCTTCGATAATCTGCATTACTTTTACACCGTCTTGTGCAGTTACAGGTTCTCTTTTGTTGTTTGCTATTGAATCGTATATGCCATCAAAAAATGAAAAATAATTTCCCTGAAGCGTTGGTACTTTTTCGCGGATTGTTTTTCCGTCTACTTCTGTGTGCAAAAGTCCTTGAAGGGTTTCTGATTCTGTTCCCCAGGTTTCTAAGTTTGGTTTTTTACCGAGTTTCAATTCGTCTTCCTGAACATCTCCGCGAGGTTTTAAAAATGAACCTTTTTTCCCGTGAATGACATACGCAGGATTGGCTTCTCTCACAAAAAAACTGGCTTTTAAACGCACTCTGAAATCTTCGTAAATCAACAATAAATCGATCCAGTCATCGACCAAAGAATTTTCTCTTGTATAACGAATATCTCCAAAAACTGACTTTGGCGAACCAAACAAACAAACCGCCTGATCGATCAAATGCGGACCTAAATCTTTCAGGATTCCCGCTCCATCATTTACGGTTTCTTTATGCGCTTTCGGACTTAATAATGGATTGTATCTGTCAAAATGAAATTCGGCTTCGACCAAATCTCCCAAAGTTTCTTCTTTTATTATTTTTTGAATGGTTTTAAAGTCGCTGTCCCATCTTCTGTTTTGAAAAACGGCTAACTTTAATCCTTTTTCTTTGGCAATTTGAGCGAGTTCTTCGGCTTCGGCAACGGTTGTGGTAAAGGCTTTTTCGACAACGGCGTGTTTTCCTGCCAAAAGCACTTTTTTAGCGTATTCATAATGTGTCCCAACGGGTGTATTTACAATGACCAAATCAACATCATCTGCTAATAAATCATCGATTGTGGGATAACTTTTTACGGTTGGATAATCTTCCTGAATGAGTTTTTTGCTTCTTTCCCAAGAACCTAATAATTCAAATCCTTCGTGAATATCTAAAAACGGAGCGTGAAAAACTTTCCCTGACATTCCGTATGATAATAGTGCTGTTTTAATTTTTTGCATGATATAATTTTTATCAAAATAAGTTTAATTTTTTCTACCATTAAGATATTAAGTTTCATTAAGCTTTGAACTTAATTTTCTTAATCTCTTAATGGTTCAAATTAAAAACATTTATGTTTAGTTAAACTTTAGCGCGTGCGTATTGTTTTGGCCAAAGTATATCTTCGTTTAGCTCTTTGGCAAAATGCAAAGGCAGGTTCGGGTCTCTAAGCGATTCTCTGGCGAATAAAACCAAATCGGCCTGACCACTATTTAAAATTTCTTCGGCTTGATTTGCTTCTGTAATTAAACCAACGGCACCGGTTAAAATGGAAGCTTCGTTTTTGATTTTTTCTGCAAATTCAACCTGATACCCTGGCTTTAACGGAATTTGCTGATGCGAAACCAGTCCGCCTGAAGAAACATCTATTAAATCAACTCCTTTTTCTTTTAAGATTCTCGAAAGTCGTACAGATTCTTCCGGACTCCAGCCGCCTTCTGCCCAGTCTGTGGCTGAAATTCTAACGAATAAGGGCAAATCTGAAGGCCATTCTGATTGAACCGCTTCGAGAATTTCTAAGGTAAAACGGATTCGGTTTTCGAAAATTCCGCCATATTCATCGGTTCTTGTGTTGGTTAATGGCGATAAAAACTGGTGCAATAAATATCCATGTGCTCCGTGAATTTCTAAAACCTGATATCCTGCTTCGACCGCTCTTTTTGTAGCTGCTTTAAAATCAGAAACCACTTTTTGGATTCCGGTTTTGTCTAAAGCTTCGGGCTGAAAAGGTTCGTCTTCATGATACGCAATCGTACTTGGCGCAACAGTCTGCCATCCGCCTTGAGCGAAATCTAACTTTTTATTGCCCATCCATGGAGCAGAAACACTTGCTTTTCGTCCGGCATGCGCCAACTGAATTCCGGGAACAGCGTTTTGCGATACAATAAATTCGTTGATTGTTTTTAGTTTTTGAATGTGTTCGTCTTTCCAGATTCCTAAGTCAGAAGGAGAAATTCGGGCTTCGGGAGAAACCGCTGTGGCCTCCTGAATAATCAGACCCACTCCGCCAGTGGCACGGCTTCCTAAGTGAACCAAATGCCAATCGTTTGCAAATCCGTCGATTGAAGAATACTGACACATAGGCGAAACAGCGATTCTGTTTTTTAAAGTAATTTTTTTTATCGTAAGAGGAGAAAACAATACTGCAGCCATATTTGTAACTTTTAATGGTTTTGAGCTACCTATTGGGAAGGATAGCGTTAAAAAAGTAAAGTTAAAGCTTCTTGATAAAACTAGAAATCTAAATGTTTATTAATTAACAAACATTTAAAACCTTATGTATTATCTTGCACTATCAAATTAAAATAGAAACGTTACTTTTGTGCGTTAAATTACGAACTAAAAATACAAAATGGATATAGTTATCAAACTCTCTCAATTTCTATTGAGTTTATCTTTACTTATTATTCTTCACGAATTAGGACATTTTATTCCTGCAAAATTATTTAAAACAAGAGTCGAAAAATTCTACTTATTTTTTGATGTTAAATATTCGCTTCTAAAAAAGAAAATTGGCGAAACAGAATACGGAATTGGATGGCTGCCGCTTGGTGGTTATGTGAAAATTTCGGGAATGATTGACGAAAGTATGGACAAGGAACAAATGGCTTTGCCACCTCAGCCTTGGGAATTTCGTTCTAAACCGGCATGGCAGCGTTTGATTATCATGTTGGGAGGAGTTACGGTAAACTTTATCCTGGCTTTTATTATTTATATCGGAATGGCGTTTGCTTACGGCGATACGTATGTTGCCAATTCTGATTTAAAAGATGGTGTTTACATCGAAAATCCTGCTATGCTGAAAGCTGGTTTTAGAACTGGTGATAAAATTATTTCTATTGATGGAAAAAAAGTAGAGAATTTTGACAACGACATGAACATGAACGTTATCATGTCTAAACATGTTTTAATTGAAAGAAACGGACAACAGCAAACCATCAATATTCCGAATGATTTTGTAGATCAGTTATCAAAACATGAAAAAGGATTGCTTGTAGGCATTAGAATGCCTTTTGTTGTGGGTAAAATTGCAGAAGATTCAAAAAACACAGCTTTGAAACCAAAAGATTTAATTGTGAGTCTGAACGGGCAAAAAGTAAAATATTTTGATGAGGCAAAAGTTATTTTAGAGGCTAATAAAGGTAAATCTATTCCTGCAGTTGTATTGCGTGATTTAAAAGAAACTCCGGTTACTGTAAACGTTTCTAAAGACGCAAAATTAGGTATTGTTGTTGGAGGTTTGGATATTAAATCTTTAGAGAAATTAGGCTACTATAAAATAAGTACAAAAGAATACAGCTTTTTCGAATCTATTCCGGTTGGACTTACAAAAGGGAAAGACCAATTAGTAGGTTACGGAAAACAATTGAAAATGATTTTTAATCCTGAAACAAAAGCATACAAACAAGTAGGTGGTTTTGCGGCGATTTTTAACATTTTCCCGACTTCATGGAGCTGGGAAACTTTCTGGTCGATCACAGCTTTATTGTCGATTATGCTTGGAGTTATGAATTTATTGCCAATTCCGGCGCTTGATGGCGGACATGTGATGTTTTTATTATACGAAATAATTAGTGGCCGTAAACCAAGTGATAAATTCCTTGAGAACGCTCAAATGGTTGGTTTCGTATTACTTATCACACTGCTTTTGTTTGCTAACGGAAACGATATTTACAAGGCAATTGTAGGTAAGTAAAAAAAATTGATAAAAAGTGCAAAAATGTTTTTGAGAAATTAAAAATTCATCTATATTTGCACTCGCTAAAAAGAGCAACAACTTCCTCCTTAGCTCAGTTGGTTAGAGCATCTGACTGTTAATCAGAGGGTCCTTGGTTCGAGCCCAAGAGGGGGAGCAACTTTTTTTAGCAAACATATTTACCTTTAAGGTGATTCCTTCTTAGCTCAGTTGGTTAGAGCATCTGACTGTTAATCAGAGGGTCCTTGGTTCGAGCCCAAGAGAGGGAGCTTATTAAATACCACTTACGGATGTAAGTGGTATTTTTTTTGTCTTTATATTTCTATTTATATTTTTTGTAAATTTGTATCATTATGAGAGATATTTCAAATACAACCGAAAGAGTGAAGTTTGCTTTAAAGCAAATGGAAAAAGCTATGCCTGTTGTCAAACAGCAAGTAGCTGTCTATGAAAAAAATATTGCTATGGGTAAAGATCAAAAAAAACCACCAATAGCTCCGCAGTTCAAGAATGTCTAACCATGTTTTACTTATTATAGCGGGATGTAATGGATCTGGAAAATCAACTTTTTCTAAACCCCTTGCCCCTGGAAATTTTACTCCTTTTGATTATGATCGTGAATTTTTAAGGTTTTATAATTCCTTAATGGATTCTGATATAAGAGAAGCAATGGCTCATCGAATGGCCTTTAATGAATTAGAAAGCCAAATTAAAAAAGCGATTGAGAACAAATTCAGCTTTTGTTATGAAACCAATTTTAATTCTACTCCCCTTCATTAGCCAGAATTATTTAAAAAGAATGGATACGATTTACATTTAATTTTCCTGTGTCTCGATTCAATTCAGGAGGCTAAAAGGAGAGTTGCTATTCGTGTAGAAAATGGTGGCCACTTTGTTCCTGATAATGAAATACAAAACCGCTATCATGATGGATATAATAATTTAAATTCTTTTTTTAATTATTTTGATTACATCGATCTATATGATTCCTCTAAATATTTAGAAAAACCATCTCACATTTTATCTATTGAATCAGGAAAAACATCATCTATCAACAATCTCCCTGATTATTTAAGTGGCTTGATTCCAGACATAATAAAGTAACAAAAACAAAACAACTGTATCACACAAATACAACCCTGTATTTTACGACACAAATAATTTTCTCAGGAATTTTAAATATCTTTGAATTATGAGCACACTAACAAAACCAAATCATATAGGGCGAAAAATTAGCCGTATTGGTGAACTTCGAGATATGAAACAAGAAGCATTAGCGCAAGCTTTAGGAACGAACCAACAAGCTATTCTGCTATTGAAAACAGTGAAACCATCGATGAAGAAAAACTTAAAGCAATTGCTGAAATTTTAGGCGTGTCTGTTGAAGGAATTAAGAATTTCTCTGAAGAAGCGGTTTTAAACAATATTCAAAATAACTATGATGGATCTGTTATTAATGCTGGACCAACAATAAATCATAATTGCTCATTCAACCCGCTTGATAAGGTTGTGGAGCTTTATGAGCGTTTGGTTTTGGCTGAGAAAGAGAAAGTAGAATATTTGGAGAAGTTGTTGAAAGGGAAATGATTGTATATAAATACCGGAGATAATTAATACTAAAACAAAATCCTGCTTATGAGCAGGATTTAAAAAATATTTTGTTTATGTATTTATAGAATTTCCCATTCAATGTTTTCTTCTTTTGTTTCTACGTTTGCTATCCAAATTTGCCTTTTATTTTTTGATGCAAACTCTATAATTTCTTTAGTATCTATTTCCTGCTCATCAGGTTTAATAACAATCAGCATTCTATTATTATATGCATCAGCTCTAATAAAAGAATTATCACTTGATTTTTTAATGTTATAGAATTCGTTATTCTCTAACCATTTATCAATGATTCTGTTTTTTTCTAATAATTCATTCATATCTACTAATTTTTTGTGAAGGATGATTTTTTTATATTGAGTGCTTTAGTACAAAAACTTTCTAAAACACTATAATATCCTTCAAATGTTAAATGACTTGGTTTTTTATAAAGATTTTTTATATCTTTAAAATCTTCATAGCTTATATTAATTTCTTCAAAAGAAATATGTTTTTCCTTGATTACTAAAACTTTCATATGATTTTCAGTGATGACTGGTGATATCGATGGCAAATATAAATCAAAAGAATTATCAACAGACAAAAATAATTTATTGATTGTCAATACTGACCCTATAAATCGTTCAAATTTTTTATTTCGCACCCATTTATCAATAAATACTTTTGAACCATTAAAATACGTAGTCCAATAAGTTTTCATGTCGAATTCTTTCCGCTCTTTAAGATATAAAGCAACGTAAAAATCTGCTTCGATATCTATCAAACTCATAAAATCAGATCCAAAATAGTCTTTTACTTTAGTAGCATCGTCTTTGTTTGGAACACCTTGGACAACTAAATGAAAAAATTCATGTAATATTACTATTTCAAAAAAATTATATTCACAACTTTTTAAAATGTATGGATTAAATGATACAATTTTTTCACCTTTACTATTTTCATTAACTTTCATAATCCAATCCTCATTTTTATATGGCTCAATTATGATGTTTTTTATATCAAACGTTTTTTTTGACACATTTGTATCATTTAACCAAGAATTAAAATGCTGAATTGCCAATAATAAATTATTTCTAGTGGCATCACTTATCTCATTAATTTCTTCATTTAATTCTTGAAGTGTACTGTTACCCATATGATTTCTTTAATTTGATATATATTTACATTTATGAATTTTTACATTTAAAATTATATTTTGAATTTCGAAATGAGGACATAATTTAAATAATAAAGATATTTCTTATGTTTTTTTTGGGATGAATACTTTGTTCTTTATACTTTTCATTTTCTTCAAAAATTTTATTACTTGAAATATTTTCATTTATTTCTTCATAAATCTTTGCCAATCCAATAGATTGCGATTCAAATAATTCCTTCATTAAATCGGTATTATTAGAATCTGCATAAATCTTTACATTTGTTTTTTGATTTAAGAATTCCATTTTTTATAGTTTTTGATTTAAATAATATCTTTAAGCTAATCTCAAGTTTGAGTATTTTCCGGCTTAAATTTAATGCTTTTTTTAGTACTTTTTCTTACAGAATTATCGTTTTTTATTATACTATCTTTAGATGAATCTATACCTTTTTCTAAAGTATCATTTTTAATCGCATTTTTACTTTCAATATCTTCTTTTTCAATAGTAGTTTCATCTTCTTCCACAACGTTCGTATTTTCATCTTCTTCCACGATCAACTGCAATATTACATCTGGATTAGCTTCATTCCTAACAACATGAAATAATAAATCTTCAATAATACTTTCATCTTCATCTATCCATCTTACATTACAGAATAAATCTTTTGCTTCAACGTAATCAATTACAAAGCCATGGGAAGGATAGCCTACAATAAGTTTACTTATAATACCTTGATTATGCCCCCTTAGTAATCTTGTTCCATATTTTTCAGCAATCTTTATTGCTCTTTGTATTTCACCTAATTTTACAGGGTCAATTTGAGCACTAATTGGAGAAATCAATCCAACAGACAACTTTGAACAAATTTCTGCTGCAGTTCTAGTAGTGATTGAATTTTTGCTTCTGCGTTTTAATCCTAAAAAATTTTCTTCAAATGACCTGAATAGTTGCTCATTTAACGACATAAGACTTTGCACAATATTTAATCCCGAAGTATTTGATAATTCATCATCTCTCATTAACTGAATATCTAAAGGACCAAATTCACTAAAGTCACCCATCACTATTTCATCAGCACCCAATGTCATTAATGTGCCAGTACTTTTACAACTTCCAAAAACATTAAAAATAACTTTTTTATAACAACGGTGTATTGCTCTTACAATTCTATATCCTGCATCGGGATCTCCACCATAAGTTGTCAAAATCAAAACGCAATTTTTTCTTTTATCAATATTATCACGAAGCATATTAATGAATTGATCTGCAGTAGAATCATCAATAGTAGCACTCAAAAGATAATAATCTGCATCGTTTTTTTCGATCAATCTGCCTAAAGCTTCATTCATTTCATCCATAATTGATAACTTTTTGATTTCCGATCAAATATAGAAAAATATCTTATATCGCAAAATAATAAGTAAGCCATATAAAAGAGTTGTTTTAAGATATGCGTCACATAATTCCAAATGATTTAACATTTAATAAGTTTGAAATCGTTTGAAATATTTACAAACATAATAATCTAAACTATTTACTATTTATAAAAAACACTTGTAAATTCAGTATTAATAATTTTAAAATAAAATAAATTAAGCGTTTAAATCTTAAATCTATTTATATCAATTTAAAGATTTTTTTGTAAAAAAATATCATCGTAAATTATTATAATTACTCTACAATTTAAATGTTAAAGGGTATTAATGCTTGATTATTTTTCTTACAAATAGTATTTGAATGCTTTTTCTTTTTAACAAATTGCTCTTGTTAAAGATTTCTTTACCGCCCACGTAGTATATTTTATCATTATAAATTTAAGAATTTATATTTAAAGATATATGATTATTCTACAATATCTACACTTATACATTTCATAATAAGACCATTACATTATAATTCTATTCTCTTATTGTGGGATATTAAATTTTAAAAAAAAATCAAAATTCAATTGATTAAATAAATAATTATTTATTTATTTCACAAGGAACAAAGGAGGTAGCATATATATAGAAAAGCGCCACAATTACTTGGAGCGCTTTTCTATATTTTCAAATATCTAAAATAAACTTAAACCCCCAACTTCTTAGCAATCTCAACAGGAATCCCACCTTTATTTACCATTAAAGCAGTAGTTTTATATTTTACGAAATTTTTGGTTACGAACAAGAAACCTTTGTAGTCGTTTGTTTCTCCCCATGAATTTTTTACGATGTAATATTCTCTTCCGGTTTGATCTTTTGCAAGACCAATAATGTGCATTCCGTGGTCGTCTGTTGTGGTGTAGTTGTCAAACGCAGCCTGACGCATTTCCGGAGTAATTTCCGGTTCTGGTTTTGGTCCGTTGAACATGTCTGCTTTTTCTTCAGCCGTCATGTCGTCGAATTTCTTTTGTGGAACATACGCAACACCATTTTTCCAGCTAAAGCTTTTCTCGCTTACGTCTGTTGCCCACGCTACAGTATATCCTTTTTTCAACGCATTGTCGATAACATCTGTCATGTCGTTTACTTTTACGTTGTAAACCTGATCAAACGACCAGTTATCCGGAACCATCATTGTTGTTTTTTGGTAATATGGAGCCGTTGTAAAAGATGACATTTCAACGTAATCGTCAGGATTAATTCCTACTACTTCTTTTGCAAAAGATTGTGGCGTGTAGTTTCTTCCTTTGTAGGTAAAGTTATCCGGCACTTTTCCTAAATAAGAATCGATAACGGCAGCATATGCTTTTTGCCAGTTTGGCGTTAATTCACCATTTGGATTTTTCACAACTGCAGTTAAAACACCTTCGATAAGCGCGGCCATTTCGCCAAATTTATTTTTATCTGTTCCGTAGTTTAATCCTGTGTAAACTTCTCTCGGTACAGTTCCATATTTTTTGTACATATTAATTACGTCATGCAATGCACCACCGTCGCCCAAAGTAACCGCGCCATGCATACGCACATAATTAATTCCTTTTTCAACATACACGTTTCTGGCAGAGTAAATTTGAGATAATTCTACAGGCTGTTTTCCCAAACGAATCATTTCTGACTCTAAAAATGAGTTTGTAGAATAACTCCAGCATGTTCCTGATGAACCTTGTGTTTTTACCGAAGTTGTTCCTAAATTAATTTGTTCTGTGAATTTAAAGTTCTCTTTGCTTTTATCACTTGCATTTAACTTTAATGAGTTAACCAAAACGTCTTGTGCAAAAGAACTGCTGACACCAACTAAAAAAGCAGATGCAACAAAAACTGATTTCAACGTAATTTTATACATAATCAATGATTTAAATAGTTGACTAATTAGTCTACTACATTTTATTTTTGTTACAAATCAATTAAATATTACATTATTTGTGCGTTGTATAACCGTTAATTTTTTCATAATATTAATTATTATCAAAACATTTATTACAAAAAAGCCTCAATAGATATTTCTATTAAGGCTTTTGAGATATTTTTTAAAAGCTAACTTCTTACATTCTTATCAGCAAAATACTATTTTTTATCGCATCCAGTTACTTCCAAAAACAATATAATACGCCCAGTCTTCAGGACCTTTTGCTACGTCAACACCCATCCTGAGTTTGAATTTTCTTGCCAGTAAATACCTGAAACCGGTTCCGTAACTGTAAACAACGGGTTTTGCAAAAGCCTGATCCCAATCATCAAAAGCACTTGCCAGACCACCGTAGCCCATTAAACTCCATCTTCGGTACAAATCCCATCTCAATTCGAGTTCAGTTACTACGCTTGTTTTTCCCTGATATCTTGCTGCAGGAATTCCTCTTAAATTAATTCCGGGCAAGAGATAAAAAGGTGGTTTTCCAAAAGCTTGTTCACCTTCAATCCGGAGTCCGCCAATTAATTTTTTAGTTAAAGGATAATATCCAATTGCCGAAAGATTGACGCGCCAGGCATCATAATCGCTTCCAATGGCATCATCTGACCAAAAGAAATCAGACTGTAATCGAATTCCTTTATCGGGCGTAAAAATATTATCTCGCCCATCAAACTGAATAGCGCCTCCTAACTGACTGACGGTACTTTTTATATCTTTTGGCTTGACAAAAGAAGGTGGAAGATTTAGATTTAAATCCGGTAATGTTATATTTGAATTTAGAAATAAATATTGCGGACCAGCGCTCCATTTCGCGTTTCTAAATTGTTTTAACCATTGTGTATAGAATACAGTAGATCTGAAGTTGAGTTTAAATTCCTTGTCATTTCCGTTGGGTAAATTTTCATAGAATGATAAATTCATATCACCATAACCTGCCATTATTCGATATAAAATTCTTTGTTTTATCAAACTGCTCGAACGAAATGCACCTGCCATCCAGCTTTTATTACTGGTATACATTCCGATTGCTCCTGTTATATCCGGATTTACGAATCGTTTTTTACCATTTTCGTCAATAACCGGTGCGTGTTTTTTTAGAAAAACAGGAACAATGGCACCTCCAAATCCTCCTAAAGCAGGTTCGGTTATAATTGTTGGAACAACAATAAAACCATGTGCATAAATAATATAATCGCTTAAATCGAATGCTCCGTCAAGAGAATCTTTTACACTAATATGAGGCTTTTGTCCCAACATTGAATGGAACGACAAAAGAAAAAAAACAGGTACGAGTATATTCTTTAGCGAAAGTTTTGCGTTTTTCATATTAGTGTCAAAATTTCATTTAAACCAATTAAAAATTTATGGCATTCCTTAAAAACATATTTTCAAAACCTAAGGATGAATTGTTATTGCGGTGTTTCTTTTTTCAAACTAAAAACATGAGCAAGCGTTACAAAAAAGGTGTTTCCCTGAAATCTGTTGACGGCATCAACTTCTGCTAACCAGCGAAATCCAACCGAAGTCATGGAACCTATATGCAGATAATTTACCTCAGCACCCAATGCCGCTGTATGGTCTTTATTCTCAGGCTCGATTACAAATCCGCCAATAGGTAACGGGATTTTATCTTTGTTCACTTTATATTGCAAATAATAAATAAGTCCCGCATTTAGAATTGATTTTGGTGCTGTTTTTTCGGCATTCATCATATAAAATGTTTTTCCTAAACCGCCTTCAACACTAAAAACATCTCCGGTTTTAATATCGGTATCTTTCTTTTTTCCGTTGATTTCATAAGAAGCCAATGCCGAAAAATGAAACGTTTTTTTTTCGTTAAAAAACAACGTTGTACCTGCAGAAAATTCATTAATAAACATTCCTAAACCGCTATTATCACTCGCTCCAAGTTTATATTTTCCGGTAGGTAAATACATTTGGTAGGTAAAGATAAAATCGGCTCTTTTATGGTGCCAGCCTAACTGCACGGGCATAATATACATATCTGAAAATGCAAACGGACTATCGGAATTGACAAAGTTTCCTTCAATTTTATTAGATGCAAACGGAATTAAAATTGAGGCTCCGTAATTGGCACCCAGAATTTTAAAACCACTTACCCAATTTGCTCCAAGTGCGGTAAAAAACATATTAAAGTTTGGATTAGCTACCACATCACCATCGCCGTTTCGCAATTTATTTGCATCATAAAAGTAAAGCGGAACGAGTAATGTAAAGGTATTTGCAGGTGTTTGGGTTCCGGATTGCAATCCGGATCCGCCAAGTATATGATCTCCTTTTAATTGTGCATTTCCTGTAAAATAAATAATCAAAAGAAATAGTGTGATAATTGATTTTATAACGCTTCTGTTTGTAAAATTCGTTTTCATCATGTTTGTTTTAAATTAATGAAACCTGTGCTTTACTATTCAATTAATCACTTAAGATTCTTTTAAATAAAAAGCATTTTTTTTCTCAGAACTAATTCTAATTATTTTAAAATATTCTGACGGGGATTTACCTGTATGTTTTATAAAAGCTCTAAAACAAGTTGTTCTCGATTTAAATCCAGATCCCCAGGCCATTCCTTCGAGCGATAAATCCTTCCATTCCGGATCGTTTAACTTGTCTTTAAAATATTCTATTCTTTTTAAATTGACATAATCCTGAAAGTGAAGATTAAATTCTGAATTTATTAAATTAGATAGATGATGCACCGAGATTCCGGTTTCATCAGATAAATCACGAATGACAAAATCCTTTTTCAAAAAGAGTTTTTTTGTAGAAAAAATATAATCGAGCTTTTCCAGATAGTCCTGTTTTTTGTCCGGAGTTAATTCTTTTACTAATGGTAAAGCAATTTTATTCTCTTTTATTTTTATTTCTAATGAATCATTCACTTCAATATTAAAATCGATGTTTGGTTCATTATTAAAATCATAAAAAACCTGAGGCTTGAAATAAAGCCAGCCTACTGTAAAAACAAGCACTGCCGATATTAAAATATAACAGGAAAAATCAAGATTATTTACCTGGTTCATTAAAAAATAATGTACAAAAAGTGTCGAGAACAAGAACAAAATCATCAAATTATAGACTCTTATCCAGCTTAAGAGCTTTACTTTGTGGAAATGATTTTCCTTAAATTTTTTCAAATCATAATTTAAAATCATCATCGTTTGGCAAAAAGCATAAAGCAGCCAAACTGTGAGACTTAACATCGAAAATGGATTTTGTACTTTGACAGAAATATAATCAATCAGATGAAAATCGATATAATTGCCTATCCAGTCAAAAATGGTTAAACCAAAGTAGAGCAGAAAAGGCAAAAAGTGCAGCCAATCGTGTTTTTTAAATATTTTGCCCGAAAATAAAATGCTTCTAACATAAAGAAATGCCGAAGGTGCTACCAGAAAAATAAATGATTTTGTGATCATAAACAGGTCCGGAAAATCCTTAAATATATTTGCCGACAAGTAAAAATTATATATGCTAACCACTGCGAGGCTAAACAAAAATAGTCCCAGAAAAAAACTTTTTGAGTAATTTTTTCTTGAAAAAAGGACCATAAAAGATGTAGCAAAACCAACCAGTGTGGCTATAAAAAAGAAAAGTGAAAGTACTATGTCAATCATGTTATTTAAGATTTTCGGTTATTAAATTTCTTTTGATATAGGACTGTTTTTTTTTAAAATTGTACCTGCCTAAAAGGCAAGCACAATCTTATAATAAATCTTAGCGGTTATTTTTTAGCTGCACCAGGAGGAAAACCGGCCAGTATTTTCTTGATAGAACTGGCAATAAATTCTTCGGGATTGTCTGGTTTGCTGTCAATTTGTGCATTACCGATGCCTTGCCAAACCAATTTTTGCGTTTTTGTAGAAACGATATCAATTACCAAAGAACCATCGACATAATCGTAGGTATTAAATGTTGTACTTGCGCCTCCCATCATACCGCCGCCGCCCCAATATCCGTAAGGGCGATACATACCGCCGTAACCATAAAAATCAGAGTTTGCCGTAACCGACTGTTTGTTTTTTAAGATCGTAACCGCATTTACTTTTAAATCGGGATTACTACTGGTTTCTGTAAAACCTTTTGCGATCATTTCAGAACGAATGGCGTTGGTAACACGATCTACATTTAATTGATTGACCTGACCTTCCTGCGCTTTTAAATCATAAACTGCAAAGGTTTTATATTCGCCAAAATTGGCCGCGTGATCATAATCTGTTGTAACATTTACTGTTGGTGAGCAACTGTAAAACATACCCAAAAATAGCATTGGGATTATTCGGAGAGAATTAATTTTCTTGTTCATTTTGTGATATTTAAATTAATGATTAATTGAGTTTGACTTCTAATTATTAAAAAAAAATGCTTCAAAACTGTAAGAATCGGAGAAAGTTGTCCGGAAAGGCGTATATTTTACGTAAAAGCTTAGAATACAAATAATTGAGATTAACAAAGGTAAATCATTTTTCTTTAATTCGCTTAACGACAAATCATTTAAATTCATTTTTATAAGTATAAACTTAAATAAATTAATTGAATATGTAATAAAAATAATTCTTTTTTTGCCGTTAAATATTTTCTTATTGTTAAGGATTTTCTGTTGTATTTTTATATTTCCGTCGCGATTGGCAATCGTCCTTCTTTTATGGCCTGCAACATTTTTGTGTAATCTGCTTCATTTTGATCTGCGTATAAAATCGAAAATTTCGCAATTGCGTTGGCAAATTCATTACTGTTCCCCATATACCCCGATAATAGCGAAGGGTCCCCCGTACGTGCGTGTGCTCTTGCCAGTGCCCAACCGCAGGCTTTTGCATAATCAGCCATATTTCTGGGTTTCATGATTTCAAGAACGGGCTTTACTTTGGCATCACGAAGCTGACGGATATAAAAAAATTTATTCTGATTATCTTCTGTCCATCCTAAAAACATATCCGATGCCGACTGCATTAACTTTTGCCCCATTACAATTCGTTCGCCCTGATGTTTGTATTTGTTTTCCATTTTCAAATTCGATTCTAATACACTTTGTCTGGCTTCTTTAAACTGCAAAAAAATAGGTTCGCCCGTTGCTGACATTAATAAACTAATACCGCAGGTTGTTCCCACACTTCCTACGCCTACGACTTTCATCGCCACATCGTGCAAAGTATATCTGCTTAACAAAACTTTTTTATCATCGGATAGCGATTCTATGTAGCTTTTATGTGCTGTTTCTACTTCGCGTAAAATGCGTTTTCCTTCTTCTTCTACAGGATGAAAAATCAACGGCGGATCATCTTTAATTCTCGCCCGATAACCATCCTGATAAGTCATTTTAGCAAATTCTTTTTCGTGAGCTGTATATTCTGCCGCTTTTTTTATTCGCTTTTGCTGAAATTCTTTTATCTCTTTATCTTCCCCTCTTTCAATAAGTTCTGCCAGATCAATATCAGCATACCAAATTTGCAGTGCCGATAATTTGCTGTATTCTAACATATTTCTTTTGTAACTGTCTGCCACGTGCCAGGCAAATTCTTTACAATTTTTATTAGAAAATTTTTTCCATCTTCCTGCAATGGCAAAACTGGCAGCAAGTCTTTTTAGATCCCATTCCCACGGTCCGGGAAATGTTTCGTCAAAATCATTTATATCAAAGACCAGTTTTCGCTCAGGAGTTGCAAATCCTCCAAAATTCATCAAATGACAATCACCACAAAGCTGTAAATGAATTCCTGTAGCTGGTGTTTGTGCTAAATCTGCCGCCATAATTGCTGCTGCGCCCCGAAAAAATGCAAATGGAGATTCCATCATTCGGCTGTATCTTATGGGTAACAAACTTTCAACCCTTCCGATACTTGTTTCAATAAGAACCGAAACAGGATCTTTTCTGTTTTCATCTGGTCTCCATTCCCGGTGTACTGCTCGTGATACAACTTTTCTGACTGCTGCGCCTTTTGCGTACCGTTCTGCTTTTGATGCTACTGGATCAAATAAATTCTCGTTTATACTTTCGAATTTTTCAGTCATAAAAAAGTTTTTATTTCACTTCTTTGATATCATCCATTTTCCAGCTTTTATCAAAATAAGCTGCAGTTGGCCCATAAAAACGCATATAAGTAAACCAATGTTTTCCTGGTAAAGTCTGTACCCAGTTTTTCTCTTTTCCGGTTGGCGGTTTTGGTCCGAAATACAAATCGACAGAACCATCAGCATTTTTTATTAAATCCTTACGGGAAGATAAATCGGCATTTTTTTGAGGATTATCAATCAGACAGCGTGTCGCTACATCGTAAATCGTAATCGACCAGAAATTTACAGCCGGAGGATTTGCCGGCACATTCAACGTATAATTTTTCCCACCATCAAGCCAGTTTCCTGTATTATCAAAATAAGAACCTAAATAGGCCTGACCCACATTTGGAATTTTGGTAATCATGGCTTTTGAATACGTAACGGCTTCATAGAAATAGGAGGTTCTTTCGAAAAATTCATCATAGTTATCCGCATGTTGTGATGGATCTTTTATAATCATCACGTAATCCCATTTTTTGTCCGGCCAGTGTTTTACGTCTTTAAAACGTTTTTCGAATGAATTTGCCATTGCCATTTGCTGTCCTTTTTCAGCAGCAGCAATTAAAATTTTCTTTTGACGCTCATCCGGATTAAAAGGTTTTCCTTTTTCAATCCCCAGATTTCTAAGCCAGGCCATAAAAAAACGATCGCGATCTTCTACAGGTTCATTTTGTAAAATGGCATGGAGACGTTGCCAATAGGCAATCCCGGTTGGTTGAATTCCGTACCATTTTTTGCCTGCCGGCGGACTAACTACTTTAGTTGGCACAGGATTGGCGCGTTTATCATAAGGATAAATTTTTACCTCTTTAACCAAAGTTTCAGTTGCTTTTGGATCAGGATCTAAAGCTCTAAAACCAAAAAACATATTTACCGTCGTACAAGGAACTACAAAATATCCTGCTGGTTTAAAGTCTTTCATAGTCGGCGGTACCAAAATATATTTCCCTCCCTTTCCTTTATCTGGTCCCATTTCACCAATAACTGCCTGCTCACGCTGCCAAAAATCTCCCAATCCTCCAGCGGTATGTCCCGCAGGCATTTCGATAACAGTTGGACCATTGGCAGCAAGATCTATAAATGAAATTATATAAGGAGTCGTGGCATTTCCTGTCAAAATCCCCAGACGGTCATTATAGGTGTTGTAAAAAATAAGATCATTACTTGTTGCATTGAAAGTTTTGTATTGAATGTGCTGCCATTCGGCGAAAGCCACAATTGGTAATCCCCACAAATAACATTGAGTTGCCTGCTGAAAATCCATTTCGTCAAATAATTTCGGAATAGATTCTTTTGAAGGTAATTCTCCATCCATTTTTATTTCAGTTCCAGAAGTTGAAACCTGTGTTGAAGCAACATTTTCTGTTTCTGCTTTTTTACATCCAAAATTTAAAATAAGAGAGGAAAAGACGATAATTAAGAGATGTTTGTTTTTCATAATGCTACATAATTAAATGCGGAGATTTTAAATTTATTGTACTTCTTCTACGTCATCCATTTTCCATGTTTTGTCAAAAAAACCTTTTTCAGGGCCATAAAAACGAGCTAATAATTCAAATTTTCTTTTAGGATCTGTAGGAACCCAATTGGATTCTTTTCCTTCAGGCGCTTTGGCTCCAAAATAAATATCAACAGAACCGTCAGGATTTTTCTTTAATCCTGGGGTGGTAGATGCCCGGCTTGAATATTTCATATCTAAAATAAGGGCATGTGTTTCACGATCATAAGCCGTTATGGACCAATATAATTTTACAGGAACTTTAGCTGGTAAATGCACTTTGTATAATTTTGAACCATCAAATGACTGATCGTTTTTATCTTTTACAGTCATTAAATAAAACTGACCTGTACCTAGCTTTTTTGCACTAAAATATGCCATCGAATAGCTTATTGCTCTTTCATCAACAGGGTAAATATTAGGGGCAAGATAATTTGACATAATAGCTTTTACTACATCTTGCGACGCTGGAAGCGCCCAGTTTGTACCTTCATAAAAAGGAGGTGTAAAGATTTTTTCATACCTCTTGTCAATCCAGCCATGAGCGTCTTTTATTGCTGCATTCAAAATTTCCTCTCTTCTTGCATCAGCCTGAAAAGTCTTTCCTTTTTCTATACCAATTGTCTTTAACTGATCGATCATTACTAAATCTCTTTGTAACCAGGGCTCTCGTTGAATAAACTGATTTAATACTTCAAAAAAATGTAAATTATACGGAATAGTGTTTCCAAATGAAGCATCAATCAAATCTACAAATGTGGTTTGTGGAGGATTATCGGCTTGGGAAAGAGGATATATTTTTACTTTTTTTCCATACTCAATTGCTCTCTTAATATCATTTGAACTACCATCTGTAAGATTCGATCTAAGTATTGCAAAACCTGTATAAGTTGAAGATGGCATTGGGATATATCCAAAAGGAACTGCGTCTTTATAATTAGGTGGAAGAATGAGGTATTTACCGCCTTTGCCTTTGTCAACACCTGCGGGGCCAATATCTTCTATAGCGGTTTGCCAGCCATCATCTAAGCTGCCTGTTAAAGATGAAACACCATCTACAGCGGGAATTTCCAGAACTACTGGACCTTCTCTTGTATCATATAACGGATTTATATAAATGACATCGGGATTTGGTGTTAGTGTCTGATTTTTAGAATTAATTAATCCTGACCAGTAAATAATCTGATTATAGTCTCCTTTTACTTTTAAAAGACTTTCGTGCATCAATTCAGAATTAACCGCAGGCATTCCCCATATAACAGCTTCAACGGCACGATTATAAATTAATTGTTCCTCAAAATCTACAGGCTTAAATGTTGTTGTCTGACTAGTATCAGCAACAATAGTAGTTTCGTTTTTTTTGGTAGATTGAGTGCATGCAGCTAAACAGCTTACCAATACAAGTGCTAAAATTTGTTTTTTCATTTGTGTTGTTTTTGATGAAAAACTTAAAGTCAATTTTTTACGAGCCCGGAAACACAAAAGCAACAACGGCTCTCAATCCCCAGTCAGGTCTTATGCTTGAATGGCCTATAATTGGTATTAAGGGCATAACAGCAAATTGCATGGTCTGGTCTCCTAATTTTGTAATGGCTCCAACATTTGGGCTAATCGTTATAAGTGTTGTATTTCCTTCCCAGTTTTGCGTAATCTCTGAAGTAATACCCAAACTTGCACCGCTTTTGTAACTATGAGTTAAGAAAATCTGTGTGTAAAACTGATTAAAATCAGCCCGATCTTCATTTCCTGCAACTGACCATATTTGATTGGCAATAAAACCAACTGAAAGTCCTTTTCCCTGATGCATGACCAAAACACTTGGTCCGATTCCAAATTTTTCTGTTCCCAGAAATTTTTCTGTAGCCGTTGGCACCAAAAAAGCGGGACCAACTCCTAAGATAATTCCCTTAGTTTTAGGAGCGAAAAATGCGGTGACTGTTGCATCGCTCAAACCAAACTCATGCGTATTTTCTCCGGTAACATCCTGCTGATCTACTACCGGAAGGATGTAACGTGTAATTAAATTTAAATTATCGCTCAATTTAAAAGGAATTACTGGCTGAATATTTATTTGGTATTTTGATCCATTGTACGCCCCAATTCCATAAGTTAAATTATTCTGCAAAGGAACACTTATCAAACTCGCAACCGGATTGGCCAATTTATCTGCCAATTCCTGAGCGCTTGCACCTGGTTTTTCTTCTTGCGCAAAAACACCGTAACTTAAAAGAAAACAAAATGCAACGTATAGATATTTGTTTAAAATATTAGACAAAAGACTTTTCATGATTTTTTCTTTTAGAAGATTTTTAATCAACCTTAAAATCAAAATGAAACAACAACTAAAATTGTCTCATTTTAATTCTAACTAATTCAAATTATTGATCTGCAAATACTTTTTTCCAATCGTCTTTCATACTGATGACATGATATTTATACTTACCAGCAGTATTTAAGGAAAGGTTATCTTTTTCCTGATAATTATATTCTCTAATAGAATCGTTATGATTTACCAGCATTTGAAAAGAAGGGTATTTGCTTCCCTGAGAATATCTTAACATGGCAAGATCACCGGCACCGCCTTCGTTACCGCACGCAAAAACAGGTCGCTGACCAATATGAAGCTGTATTCCAACCGGTTTTCCAACCTTATCATCTAAAAGATCAAGAGCAGGCTCTCTGACGATATTGTTTGTAGCATCATCAAATTTATATTTGAAAGAAGTTCCCACAACTTGTTCTTTTGGAATTCCGTAAAAATCAGCAGAGATAGCCCTTACTAATTCGATCGTTCCGCCTGTTACAATAAAAGTCTTGAAGCCATTTGCACGCAAATAATCTAATAATTCTAATTGAGGCTGATATCTGATTTGTTTTAGGGTAACATTTTTTCCCGGATATTTTGCTCCGGCAAAAAACTCTTTTGTAGATGCTTCAAACTCGTCTTCGGTCATGCCTGTATGAGTTGCAGCAACTAATTCGATAAGTGCTTTATCGCCTCCTTTCTCAAAGAAGGTTTTGTCTTTTTCAATCACTGCCTTAAAAGGTTGTTTTTGAGCCAATGCAGGATTGGTTTCTACCATTTTTTTTACTCTGTAAAAAGCAAATAATTCCTGAACGTATGGTTTTTCAGCCCAAAGTGTTCCGTCATTATCAAAAGTGGCTATTCTATTTTCTTTCGGAATAAAATCAGGGCTTCCTTCTTTAGTTACTTTTGTAACATAAGCTATAATTTCTTTTTTTAACGTACCGTCATTCCAGCTTGGCAGCGGATCGCTGCTAGTTGCAACAACTGCTGTACTCTCATTAGAATTAGTAGTAACATTATCCGTTTTTTTACAAGAGACAAACAATAATAAAAACAGGGGCACTATATATATATTCTTATACATAATATTGATTTAAGTTATTGAAAGCTTGAGTCATTGCTGACACAAGCTTTATTATTTACTTTTTCACCTCTTTATTTTTTCTTCTTAGTTGCGTTTGCATCATCAACGTCTTCTTTACCATCATGAGGCATTATGTTTTTCTCAATAAATGCTTTCGCTTTTATACCATTGAGCGTTTGTCTAACAACATTTGTGGGGTTAAAACTTGGTGGAAACGCACGCGGTGGATATTCTTTAAATGTTTCGGCAAAAGCAAAAACTTCCTGCATTGAACCGTATACCGATCCCACATGATTAAGAGACCAATCCCAATACGTATTAGAAGTTATATCTGCTCTTTCAAAAGGATCCTGCATTAAGTTAAACGTTTTTTGCAAACGAAGTTCTGTAAAAGGTTCAGCCCAAAGTCCCATCGTACCTTGCATTCTTTGCTCTGCATAAACATATTTATAATCGCCTTGTCGTAAAGCTACTAAAAGACCATCGTCGTCAGAATAGAAAAATTTGTCTCTTGCACTTTTACCTGTGCCACGAAGTAACGCAGATTGATCAAATCCATCCAAATGGACTTTATAATTTTTCCCATTAGCACTATAACCCTTAAGCATCTTGTTTATAATATCTGGTTCTCCTGCTATCGCTAAAAGTGTAGGAAACCAATCGTTATGGCTCATTATTTCATTTGTAATTTGACCTGGTTTAATAACCCCTGGCCAACGTATCAAACATGGAACACGGAAAGCTCCTTCCCAGTTTGTGTTTTTTTCAGAACGAAATGGTGTCATAGCACCATCAGGCCATGTGTTCATGTGAGGGCCATTATCTGTAGAATATACCACAAGTGTATTATCTGCAATGCCTAAATCATCCAAAGTTTTTAAAAGCTCTCCAACAGTAATGTCGTGTTCGATCATACCATCAATATATTCACTGTCTCCATGAGTATATTTTCCGCGATGTTCTGGTCGTACATGTGTGCGTAAATGCATTCTGGTGCCATTCCACCAAACAAAAAATGGTTTTCCTGCTGCATGCTGCCTTTTAATAAAGTCGATAGCAGCTGCCGATGTTTCATCGTCTACAGTTTCCATTCTTTTTTTTGTAAGAGGTCCTGTATCTTCAATACGTTGTTTTCCAACTTTTCCAAAACGAGCATCAGGTACACTTGTATCGTCAGTATTGGTTGCTGTGCATTTTAAAACCCCTCTTGGTCCGAATTTTTTCAAATAGGCAGGATCTTTTGGGTAATCCGGTAATTCCGGTTCTTCTTCTGCATTTAAGTGATAAAGGTTTCCAAAGAACTCATCAAACCCATTTACAGTAGGTAAACTTTCGTTACGGTCGCCTAAGTGATTTTTACCAAATTGACCAGTTGCATAGCCTTGTGCTTTTAATGCACCTGCTATAGTAGGATCTAATTGGCTCATACCCATCGGAGCTCCTGGGAAACCTACTTTGGTTAAGCCAGTACGAATTCCATGTTGTCCTGTAATTAAGGCAGCACGCCCGGCGGTACAACTTTGTTCTCCATAATATTGCAAAAAGCGAATTCCCTCATTTCCAACTCGGTCAATATTAGGGGTTGTATATCCCATTAACCCATCGCTATATGCACTAATATTGGTTGTCCCAATATCATCTCCCCAAATAATTAAAATATTTGGTTTTTTTGAATTCTGGGCCTGAATTTCAACTACTGAAAAACATATTAATGCAAATAACATTGCATTCTTAAATCTCCATTTAAAATTTATTTGTTTCATGGTAATAAAAATTTATTAATAATCTTTTTGTATATATGGTAATGTGTAAATCAGAATTAATTTCTTAAGTAATGCTAAAGAAAAGTGTGCTCTTGTTTGTGGAAATACAGATTGATTTTTTAAGTATAATTGCGAATATTGAAAACAAGAAATTTCTTAACATTTTATTAAGTGTCTCAAAATTAATTAATAAAAAACCGAAAAAATGTATCGAAAGAGGTTCAGGTTGTTTCATTTTATAAAATGAAACGACATAAATGCTTTATTTAGCTGCATTTATATATTCTGTAAAAATAAAAAAGGGGAGAAAGCAAAAAAGAGTGAAAAAACACTTTATCTATATGAAGACTATATTGATAAATTCAAATTGGGATATAGTGCTTTAATTTTAAAAACTAAAAAAGTATTTAACGCAAAAAAGCCATCAAAATTGATGGCTTTTTATTTTTATTTTCAAAATGAAAAATTATTCTATTTCAGAAACTCTCATGGTGTTAACCATTCCTTTATCTTTAATTGGCATTGCTGCAAGGTTAATTAAATAATCTCCTTTTATAGCGTATCCTTTTTGAACTGCAATTTCGTTAACATCAGTTACAGTATCATCTGTACTTTCGTCTTTATCGTAGAAGTATGATTTTACTCCCCATAATAAATTCAATTGTGTTAAGATTCTTCTGTTTGAAGTAAATACTAAAATATGTGCAGATGGTCTCCACGCTGAAATTTGAAAAGCTGTATAACCGCTATTTGTTAAAGTACAAATTGCTTTTGCTTTGATTTCATTTGCCAATAAAGCTGCCTGATGACAAACTGTTTTAGTAACAAAACGTTTTGTTTTAATTTGTGGCGTGTTTTGCGGAACCTGAATAAGTGGAGAATCTTCAACTGCCTCACAAATTTGAGTCATTTTTTGAATTACCTGTACCGGATAATTACCTGTAGCAGTTTCTCCAGACAACATTACCGCATCTGCTCCATCCATTACTGAGTTAGCAACGTCATTTACTTCTGCTCTTGTTGGTGTTAAACTTGTAATCATTGTCTCCATCATTTGTGTAGCAACAATAACAGGAATTCTAGCTGTTTTTGCTCTGCGAATCAAATCTTTTTGTACCAATGGCACTTCGTGTGCAGGAAGTTCAACTCCTAAATCTCCACGGGCAACCATAAGACCATCACAATAAGCAATAATTTTATCTATATTTTCAAGTGCTTCCGGCATTTCAATTTTCGCAACAATTGGAATTTTAACATCAGAATGCTTAGCGATCAATTCTTGTAAATCTTGTAAATCGCGTGGTGTTTTCACGAATGAAAGTGCGATCCAGTCTACTTTTTGTTCAATAGCAAAAATGGCATCTGCGATATCTTTTTCAGTTAAAGCCGGTAAAGAGATTTTAGTGTTTGGTAAATTAACTCCTTTTTTAGATTTTAATTCTCCTCCCTGGATTACTTTAGCAACAACTTCTGTTTTTTTATCCGTAGAAATAATTTCAAAAATAAGTTTTCCGTCATCAAGCAAAATGCGCTCTCCAGGATTAACATCATTTGGAAAGTTTTGGTATTTCATGAACACTTTTTGAGCTGTTCCTAAAATATCTTCTGCAGTTGTAAAAGTAATTAAATCACCATCATGTACTACTGTTCCTTCTTCCATTACACCAACTCTAAGTTTTGGTCCCTGCAAATCTCCAAGGATTGCAGTTGTGTAACCAAACTCTTCGTTTAAGCCTCTAATGATATTAATTTTGTCTTTTACTCCTTCGTAATCTGCATGCGAAAAATTGACTCTAAACACATTAACCCCTGCATCGATCATATCTTTGATAATCTCTCTCGTACTACATGCAGGTCCAAGCGTAGCTACAATTTTAGTTTTTTTGTTTGTTAGCATTTTTTTTAAAAAATTAAATTGTTTTTTGATTTTATTTTATTGGTATCCACAACATAAATAGCCGCGATGTTTTCGATGGTATTTAATTGTTGTTGAATTTCTGAAAAATCAATAGCCTCTTCACTATTCTCTATTTTCAGGAAAAAATCTACCTTTTTGAATTCAGGAAGTAAATGAATTGTTGTTGAAACCTCACTTGTCTCATTGGAAAACAAATTCTGGAAATCATTTGTACTCACTGAAATGATTTCATTTTTATTCTGAATCAGATTCCATGCAACGGCTTTCTCAGAATCATAGTAATAAAACCTGGAAAAATTTGCCTCGCCTTCCTTAGTTTGAGCATGGATCTCGTTTTTGCTCTTACTTAAGTTAATCGGAAGTTTTTTATTGATAAAATAGGCCAGTCTATAATCTTCTAATGAAGTATGAATTGCCATTAAATAATAATCAATTTCGTCAAATTCGTCTAAATCCAATCTATGAATTGCCATATCATGAAAAATCTAGGTGTAAATATACTATTTCTATCGGAGCATCAATAGTTAAGATGTGGTTGTTTTTGTTAATTTATAAACGAAAACGTTATAGTTTTAAGAAAGTTACAGGAATTTTGTGGTTATTTCTTATCTATTTTTTCCTGAAAAGCAAAATATGCACGTTGCGACGCTTTTTCTTCTGCCTTCTTTTTTGAAGTTGCTCTTGCTCTTGCAATTACTTTATCGTCTATGCTCAATTTTACACCAAACAAACGTTGCCCGTCAATTCCGTTATCTTCAAAAATGTCATAGTGAAAGATTCTCTTCTCTTTCTGACACCATTCGATAACCAAACTTTTATAACTAATTACTTTTCCTTCAAGTCTTGCAATATCTACATAAGGAGTAATAACTCTTTTTTGTATAAACTTTTCGCAAAACGCATATCCTCTATCCAGATAAATAGCACCAACAAGTGATTCAAAAATATTACCATGAATATTTTCTCCAAAATGCTGCACCGGTACTTTACTTTCTACAAAACGAACCAGATTTAAATCTTTACCTAATTCATTTAAATGTTCCCTACTCACAATTTTAGAACGCATTTTAGTCAAATATCCTTCGTCGCCATTTGGTGCTTTATTAAACAAATGTGCAGCAATTACGGCACTTAACATCGCATCACCCAAAAACTCTAATCGTTCATAATTAATTGGATGTCCACTTTCGTCCAATTTATTTGAAGATCGATGCGTAAATGCTTTCTTATAAAAATCTACTGAAACAGGCTGAAAACCAAGTATTTTCTGAATAGTGTCAAAAAAAATCCCGTCTTCTTGAGAACGGGATTTTGAAAATATTTTTTTGATAATATTCATAGAAAAACTAGTCAACTAATTTTTTAAACAATACACAAGCATTGTGTCCGCCAAAACCAAAAGTATTACTCATAGCAACATTTACCTCTCTTTTTTGAGGTTTATTAAGAGTAAGATTTAAGGCAGGATCAATGTTTTCATCAACTACAGTATGATTAATCGTAGGAGGAACAAGGCTGTGTTGCATCGCTAAAATAGAAGCAATAGCTTCGATAGCTCCGGCAGCACCAAGTAAGTGTCCTGTCATTGATTTTGTTGAGTTGATATTGATGTTTTTTGCATGATCACCAAAAACAGCGCTGATTGCTTTTAATTCAGCAACGTCTCCTAATGGAGTAGAAGTTCCGTGAGTGTTGATGTGATCAACATCTTCAGGGTTCATTCCTGCGTCTCTTAATGTATTTTTCATTACTGCAATAACCCCAATTCCTTCTGGGTGTGGTGCTGTTAAATGGTAAGCATCAGATGACATTCCGCCTCCGCCAATTTCGCAATAAATTTTTGCGCCTCTGGCTTTTGCGTGCTCATACTCTTCAAGAACTAAAGCTCCTGCTCCTTCTCCTAAAACGAAACCATCTCTGGTTGCATCAAAAGGTCTTGAAGCCGTTTCCGGACTTTCGTTTCTTGTTGATAAAGCGTGCATAGAGTTGAAACCACCCATACCCGCAATTGTAATGGCAGCTTCTGAACCACCGGATACAATTACATCACACATTCCTAAACGAATGTAGTTGAAAGCATCAATTAATGCATTTGCAGAAGATGCGCATGCAGAAACCGTAGTATAATTTGGCCCCATATAACCGTTACGCATCGAAATGTGTGCTGGTGCGATATCGGCAATCATTTTAGGAATAAAAAACGGATTGAATTTTGGTGTTCCGTCACCTTTTGCGTAATAAATTACTTCTTCCTGAAAAGTCTCTAAACCTCCAATTCCTGCTCCCCAGATAACACCAACTCTTGTTTTGTCGATATTATCATCAGTAAGTCCGGCATCTTTTATAGCCTCATCACTGGCAGCAACAGCATATTGAGCGAACTTATCTAATCTTCGGGATTCCTTACGATCCATGTAATCTTCAATGTTGAAGTTTTTTACTTCGCAGGCAAATTTCGTTTTATGCTTCTCTGTATCATAATATGTGATTGGAGCGGCTCCGCTTACCCCATTCACAAGTGCCTCCCAGTAATCCTGGATATTATTCCCGATAGGAGTAAGAGCACCTAATCCTGTTACAACAACTCGCTTTAACGCCATAAATATGTATTTTGTACTTTAAACAAATAAAACCCACGCTTTCTTAACGTATTGTTACTTAAGAGCTATGGGCATTACAATATAAATATATCTTTTTGATTGAAAACCAATCGAATTTTAAAATTTTAAAAAAATAATAACACCCGATTTTTAAAAATTCCAATTTCTTAAAAAAACAAATTCCAATATTGGGATTTGGACATTCAAATTTGGAATTTTTAAAATTCGGGTGTAATATTATTATTTTTTAGCTTCCTCGATATAAGAAATAGCTTGACCAACAGTAGCAATGTTTTCTGCTTGATCGTCTGGAATTTGAATATCAAATTCTTTTTCGAATTCCATAATAAGCTCAACAGTGTCTAATGAGTCAGCTCCTAAATCATTAGTGAAGCTTGCTTCTGTTACAACTTCGTTTTCGTCAACACCTAATTTGTCTACGATAATCGCTTTTACTCTTGATGCAATGTCTGACATAATCTTTAATTTTAGAATTTAATTTGTTGGCAAAAATAAAAAACTTTATTTTAAAACAACTATTTAGTTTATAAATGTGATACTAATTTATAAAATTAATTTCAAGAAAGCCCTTTTAATACTATTTATTTTCGATTTTTATTCCGTTTTTTGCATTCTCAAAATTAACTAGATTATGAAAAAAATTATTGTTTTTGCCTCAGGATCAGGAACTAATGCAGAAAACATTATTAAATATTTTGCAGCAGCTGAAATTGCAAAAGTCGTTTGTGTTTTTACAAATAATGCTGAAGCAAAAGTTATCGAAAGAGCAAAAAATCATCAAATTCCGGTCGAAATCTTCTCAAAAAATGAACTTTTAGAACGAAATGTATTACAAAAAATACAAAAAATCGACCCGGATCTAATAGTTTTGGCTGGCTTTTTACTCAAATTCCCAGAAAACATAATCGAGCAATATCCAAACAAAATTATAAACATACATCCTGCACTTTTGCCTAATTATGGTGGAAAAGGAATGTACGGAATGCACATACACAGAGCTATAGTAAATAATAAAGAGAAAGAAACCGGAATCTCAATTCATTATGTAAATGAAAATTATGACGAAGGCGGCATCATTTTCCAGCAAAATGTTGCATTGACAGAAGAAGACACGCCGGAAACAGTAGCTGAAAAGATACACGAACTGGAACAAAAACACTTTCCGGAAATTATTAAGGCAGTATTAGAAGATTCGACAAAAGAAAATTCCAATTAAAAAAATTCCAAATTCCAAAAAAAATTAAACCATATAAGCGATATAAGACAATTTAAGTTTGAAATTCACACAAATAATTAAATGAACTTATTTACTTATATGGTAAAAAAATCCTACAATTAAAATAAATGAATCACGAAGTACATATATATACAGATGGGGCTGCAAAAGGAAATCCGGGAAATGGCGGCTATGGCGTTGTGATGGAATTGGTTGGAACTCCACATAAAAAAGAATACTACGAAGGCTTTCGATTGACGACCAATAACAGAATGGAACTTTTGGCGGTAATTGTGGGTTTAGAAAAATTGAAAAAACCAAATATGAAGGTTTTAGTTGTTTCAGATTCTAAATACGTAGTCGATTCTGTTTTAAAAAATTGGGTTTTAGGCTGGGAGAAAAAGAAATTTGTGGGCAGAAAAAATCCCGATTTATGGAAACGTTTTTTAATTGTATACCGTAAACATCAGGTCGATTTTAAGTGGATTAAAGGCCACAATAATCACCCGCAAAACGAACGCTGTGATCAATTGGCAGTTATGGCATCAATGCAGCCAAACCTTTCTGTTGATGTATATTACGAAACCATCGGCTCAAAAATGGAATAAAAAAAATAACGTATCCGAAATAATTCCTGATACGTTATTTACACTACTAACTTAAAAAAAAATCTTATTCTTCTTTATCTAAATCTTTAGCCGTTTTAAATCCGGTCAACAAGCCAACTCCTGCCATGATGAAAATAATCGACGGATAAACAGCATCGTCTTCTAAAGAAGTATATGTTGTAATTAATAAAGCAAGAAAAATTCCAACTCCTGTTCCTATTAATAAGAAAGCAAAATTTACAACAAATATCTTCCACGCCGGAACACCTTTTCCGCTTCCTTTTAAAAAAATACTGGCATCAACACCTTTTTCTATAAGTGCCAGACGCTCTCTGTTTCTTGTTGAAAAAATAAGGTAAACAATTCCGAAGATCATCAGAAACATGCTAATTGGTATTAAAATTTGTGGTCCCATAATTTTGTTTTATTTAATTGATTGATACTCCATAGGACGATACGTTTTGAATTGAGGTTACAGGTTTTTTAAATTAAATTCTAAAAATTAAATCCAAATTCCAAAAGATGCTGATAATCAGTTAATTTTAAGTTTTACTTTTGATTTATGAAACCGAAATCTTTGTCAAAGTTTTAAACTTTGAAGATGGAAACTAAACTCCTATCATTCAAGATTGGAATTTGAAATTTATTTTTTGGAATTTCCTTTTAGTTGGAATTTTAAATATTGCAATTATTTTTCATTTTGTTGTAACCTAATTACAGAAACTGTCGTCCTATATAATATGAGTACCTTAAATGATCAACATTATATCGATAAAATTCTGCAGGGCGAAACAAATGCGTTTGCCGTGTTGGTGGATCGTTATAAGAATATGATTTTTACATTGGCGCTCAAAATGGTTAAAAACAGAGAAGAAGCTGAAGAAGTTGCTCAGGATACTTTTATCAAAGCTTATAGTTCTTTGAATAAGTTTAAAGGCGATTCTAAATTTTCGACCTGGATTTACAGAGTCGCTTATAATACGTGTTTAGATCGTTTGAAGAAAAATAAAAAAGAAGACCTTAATATATCAATAGATGAGTTTTCGGCACATTTAATTAAAACGATGGATAATGCTTTGAGCGCTTTAGAAGAGAAAGAACGAAAGCAAACGATTCAGAATTGTTTGAATTTATTGCCGAGAGAAGAGAATTTCTTGCTAACTCTATTTTACTTTGAAGATCAAAGTTTAGAAGAAATCGGAAAAATCATGAATATCAATGCTAATAATGTCAAAGTAAAATTATTTAGAAGCCGACAGAAATTAGCCGTAATTTTGAAAAAGCAATTAGAACCAGAAATAGTGGATTATTATGAAAGAGAACGATAAAAATATAGAAAATCTGATTGACAAAATGATGGCCGAAAATACTTTGGAGTCGCCATCTATGGATTTTACTTCAAAAATAATGTCGCAAATTCTTGTTTCTGAAAAAGCAAAAATTAAGCCTTACAAACCTTTAATTTCTATCTCGACGTGGATTTTTATTGGAATTGCTTTGGCTCTTTTAATTGTTTATAATGTATTTTTTGCCGAAACTCAGAACAATTTAGAAATAGGAAAATCGTACACTGATAAAATTTCGGCAATCGTTTCTGGAATTCATATTTCTAAAACTTTACTGTACGCTATTTTAATAGTTCCTTTTATGATTTTAATTCAGGTTGGTGTTTTAAAAAATTATTTTGATAAAAAGTATCAACTATAAAATTTAAAAATGAAAAATAAAATGGTGATTTTTAAACACATACTAAGAGTAAAAAAAACATACACATATTCTCTCTTAATATTGTTGTTTTTTGTCACTAGTAATTTATCAGCAATTCCACCAAACTTTACTACTACGGAAATAAAATTTGTTAGTGAAGGAATTTCACTTGCCGGAACTATTTTTACACCTAACAACGTACAGGCAGCCGTTGTAATTGTTCATGGATCCGGACAGGAAAAAAGAATGATAGACTTTGCTACAATCCTGGCCAATAATAGAATTGCAGTTTTAACGTATGATAAACGCGGAGTCGGAGAATCAGCTGGTGTATATGCAGGACCCGAAGTAGGAACTAACAATGTTGATTTTTCAAATCTAAATCTTTTGTCTTTAGATGCAAGTGCTGCCGTAAATAGTTTATCTAAATATTTATCAAATGATCAAATACCAATAGGTTTAATAGGAGGTAGTCAGGCTGGATGGATAATTCCATTGACTGCAGAGAAAAATAAAAAAGTCAAATTTATGACGATATTTAGCGGAGCTCTTATAACGGTTAAAGAACAATTAAGATTCCAATTTTATACAGATGGAGATAAAAAATTTTGGGATACGCACTCTGAGGAAGATACAAGAAAACATGTATTCCATGACCCAGATAGATATGAGTTTATTGACACCGATCCCAAAGATATTCTTGCTAAATTATCAATTCCAGGAATCTGGATTTTTGGAGGCAAAGACATTCAGGTTCCCGTGAAGCTATCAATCGAATATCTTGATACCTTAAAATCTAAAGGAAAACATTATGAGTATAAATTGTTTCCAAACTTGGGCCACAATACAGCATTCTCAGACTCTGAAGAACCTATGAAAGATGCGATCAATTGGATTAAAAATATAAAATAATTCTTCCTGCTTTAATCGAAAAAAGAAAAAATCTATTCTTTAAAAAAACTCCGAGCAATTTATAAATAGGAAAATCCTACACTGATAAAATTTCGGCAATTGTTTCTGGAATTCATATTGCAAAAACTTTATTTTATGCTTTATTAGTCTTTCCTTTTATGATTTTAATTCAGATGGATTATTGAAGAATTATTTTGATAAGAAGTATGAGATGTAGTTATTGGAATGAATCTTCTCTTTTTCTGATATAATCTTTTGCATTCATATCGTCACGAAACACATCATATCTATTTAAATATAATAGATATTTTATTGTTAGGTATTCATTTCTGTTTTTAGTGGATCTATTAAGGTAAAGTTGATTTTTTCTAAATGACAGTTTTGAATATTTTTTAAAAAATTCATTAAATCCTAAGCTTAAATATTCTTTTTTTATTTCTGAATTTAATTTAAAGCTAACAAAAATTCTCATGTTTTTGAATTTTCTTTTATCCAATATAAAACCTTCATTTAAAACAGCATTTAGAAACTCTTCAAATGATTTAAAGTTTTTAGAGTAGTATTCTTTATAAAAAAAGAACAATTCATCACTACTACTTAAGTGAATTTCATTTTCACCAAATGGTATATATAAATATAAAAACGATGATGGACGCGATGGCAATCTCACAATTCCATTTTTAATTTCACCACTATCAGACAATTTCTCAATCATTTCCTCAGAAAAATTTGGCTCTTTCTTTTCACAAGAAATTAAAAAACAAAGCAACATTAAGGATAAAATTTTCTTCATAAATAAATTTGAGATTTAAACAAATCTAACTAAAATCTTTAGGCTTTTTTTCAAAAATAAATCTTGTTTTTTAATTCCTAAAAACATATTTTAATCCTTCAAAACAATCTAATATAATTCCTTCATTTACAATAGTTTTAACCGCGCAAACGATATTGTTTTTTTATGAAAATTTTGCGAACCTAAACCGTTGCAATATTGTAACTTATGAAGTATCTTTGCACCCTAATTCGAAATTCATAAAATGAATAAATTATTGATTGTTGGAACGGTTGCTTTCGACGCGATTGAAACTCCTTTCGGAAAAACAGATAAAATTTTAGGTGGTGCTGCAACGTACATTGGTTTATCTGCATCATTTTTTAACTTGCAATCGGCCATTGTTTCTGTAGTTGGCGACGATTTTCCACAAGAACATTTAGATCTTTTAACTTCAAGAAACATTGATATCTCTGGTATCGAAATTGTAAAAGGCGGAAAAACCTTTTTCTGGAGCGGTTTATACCGCAACGATCTAAATTCAAGAGACACTCTTGTTACTGAATTAAACGTTTTGGCTGACTTTCAACCAAAAGTTCCTCAAAATTATAAAGATGCTGATGTTGTGATGTTAGGAAACTTACATCCGTTAGTACAAAGCAGTGTTTTAGATCAAATGGAGAAAAAACCAAAATTGGTAGTTTTAGATACTATGAATTTTTGGATGGACTGCGCTCTTCCTGAGTTATTAGAAGTAATTAAACGTGTAGATGTTATTACAATTAATGATGAAGAAGCGAGACAACTTTCAGGAGAATATTCATTAGTAAAAGCTGCGGCTAAAATCCAGGAATTGGGACCAAAATATGTGGTGATCAAAAAAGGAGAACACGGCGCACTTTTATTCCACAATAGAGAAGTATTCTTTGCACCGGCATTACCATTAGAAGATGTTTTTGATCCAACAGGAGCGGGAGACACTTTTGCAGGTGGTTTTTCAGGATTCATTGCGCAAAGCGAAAATATTTCGTTTGGCAACATGAAAAATGCAATAATTTATGGTTCTAATTTAGCTTCATTTTGTGTAGAGAAATTTGGAACAGAAAGGATGGAAACATTAAGCAAAGCTGAAGTAGCGATTCGATTACAGCAATTTAAATCGTTAACGCAGTTTGACATAGAAATATAATGCCCGAAAGCCTCGATAACACGGGGCTTTTTTATTACGTTAATACACACAACTTACACAACACAAATACAAAACACAATGAGCGACGCGTTAAAACACGAATGTGGTATAGCCTTAGTTAGACTTCTGAAACCGCTTGAATATTACAAAGAAAAATACGGAACTGCTTTTTACGGTATACAAAAAATGTATCTGATGATGGAAAAGCAGCACAACCGTGGTCAGGATGGTGCCGGTTTTGCAAGCATTAAACTTGATGTTGAGCCGGGACAACGCTACATTAGCAGAGTTCGATCCAATCATTCACAACCTATTCAGGATGTTTTTGCACAAATTAATGATCGTATCAACGAAGAGTTAGGTGCTCATCCGGAATATGCAGAAGATGTTGCTGCTCAAAAAGCAAACATTCCTTATATAGGAGAATTATTTTTAGGTCACGTTCGTTACGGAACTTTCGGAAAAAACAGCATCGAAAGTGTTCACCCATTTTTACGTCAAAGCAACTGGATGCACCGTAATTTAATTTTGGCAGGTAACTTTAATATGACCAATGTTAAAGAGCTTTTCGAGAATTTAGTAGAACTTGGACAGCATCCAAAAGAAATGGCCGATACCGTTACTGTAATGGAAAAAATTGGGCATTTTCTAGACAAGGAAGTAATGCAATTATACCAAGACTGTAAAACAGAAGGTTATTCTAAAAGAGAAGCTTCTCCGGTAATTGCAGACCGATTGGATATTGCAAAAATATTAGCACGTTCGGCAAAAAATTTAGACGGAGGTTACGCAATGGCCGGATTATTAGGTCATGGTGATGCTTTTGTTTTTAGAGATCCGGCGGGAATTCGTCCAGCTTATTTTTATCAGGATGATGAAGTAGTAGTTGTTGCTTCTGAGCGTCCTGTAATTCAGACTGTGTTTAATGTTCCGTTTGAAAAAGTTCAGGAAATTGAACCAGGAAACGCTTTGATCATCAAAAAAAGCGGAAAAGTTTCTATGAATCAAATTCTGGAGCCAACCGTAAAAAAAGCATGTTCTTTTGAAAGAATTTATTTCTCAAGAGGAAGTGATGCTGAAATATATCAGGAACGTAAAAACTTAGGGAAATTAATTTTACCTGCCGTTCTTGAGTCAATTGACAGCGATACAGATAATACCGTTTTCTCTTATATCCCGAATACTGCCGAAACTTCATTTTATGGTTTAGTTGAAGCAGCTCAGGATTTTTTAAATCAGAGAAAAAACAATTATATTCTAGCCAACAGAAATACACTTACAGCCGAGACATTGCAGGAATTACTGGCTGTAAAAATTCGTACTGAAAAAGTTGCCATTAAAGATGCGAAATTAAGAACTTTCATTACCGAAGACAGCAGCCGTGACGATTTAGTGGCTCACGTTTATGATGTAACATACGGAGTTATAAAACCAACTGATAATTTGGTCATTATCGACGATAGTATTGTTCGTGGTACAACATTAAAAATGAGTATCATTAAAATGATGGATCGTTTAAAACCAAAACGTATTGTGATTGTTTCATCAGCACCACAAATTCGTTATCCTGATTGTTATGGAATTGATATGGCAAAACTTGAAGGTCTTGTAGCCTTTAGAGCAGCTCTGGCTTTATTAAAAGAAAGAAACATGTATCATATTGTTGATGAAGTTTATACGAAATGTAAAGCTCAGGAAAACTATGTTGATACAGATGTTGTAAATTATGTAACAGCAATTTATGATCAGTTTACTCCTGAAGAAATTTCGGATAAAATTGCAGAAATGTTGAGCTCTCCGGAAATCAATGCTGAAGTAAAAATTATATTCCAGAAAGTAGAAGATTTACATATTGCCTGTCCTAAAAATCTTGGTGACTGGTATTTTACAGGAGACTATCCTACACCGGGAGGAAATCGTGTTGTAAACAGAGCATTCATGAATTTCTACGAAGGAAAAGATGCAAGAGCATATTAAAAAAATACTAACAAAAGGTTAAATTGTGCAGTTAATCGGTTTTTTTTGCCGTTCATCCTATATGTTTGGCAAAATTGCACAACTACGATACTTTTGGGAAACCATAACATTAGTAGGTTAAGTTTATGGTAGATTTGGGGCAAAAAGGGTGGAAGCAATTCCACCTTTTTTATTGGAATAAACTCAAATTAAGTGATCAAAGTAAGAAATTACGTATTTCATCGAGTTTTTTTGCATTTGGTCTATAATATTTGTGAAAACGATATAGCTATTATATATTTACTATACCATAACATTAGTAGGTTAAGATATGGTAGATTTGGGGCAAAAAGGGTGAAAGAAATTTCACCTTTTTTATTGGAATAAAGTCAACGAAGCATCAAAGTAAGAAATTACGCATTTCATCGATTATAATTGCACTTTATCTAAAATATTTGGTTATACGATTAATCTGTCATATTTTTATTAAACCATTACATTAGTAGGTTAAGTATATGGTAGATTTGGGGCAAAAAGGGTGGAAGAAATTCCGCCTTTTTTATTTTATATTATAGAGAGGAAAGAAAATAGAAGAAAGAAAATAGAAGAAAGATTGTTGAACATAGTCAATATCTGACAAAAAAAGACGGACAGCTATCAAGCCATCCGTCTTTTTTCTTTACTCTTTATTCTATTCTCTCTAAAGAGACTATTTCTCTAAAGCATATCTTCTTGCAACTTCTGTCCAGTTAATTACATTAAAAAAAGCTTCGATGTAATCTGGTCTTCTGTTTTGATAATTTAAATAATAAGCATGCTCCCAAACATCCATTCCTAAAATTGGAGTTCCACCGCAGCCTACTTCCGGCATTAATGGGTTATCCTGGTTTGGAGTTCCGCAAACATCTAATTTTCCACCTTTTTGTACACATAACCAAGCCCATCCTGAACCAAATTGTGTTGCACCAGCTTTAGCAAATTTTGCTTTAAACTCTTCAAAAGTTCCAAAAGAAGATTCAATAGCAGCTAATAAATCACCTGTTGGTAATCCGCCACCGTTTGGAGTCATTACAGTCCAGAATAAATTGTGGTTGTAAAAACCTCCACCATTGTTACGAACTGCTGCGTTTGATTTATCTAAGTTGATTAAGATGTTTTCGATTGTTTTTCCTTCCAAATCTGTACCAGCGATTGCAGCGTTAAGATTTGTCGTGTATGCATTATGATGTTTTGAATGGTGAATTTCCATTGTACGTGCATCAATATGTGGTTCTAATGCATCATATGCATAAGGTAATTGTGGTAATTCAAAAGCCATGATATTTGATTTTATGGTTTATAATAATTTATCCCAAATTTAAACATTTAACTTTGGAATAGAAAATACTATTTCGTTATAATTCAATTTAATTAATCGATTATTTAGCTTTTTAATACCTAAATAGTTGGAAATCTTTATTTTCCATTAAAAGTGGTCATGGTATTTTCTAAGCCCGCAGTTCCAAAAGATTTTATAATTTCTGAAGCAATTTCCAAACGTTCCGGCAATTTTGCTTTTTCATCTTGATCCCAATCACCTAAAACATAATCAATTTGCTGTCCTTTTTTAAACTGATCGCTAATACCAAATCTAAAACGGGTGTATTGTTGTGTGTTTAGAACCAGATTGATGTTTTTTAGTCCGTTATGCCCGCCATCACTGCCTTTTGGCTTAATTCGGATAGTACCGAAAGAAAGATTTAAATCGTCTGTAATAACCAAAATATTCTCTAACGGAATATTTTCTTTGTCCATCCAATATTTTACGGCTTTTCCGCTTAAATTCATGTAAGTGTTTGGCTTAAGCAGAAAAAAAGATCTTCCTTTAAATTTATATTCAGCCAAAGCGCCCAATTTTACCGTTTCAAAAGAAAGTCCTTCTTTTTTGGCCAAAAAATCAAGGACTTTGAATCCTATATTATGTCTTGTATTTACGTATTCGGCACCAATGTTACCAAGTCCTACAATTAAATATTTTTTACTCACGCTTTTTATATTGTTTTTTGGGTGTTCGTGAACCTCCGGTTTCATATTGTCTGTGTTCTCTTCTTTTTGTGTTGATGAAAACAGTTTTGTTATCCATTTTATCATGGTTGCAAAAATAGGGTTAATTTGGTAATTAGAAAATGTGTCAATTAGATAATTTGAATTGTATTGCCGTTTAACCGCGAAGTTCGCGAGGATGGCACGCAGATGACACGGATTTAACCGATTTACGCAGATTTTTTTATAGCATTAATTTATGCTCCCTTTTTGTCAGATTGAGCGGAGTCGAAATCCCGCAAGAAACTCGACAATTTGAATTGAAATACTTTGCAGGGACTTCGACTCCGCTCAGTCTGACAATACTGTAGACTTTCACAACTTAGCAACTTAGAATCTTATAAAAACTAAACTCTCTGGCTAGCCCTGACAGAAGCGGTATCCTTTTTCTTGCTTCTTTAGCAAGGAAAAGATATAGCGGATGGCAGGAACGTTAGGTCTTGAAAAGCGTTGAACTTCTGCTCCTGAAAATTTTTATAATTAGAAAATGTGCCAATTAGATAATTTAACCTTAACCGCAAAATATGCTAAATAATGGAACACGGATGACGCAGATTTAAACTGATTATACGTACATATCTTTAGTAAGGAGCCTTTGCAACTTTGTCCCTATGAACCTTTTCTTAGACAATTGGAATCTTAGCAACTCAGCATCTTCCAAAAAAAAAGCACCAATCTTTCGATTGATGCTTTGATATTTGATTTGAAAAAAATTATTTTTTCTTTCCTTTTGCAGGAGCTTTTGCAGCTTTTGCAGCTTCTTGAGCAGCTTTCATAGCAGCACGAGAAATTCTTACCTGAGCTACAACTGTATTTTCAGGGTGCATCACTTTGTATTCTGGGCTACCAACTTTAGTAACGTATAATTTGTTACCCATTTCAAGTGGAGTAATATCAGCTTCAACAAAATCAGGAAGATCTTTAGGTAAAGCTTTTACTTTTAATTTACGAGTGTTTAAACGTAAAACACCACCTGCAAGAACACCTTTTGATGTACCAACAACTTTTACAGGAACTTCCATAGTGATTTCTTTGTCATCAAATAATTGAAAGAAGTCAATATGTAAAATTTTGTCAGATACTGGGTGAACCTGAATATCTTGTAAAATTGCATTGAATGATTTTCCTTTTCCAAGCTCAATCACAACTGTGTGTGCGTTTGGAGTGTAAACCAAGTTTTTGAACGCTGCAGCGTCTGCTGAGAAGTGTACTGCTTGATTTCCTCCGTATAACACGCAAGGAACCGCTCCAGCATTACGTAAGGCTTTAGTTGACACTTTGCCCACGCTTTCTCTTTCTGATCCTTTAATTGTAATCGATTTCATTGTAAAAAAAATATAGTTATTAATAAATATTCTTGTTTGCTTTAAGCTTTAGGCACTAGGCTTTAGGCTTTTTCTGCAGTAAGTAATAAAGCTTATAGCCTAAGGCTTAAAGCTTACTGCTTGTTACATTATAAATTTTCCACTAATGGAATTGTTGTGGTGCACCATGTGCATAACTTCGGCAAAAAGAGGTGCACAACTCACTACTCTTATTTTGTTTGATTCTTTCTTTAATGGAATAGAATCGGTAACTATTAATTCGCTTAATTTCGAATTTTCAATTTTTTCGTAAGCGCCGCCTGATAAAATTGCGTGTGTACAAATTGCTCTAACGCTTAATGCTCCTTTTTCGATCATTAAATCTGCTGCTTTCGCTAATGTCCCACCCGTATCGATCATGTCGTCTACTAATATTACGTTACGACCTTTTACTTCACCAATCAATTCCATAGTGTCGATAACGTTGGCTGCTTTTCTTTGTTTGTAACAGATTACTACATCTGATTCAAGAAACTTAGAGTAAGCGTATGCTCTTTTTGAACCTCCCATATCAGGAGATGCAATTGTTAGATTTTCTAAATTTAAACTCTGCACATAAGGCAAAAAGATGGTTGATGCAAATAAATGATCTACCGGTTTTTCAAAGAATCCCTGAATTTGATCTGCATGCAAATCCATTGTCATGATTCTTGTTGCTCCCGCAGCGGTTAGTAAATTAGCTACTAACTTTGCTCCAATCGGAACCCTTGGTTTGTCTTTTCTATCCTGTCTTGCCCAACCAAAATAAGGCATAACAGCTGTAATATGTCTTGCTGATGCGCGTTTTGCAGCATCAATCATTAATAATAATTCCATCAAATTATCAGCAGATGGAAAAGTTGAGCACACGATAAAAACGCGTAATCCTCTGATTGACTCTTCGTAAGATGGCTGAAATTCTCCATCACTATACGTTGACATCGTTACTTTGCCTAGTGGAATTCCGTATTGTTCGGCAATTTTCTCTGCAAGATAAACACTTTTTGAACAAGCAAAAATTTTAGCTTCTGGTTCTAGGTGCGACATTATAATTTGTTGTTTTGTAGTTAGTCGTGTGTGCGTCGTTTTAACGAGGTGCAAATTTAGAAAATTTATTGGACACTGAAAGGAAAAATTTAAGTATTTTTAGTAGAACATTTAATTTAATTTTTTACATTTGCACCGTGTTAAAGGAATAAGCGCAGTTACGACATCATAATTACTTATTCTATTGCGTTAAAATAACTGATTTATTAGTTGTTTTTTCGTCTGCTAAGCCCGGATGGCGGAATTGGTAGACGCGCTGGTCTCAAACACCTGTGGGAAACCGTGCCGGTTCGACTCCGGCTCCGGGTACAAAAACCTCTTCGAAAGAAGAGGTTTTTTTGGTTTTAGGAAGAATCTAATCTTCTGCTATACAGATGAATACAAACACTCCGCTATAGACATAGCCAACGGTTTCAACCGTTGGGACGCAATATATCAAACCGTATCCCGCGGTTGAAACCGCGGGCTATGTTTTGACAATATAATATTCATTTAAATTGATTCACAACTCGCATTATGCAAAATAGGGAAATTGCAAGAATTAGCGATAAAACACAATTGATTTGCTTTTGCATGAAGTTCAATTGCCAATTCAATTTTATCCAAATTCGAAATTTTCACTTTCGGATTTAACCGAACCTCAACAAAACGCCCACTTCCATCTGCCGCAACTTCAAGTATTGCTTCGGCATGATCTGAATATTCTAAAACTTCTATTCCGTTTTGGGCGCATACATATAAATAGGACATCATATGACAGGAAACCAAACTGCTCAATAACAAATCTTCCGGATTGTATAATTCAGGATCGCCTTTGAACGCTTTGGCAGCTGATAGATTTAAAGCCGGTTTTCCTTCGATATTAATTTGATGGCTTTTACTGTAAAATCTCTTTGTTGAATCTGGCGGATTTTGATTTGAAGTCCAGTTTGCTTCTGCTTTGAATAGATGTTTGAATGTCATTTTTATCTTTTTAGTGCAAAATGTCCTGAAAAAACAGTCTTATTGTTAAAGTTTGCCTTAAACCAATAATCATCAGACGGCATTTCTTTTCCGCTATAAAAACCATCCCATCCAAAATCTTTTTCTGACAGTTCAGTTAATAATTTACCATATCTGTCAAATATTGATATTTTAGAATTTGGAAATTTACTTATACTTTTTATTTGCCAAACATCATTATGCCCATCATTATTTGGGGTGAAAAATTTAGGATAATCAATAACAGTAACTTCTTTTGAATCTTCACCGCATCCATCTTTATCCCTTATATATGCAATATAAGTTCCTTCTGGAATGTTGGCGAAATAATTGCTTTCCTGAAAATTTTCACCATTTATAGAATATTCTACGTTTCCAGTAGATACTGGTATAATTTCAATAAAATTGTTGTCTGACAATTCCTTATATTTTACCTCTTTTATAGTTGGAACAACAGATCGTATTAATTCGAATTCAAAGGCGTTTTCACAATAAGTGTTATTTTGAATTTTTCCAACTACAAGTGTGTACTTTCCTGAATTTACCAAATTAGCTTCATTAGTAGTTGAAATAATATCGGTTTCTTGAAATTTCCAACTATAACTATCTAAATTATTATCAACGCTTACGTGTAACGATGGCTCCAAATTACATAAAAAATAAGTTTTCTCGATTTTTACAATTGGCAACTCATTTACTATTAAATCGAAACTTGTTTCAGCATTACAAAGACTATTTATTTCGCTTTCGACCTTTACTTTTATTGTCTGACTTTTTGGTTGTGTATTTTTAAATAAAGCCGGTAAGGAATTTGGCAATGAATTTCCATTACTGTCAAAATACATTATTTTTAGCCCTGACTGATTCCCAATAATTTCGGTTTCTAAATTAGACATATCGAAAGTAGCAAAACCATTACCTTCATCACAAGCATACTTATTGGCCGGTTTATTAATTTGGGGCTGTGAAGCTGTTTTTAAAACTAATGGAGTTTCCTCATAACAATTCGTCAAACTATTCGTTACCCTGACAGTGATTATTTCTTTATTCTTAGTCGTGTTTTTGTAAGGATTGGGCAATGGAGTTGGCAATGGATTTCCAATGGCATTAAAATAAGAAACCTTCATTCCTGTTTGATTTCCTAAAACAGCAGATTCAATATTAGAAGTGTCAAAATATTCTGAAATTCCGTCATTATTATCGTCACAACCCAAAAGCTCTTGTAAAGGATTTGCTATTGGCAACACACTTACAATTAATTTAAAAGTTGATTCATTGGAACAATTTGTATCAGTATTTATAACTTTTACTTTTACAATTTCCTCCTTAGTAACTAAGTTAGTAACTGCATCTAATGGTGCCTGTATTATTTCCCCATTTTGATGATAAAATTCAACTTTAATATTTGCAGCAGCTCCTAGTACTGTCGTTTCTATTGGTTTTAAATTAAACAGTCCAAAGCCATCTGTATTGTTATCACAGACAATTACATCAGAAATAGGAGATATGTTTGGCATTGGATTTACAATTAAATCAAAAGTAGTTTCAGAATAACAGCAAAGATTATCTTTATAACTTACTCTTACTATTATAGTCTCTCTATCCTTAATCGTATTGGTAAATGGATTTGGTAATGATGTGTATTTATTTCCCTTTCCATCTATAAAAGTAACGTCTTTATCAGTTTGGCCTCCTAAAACTTGTTGTGTAATCATTGAAACATTAAAAGATTTTGAAAAACCTGTTCCAGCTGTACTTTCGCATGCGTAAACATTGTTAATTCCGTATGCTTTTGGTGGTTTTTTTGCATCAATTGTTTCGGTTAATTGTTCAATCGTTCCATCTTTGCCAGTAACTGTTGCAGTAACGGTATATTTTCCATCTACCGAAAAATCATGAAAAGGAGATAAATCTGTAGAAATATTATTTACTCCAGAAACAGGATCTCCAAAATTCCAGACTATTGAAGCTACTTTTGACTGATCATCGACACTAAATTCTTTTAAAAATTCAGAGCATATATTTGAAAAATTCATTTCAAATATATTATTTCTAACCTGATTTACATTTCCTGTTACGTTGATATAAAAATTAGCTTGTGGTTTACCAAAATCAGCCGTCGAGACATATCCTGTTCCAAGAACAGGATATCCTGGTGGAGCAGTACAACCTCGTTGCCATGATACATCATCGTTTTGTGTTGTACCCGCGATAAAAGCAACTCCCTCTCCGTAAACAATCCCTTTATGAACTTCTACCAAAATTTTTTTTACTCCAGCCGGAATTTTGATTGGTTTATCAAAATCTACTTGTACAATCTGAGAATTCTCATCAATACCCGGCCTAAGTTGCTTATATTGACTACTTCCTATTAATTTTTTCTCGGAAAAAGAACAAGGAAAATTATCATCTATCTCATAGATATTAAAACTAATTTCGGGCAACCAACCCGTTTTATTTATTCCAACTTGCCCTGAATTAATTACAAATTCTTCATTATTTGATATACCATAGTCTTTTAAGTTAAAAGCTCTTGCCCAATAAATATATGTCGATGAACAGGAATGTATACCAGTATCTACTAATTCATCATTGAGGTTATGGGATAATCTCGTAATTGGTCCTAAACTTTTTGTATTAAATACTTCACCAGTAACATTTATATAAAAATTTGCATTTGGAACAGGAATAGTTAAATCTGTAGTACGAGAAAAAGGAAGTGTTTTATCACATCCTAAATACCAGGAATCTCCCTTATCTTCTGCTGTTCCAGCTATAAGAACTTCTGCTGTTGTATAATTAGTATAATCTTTTCCCTTACCTACAGTTACCAAAATTCTTTGAGTTCCAGCCGGAACAATAATTGGTTCATCAAAATCTATCTGCACAATTTCTGGATTACCATCAATAACTTTCGTTGGCTTAAGGCCTCGAGATCCTAGTAATGGTTTTGAAAAATAGGTCCTAAAAAGATCAGGAAATCTATCGTCGGCAATATAAACCGCAAAAGACAAATTTGCACCAATATCTGATTTAGCAATTCCGATCTGTCCTGATTTGATAATAAACTGTTCATTTGGTTTTATACCAAAATCTGATAATGTAAATACTCTTGACCAGCTTTCATCATCCTGACAAGAATACATGTCAGTTTTTACAAGTGTTGTTCCGATATTATTAGTCAGTGTTATTTGCGAATTTGCATATTGAAAAACTAAAAAAACTAAAAATGAAATTATTATATTAAACTTACTTTTTTTGGTTAATCTCATTTTCTTTTAATAATTTTAGTTTCTTATTTAGATCTGGGTAATTAGCTTCAAATATAAGAAGGAAAAGCTACAAAATAAAAAAACCTCGAAAGGACTACTTTCGAGGTGTCTCAGAGAATTACTAAACTAATAAAACTTTAAATCTGCTTTTATTTACCTCCTTTAGCCAAATTTGAATCTGGTCTTTTAAACGGTTGTGATAAAAACTTATTGGCTAATGCATTAAAAACTTCCGGACTTGAAGCCGGTGCAAAATGGGTTTCTCCAGGCATAATACATAACTGTGCCTTAGGTATGTTTTCAAAAATTTCTACCGAATGTTCATTTTTAATAACGTCTTTATCTCCTGCCATTATAAGTACTTTTGCCTTAATTTTTGATAAATCTTTAGTTGCAATGCTAGGTTGATCTACCAAAAGTCCGGTAAGTTGTTTTATTAGATTCCAATTCTCGCTAGTATCTTTCTCCTTAATTTTTGACGCAATCATTTTTTTCATGCTCTGTACATCTTTTATAGCCCACGAATTAACAGCTGTAGAATCAGGTCTTAGATTTGCACCCATCGTCACAATTTTCTTTATTTTTGACTTACCTGAAATACCCATTTGCAAACCAACAATTCCACCATCACTCCATCCAATAATACTTATCGAATCTAGTTTTAAGTGCTTCACTAATTCCTCTGTATCTTTTGTAATCTGAACGTATGTCAAAGAATCTGTTTTCAACTCCGATTTACCTTGCCCTCTACTATCAGCAACAATAACTCTGTATTTGCTTTTAAAATAATCAATCTGATTTCCCATTGATTCAATATTTCCTCCATTTCCGTGAATCAATAATAATGGTTCCCCTTTTCCATATTCTTCATAATATATTTTAGCTCCATTGATTTCAGCAAATTTTCCAACAGTGGTATTTTTGCCATAAGGCGTGTCAAATTTAAAATTCATCTGAACCTGAGCATTTCCTATTTCACATATGAAACAAGTTAATAGCAGAAGTAATAATTTAATCGGTTTTTTCATGAGTAAGAGTTTTTTTTATGATAGTTATTTCCCAAATGTAAGAAAAAATTGCACGAATTAACAAGATCGCTTTTATACTGATTTGTCTTAATTATTTACAATAAAAAAACCTCGAAAGGGTTACACTTTCGAGGTTTCTTAGAGAATTACTAACTAATTACATAATTCCAAAACTATTTTTTCACAGAAAATTTAAAAGTAGTTTTAGTTTTATAATTTTCTCCCGGGTTTAAAACCGTTGTTGGGAAGTTTTTCTGATTTGGAGAATCAGGATAATGTTCAGTTTCTAAACATAAACCTGTTCTGTGTGCGAACGTACCACCGTTTGGCATTGGTAAAGTTCCGTCAAGGAAGTTTCCAGAGTAAAACTGAATTCCAGGTTCGTCTGTTGTCATTTCCATAACTCTTCCGCTTGCTGCGTGGTATACTTTTGCAATGATTGTTTTTCCTTTTTCAGGATTGTTCAATACCCAGCAGTGATCGAAACCTTTTCCTCTTTCTAATTGCTCATTTTTAACCTCGATGTCTTTTCCAATTAATTTTGGTGTTCTGAAATCGAAAGGTGTATTGGCAACGTCATCTAATTTTCCTGTCGGAATTAAAGTGGCATCAACCGGAACTAATTTATCTGCATTCAAAGTCAATTCGTGGTCTAAGATTGTTTTTGTAAAATCTCCAGATAAATTGAAATAAGAATGCTGCGTTAAATTCACAACTGTTTTCTTATCTGTAGTAGCCTCGTATAAAACTTCTAATTGATTATCATTTGTCAAAGTATAAGTCACAAAAACTTTCAAATTTCCAGGATAACCTTCTTCCATATCTTTACTTAAGTAAGATAATTTCAGAATTGCCGAATCTCCTGATTTAGCCTCATCCGCTTTCCAAACCACATTAAAATATCCTTGTGGTCCACCGTGTAACGCATTTGGAGCATTGTTGATTGCTAATTGATATTCTTTTTCGTCTAAGGTGAATTTTCCTTTAGCAATTCGGTTTCCGTATCTTCCGATCAAAGCTCCAAAAAATGGATTTTCTTTTTCGTATTGTGCTAAAGAATTAAACCCGATTACTACATTTTCAGAAACACCATCTTTATTCGGTACTTTTAAATCTGTAATTCTTCCACCAAAAGTGATGATGTCTACTTCCATCCCGTTTTGGTTTTTCAGTTTATAACTGTCTACTTTTTCTCCTTTAGCAGTTGTACCATAAGAAGATTTTTCGATTGTAACTGTAGCTTTTTTATCTGAAGAAACTGTTGTAGCATCCATTTTTTTATCGCTTTTGCATTGAACTGAAATTGACGCCAAACTCATTAGGCCTATTCCAAAAATACAACGTTTTAATACATTCATAATTGATATTTTAAATTGGTTAGATGTTAAAAGTTAAAAGTAGTAAAAAATCTTAGAATCTTAGTAACTTAGAACCTTAGTACCTTAGTCTACAGGCCGTGCTGAAACAAATGATAATACGCTTCATTTGCATTGATCTTATCTTTAAAGTCTCTTACGGTAGTTTTTTCGTCAATCACTAATAATTCGATTCCGGCGATATCAGCAAAATCTTCCATATATTCTGTTGTTAACGACTGGCTGTAAACTGTATGATGCGCTCCTCCAGCTAAAATCCACGCTGTTGCCGCAATGTCAAGGTTTGGTTTACAATCCCATAAAACTCTGGCAACCGGTAATTTTGGTAACTCAGCCATTGGTTTAATCGCTGTAACTTCGTTTACGATCAAACGGAAACGAGTTCCCATATCTACCAAAGAAACATTGATTGCCTCTCCGGCAGGTGAATTAAACACCAAACGAGCAGGATCTTCTTTTCCACCAATTCCTAAAGGATGTACTTCACAAGAAGGCTTTCCGTCAGCAATTGATGGACAAATTTCCAACATATGAGATCCTAAAACATATGATTTTTGTGGTGTAAAATGGTATGTATAATCTTCCATGAAAGAAGTTCCTCCTTCAAGACCCACGTTCATTACTTTTAAAGCACGAACCATGGCAGCTGTTTTCCAGTCTCCTTCTCCACCAAAACCGTAACCATCAGCCATTAATCTTTGTGTTGCGATTCCAGGTAATTGTTTCCAAACACCTAAATTTTCAAACGTATCTGTAAAAGCGCCAAAACCTCCTTCTTCAAGGAAAGCTCTTAAACCTAATTCTATTTTTGCCGCTTCCGCTAATGAACTTCTTTGCGCTCCGCCTTCTTTTAAAGCATCGGTCAAAGTATAAGATTGTTCGTAAACAGCCAATAAATCATTTAATTCTTTATCTGTAACTTTCTCAATATATTTGGTAACATCTGATGAATCAAAACCATTAACTGACATTCCAAAACGGATTTGAGCTTCTACTTTATCTCCTTCTGTAACGGCAACTTCACGCATATTGTCTCCAATACGGGCTACTTTTAAGTTTTGAAGTTCATCCCAACCTAAAGCAACTCTTGTCCAGATACCTAATTTTTTCTGAACTCTTTCGTCTTCCCAATGTCCTACAACCACTTTACGTTTTTTGCGCATTCTTGACATGATAAAACCAAACTCACGATCTCCGTGTGCCGATTGATTCAGGTTCATGAAATCCATATCGATAGTTCCCCACGGAATTTCAGCATTGTATTGAGTATGTAAATGACATAAAGGTTTTTTCAGAATGCTAAGTCCGCCGATCCACATTTTTGCTGGCGAGAAAGTGTGCATCCAAGCAATAATTCCGATACAGTTTTTAGCAGAGTTAGCCGCTAAACATACATCTAAAATTTGTGAAGGTGATTTTACCACATCTTTATAAACCACTTTTACCGGAATACTAGACGCTCCATCTAATCCTTTTGCAATTATTTGAGAATGCTCCGCTACTTTTCTTAAAGTTTCTTCACCGTATAATTCCTGGCTTCCTACTACAAACCATACTTCTTTTTGAGATATATCAATCATGTCTTTTATTTTGTTTCAAGTTTTCTTTGTTTCAAGTTTCAAGTTTTGAATCGTGGAAAATCTTTGTTATCTATTGTTTTGTTATTTTTCGTTTCAGGTTTTCTTTGCCTGTTCGAGCAAAGCTCTCGAGTCAAGTTTTAGAAACGCCGAAAATCTTTACTCTTTATTCTTTCTTCTTTTATCTTAAATTATTGTCCGTAATACGAATCTTTTCCGTGCTTGCGGTTGTAATGTTTCTTTATCAGGGAATCTTTTAATCTTGGTGCGTTCGGGTTTATTTGTAAAGTCAGATAGGCCATTTCGGCTACGACTTCTAAAACCTTACTGTTGTATACTGCTTTTGCGGCATTTTTTCCCCAGGCGAATGGACCGTGATTTCCAATCAGAATCATTTCTACTTCTTCATAAGAAAGATTTTTTTCTTTGAAGCAATCCAAAATCTGAATTCCGGTATTGTGTTCGTAATTTCCTTCTATAAGCGAATCCGCCATTGGCGGAGCGCAAGGAATATCAGCAGTTAAATGGTCTGCGTGTGTTGTTCCGAAAATTGGAATATCCTGTTGCGACTGTGCCCAGGCAACCGAATAAGTCGCGTGTGTATGTGCCACACCACCGATATTTGGCCAGTTTTTATATAAATAAGCGTGTGTTTTTGTATCAGATGACGGACGCATTGTTCCTTCAATTACATTGTTGTCAAAATCGACAATTACAATATCTTCCGGTTTCAAATCTTCATAAGGAACGCCACTTGGCTTGATGGCAAAAACACCATTTTTTCTATCAACTGCACTTACATTCCCAAAAGTATATACTACCAAATTCAATGCATTTAACTGCATATTGGCCTCGTAGCATTCTTGCTTTAAATCTTTATAAAGAGAACTCATGTTTTGCTGTTTTTATAGTTGGATCTTCAAAAGCACTTAATTGATCGTAAGCGATTAACAATTTGTTATATGCTGCTACTTTGTCTAATTGAGGGAAATATTCTCCATCAAAATCACTTCCTATTTTTTGGCTTGCTTCGATTACGTTTGGATAAATTCCGGCTGCAACTGCTGCATAAATCGCTGCTCCTAAAGCAGGAGTCTGATCTGAAGCTGCAATTTTAATTGGCTTGTTTAAAACATTCGCCAAAGTCTGCATGATAAAAGGTGATTTTCTGGCAACGCCACCAATTCCGATAACGCTATCAATTTTTACACCTTCTTCTTCAAAACGGTCCACAATTTTTTTGGCTCCAAAACAAATCGCGTTTACTAAAGCTTTGAAAATATGTGGTGCTTTTGTACCTAAAGATAAATTGGATATCGCGCTTTTTAATTCCTGATTAGCATCCGGAGTTCTTCTTCCGTTGATCCAGTCCAAAGCAATTGGAAGACTTTCTGAAACCGGAATTTTCTCTGCTTCTTTGGTCAATTCCACAATTAATTTATCGCTGAATTCTTCTCTTAATTGTTCTTTTTGAGCATCATTTAAAACAGTTGAAGCCGTTAATAAATGATCTGTTGGCCAAAGCAGTAATTCTTTATACCAGGCTAATAAATCTCCAAAAGCAGATTGTCCCGCTTCTAAACCAATAAAACCCGGAATTACAGATCCATCAACTTGCCCACAGATTCCGCGAACGGTTTTTGTTCCCACTTCATCATAAGAACCAACCAAAATATCACAAGTTGAAGTTCCCATAACGCGAACTAAAGTATTTTCTCCAATTTTTGCTCCAACTGCTCCAGAGTGTGCATCGAAAGTTCCAACGGCAATAACTGTATCAGTTGAAAGTCCTAAACGATCTGCCCATTCTTTGCTTAAATTTCCGGCAACTAAATCAGAAGTATAGGTTTCATCGTATAAATTTCCGCGAAGTTGTGCCAAATATGGATGTAATTTTTCTAAAAATTCAACTGGTGGAAGTCCGTTCCAGTCTGCATGCCACATGGCTTTGTGACCCGCTGCGCAACGACTTCTTTTGAAGGTTTTTAAATCTTTATCTTCAATTAACAAATAGGTCATTAAATCACAGTGCTCCATCCAGGTGTGCGCTGCATTTCGAACGGCTTCATCTTCTCTTGCAATGTGCAGAATTTTTGCCCAAAACCATTCAGATGAATAAATTCCACCTACATATTTTGTTACGTTTTCTCCGCCCCAGCTTACTGCCAGTTCGTTGATTTCGTTTGCTTCGTTGATTGAAGTATGATCTTTCCACAACACCATCATAGCGTTTGGTTTTTCTTCAAAACCTTTTGTCAAAGCCAAAGGAATTCCTTCTTTCGTAACCGGCACCGGAGAAGATCCAGTTGTATCGATACAGATTCCACGCACTTGCGAAGGATCTACTTTACTCTCTTTTATAACGGTTTGAATTGTAATTTCTAAACCTTCGATATGATCTAAAGGATGCTGACGAAACTGATTTATCGAGGCGTCACAATATTGTTTGTTTTTCCATCTTTTGTAATGAGAAACATTTGATGCCAATTCCTGCCCATTTTCAGTATCTATCAGCACCGCTCGAACAGAATCTGTTCCGTAGTCCAAACCTATAACGTAATTTTTCATTCGAAATTCATTTTTTAATGATGACAAATATAATTATAAATATTTTATAAGTGTATAAAAAACACTTAATAAAAAACAGCTTTTTAATTTTTGCAAATAATGCATCAAAACAAGCATTTATGACCAAAACAGAAAATAAACGTTGGTTTTACATTTATTCTATTGCGATTATTTCATCTTAATTTTCAAAACCGTAACCGAGTAAGCTGGAAAATCATATTGAACTTTGCTTCCGTTTACTTTAAATTCGCTTTCTTTCGGGCTAATTTTAGTCGGAGCATCAAACGAATTCTCATCATTTATTCCGTCTCCTTTTAAAATTATAGCCGTTCCTCTTGTATCTAATTTTGCTCCTTTTACATCAATCGAAACATTTTGAGCTGTTGCAGCCGTGTTGACAATTTTCAGAATTACTTCTTTAGAATTCACATCTTTTACTGCCGATGCAAACAAATCGTTTTCACCAATTACAGGTTTTCCATCTTTTGTAATGTTGATTAAATCGGTTCCTTTATTGTTCGAAAATAGTTTTTGAACATAATAATTTGGCGTCCCGTAGGATTGTAAATTATTGAACCAAATCATATCCGGTGTCCATTGCCAACCTTCAACATGAGCCAATAAAGGTGCATAAGAAGTCAGGTGAACTACCTCAGCATTACGTTCCATTCCGGTCATGAAAGCCGCTTCAGAAAAAGCACATTCCCAGTTGTTTTTATTATCCGGACTTGCGATTGCTACACTTTGTGCTGCATATTCTCCTGCAAAAATCTTTGGTCCTTTACGATCGTAATTGTCGTAACGTGTTACATTTTTACGGAACCAGGCCGGATCTTTATAATAATGTTCGTCAACGATTTCTGCGTTCAGTTTTTTAAGTTCTTTCATGCCATAATCAAAATAATCTCCGTCAGGAAATGGTCCTGTTCCCGAAACAATTGTAATGTTTGGATATTTTGCTTTAATGGCTTTTTGAAACACTTTGAAACGTTCGATATAATCTGGTCCCCATTGCTCATTTCCAACTCCAATGAATTTTAAATTGAATGGTTTTGGATGTCCCATATCGGCTCTAACCTTTCCCCAAGCTGTCGTTTGGTCACCATTTGCAAATTCAATTAAGTCTAAAGCATCTTGTACATAAGGATCGATTTGATCCATCGGAACCAACTCTCCTGTGTTGAATTGACAAGCCATTCCACAGCTTAAAATTGGCAACGGAGAAGCTCCAATATCTTCAGAAAGTTGAAAATATTCATAGAATCCCAAGCCAAAACTCTGGAAATAATCCGGTGCCAGTTTATGTGAAAATTCCGTGTTCCAACGGTTGATCATCGTTTCTCTGTCTTCTACATTTCCAATCGATTTTTTCCATTGATAGCGCAACGCCAATGTTTTTCCTTCAACGATACAACCTCCCGGGAAACGTAAAAATCCCGGTTTCAAATCGTATAATAATTGTACTAAATCAGAACGAAGTCCATTTTTTCTTCCTTTCCATGTATCTTCCGGAAACAACGAAATAACGTCCACATCAATAACGCCGCTTCCTTCAAAAGTGATTCTGATTTTTGCTTTTGCTTCTGTTGCCGTTGCGGTTAATTGTGCGGTATAATTGGTCCAATTATTTGATGTTGGGGTAATGGAAGTTTCTCCTAAAACCTTTTTATCCTTGTCTATAAACTGAATTTTGATTTTAGAAACATTTCCTGATTCTTTTGATGCTTTAAGAGTCAAATTGTATTTCAGGTCTTTTTTGATACCCATTCCTCTGAAACCTTCGTTGATCAGCTCGTAACCTGTTGCATCGTTTATTGAAACCCTGCAATAATTATGATTGGTACCTTTTTGAGAATACTGAACGATTTTAGCAATTCCGGATTGCGCGTTTAATTTATGTCGGTCGCTGTTTGGTTCGTTCCAACCCATCATTGGCGTTTCAAATTCAAACGATCTGTTTTTGATCATTTCGGCATACAAACCTCCATCAGCAGCAAAATTGATGTCTTCAAAAAACACTCCGTACATCGTCGGCTGAATTTTGGTTACCGATTTGGCAGCATCAACCTGAAGATTATTTTTTTGTGCCGATGCATAAAAGCCGTTCAGCAATAAACCGCAAAGGGTAATTTTGGTAATTAAATTGGACTTCATTTTTTATATTTAAATGTGTTTTACAGCACGCGCATAACGCGGATTTAAAACGGATTTTTATTTTATTTTTTTAGCAGATCTAGCAGATTTTTCTAATCTTTTAATCCCTTAATCTGTGGCAAAATCTTGATTCTTTTTTCTTTGCTCTATCTTCTATATTCTTTATTCTTTACTCGATGTTCTTTTACTCGATATTCTATTTCAAAACGGGCCATAAATCGGCATCCCATTGCATTTCTTTAACCACTAATCTTGGTGTTCCACTGGTTTTCTTTTCGTAAGCATGGTAAAAAATATAATCTTTGCCATCAAATGTATAAGCGCTGTTATGGCCTACGCCAAAGTAATTCTCATCGCCCTGAACTACTAAACTTCCTCCGCCTTCATTTAATGGTTTCCCGTCTTTATCTACATAAGGTCCGGTTACGTTTTTTGATCTTCCAACGACAACCTTATAAGTGCTTTTTTCTCCGCGACAGCATAAATCCCAAGAAAGAAATTGGTAATAATAACCGTTTTTATTGAAGATAAAAGGAGCTTCAAGCGCGCCATCGCCGGGGTCAGAATCTGGTAATTCGAAAGTTCTTTTACGTTTAGAAATCGTGTGCCATTCTTGAGGCTGTGCAATCGATTTTAAATCCGGATTTAATTTTACCATTTTTAATCCTTCCCAAAAAGAACCAAAAGATAACCATGGTGTATTGTTTTCATCAAAAATTAAATTCGGATCAATGGCATTCCACATATCGCGATTGGGTTGTGACTGAATAACTATTCCCTGATCGACCCATTTGTAATTTTTATCTTTTGGATCTAATGTTGTATTTGTTACTACACCAATTGCCGATGTATTTTTGGCGAAAGCCGAAACGGAATAATACAGATAATACATATTGTTGTGAAACGAAATATCCGGCGCCCAAATATGATTTTTAAAATCGGCTGCAACGCCATCTGCCCAAACTGGTTTTTCTGCAAAAACCGGAGCTTCTTTATTCCAGTTTTTTAAATCTTTGGAACTAAAAACACTGATTCCTTTTCCGGTGCAAAACAAATAATAAGTATCTTTTTGTTTGATGACAACCGGATCGTGCACGACAATTTCCTGCGCAAACGATACTGAAGCTATCAGCATCATCATAACAGAAAGTGCATGGTTTATGTTTTTAAAAAATTTCATATTATTATGTTTTTTTCACCATATAAGTGATATAAGAAAATTTAAGTTTGATCTTAAAACTGTGACTGCGACTGAAAACTTTTTTAAATCATATAAGCTAAACCTGTAAACTGTGACTGCGACTGAAAACTTTCTACTGAATTCCTTCAGAGGTCATAATAACTCGTTTCATAGTTCCGTCTTTTTTATAATATAATTTATCAACGCAGACTGAGCGTCTGAAACTTCCTCCGTCTGGTTGTGTTGCTCCGTTGTGATAAATAAAATACGATTGTCCTTTAAATTCAATTATTGATTGATGATTCGTGTTACTGTTTCCTGCGATTTCATTCAGAATTCCTTTAAATTCCCACGGACCGGTAATTGACTTGCTCATAGCATAGGCGATTTTCTCCGGAAATTCATAAGCGTATGATAAATAATACCAGTTTTTATGTTTGTGAATCCAGGGTGCTTCGGTAAAATGCGGCAACTCTTTTATATGATGAATTGGTCCATCTAATTCGATCATATTGTCTTTTAATTTGGCATAATGGCAGGCTGTATTTCCCCAAAACAAATAAGCTTGTCCATCTGTATCGATAAAAACTGTCGGATCGATATCATCCCAGCTTATATCGCTAAATTTGGTCATATCGTTGGTGATTAAAGCTTTTCCCAATGCATCTTTAAATGGTCCTGTTGGACTGTCTGAAACTGCAATTCCAATAGATTTTCCGTGTACTGAACTGTGTTCAACTGTTACATACCAATAAAACTTTCCGTTTCTTTCAATTACCTGAGACGCCCACGCATCACCTTTCGCCCATGCAAAATCAGTTGTTTTTAAAGGCACCGGATGTGATTCCCATTTTTTCATATCTGAAGAAGAATATACGACCCATTCGTTCATCTTATAAAAATGAAAATCTTTAGGTGCTTCGTCATGACCGGCGTATAAATACACTTTATCCTTGTAAACCAATGCTGCAGGATCGCCTGTATATTGATCTTTTATAATTGGATTATTGAATTTTACCGGATCAATTTGAGTTGATTGCGCCACAACTGTTTTGCAGGATGCAATCAAAATTAAAAGTGATAGGCTTGTAATTAGGTTTTTCATTATGATTCTTTTAAAAACGCGTTAAATTTTTTCACGCAGTTCCGATAGCTATCGGGAGCAGATTTGAGCAGATTTATATTTTATTCTTTATGTGCTATTTAATTTTTGGAATTTGGAATTTAAAAATTGGAATTTTCTAATTCACTTTTTTACCCCAAACCGGTAACCCTGTTCCTGTTAAGCCAGAATAACTCAAGGTTACTTTTCTAGTGGACGATTCCCAATCCCAGGCATCAATTACATTGCATTTTACCCCATTTATCGTCAGGATTTTTTTTGTGCTTTCATATGACCATGTTCCTGCAACATCTCCACTTACTTTTTTATCGGCAGTTAAATTAATTGTTATCGATTTTTGGATGGTTTTGTATTGATAATTCATTGTAATTTGTTCCCATGTTCCAATGATATTGGCTTCGGCAAAAGCGGTTGTTGGCACTCCTGCATAACGTTCCGGTTCTACTACCGGCCAGCCATCTTCTGTCCATTGAATACCGCGAATATGTCCCATCATTATAGCATTCGAAACATTAATTCCGGGAACTCCTTCCGGCAAACGGGCTTGCGAAGCGTAATACCATTGTTTAGTCGTTGGGTTTTGAAAAATTCCGCAATGCGCAAAACCAACCCAGCCTGTATGATTTTTAAACGAATATGGATGTGTCAACATCGGGAAACATTCTGCCCCTGTGGTAATACTCATTCCTGTATTGGTTAAATAAGGCCCCAAAATATTTTTTGAACGGGCAACTCTTGTGTTATATGCAACCGATAATTCATCATAAGCCAAAAACAAATAGTAATATTGGGTATCCGGATTGTAGATAATTTCCGGACCTTCGAGTGCCTGCCAGCGGTTTGTGTTTACATTTCCGCGTCCTGCAATTCGCACTCCGTAATCATCGATTGTTTGTAATTTATCGGGTTTTCCTGTGGTTGGATTTAATTTTAAAGCTGCAATTCCGGAGTGCCATGAACCGTAAATTAAATACTGATCACCTTCGGGTGTTTCGATAAAACTCGGATCAATGGCGTTGAATTTAAAATAAGCATCCCAATCGTTTCCTCCGTTTCTAACATAACTTTTTACGCCATCAGGTTCAGAACAAACAACCATTCCTTTATCTGTCCAATTATTTGAAGCTAAATCGTCAGTTTCGGCTAAGCCAATAAAAGCGCGCTCTGACCAAGATGTATTGGTATCTGTTCCCACAATTGGATTCGTTACCACAATACTATAATACATTCTGAATTTGTTTCCCACTTTGCGAACACACGGCGCCCAATATGCATAATTCGGGTTTTCGACAGGAGGAAGGGCAGGCGACATTCTGGCTCTTTTATTGTTTAAGGAATCTTTTACCCAAGCAGGAGCCTGCGTCATCGATGATCCCATAAATTCCCAATTGATTAAATCTTTTGATCTTCTGTAGAAAAAATGCCCGTTGCCTTCATGCGCATTTCCATAAGAGGCATCGGTTTGATACATATAATAGTATTCGCCTGATTTTTCTACAGATGGATCGTGTACGTTGGCCAAATTCCATTGAGATCTGCTTCCCCAACTTGAAATTGAAGTATAATTATCTGCATACGCCGGTCCCGGAAAAGCTGGTGTAACTACTGGCGGATCAACTACTACGGGTGGATCTGTATTTTCAATAGCAGGATCATCTTTAGAACAACTTGAAGCAATTAATACAACTAAAAACAGTCCTAATTTGAATATTTCTTTTATAATGGAATTTGATTTTTTCATCTTTTAGCTTTTTATTTTCCTTCTAAAACAACAACCGAAAAAGGAGGAATTGTGATTTCTAATTTTCCTTTTTTGTTTTCGAAACCTTTAAAAACTGTTGGTGTAATTTTATTTGGTGTCTCGAATGAATTGTAATCCTGAAGTTTGGCCGATGTTAAAACAGTTCCTGTGAAATTTTTAACTCCAATATCTTTTAAATCAATTTCGACTTTGTTTTTATTTTTTGCATCGACATTTACCAATGAAATATGAATGGCTCCATTTTTATCTTTTGAAGCCGATGCCGAAACTGCAGGAAGTGTTTCGCCATTAAAAGTGTAGTTTGGAGAAGTAAAATTTATCGGCAACAATTTTGCATCCTGATGAACGCTGTACATTTTCATAACATGATAGGTTGGCGTTGTAATCATTTTAGCTTTGTCTGTAAGGATTACGGCTTGCAAAACGTTTACACATTGTGCTAAATTTGCCATACGAACTCTGTCTGCGTGATTGTTGAAAATATTAAGAGTTGTTCCGGCTAAAACGGCGTCTCGCATTGTATTTTGTTGGTATAAAAATCCGGGATTTGTTCCTTTTTCTACATCATACCAGCCTCCCCATTCGTCAACCATCATGGCTACTTTTTTTTCAGGGTCGTATTTATCCATAATGGCAGAATGTTTTGTAACCAATTCTTCCATTTTTAAAGCTGATTTCATGGTTTTGAAATACCCTTCTTCGGTAAAATTAACGGCATCTCCTTTTTTACCCCAGTCAATTACGGCATAATGATGTACACCAACTCCGCCCAACATGTTTAGCGGAATATTTTTCATTAAAACTTCTGTCCAATTATAATCTGAACTATTTGATCCCGAAGCGATTCTGGTTATTCCGCCCGTATTTTCCCAATCAGACATGAATGTGGCAAACTTGCGGTATTCTCCGGCATAATATTCTGCTGTCATATTTCCTCCACAACCCCAAGCTTCATTTCCAATTCCCCAGAATTTAACTTTCCATGGCTCGGTTCTTCCGTTCTTTTTACGCAAATCACTCATTGGACTTTTTCCGCTAAAATTGGCGTATTGAACCCAATCCGATAATTCCTGAACAGTTCCGCTTCCTACGTTTCCTGATAAATAAGGTTCTGCTCCAAGAAGTTCGCACATATTAAGAAAATCATGAGTTCCAAAACTGTTGTCTTCGGTTACGCCGCCCCACCATTGGTTTACAATTGTTGGCCTTTGTTCTTTTGGTCCAATGCCGTCTTTCCAATGATATGTATCTGCAAAACAACCGCCCGGCCATCTTAAATTCGGAATTTTTAAATCTTTTAAAGCAGCGATAATGTCATTTCTAACACCGTTTGTGTTGGGTATTTTTGAAGTGTCTCCTACAAAAAATCCTCCGTAAATACAACGCCCTAAATGTTCTGCAAAATGTCCATAGATATTTTTATTGATGGTTGGTGCATCTGCAGTATTTTTTATGGTTACTACGGTTATTCCGTCCTGAGCGAAACTAAACTGACTGCAAAGGCTAATAAGAAATGTAATTAAAAATGCTTTTTTCATGTGGATAATTATTTATTTATAAGATGATAAAGAGGAAAGGTCGTGAATCTTTCCTCTGAAATTAAAATTTAATACGAAAGTGCTGGCCATCCTGATGACCATGTAAAGTAGACAATTTCAAGTTTCGGATTTCCGCTATCGGCTCCGTCATAATAATGAACAGCTCCTTTTTGAGTTCCTACAATTCTGGACAAATGTCCCGGACCTATATAATTTCCCTGCGTTGCCAAAACTGTTGTTCCGCCGCCGTTTTTTAAATTGACTCCGTTTTTATCTGTAAAAGGTCCAAACGGACTTGTTGAACGGCCTACTACAATATAATAAGTACTGTTTACGCCATTGCAGCAAGATCCCCGGTTGACAAACATATAGTAATAACTTCCTTCTTTAATTAAGCAAGGAGCTTCCCACGAAGCACTGTTTCCTCCCGCTACAATTGTTCTTGTTCCTGTTGGTTTTCCTGTAGAAACATTAATTTGGACTACGCCAATACCCGCATGCCAAGAACCATACGCCATATAAATATTGCTACCATCGACTAAAATACAAGGATCGATTGCATTTACATCTGAAGCTGAAGTTGAAGAAACAACAACGCCTCTGTCTGTCCATTTTGTACCGGCACTTTGCGAAATTGACGGAGCTGTTACCAACCCAATTGCTGAAGTTGCAGACCCAAAAGTAGAACAGGAATAATACATATTCCATCTATTATTAAACCACGCCAAATCCGGTGCCCAAAATGTTTTGGTAAAACCCGGAACATATCCTGTAATCCAACCTGGCGTTGAAGTAAAAACTGATGTTCCCCATGTCCAGTTGGTTAAATTTGTCGAATATGTCATTGGGATATTATCTCCTGTGGTGAAAACATAATAATTGACACCACTTTTTATAATTGTACTCGGATCGTGTGACGGAACGTTTCCGCTAACTGTTTTTGCTGTTATATTTTTAACCTCTGAATTTTGAGTTTCAGCACTTGTTTCTTCTGTTGGAGAAACAATGTCTTCATTTTGACAACTTCCTAATAATATTGCGAATAAAACCAAACTTGTAATTGTTTTCATTGTGATATAATTTTAGTTGAATTTAGTTTTTAGTCCCGGTTTCAGTTTTCAGTCTCAGTTTTCAGTGACCGTGCGAACTGTGACTGAAAACTGAGACTGAAAAACTTTCTTAATAACTGTCGTTCTGAATTATTCCCGGATTGTTATCCTTTTCCAGTTGTGGAATTGGGAAATATTCTCTTCCCGGTACGTATGAATTGAACTCTGCATCTCTTGTTTTTAACCATGCCAGTTTTGTGGCATCCTGTAGCCATCCCCAACGACGAATATCATCAAAACGATGTCCTTCAAGAGGAAATTCCAAAAATCTTTCATGACCAATCTGATCTCTCATCTGATCTTGTGACATTCCCGGTTTTACAGTAGCCAAATCAGGCAAACCTACTCTGTTTCGTACCATTTGAATATAACCGTATGCACCTGGAGTATCGCCTGTTTCATTTAAGGATTCGGCATACATCAAAAGAATATCGGCATAACGCAATAATCGCTCGTTGATACCGGAACGCCAATCGTATTCGTCTGCAAATTCTCCGTCTGAATTTTGGTATTTTCTACAGAATAAATCATTTAAATCTGCGGGACTTGAAGCATAAAATACCGCAAAATCTTTACCGTATAATTTGGTTCCCGGTTTGTTATAAAATATCGTAGCATCCAAACGCGGATCGATTGTATTTGCCGTTGTTTTTTCTTCGTGATATTCATTAAAAAGTGCCCATGTTGGCTGTACATCTGTCCATCCAAAAGCTCTTGGTGCATAAGTTATGGCTCTTGCCGAAGTTTTCCCCCAGCCTGAAGCGGGAGCGCCTCCCCAACCTAGTTCTACACCACCGGCATCTCTGCTAAATTGTACTTCAAAAAGAGATTCTGAATTGTTTTCATTCGCTGTTGTAAAGTTGTCGCGATAGTTTGAAACCAATGAATAAATCCCTAAATCTATAACTTGTTTGAACGTTGTTCTGGCATTGGTAAAATCTTTGGTAAACAAATACGTTTTTCCTAAATATCCTAAAGCAGCACCTTTTGTAGCACGTCCTTTTTGACCCGCATCAAGACCTGAGATACCATCATACGAAGTTGGTAATAAATCGGCGGCAGCTTTAAAATCAGAAATAACCTGAGCCCAGCCTTCTGCCTGTGTTCTTTGCGGATAATAAACAGCAAGTTCTGTTGGCAAGGGTACATTTTTGAACATGTTTACGGCATGAAACAAGTACAATCCTCTTAAAAAATAAGCTTGTCCTAATATTCTGTTTTTTAATGCTCCATCTGCAAAATTAATTTTTGGCACATTTGTTATAACCTGATTCGCTCGATAAACTCCCTGATAATAGGTTTCAAAAGCCCAGCCATAAATAGCGGCATCTGCAACATTCGAATTAAAATGCCCCACATTATACATAGAGGGCCACGGACTATTTGTACGGGAATCATCGGATTTTGCATCTAATAAAAGCGGTGTACTTCGCATGTAAGTTCCATCTGTCAGTAAACTTCCGTAAGCGGCATTTACTCCTTCAAGCGCATCCTGATCTGTTTGCCAAAATGAATCGACTGCATCACTATTGGGATCAAGCTGGATCAAATCTTCATTTTCAACACAGCTAGTTGTGATTATAGCAAGTGAAAAGAAAACAGCTATATAGTTGTATATATTATATTTCATTTTAATACGTTTTAAATTGGTTAATCAGTTTAGAAACTTACCTCTACACCTAAAGAAATTGTTCTTGGATTTGGAAAAGAGCCTGCATCAAACCCTCTCGAAAGTAATCCTTCACTAGTAAAATCAGGGTCATAACCTTTATATTTGGTAATGGTCCATAAATTTTGTCCGTTGATGTAAACTTTGGCTTTTTGAATGAATTTATCATCCAGCGGAATATTGAATCCTATTTCCATCGTTTGTAACCTTACATAATCACCGCTTTCTATAAATCTGTTTGATTCTCTTCCATTTCCGTTAGGATCACCTATTACAGGTGCCGGAACATTGGTATTGGTATTCGAAGAGGTCCAATAATTTAATTCATCTGTATGATGATTTGTATATTGTCCGATCATTAAATTGCGGTACATCGAATTAAAGATTTTGTTTCCTCCGCTTCCCTGCCAGAACATAGAGAAATCAAAATTTGCGTACGAAGCGCTAAAATTTACTCCGAAACCATATTTAGGAATTGCTACTCCCTGAAAAGTTCTGTCAGCATCTGTAATAATTCCGTCATTATTTACATCTCTAAATTTAATATCACCTGGCGCCGCGCCGGTTTGTGTTGGCGAAGCTGTAACTTCGGCTGTACTCTGGAAAATTCCAATGGCCTCCCATGCATAAATTTCACCAACCGATCTTCCTACTTCTGTTTTAGAATATGTTCCGTAAAGCGGATTTCCGTTAACCCCAATTTTAGTAACTTCATTTTTCAACGTTCCAAAGTTGGCCGAGATATCGTATTTAAATTTATGATGATGATTCCTATAAGATGCTGTAAACTCTAAACCATGATTTTTCATATCTCCGGCATTCGTAAAAATCTCTGCCGGAAAAGCACCTGTTGAATAAGGTAAAGGCACTCTAACTAATATATCAGTAACTTTTTTAGAAAAATACTCTGCTGTAAATTGTAAATCATTATCCAGAAAACCGAGTTCTAATGCAATATTTGAACTGCTTGTTTTTTCCCATTTTACATTGGGATCAAGAGCGGCTACAACGGTTGTTCCCGGAGCAAGCTCGTTGTTAAAGTCATAACTGGCGAAACTATTAACTGTAGAAGCAAAAAAGTACTGCGGAATTGTATTGTTTCCCAATGTGCCATAACCACCTCTAAGTTTAATATTGCTGACCCATGTTGGTAATTTTATAAACTTTTCATTACTAAGTTTCCAGCCTCCGGAGAAAGAATAGAAGTTTGCCGAATTATTTATCTGGCTAAAAAGAGACGTTTTATCTTGTCTGAAATTAGCCTGCAGTAAATACCTGTCATCATAAGAATAATTTAATCTGCTTAGATAAGATATACCGGTAATCGTAAATTTATATTCGCGCGCATCTCTTGAATCAGCATATTGAAGCATGCTGATTTCGCCCGGCTCGTAACCTACGCCTCTTGACCAATATTCATGATTGTCTCTTCTTTCCTGAATCCATCCTGCTAAGGCTTCAATTTTATGTTTGCCAAGTGTCACTTCATAAGTCAGTAAATTATTCATGAAAGTTCTTAACTCATTTCCGTTGTTAACATCTAAAGAAGCTTCATCGTTTGTGGTAATATAATACCAGCCTAAATCACTTGGTGGCATAAATTTTCTGTTTTGCCAGTCTGTTCTGTCATAACTCACATCCAATTTATATTTAAGTCCTTTTACAATTTCAAGTTCACCCCAGATATCACCAATAAACCGATTTCTTTTTCCGTTATTCTCAACCAGATTATTAAATCCAATTGGGTTCATCGAAATGGCTCTTTGTGTTAAATTATCCGTACCACCGTAGCCTCCAAGTCTGTTAGCATCATAAACAGGCATTGTTGGTATGGCGCCCAACAAATCACTAATGGCTGTTTGACCAAGATTGTATTCGTTAAAAATTTCTTTATCAGATTGTGTGTAGGCAATTTTTGATCCGTATTTGAATTTTCCTTTTTTACCGCTCAGATTCAAATTAGTCGACAATCTTTCATAATCTTGTGGCGTTTTGAAATAACTGGTATTTTTAAAATAATCAACATTAACGCTGTACATAATATTTTCTGCGCCTCCGCTAAAGGTAAGCGCCTGATTTTGTACCACGCCGGTTTGTAGTCCTTCTTTTTGCCAGTCTGTATCGACATTTGAAATATAAGAAGTACTTGTAGGATCATTTCCCGGAGCTATACTTACCACAACACCGGCTCTAATGTCTCTGTTTCTTTCTGCTTCGCTTGTAATTTTTTGATATCCTGCACGATCTGTTACGTCCCATCTTTTAGCAACATCCTGAAGTCCGACAATAGATTTAAATTTGATATCCATTTTGCCTGATTTTCCTTTTTTAGTTGTGATGATTACAACTCCGTTTGCTCCGCGAACACCATAAATCGCTGCAGAAGAAGCATCTTTTAAAACCTGCATCGATTCTATTTCTCCTGGTGCAAAATCGTAAGGAGAATCAACCATTATTCCGTCAATAACAAAAAGAGGGTTGTTATTAGTGAATGAAGTAATACCTCTGATTTTTACGTTTACAAAACCTCCCGGCTCTCCTGAAGATTGCACAGTAACTCCGGGTACCTGGCCCTGAAGCATTTTTGCAGCATCATAAGTAACTGTTTTTTTAGCCGATTCTAAGTTTACAACACTTACAGAACCGGTAAGATCTGATTTCTTTTGTGTTCCATATCCAATAACTACGACTTCATTTAATTTGTTGGTATCTTCTGTAAGTGTCGCATCAATTTTTGACTGACCGCCTACCGCTATCTCTTTATTTTGAAATCCTATAAATGAAAAGACTAAAACATCATTTGGCGATGCTTTAATTGTATATTCTCCATCAAAGCCAGTTACAGCAACTGTTTTGGTTCCTTTTATCATAATGTTCACGCCCGGCAAAGGCAAATTGTCTTGTGCCGAAGTAACAATTCCTCTAATTTCTTTGCCTTGAGCCGACAATTGATTAGCTGAAAATAGCAGCATTAATAATGCTAAAAGCCATTCTTTTTTTGGCAATAAATAATTGCAATAAAAAAATAATTTTTGGTTTGACATACTGTTTTTTTTTAAGGTTGGTTAGTGTGGTTATTATAAGTGTTAATCTTACATTTGTAAATTTAAATAAAAAAAACAGTGAAAAACAAATTAATATCACAAAAAAAGTAGCAAAAAAAAATGTATATCATAATTTAAGTGTAAAAGAAACATTTAAAAAATTAACATTATTTTAAAAAAGAGGCTTTTTTTGAAAGTTAATTGTGTAAAATTTACACTTTTGGATTAAAAAGCATCTTTTTAATCAAAAAAACCACATTAAAAAAAGTTTTATAAAAGAGCTGTTTTTGAAGTATTTGAATTGAAAAAAACATTATTTTTGTAAATAAAAACTTATTTTTTAATTATGAATTATCAATGATGGTTAATTTTTTTTCAAAAAAGTGTCCTGTAACTATCCTGTTTTTGTCTTAAAAACATCATAAAAGAGAAATTTGAATGCTCTTTTTACCAAAAGTCAGTTTTTTAACTCTATTTTTGGCTTATCGATTATGTAAGTGTAAAATCTACATTAATAAAATTATGAAACCTATTAAGAAGTTTATATATTTACCAATAAATTATAGAATATGCTAAACAGTTATAGCTCTGCCGATAAGGTTTTATTAGCAGTAGATTGTATCATTTTTGGGTTTGACCATCAGGGGTTAAAAATTCTTCTCATTCAAAGAGACTTTGAACCTGAAAAGGGAAAATGGTCTTTAATTGGCGGGTTCTTAAAGCGCGATGAAGTATTAGATAATGCTGCTATTAGAATTTTGAATACTTATACAGGGTTAAACGACATATATATGGAGCAATTATATGCTTACAGCGAAATTGACCGAGACCCGGTTGAAAGAACTATATCCGTTTCTTATTATGCCTTGATTAATATTGAAAATCACAATACTGAACTTATCAAAAATTACCATGCAGAATGGTTTCCGATTGCTGAGGCACCCAATTTAATTTTTGACCACAACGAAATGGTAAAAAATGCCATTAGAAGATTACGTTACAGAACTTCGATAAAACCAATTGGTTTTGAGTTGCTGCCGGAAAAATTCACCATGCGTCAATTATTAGAGTTGTACGAAGCTATTTTAAGTAAGGAATTAGATAAACGAAATTTCATTAGCAAAATTAATTCTTTGGAAATCCTGAATAAACTGGATGAAAAAGATATGCAGTCTTCCCGAAAAGGATCTTATCTCTACACTTTCAACAAAGAAAAATACGAAGAGAAGCTATTGAATGATTTTGTTCTGAACTTATAGAAAAGTTTTTAGCCACAAATTAAAAGATTTACACAGATTTTAAATCATTTTAATTCTTAATCTGTGCTTATGCACAAAAAAACAAACCCTGAAAGCTACAATCTTTCAGGGTTTTTTCCTTCAATAAAACTACTAATTAAAAAACTAACAAATTATTTCTTTTTAATCCACATTAATAAAAATAAGTGTAGAATTTACATTTACAAATGTATATAAAATAATTCTATTAAAACAATAAAATATTTTTTAAAACAAAACTTGGGTGGACTGTGAAAATTAAACACAGATTTCACTAATTAACACGAATTTATATTCGTGTGATGAATTACCTGAGTTAACAATCCGAATTTGTGCAAATTCATGAAATTCGGTTATTAAAATCACAACGAGTTCCGCATAATCAGTGAAGATTTGTTTTCGATTTGCTCTTTCCTTCCTTTTAAAACCATTTCGGCTAAAATTTTTCCCATGGCTTCAAAATGGGTCGAAATCGTGGTGATTCCATTTGCTACAATTTTTTTTAAGGGCGTTTCATTATACGAAATAATTCCAAAATCGATTCCCAGTTTCAGGTTTTGATTTCTGGCATCTTCAATTACCCTAACTAAATCTCTGTCATTTGGAATAATATACAAATCACCAATTGTAATTTCTCTGTTGGTAAATTCAGTTATAATTTCTGATTCAAAATTAAATTCTTTACAAAAAATTTCAAACCCAATTTTCATTCCCAGCGGTTCTCTAAATCCCGGAAAAATCAAAATCAGTTTTTTGTATTTATTCAATCTCGCCTTTCCTTTTTGCAAACCTTCAAAAATATCTTTCTGATGGTTTTGATAAATTGCCGGATATATTTTTAAATCCGGATTGGTTTGATCAAGTATAATTACGTCACCTACTGGTAGGGTTTTTATCGAATAAGCTATATCGATTAAGTTAGTCGGCATGATAATGTATTTCGTATAATTTCCGTTGCTGTCGTTTATCAGCTTCTGAAAAACGGGAACATTAAAATGATGAAAGAAAATATCGACCTGAACATTTTTTCCGATGTTCTTTAAAAACGAATTATAAATGTCTTCCTTGAAACTGTTTAATTCATCAAAAAGTAAAAAAATCTTTTGTTTTATAGTGATTTCGACGCTTTTAACGTAATATCCTTTTCCCGGAATGGCGTAAATAATGCCTCTTTTTTTGAGTTCGTCATAACCTAGTAAAACCGTATCGCGCGACAAATTAAAAGCCAGGCAAACTTTATTTACAGACGGAAGCCGATCGCCTTTTACCAATTTTTCTTCTTCAATTGCTTTTTCAATTGAAAGAATAATCTGTTTATATTTTGGCAGTCCGAGATTATTTTGAATGGAAATTATATTCATAAAAATCGATTTTTTTGGCAATATACGAAAAACTGGTAGGTACTGGTATGTAAAATTTTAAAATCTTTCTATTTTTGGATTTCATTTTTAGTAAATTTTTTATGGAATTAAAACACATATCGCATTTAATAGATACTACTTCTGCTAAATTATTTGGTTTAATGCCTGATGGAGAGAAGATTTATTCTTTTGAATTATCTAATGAAAAAGGAATGAAAGTACAAATCATTAATTATGGTGCCACGGTTACTTCATTACAAATTCCGCTTGAAAATGGAGAACTGGCAGATGTTGTTTTGGGTTTCGATAATTTAGAAGCTTATCTGCAATCTTATAATTTGCCGAGCGCACCTTATTTTGGAACTACTGTTGGGCGATATGCCGGAAGAATCAATAAGGGAGAATTTACTTTAAATAATAAAACATTTCAATTAGCGGGCAATAATAACGGCAATACGCTACACGGAGGCAATGTTGGTTTTGGAAAAAAAGTCTGGTCTTTTACTCATTTAACCGATGGTAAAAATCCATCGATAACTTTGAGTTTGTTAAGTGAAAATTTAGACCAAAATTTCCCGGGTGAACTAAAAGTAGATTTAAAATATACCCTTACGGAAGAAAACGAATTACAATTAGAATATAAAGCGAAAACGACAGAAGATACCATTATAAACCTGACGCATCATAGTTATTTTAACCTCAACGGTCATGATTCATCTGTTTTAGATCAGCAAATGTTTGTCAATTCTGATAAAATTTTAGAAACGAATGCTGATAATATTCCGTCTGGAAATTTCACCAATCTTTCTGATCATACATTTGATTTCAGCTCGCCAAAAAATTGTCCGGCTGTAATCGATAATTCATTTGTAGTGGAATCTAAAAATGAAATTGCTGCGACATTATTCAGTACAAAAAACAATTTAAAAATGAACGTTTACACAGATCAGCCAAGTGTACATGTTTATGTAGGCGGAAATTGTTTTGATATTATAAAAGGAAAAGAAAACGCAGCTTATCATCCGTCAAGCGGAATTTGTTTTGAAACGCAGAATTTTCCGGATGCACCAAATCATGCACATTTCCCGAGTTCGGTTTTGAAAAAAGGAGAGCAATATCATCAAAAAACAGTTTATCAGTTTCAAAAAATAAACTAAAAACATAAAAAAACAACATTTATTTAGTACCCAATGAATGACATTTTAATACAAGACACAACCGCATTTTTTGAGAAATCTTTTGGATCTGCTCCTCAAAAAGTGGTGCTTTCTCCCGGCAGAATTAATATTATAGGAGAACACGTAGATTATAACGATGGTTATGTTTTACCTGCTGCTATCGACAAAGTAATTTGTTTTGCATTCGAAAAAAGCAATTCTTCGAAATCTAAAGTAATTGCGATTGATTTAAATGAAGAATTCGAAGTTGATCTGACTCAGGAAATTAAGTTAAGCGACGTTGTCTGGACCAATTATATTCGTGGCGTTATCAAACAATTACAGGATAATGGTTTTTCGTTCGAGGGCTTTAATTGTGTTTTTAGCAGTAATATTCCGGTTGGTTCGGGATTGTCATCTTCTGCAGCTTTAGAATGCGGAATGCTTTTCGGAATCAAAGAGCTTTACAATCTTACTATTAATAAGGTTGATATTGCTTTGATGGGTCAAAAAGCAGAACATTGGGTGGGTATCAATTGTGGAATTATGGACCAGTTTTCGAGCGTACACGGACTTGAAAATAAGGTTATAAAATTAGATTGTAATACACTTGAATTTGAATATCACGATGCTAATTTTAAAGATTATTCTCTGGTTTTATTCGACAGTAATGTAAAACATTCTCTTTTTACATCTGAATATAATACAAGAAGAATTGAATGCGAAGAAGGTTTATCAATCATAAAAAATAATTTTCCTGATGTAAAAAGTTTCAGGGACTGTACCGAAGAGCAAGTTTTAAGTATTCGCGATAAAATGAATGAAACCGTTTTTAAAAGAGTGCATTTTGTGGTGAAAGAAATCAAGCGTGTGAGTCAGGCCTGCGAAGCGCTTGATAACGGAAATATAGAACTTTTAGGACAATTGCTTTTTGAGACACATTATGGTCTTTCTCAAGAGTATGCGGTAAGTTGTGAAGAGCTGGATATGCTTGTAGATACTGCAAAAGCAGACGAAAATGTGATTGGTTCGAGGTTAATGGGTGGCGGTTTTGGTGGCTGTACCATAAATTTAATTAAAAAAGGTCACGAAAATGAAGTGAAAAATAAGTTTGCAAATCTTTATTTAGATATATTTGGTATCGAACTAAAATTTTACGATGTAAAAATCGCAAACGGAACTACACTACTTTAATACCACAACAATGAAAAATTTTGACATTAACGAAGACCCACACAGACGCTATAACCCTTTAATTAATGAATGGGTTTTAGTTTCACCTCACCGTTCAAAGCGCCCCTGGCAAGGACAAAATGAAACTGTTTTAACAGAAGAATTGCCAAAATACGATTCAACCTGTTATTTATGTCCGGGAAATGTTCGGGCAAATGGTGAAAAAAATCCTGATTACAAAGACAGTTTTGTATTCGAAAATGATTTTGCTGCCATGAAACAGGACGAAATTATTTTTGAAGAAGATATTAAACACACTTTTTTTAAAGCACAGCCAGAGCGCGGAATTTCGAGAGTGGTTTGTTTTTCGCCAAGACACGATCTTACTTTGCCGGAAATGAATATTGGTGAAATTGAAAACATCATTAAAACATGGCAAAAGGAATATACTGATTTAGGAAATATCAAATATATCAATCACGTTCAGATTTTTGAAAATAAAGGAAGTGTTATGGGCTGCAGCAACCCGCATCCGCATGGACAAATCTGGGCGCAGTCATCATTGCCAACTCAGGTTGAAAAAACACAGAACTGCTTAAAATCGTACTACGATAAAAACCAAAAAACCTTACTGGCAGATTATCTTCAGGCTGAACTAAGATCCGGAGAAAGAATTGTAATCGAGAATGATCATTTTGTGGCTTTGGTTCCGTTTTGGGCAATCTGGCCTTATGAAACAATGATTATCAGCAAAAGAACTTTTGGCAAAATCACAGATTTCACTGATGAGGAAACGCTTGCTTATGCAACTATCCTGAAACAGCTTACAACAAAATACGATAATTTATTCAACACTTCTTTTCCGTATTCATCAGGAATTCACCAGGCACCAACAGATGGTTTTGAACATCCGGAATGGCATTTTCACATGCATTTTTATCCGCCATTATTGCGATCTGCCAGCGTAAAAAAATTCATGGTAGGTTACGAAATGTTAGGCGAATCGCAACGAGATATTACTCCAGAAAAAAGTGCCGAAGTTTTAAGAGAATTATCAATAGTACATTATAAAAGCAAATAAAAAACTAAATCAAAATTCATAATAAGTAAGCTGAGGATAAATTTTAACACAATTATGTTCTGAATAAATGTAAAAAACACATTTGTGTTTGACTGGAATATATATTTTTATGCTACTTTTGACTTTCGTTCTTTATTTGATAAAAAAATAAGACTATAAAAACACATATCTTATTTTAAACAACATAAAACGAGAAAAAAACCAGTTTTGAAATTATTAATTTTGAAAACAAAATAAACAAACAATCACCCTATACTAATTTTTTAAAAAACTATTAACAATGAACCAGAACCTTGCTTTCGCAGATTATGCGGTTTTTATTATCTACTTTATCGTAGTATCGGTCTACGGTTACACGATTTATCACAAACGTAAAAAAGACGAACAAGATGCTAAAGCTTACTTTTTAGCCGAAGGAAATTTAACTTGGTGGGCTATTGGAGCGTCTTTAATTGCTTCTAATATTTCTGCTGAACAATTCATCGGAATGAGTGGTGAAGGTTTCTTTTTAGGAATCGCTGTTGCTGCTTATGAGTGGCTTGCAGCTGTTGCTTTAATTATTGTTGCTGTGTGGTTTATTCCCGTATATCTTAAAAATAAGATTTACACGATGCCTCAATTTTTAAAAACACGTTATAATGAGTCGACTGCATTGATTATGGCCGTTTTCTGGTTGTTTTTGTATGTTTTTGTAAACTTAACTTCAATCTTATATTTAGGAGCGGTTGCTATTAACGGACTTGCCGGAGGAGAATATCTTCACGTAATTATGGTTGGACTGGCTTTATTTGCTTTGCTGATTTCTCTTGGAGGAATGAAAGTTGTGGCTTATACTGACGTTATTCAGGTTGCTGTTTTAATTATCGGAGGTTTGGTAACTTCTTATATTGCATTGACAACTGTTGGACAATATTTTGGAGTAGGCGAAAATGCTATTGCCGGTTTTAAAGTTTTAATGAGAGAAGCTCCAGAGCATTTCAAAATGATTATCCCAAAACCAACTGCAACTTCATCTCAGCTTGAAATCGACAAATATTTAACTTTCCCAGGTTTAATGTCTTATGTTGCCGGTATCTGGATCATCAACTTAAACTATTGGGGTTGTAACCAATACATTACGCAAAGAGCGCTTGGTGCCGATTTGCAAACTGCACGTACAGGTATTTTGTTTGCCGGTATGCTAAAATTATTAATGCCATTAATCGTAATGTTGCCTGGTATTGCTGCTTTTGTTTTATACCAAAACGGACATTTACCTCAACTTGTTGGAGGAAAAGACGGAGCTTATTCTGCTGTATTAACGTTCTTGCCAACAGGTTTAAAAGGACTTTCTGTTGCGGCATTAACGGCTGCAATTGTAGCTTCATTGGCCGGAAAAGTAAACAGTATTTCAACGATTTATACTTTAGATATTCATAAAAAATACATCCAGAAAGAAGCTGGCGAAAAACAACAGGTAAATATTGGTAGAATTGCCGTTTTTGCTGCAATGCTTTTAGCGGTATTATTTACATGGAATGATATTTTAGGAATTGGCGGAGTTGGTGGATTTACCTACATCCAAAAATATACAGGATTTATTAGCCCCGGAGTTTTTGCTATGTTTTTCCTTGGTATGTTCTGGAAAAGAACTACAGGAACTGCCGCAATTGTGGGTGTAATTTTAGGATTTGTATTATCTGTATTATTCAACGAATACGCTCCAATGTTATTTGGAAACGAAACTTTATTATATACAGCTTACCCGAACGGAAAAGGTGCTTTTGAAATTCCATTCCATATTTGTATGGGATTATCATTCTTCTTTACCATGTTAGCTATGATTTTAATCAGTTTTGCTGGTCCGAAAGTAAATCCTAAAGCGTTTGAAATTGACTCTGAAATGTTTAAAGTAAAACCACAAACTACAGTTTTAATCGTAATTACATTATTGATTATTGTAGCTTTATATGTTAAATTTTGGTAATATAATTTTTAATTATTGCATTTTTTGAAGAAAAAGAGACTATCAATATTGATAGTCTTTTTTTTACTTTATTTTCAAATTTATGAAAGAAAAAACATATATTTGATCCTTAGATATTTACAATAATGCTTTACCTGCCAGAGCCTTCGTATGAAGACTATACAACATACAAAATAAAGAAAGGAGACACATTACTTAGTGTCGCTCAAAATTTGGGCATTGAACCTTACCTCCTCAGAAGCTATCATAACAGATTTTGTCCGTCGATAAAGGATTTAATCGAGGCCGATTTTCCAGGTCATCTCGAATATGTGATTTTAGCATCTGAAAAAATTGAGCTTACTGATGATGAAAAAGAAAAAGGCAGAGAAAAAATACATCACGGTGATGGACCTTTTACTCTTTCGCTAAATAATGCTCAAATCAATAATTCTTACGGTGTTGTTTATACCATAGAAAATGGTAAACAAACAAACACTGTAAAGCAGCACATCAATGTTAAATGGAGAGCAAAAAACGAAAATGGTTTTTCTTTTTTTGAAGTTAGCCGAATCGGAAATATTTATATTAATGATACCAGGGCTAATTCTATGGTCGAAGAAATTGCCGAAAAAGCTTCTGATGCCTTATACCCTTTATTGATTGTTGTTGATGAAACCGGAGAATGGGTTTATATAAATAACTTTAGTCAAATTGAAGAACGCTGGCAAGAAGCAAAAAACCAAATCAGAAAATATTATAAGGGAAACGATGTCGAAAAATACTTTTCTATTTATGATAGAAATCTGGAAGACAGCGATACCTTATATCTGTCACTCTCAAAAGACTGGTTTTTGAATGCTTTTTTTAATGAAATCCATGTTCAGTATCCTTCCTCTTTGTCTATTCAAAAAGATATTGATTTTCCGTTAATGGCCAAAAGCGATAACTTAAACTTTAAGGTTAATCAAAAATTAGACGACCATTATGACGTCGACAACTTTTTAGTCATTGATATTAATGGCAAATTGTATGACGACAGAAATAAAACCAATTTTGAAAGAGAATTAAATTTACCCGTAAAAGAATATTCCGAAGAAAAAACTACAGGTGATTACCGTGCAAAGTATTTCTTGAATCCGTTAAGTCATATCCCGGAAGCCATTTTTATAAGCTGCAGTTTAGAATTAGATATTCCACAGAAATATTCGGTTACGATATCAAATTTAAATGATAAAAAAGAAATGAGTACCAAACCTAAACCTCAATTATTTATTGAGGAAACTGAACCCAAGAAAAAGTGGTGGCAAATTTAAAAAACAAAAATTATGAGTGAGAAACATTTTGTAGTACAAGGAGCCACTTGCAAATGCAAGTTTAGTGAAGACCCATCTAAAACTGATAAAATCAAAGTTAAATCGCAAACCAAACATTTTGGTAATGATAAAGAAGGATCTGAAAAACTAATTGCCACTACTAAAGAAATTGGACAAACTTTAGAAAAAAACACTTTTGGCAAATGCAAAAAACAGCCCGTTGGAAATAGTTTTATGCCTTGTCAGGCACAAATAACAAAATGGAGCGGATTTTACGAAAAAGTGACTTTAAGTAATCAGGGAAAAATACTTTTAGAAGACAGTAAAGCAACCTGCCCCATGGGAGCGCCCGACTGCATTGAAATTACAGATCACGGACAAACCGCAGAACCCAGCGAACAAAATTTTAAAAATACCGACCCAATGGTACATAATCTTATAAACCCAATGGTGGATGTTAGGGATATGTATGGGAAAGAGGCTAAGCATGAAGGAATAAGTGATAGTTAATTTATTAAAAAACATTTCGAAATGGCAAAAGGGGTAAAAAAAATAAAGTGGAGCGGTGTAGGAACTGTTAAGAAAGATCAATCTATTCCGAATAAAAAAGTAGTTATAGCACCGGATCAACAAGTATTATTTGAAGTAGAAAATTGGTACGACGGAACACCAGAAGCTGACAAAAAAAAGGGAATAACCTGGATTTTTCAAGATCCTAGAACAAAAACTATAGTTTTACAAAAAACATTACCATCAAATAATAGATATGGTATAAAGATTCCAAAAAATTTATGTGGTCCATTTGAATATTATCTTGAAGCAAGCCTTTCTGGAAAAAGAGACCTCATCAATAAAACCGGTTTATTGATAAGCGGTTATTCTCCTGCAAAAATAACACGCGCCAAATGGTGTACTACAAATGACGGAAAAGACGTTAGCAAAGAGCACCTTTTTAATTATGGAGAAACGGTCTATTTAAATTTAATGACCGAAGGTCTCAATGGACATTTAAATTTAAGTATTGATGTTTTTAGAAAATCAGATGACAAACAAGCTTTACAAAGATATACTAGTATCGATGTTATTGATGGAGAAATAAATCTGGAAATTAAAAATACATTTTCATGGTATCCCAAACTTAAAGCAGTAAAAGAAACAGAAGAATTTTATGTAAAGGTTTTTGATCCTGCCCATAAATTGTACATTCCAAACGATAAACATGAAATTGGACATGCCCGATTTTTAAAGATCAATAAAAAAATTGTTTCCCACGAAACGAAACCTCCAACAAATCTATCGCCTTTAAAAACAGGAGAACCAGACAAAAACGCAGCAAGATTTGAGCCTTGCAAGTTCGAAACTATTACAATTATTGATAATAAATACGAAGACGGAAAAACATCAAAAATTAAAACTCTAATTTTTGATAATGGTAAAAAAATAAAAAATAAAGTTTCTAAAAAAGAGCCTCTTAGAAAGACCATTCTCTTTGAATTTGATAAATATGACATCACACCAGAAGCTAAAACAACATTAAACAACACTTTACAATTTTTGCTAGAACATCAATTTTCTAGTATCAAAATTGATGGACATGCCTGTGTGATAGGAAAAGAACAATACAATCAAAAATTATCACAACAGCGTAGTGATGCGGTAAAAAAACTCTTCGTTGATGGTGGATTGGATTCCAGGCTTATCACTTCTATCGGTCGCGGAGAAGTAAACCCTACAGATGACAAACAAGGTCGAGACAATATAAAATACAGAGACGAAAAAGAATACAAGATAAATCGTAGTGTAGATATTGCCTTTGATTATTATGGACATGATGCTCAAACTATAGTTTATGAAACCGTTGCACCGAGTACTAACAAAAACATTACGATAGATATTACAGAATATCAAAACAAAGCGTGCTTTAGAGAAAAAGAAAAACACAAAAAAAACATCATAATCAAATCAACTGACTATGCTAAAACACTAGATCAAGTTACAAACAAACTTGATTTTCCGATTAAATCTAATTTAAGTCAGTTTAATCTTTTTCCTTTAAAATATATTTGGCCAAAAGTTTTTGCTAACGAATATAATATTCATGTACATTCATGTCGCTATTTTTCTAATGATGCAAACTCTACAGTTCTTATTAAAGCTTATCCCGACATTAAGTGGGAATTGGCATTAGAATTTTTAGTAAATGTTTCAAACTATAAAGCAGCCAATATGCCTACAGGCAATATTTATGCTAAACATCAAGAAAAAGCAAGAGAAGCAGGATATAAGAGATGGCTAATGAACAAGGAAGGGAAAGTGCCAATTCAAGTAGGACTAGGCTTATCTGCCGAGTGGGATGATGGATTGCACAAAAGAAGCTACACTCAACTCTTCGAAAAAAAGGTAGAGAGTATTGCAAAAGTGATTGCAACTTCAACAGATTTATTACAGAATGCCGTTAATTTTGCACAAAGTGCGGCTAAGGAAACATCTATACCAGTAGCTTTCGATATCCGATATCCAAAACTTAAAGTAGTTGGGAAATGGTATTTAGAAAAACCTGAAAACAATAAAAACATAGATATTGTTGGAGAAGTTAGCCTTGGATTTGACCCGTTAATTGGAGCTGAAATCATAATAGATATTATAGGTGCAGCGATTACAGCCGTAGCTTATGGAGGAACTGCAAATCCTGCCGTGGCAAGAATGGCTCAAAATATAAGAGGAAGATTAGAACAACTAGGAGGAAAATTAGTTTTTACTGCAACTTTCTACGGTGAACTTAGCGTAATGATTGATGCGTTAAAATTCAGTTCACTTAATGGTACAAGCGCACAAGGAAAAACAACTATTAGTGGGAAAATGGGCATAACTATTAGATTTACAATGAAACTTGAAATAGGAAAAATAAAAAATAGACAGATTCTGCCTATTGATGTTTCTTTTAAGGCTGAAGCTACCGCCGACGGATATTTTGGTGGAGAACTTAGAATTGATAGTGATCAAAAAGGTTTGTTTATGGAACCTGTGTTAAAATTTTCAGGAATTATGTTTACCGCTGAAATAGAAGGAGAAGTTGGTTGGTGGAAAAGTAGCTTTAAAATAGAAGAAAAGATAATTCCAGAAGAAGTTAAAAAACTTGATAAAAAATATCTAAATTAAAAATCATGAATAAATTAGACAAACCTTTATACACCATAGATCCACATATTTATTGTTCAGGAACAATATTAGTAAACGATGTTCCAGTTATTGAATGGTATGGTGATCAAACAATAGGTAGAGGAGGCTCAATAGGGGATATTGACATCAACAACGTTTTGTTGCAAAGTGGTAAATTTAAAGTAGTTGGAAAAATGTTTCCAAGAAAAGGAATGAAAACCTTAACCGAAAATGAAACTCTATTTATAGATTTCTATTGTGCAGAAGCAGAACCCGATAAATGGAAATTCTCAATGTATAAATTTCATCCTAAAATTGAATCTCCATGGGGTGGATTAAGTGAAAATATCAATTATCCATATTTCGAAATTGCAACAGAAATTGAAGTAGAATTACCTTTTGTTTTAGATGGCTGGCAAAATTCTGTCGACTTATCTAAATTAGATAAAGATATATTAAAAGAAAAAGTTTTAGAATATTACAGACAAATTCATGCTATCTTAAAAGAACATAATGCAAGTAAATTTTTAGAGCTTTCAAAAGAAAAACAAAGATTACAAGAGCAGGCATTTTATTTTAATGAAGAAAGAAAACAAAGTTTTAGAGCAAGTCTTACTGCTTTATTTAATCAAAATCTGGAACTAGAACCTTTAAATGAACAAGAATTAAAATTAGAATTTATGGGTTATGGAAAATTAGTGCGATTAATAAAAATAGATGGTTCTCAACCTCTTCAATTTAAAAGCCCAAACCCAAAAGAACAAAGTAACATAGAACTTGAAATTAAACTCCACATTCGTACACTAGAAAAAGGTTTTAGTATTATTTAAAATTATGAATATGAAAAAAACAATTGTCTTTCTTTCCTTTATTTTATTATATAGTTGCAGTAAACCATTAGATTTATCAACATTAGAACTAGGAAGCGACGCCAAACAATATGATTTGGAAAACAATAAAAATTTAGAAAAAAATATTCTTAAAGGACATTATGAATGGAAAAAAAATGATAAAAAAACACTTATAACTGTAGATAATGGAGAAATAGTAACTAATTATCATGAAATTAATAAACTAAAAAATCAAATTAATTATTTAGGTATCCCAACTGATTCTACATGGGATGTAAAAATTGTAGTTTATAAAGGAGAAATTGCAGAAATTAATGCCCGATTTCTGCAAGAAAATGCATTTACATTTATTGAGAAGATATTAAAAAAACTTGGGCAACCTTCAAAGATTAATTTTTCCACAGAAACTCTAGATCATAAAATAGAGCAAGATATCTATTTGAAGTTAAAAAAATGTTTCCCAAAAGACACAAAACTTGAAAAATTACCAGAATATGCAAATAATCGACTAACCTATCCAAGAGATATGTTATGGAATAAAAACAAGACTCTTTATATTTTAAATATTATCTTGGATAATCATGGGGTTTTTAGTGTTAACTATAGGCCGATGACGAAAAAAGCCTGTCAAGATAGAGTACTTTACCCGGCTCCTTTAAAAGAACAGAAAGACAATATTCCTTTTTATGAGTATTTAAAGTAAAAAAAAGGGAAATTATAAACAAACAACTTTATTGCGAGCTTTAAATCTAAACTGAAAAAAGGAAGATTGTGAGTAATTTCAATCTTTATTATACTTTTAAATTTTAAATAAACACAGGAAAAAACATAGAAATTGAAGTTAACTTTAGAAAAAGATTAAGCATTATACAAATGATTTATGAATAGACGAAAATTTGTTATAAATACAGGATTAGGCGCATTAGGCTTATATTTCTCTCCATCTTTTGTTAGTTGTACAAATAACAATGCGATTAACCTCAATACTGTTCTAGGTCAATCTCACTCCATTTTATCTTCAACTAATTTTATGAGCAAAGAGGGAAACAAAAATTTTGGATATTATCAATTTGATGAAAATAATTTCACAATAGAAAAATATGAAGGAAAACAATCTTTTGTATTTTATAAAAATTTGCAAATAATTGGATTCACCATACAAATAGGAGGAAATGATTTTTTTTCACAAAATAAAGAGCATCTTATAAAATTAATGGGAGAGTATAATACCAATTTTAAAAATGAGTTTGGAGAAGAATTACAATGGAATAAATCTGGTAAGTTAATCAAACTGTCTTTCAATAATTATAAAGATATTCCAAAATTATCCTTTTATAGCGAGTTTTTAGAAAATACCGAATTAATTGTCTAATACAAAAAAATGAAAAATCTGCTTCTAACTTTATTATTGATTATTTCAATAATATCGTGTAATTCAAAAAGAAACAAGCTTAACAATTTAAAGGATATTCAAGAATATTTAAAATTAAAGGACAGGTAAAAGAAATTCAGGAAAAAATAGAAAATGAAGATTTTTATTTTTTTTCTATAACAACATTTGATAGAGATGGAAATCCTATTGAAATTACACAATATGATAAACAAGACAAGGTAAAAAGTAATGAGCCATGGGTAAGAACAGAAGGAAAACAGACAAATCTAAAAAACGAATATGATAATCAACAAAGATTAGTAAAACAAAAAGAATATAATAATGAAGTTATAACATTTGAAAAAGAATATAAATACTCAGAAAATGGTAAAAAAACAGAAGAGATTAAAAAATTTGGAAATCGAAATATTCAATCATTATATGATTTAAATGGGCTTTTAAAAGAAGTAATAACATCTGCCTTAGAAGACGAAGAGCTTCAATGGCAAAGTAAAGAAAAGTACATATATAATAAAAATCATTATTTAATTGAAAAGCAGGTTTATCGTTATCCTCATGAAAATTATATTTCTGGCAAATCTTTATATCATTATGATAATATTGGAAGTCTGATTAAAACTACCACTTATTATACGGACAATAAAATACCTGAAGTAAATAATAGAAAAATTATCTATTATTAATTAGATTCTTTTTCAACGAAAAGAACAAGAAGGAAAATTAACTGTAATAAATGATTGGTAAAGTTTACAAAAATTCAATTTAAAAAAAGCGTAATGAAAAAAACAATCTTTTTTATGTCCATTATTTTGTGCAGTTGCAGCAAAACTTTAGATTTATCGACAATTGATTTTGATAAACCCTCAAATTCTTATCCTCTAAAAGAATTAAATCCATATCGAAAAGAAAATCAAAAAGGGCATTATGAAATTACAGAAGACAAAGACGAGGTATCTTTGGTCCTAAAAGATAATGGAGAAAGAGTCACTAATTATATTTTTATGGATGAAACGACTTCACAAATTAATTTTTCGGGATTAAAAATTGATAAAATTTTTGGTGCAGAAGTTGTTGATTACAATCAAAAAATAGGCTTTATTTCTGCAAATATTGTTTCAAAACAAACTCCAGAATTAATTAGCTACTTAAATAAAGAACTAGGAAAACCAACCGAAATTATTTATAATGAAAGATTGGAAGAAATTCTAGATTTGGGAGCTTCTACAATATTATTACAAACTTTATCTCATTTACAAAAAAACAAAAAGATGATTTGGGAAATGATGTTATTAATTATCCACAACACATTATTTGGAATAAAAAAGATGTAATTTACCAATTAACTTTAGAACCTTTAAATAATTCGGTTAGTAATGTTATTAAGATTATCTCAAAGAAAGCGTTTAAAGATAAGATTATAATTGGCTTTCATAACCCAGAAAAAGATCCTTATTTAAGTAAATATTTAGATTAATGAGATTCCATATTCAGTTAGTAAAAAACGAATTTTGAAATTAAATAAAAAACCTAACTCTTCTTACCTATATAACATGACCACACAAAAATTCTGTCTAGCCCTAGACCTAAAAGACGATTCCAATTTAATTGCAGAATACAAGACACTCCACCAAAACATTTGGCCGGAAATTGCAGAAAGCATAAAAAGTACAGGAATTTCTGTTCTGGATATTTATTGTACCGGAAACCGATTGTTTATGATTATAGAAGCTGATGCTGATTTTTCATTCGAAAAAAAATCAAAATCAGATGCTGAAAACCCAAAAGTTCAGGAATGGGAAACGTTGATGTGGAAGTTTCAGCAAGCTTTGCCGTGGGCGAAACCGGGTGAAAAATGGATTTTGATGGATAAAATATTTGAATTGAAATAATTTTATTTTTACGTACAATTAATGGTTTATAAAACAGTTTATTTTCCAAAAATAGCTACATTTGAAACTTAACTTTTAACCATTTTTATGAAAAAACTAGTATTATCTTTATTGTTTGTCTCGGGCGCTGCATTTGCTCAGGATATGAGTATCGTAAAAGGAGATTTCAATTTTTTGAAAGACCAAAAAGAAGTCAACGTAGAATTTGATTATGGTCATTTTACTATGATGAAAGAAAAAAAATCTGAAGCTCAATATGTAGAAGAAAGAACTGCGGAGTTAAATACAAAAATAAAAGGAAACGGAGACGCCTGGAAAAAGAGATGGACCTCTTCACCGCAATTAATCTGGAGTCCAAAATTTTTAGAATTGGCTAATGTGGTTTTAGCTAAAAAGAAAAAAGATCTAAATTTTCAGGAAGGTTTAAATACACCATATACATTAATTGTTGAAACAGTATGGCTTTATCCGGGTTGGGATGCAGGAATTATGAAACAGCCTGCAAAAGTGACCACTAATTTAAAGTTTGTTGAAACTGCAAATAAATCAAATGTTTTGCTGGAAATTACAAGCGAGGAAGCTCCCGGAGATCAATGGGGAAATAATTACAGTAACGAATCAAGACTTGGAGAAGGATATGCCAAAACGGCAAAATCACTTTCGCAAATGATTCTGAAAAAAGCTTATAAATAAGATTAAAACAAAAACCCTAGTTTACACTAGGGTTTTCTTTTTCTCCTTTTTGCATATTCAGCAAATACGCCATATTTGCAATCACGTGATCATGTTTCTTAACAAACGGATTTTCCTCGTTCCAGACATAACCTGCGAGAACCGAACATATTTTCTCTTTTACTTCTGGATTTTCCGGTTGGTGGAAAAATAATGTCTGAAGATTTCCGGTGTACCATTCTTTCACGTAAGTGGTAAAAACAGCGATTCCGCGTTTCATATATTCTGTAAATTCAACTTCCCAGTCTACTTCAATTCCCTGCGATTCTTTGATGTATAATTTTGCTGCCAGCATTCCGGATTCAGTCGCAAAAGCAACTCCGGAAGAAAATACAGGATCTAAAAATTCAGAACTATTTCCTGTTAAAGCAAAACCATCGCCATACATTCTTTTAACCGCTCTTGAATAATTTTCGAGTTTTACCGGTTCAAACAAAAACTCGGTTCCTTTAAATCTTTTGATATAATAATCCGATTTTTGAATGGCATTTCTTAAAGCCTCCGCATTATCTTTATTTTCTGAAAGCGAATTGATAAAATCTGTTGGACCCACAACTCCCAAACTTGTATTTCCGTTAGAGAAAGGAATTACCCATAACCAGACTTCAGTTTCCAGAATATCAAATGAAATTTGAGTTCCTTCCTCACCTTCCGGTCTGTTAATGTCTTTTACGTGTGTAAATATCGAAGAATGCGGATCTAATTTTGATGGTGTATCCAAATCTAAAAGTCTTGGTAAAACACGTCCGTATCCGCTTGAATCAATAATGAATTTAGCGTGGATTTCTTTTAAATTCCCGTCTTTATCTTTTACAATTGTTTTCGAATTTTTTCCTTCAAAAGAAACTTCAAGAACTTCTGTTTCAAATTCTAAATCTATTCCTTTTCTAATAACTTCCTGCGCCATTGTGTTGTCAAAGTCGGCTCTTGGCACCTGCCAGGTCCAATCCCAGCCTTCTCCAAACTTCTGGCTAAAATCAAAAACACAAATTTCTTCTCCTCTGATAAAACGTGCTCCGAGTTTTTTCTCAAAATTCATTGCGTCAAGACACTCAAAAAGTTCAGCTTCCGCAAAATGATCCATTACTCTTGGAATAAGGCTTTCGCCAACCACAAGTCTTGGAAACTTTGTTTTTTCTACAACTTTTATCTTAATATTGTTTTTATGTAGATAAGATGCAGAAACACATCCAGACGGTCCTGCGCCTATTACTAAAACATCTACAAACTCCTTTATCATATTAAAAATGTTATCAATTATTAACCTACATTTGCCATCATCAAAATAACTACATTTATTTTGATAAATAAAATTAAATTAGCACAACCAAAAACAATTTAATGAATACAATTAATGAATATTTAAGTTTAGCAGAATTCGAATCCATAATATTTGGAAATAACAAAGTTGTTGTGAGCGACCTTGTATTGAATCGGGTAAATGAAAGTTTTAATTTCTTGAAAGAATTTTCTGGAAATAAGGTGATTTATGGAGTAAATACCGGATTTGGGCCAATGGCACAATATCGAATTAAAGAGTCAGATCAGATTCAGTTGCAATATAATTTAATCCGAAGCCACTCTTCAGGAACAGGAAAACCTTTAAGCCCTGTTTGTGCAAAAGCAGCAATTTTGGCCCGATTAAATACCTTATCATTAGGTAATTCAGGGGTTCATCCTTCTGTAATTCACTTAATGGCAGAGTTGATTAACAGAGATATTACTCCCTTAATTTTTGAACACGGCGGCGTTGGTGCCAGCGGTGATTTAGTACAACTATCCCATTTAGCTTTGGTTTTAATTGGTGAAGGCGAAGTTTTTTACAAAGGAGACAGAAGACCAACTTCAGAAGTTTTTGAAATTGAAGGTTTAAAACCTATTCAGGTAGAAATCAGAGAAGGTCTTGCGTTAATTAACGGAACTTCTGTAATGACCGGAATTGGAGTTGTAAATGTGCATCATGCTAATAAATTATTAGACTGGTCATTAAAAGCTTCTTGCGCCATTAACGAATTGGTTCAGGCTTATGACGACCACTTTTCTGAAGAATTAAACCAAACAAAACGTCATAAAGGACAACAGGAAGTGGCTGCAAAAATGAGAGCCAATCTTTCAGACAGTACTTTGATCCGTAAAAGAGAAGACCACTTATACTCTGGCGAAAATACCGAAGAAATCTTTAAAGAAAAAGTTCAGGAATATTATTCACTTCGTTGCGTGCCTCAAATTTTAGGTCCGGTTTTGGAGACGATAAATAATGTTGCTTCTATTTTAGAAGACGAATTTAACTCGGCAAACGACAACCCGATTATCGACGTAAAAAACAAACACGTTTACCACGGAGGAAATTTCCACGGCGATTATATTTCGCTTGAAATGGATAAACTGAAAATTGTTATTACCAAATTAACGATGTTGGCAGAGCGTCAGTTGAATTATTTATTGAATTCAAAAATCAACGAAATTCTTCCTCCGTTTGTCAATTTAGGAACATTAGGATTTAATTTCGGAATGCAGGGAGTTCAGTTCGTTGCAACCTCAACAACTGCCGAAAGCCAGATGTTATCTAACCCAATGTACGTTCATAGTATCCCGAACAACAATGACAATCAGGATATTGTAAGTATGGGAACAAATTCTGCAGTTATTACATCAAAAGTAATCGAAAATTCTTTTGAAGTTTTAGCCATCGAATTAATCACAATTGTTCAGGCAATTGATTATTTAGAACAAAAAGATAAAATTTCATCGGTTACCAAAAAATGGTACGACGATGTTAGAAAAATAATTCCGGTATTTAAAGAAGACATGGTGATGTATCCATTTGTTCAGCAAGTAAAAGATTATTTGATCAACAGTTAAGATTTCATTTTTTACATATTAATATTGAACCTTAAAAATCATGAAAAAACTATCTATTTTTTTATTAGTATGCTGCATTCAATTTGTTAATAGTCAGGAATTGGCTTTGGTTAAAAAAAATTCTAAAATTGGATACATTTCCAAAGACGGAAATTTTAAAATAGAACCTCAATATAAATCGGCAAAAAGTTTTTCTGACGGTTTAGCTGCTGTTGAAAACGGTGGAAAATGGGGATTTATTGATACTAAAGGAAGCTGGGTAATTCCTGCTTCTTTTGACAATGCCAAAGATTTTAACAGCGGAATTGCCATCGTACAAAAAGATAAGGAATGGGTTTATATTAATGAAAAAGGAGAAATTCTTAAAGCACCTGCGTCTGAAAAATTATTTGATTTTAATAATGGTGTTGCCTTTATAAAACAAGGCAATAAAATTGGATTAATCAATCCGAAAATGACTGTTGTTTTAGAGCCAAAATACGATCAGATAAAGCCTTTTGAAAATGGTTTTGCAAGAGTTGAAAACAATAAAAAATGGGGAATCATTAATGCTGCCGGGAAGGAACTAATAGAGCCTTCGTATGACGAAATAGGCAACTATTTTAAAAACACAACCTGGGCAAGAAAAGATAAAACATTTGGAATTGTAAGTGCCGGAAACTTTATTGCCGTAGAGGGTGCCGAAAAAATCTGGGATTTTGAAACTCAGGATTTGACGTATGCCAAAAAGAACGGAAAAATTGGTTTCATCGACTTAAAAGGAAATTGGGTAATCACACCTATTTATGATAAAGCAAAAGCATTCTCAAAAAATTTAGCTCCGGTTTGTGTAGGATCTAAATGGGGATATATTAACCCAAAAGCAGATTTCGTGATTCCGCCAACTTACAGCGATGCGGAAGTTTTCAGTTCAAACGGATTGGCTCCTATCAAAGAAAAAAATTGGGGTTTTATCAATGAAACCGGAAAACTGGTAATTCCAACACAATATGGTATTACTTCAAACGGATTCGTTATTGCACTTTTTGTACAACAGGACAAAGGATTTATTGATGGTGTTGCAAGAGTAAAAAATGAAGGAAAATGGGGATTTCTTAGACCAGACGGAACTGTATTAGGAAACCAATGGTTTGAGAATGCTGAAATTTTTTCAAAAACAAAAGAAAAAAACAACGCAAGTGAAGTTGTTACTGAAAAACCTAAAGCCGAAACAAAACCGGCAACAGCAAAAAAAGTAACAAAAAAGAAGAAATAACACTTGTGTTCTTAAAAAATAATTTTACATCTATGAAATCACTGTTAAAGTAATTTCATTTATGATTAAAAAATAAATTCTACATATATATGAAATGTGTATTAGTAACGGGTGGTTCAAGAGGAATTGGAAGTGCTATTTGCAAAAAATTAGCCGTTGAATCCAGCTATCATATTCTGATTAATTACCATTCGAACAAAACTGCTGCAGAAGAAACTTTGCAGGAAATTCAGAAATTAGGTGCAACCGGAGAAATCTTAGGTTTTGATGTTTCTAATTTTGAACAGGTACAACAAACTTTAACACAATGGCAGGAAGCAAATCCTGAAGCCATAGTTGAAGCTATTGTAAACAATGCCGGAATTACAAAAGACGGACTTTTTATGTGGATGACTCCCGAAGACTGGAACGGTGTTGTAAACACAAGTCTTAACGGTTTTTTTAATGTGACGCAGTTTTTTATTCAAAAAATGTTACGCAATAAATACGGCCGAATTGTAAATATGGTTTCCGTTTCCGGAGTAAAAGGAACTGCGGGACAAACCAATTATTCAGCAGCAAAAGGCGCCATTGTAGCCGCTACAAAAGCACTTGCTCAGGAAGTTGCAAAACGTAATATTACCGTAAATGCAGTAGCTCCCGGTTTTATCAGAACTGATATGACAAGCCAACTGGACGAAAAAGAATTATTAAAACTAATTCCCGTAAATCGTTTTGGCGAAGCCGAAGAAGTAGCAGATTTGGTAAGCTTTTTGATTTCAAAAAAATCAAGCTATATTACCGGCGAAATTATCAACATAAATGGAGGAATATATTCTTAATATTTAAACACATGGAAACATAGATTTTTATGTGCAAAAACAGAATACAAAAAGAAAAATATTTCTTTCACATAGACAGGCTATTGTTATTTAAATAAAGTGAAACGTCTTTTTTTTAAGTTTACAAAAACTATGTTTCTATGTGTTAAAAAAAAACTTAAGGATTAAAAAATTACTTATAAAAAGACCATGAATAAGAGAGTTGTAATTACCGGAATGGGAATTTATTCCTGTATAGGAACTTCTTTAGATGAAGTAAAGGAGTCTTTATACAACGGAAAATCTGGTATTCAGTTTGATTCTGAAAGAAAAGAATTTGGTTTTCAATCAGCCTTAACGGGCATGGTTCCCAAAACCGATTTAAAATCTTTATTGACCAGAAGACAACGTATGAGTATTGGTGAAGAAACCGAATATGCTTATATGGCAACAATTGAAGCGCTAAAAAACGCTAATATCGACGACGCTTTTTTTGATGATCGCGAAGTAGGTATTATGTACGGAAATGATAGTGTCTCAAAAGCCATTATCGATGCGACAGATATAGTTCGTGAGAAAAAAGATACAGCCTTAATTGGTTCAGGCGCAATTTTTAAATCGATGAATTCTACGGTAACGATGAATTTGTCAACCATTTTTAAACTTCGTGGTATTAATCTTACCATAAGTGCGGCTTGTGCAAGTGGTTCACATTCTATTGGACTGGCTTATTTTTTAATAAAGAGTGGTTTTCAGGATATTATTATTTGCGGAGGCGCACAGGAAATCAACAAATATGCCATGTGCAGTTTTGATGGTTTAGGTGTTTTTTCGGCAAGAGAAGGTGAACCTCAAAAAGCCTCAAGACCTTTTGATGCTGACCGCGACGGATTAATTCCGAGTGGTGGCGGTGCTACGTTAATATTAGAAAGTTACGAATCTGCAATTGCGCGCGGTGCAAACATTATTGCAGAAGTTGCAGGTTACGGATTCTCTTCAAACGGCGGTCATATTTCGACTCCAAACGTTGAAGGCCCGGCAACAGCCATGCAAAGAGCACTTGATGATGCGAAACTAAAAGCGGGCGATATCGATTATATCAATGCGCACGCGACTTCAACTCCGGTTGGAGACAGCAATGAAGCAAAAGCTATTTTTGAAGTTTTTGGAGAAAGCAACCCTTATGTAAGCTCAACAAAATCAATGACTGGCCACGAATGCTGGATGGCCGGAGCAAGCGAAATTATTTATTCGACCCTAATGATGCAGCACGATTTTATAGCTCCCAATATCAATTTGGAAAACACAGACGAAGACTCTGCTAAATTAAATTTAGTTAAAACTACGTTAAATAGAAAAATTGATATATTTTTGTCGAATTCCTTCGGATTTGGAGGAACCAATTCTGCACTGGTAGTTAAAAAGTTTAAATGAAGCGATGAATAAAGAAGAAATAATAAAAAAAATTAATGGTTTTTTGGTTGATGAATTTGAAGTAGACAATGACGACATTGAACCAGACGCAAATTTAAAAGATACACTAGGGCTGGATAGTTTAGACTATGTTGATTTAGTGGTTTCTATTGAAGGCACCTTTGGTGTAAAATTAGTGGAAGCTGATTTTGTTGGAATTTCTTCTTTTCAAACTTTCTACGACCTTATCGAAAACAAACTAAAAGCTAAAACTGCTTAATGAGTCAATGGGATGGAAAATCAAAAGGAACAGTTTTAGGCTATAAAATATTCGTTTTTTTAATACAAAAAGCGGGTGTTAAATCCGCTTATGTTTTACTTTATTTTGTTGCTTCTTACTATTTTTTATTTCTAAGAAAAAGTAACAAAGCTATTTCATATTATTTTAAAGAAAGGCTAAAATACTCCAATTTCAAAACTAAAAAAATGGTTTTCAAAAGTTATTACACTTTTGGGCAAACCATTATTGATAAAATTTCTATTTCAGCAGGAATGCGAAATAAATTCACTTACGAATTTGACGGAATCGAAATTTTAAAAAATCTTTTAGCAGAAAAAAAAGGCGGTGTTTTAATTAGCGCCCATATTGGAAATTTTGAAATAGCCGAACATTTTTTAGGTGATATCGACATCGATTTTCAAATTAATCTGGTCACTACAGATTTAGAACATTCTGCTATTAAGAATTATCTCGAAAGTGTTACTCAAAAACCTACCGTAAAATTCATCATTATCAGAGAAGATTTATCTCATATTTTTGAGATCAATGCTGCTTTGGCCAATAATGAATTGGTTTGTTTTACAGGCGATCGTTATTTTGAAGGCACAAAATCGCTGTCAGAACAAATATTAGGTGAAGAAGCTTATTTTCCTGCGGGTCCGTTTTTAATTGCGTCGCGCTTAAAAGTTCCGGTTGTTTTTGTTTATGTAATGAAAGAACCCAACTTACACTATCATTTATACGCGCGTGAAGCCGTTGTAAAGCATCGCGACGAAAAAGCACTTTTACGATCGTATATAGAAAGTGTAGAATCTATGCTTCAAAAATATCCGTTGCAATGGTTCAATTATTTTGATTTCTGGAATCAGTTAAAGTCAAAATAAACACATAAATTTAACCGCAAAGTCCGCAAAGTTTATACATATTGGATTTTATAAATAGACAAAGTTCGCAAAGCTTTGTATTGAACTTTGCGAACTTTGTGTTTCTAAACATAGTATTAGATAAAAAACTTTGCGGACTTTTCGGTTAAAATCATTGCAAGAACACATTCATAAGTCATTCTTTCATACTTAAACGCTTAAAACAGAATATGCAGGAATTTGACACAATTATCATCGGTTCAGGAGTTGGAGGATTAGCAACTGCAATATGTCTGGCAAGAGCAGGACAAAAAGTTTTAGTGCTGGAGCAGCATTATGTTCCCGGAGGCTGGAGCCATAGTTTTACATTAAAAGGCCAGCGATTTAGTCCGGGCGTTCATTATGTAGGATTGATGGAAGAAGGCCAATCTACAAATGAATTGTATCGCGGTTTAGGAATTGCCAACGATATGGTTTTCTTTCGAATGAACAAAAATGCCTACGAACATTGCCTGATCGGAGATGAAGTTTTTGATTTACCGGCAGGAATCGACAATCTTAAAAAAACACTTTCTTCCCATTTTCCACACGAAGAAAAAAACATAAACGAATATCTTACCGTTGTTCAAAAAGTAGCTTATGAACTGCAGTTGATTCCGAAATTAAAAGGTTTCTGGCAAAATATTACCGTTCCTTTCCGTACCAAACATTTTGGGAAATTTGCTTTATTTCCCCTAAAAAAAGTAATTGGCTGGCATGTTAAGGATGCGAAATTAAAATCGGTTTTAAATATTCAGTGTGGCGATCACGGACTTCCGCCAAACAGGGCGTGTTTTCCGGTGCATTGTTCTGTAATGAACCATTATTTTGATGGTGGTTTTTATCCGATGGGCGGTGGCGGCGGAATCGTTAAAGCCATGACAAACGGAATAAAAAGACATAATGGAGAAGTTAGGGTAAAACAAAATGTCAAGAAAATTTTAATTGAAAATAAAAAAGCATTTGGCGTTGAGCTTGAAAATGGCGAGAGAATTTTAGCCAAAAATATTGTTTCCAATGCTGATCCCAGCATCACTTATTTAAATTTAATTGATAAAGAGCATTTGAGTAAATCGTTGATTAATAAATTAGAGAAAACAAAATATTCTGTTACGTCTTTAATTTTATTTTTGACATTAGATATTGACGTTACCCTATTTCAGATAGATTCAGGAAATATCTGGATGATGAAAGACGAAAATGACGACGAGAATTTTGAAAATTTAATGAGCAATAATATTGACGAAGGAGATTCATTTCCTGCTGTTTTTATTAGTTGTACAACACTAAAAGATCCTGCCAGTTTTAACGGTAGATATCATAATTTTGAAATCGTAACTTATGTTAATTACGATCATTTAAAAGATTTTAACGGCTTAGAAGATTATCATAACGAAGAGTATAAAATCTTTAAAGAAAAAATCACAAATAAATTGCTGAATAATGTCGAAAAGATTATTCCGAATGCAAAACAGCATATTATTCAGGCAGAATTGGGAACTCCAAAAACAAATGAATTTTATATTAATTCGACAAAAGGAAATGTTTACGGAACCGAAAAAACCTTAAATCAGGTTGGCCCTTTTGCATATAAAAACAAAACCGAAATCGAGAATTTATTTCTTTGCGGTTCCTGTACTTTATCTCATGGTGTTGCAGGCGCTTCATACTCTGGTGTTGCAGCCGCAGCGACCATTTTAGAATGCACTTCAGACGATTTATTAATTGACGATGAAAACCAGAAAATACGAATTTATGATGCCGAAGATGCTGCTTCATGGCCGGATTGGGTTCATACAAAACGAAGCGATAAAATCAGGAAATTTGTCTCATAAAATTAATTACTTTTGCAACTAAACCAAAAAGCTACCAATCTAAATGAAAAATGTTCTTGTTGTTTATTACTCCCAATCTGGACAACTGGAAGAAATTGCACGAAATATTGCAAAACCCTTCTTAAATTCAGAAGATATAAAAGTAACATTTCACGAAATTCAACTAGAAAAGCCCTTCCCTTTTCCGTGGGATAAGGATTCTTTTTTTGATGCTTTTCCGGAATCTTTTCTTCAAATCCCACGAGAACTAAAACCAGTATCAGAAGAAATTCTAAATAAAAAATTTGATTTGGTTCTTTTTCATTATCAGGTTTGGTATTTGTCGCCGTCTATTCCAATAAATTCATTTCTAAAAAGTGCTGACGGAAAAAAAATATTAAACGATACGCCGGTGATTACCATTAGCGGTTCTCGTAATATGTGGATTATGGCTCAGGAAAAAATCAAAGTTTTACTGAAAGAAGCCAACGCACAATTAGTAGGAAATGTAGCTTTGGTCGACAGAGTTGGAAACCTGATTAGTGTTATTACTATTGTCGAATGGATGTTCTCAGGAGTAAAGAAAAAATATCTGGGAATTTTCCCACTACCGGGAGTTTCAGAAAAAGACATTCAGGAATCGGAAAAATTTGGAAAAGTGATGCTTTCTGAATTTCAGCAAGACAATCTTAAGAATTTACAGCCAAAATTAACAGGAATAGGTGCGGTAAAAATTAGCTCATATCTTGTAACTGTTGACAAAACAGCGAATAAAATTTTTAATAAATGGTCAAATCTGATTTATAAAAATAAAAATAACAGAAAACTGCTTCTTAAAGTATTTAATGTTTATTTATTCCTTGCGATATGGTTAATCTCACCAATAGTGTATATATTGCACCTTATTACATACCCCATTAAGTTAAAAACCATAAAAAAAGAAACTCAATATTATAAAGGAGTTTAGAAGACGAAAGTAGATTATGTTTGAAGTATATATTACCAAAGCCGCAAAATTTTTGCCAAACGAAGCTGTTTCAAATGATGAAATGGAAAGTTATTTAGGTCTTATTAATGATACCGCTTCTAAAGCAAGACGTATTATTTTACGCAATAATAAAATTTTAAGCCGCTATTACGCTGTAGACAAAACGGGAAAAAGCACACACAGCAATGCCGAATTAACACGTAATGCAATTGTGCAGTTATTTGATGAAAATTTCACAGCTCAGGATTTAGAAGTACTTTCCTGTGGAACTTCAACACCAGATATTTTCCTTCCGTCACACGCCGCAATGGTTCATGGTTTACTTCAAAATAAATCGGTAGAATTAAACTCTTCAACAGGAGTTTGTTGTGCCGGAATGAATTCATTAAAATTTGGTTTTCTTTCTGTAAGATCAGGAAATTCTAAAAATGCTGTTTGTACAGGATCAGAAAAAGTTTCGACCTGGCTTATCGCTAAAAAATACAATCAGGAAGTTAGCAATTTAAAAAGCCTTGAAGAACAGCCAATTATTGCTTTCAAAAAAGATTTTTTACGTTGGATGTTATCTGACGGTGCCGGAGCTTTTTTATTGGAAAATAAACCAAGCGGAGACATTTCCCTAAAAATCGAATGGATGGAAGCTTTTTCATACGCCTTTGAATTAGAGACTTGTATGTATGCCGGTGGAGATAAATTAGAAAACGGTGAAATTAAATCGTGGAGCGATTATGAGCCGGAAGAATTGCTAAACGAATCTGTTTTTGCCATTAAACAAGACGTAAAATTATTGGACGAGTTTATACTTTCAAAAGGAGCTGACAGTATGTATGATGCCATGTTTAAAAATAATATCACATCAGATCAGGTTGATTATTTTATTCCGCACGTTTCATCCAACTTTTTTGTCGAAGGATTAAAAAAAGGATTAAGCGAAAAAGGAATTGGAATGGCTGACGAGAAATGGTTCATGAATCTTTCAAGAGTAGGAAATGTAGGTTCTGCCTCTATTTATTTGGCTGTAGAAGAATTGATGAATTCAGGTAAATTGAAAAAAGGAGAACGTATTCTTTTATCAGTTCCTGAAAGTGGAAGGTTTTCTTTTGCTTATGCGTATTTAACAGTTTGTTAATGGAAAGAACTTTACTTTTAGAAAAAAATGCGGTCGAGGATTTATTGCCACAAAAGTTTCCTTTTGTAATGGTAGATAAAATGTATTCTTTTAGCGAAACTTCTTTGGTTTCCGGGTTAAAGATTCAAAACGACAATATTTTTTTTGATAATAATACTTTTTTAGAAGCCGGATTAATCGAACACATGGCGCAATCTGTTGCTTTACATACAGGTTACGAATATTTTTTAAGAAACGAAATTGCGCCAACGGGATACATTGGTTCAATTAAAGAAATTGAAATAAAAAAATTACCTGAAATAAACGATACGATTCAGTCAACCGTAACTATTTTGCAGGAATTTGCAGGAATTACATTAGTTGATATCGTAACGACTTTAAATAACGAAGAAATCGCTAAAGGGCAAATGAAAACCGTTTTAGCCAAATAATATAAGTATGAATATTGCTGCTGTCGACATTCAGAATTATTTACCACACCGGGCACCGTTGCTTATGGTGGATTTAATTTTGGAAATTGAATCAGATTTTGTAGAAACCATATTTTTGATAAAAGACAACAATATTTTTGTTGATAAAGGTGTTTTTATTGAAGCCGGTTTAATCGAAAATACAGCACAAACCTGTTCGTCAATTGTAGGTAAAAAATACTTTTTTGAAGAAGACGGAACCGAAAATGAAAACGTAAATGTTCTTGGTTTTATCAGCGCAATCAAAAATTTAAAAATACACGAATTGCCAAAAGTTGGAGAAACTATTGTAACCAAAGCAAATTTGGTTTCGAAATTTTCAGGCGACGATTATACTTTATGTACGATGAGATGCGCGAGTTTAGTTGGTGAAAAAAAGCTTTTAGAATGCGAAATTAATCTATTTATTCAAAAAACAATGTCGGCGTAAATGAACTCCAAAAAGATCATTTTACATCTTTTGATCCGAATTGGAATTTTAATTTTTCTGACAGGATCAATTTTTTTGTTTTGGTATTTTACCTTTGATCCTCATAAATTTTGTGACGAAAACGGACATAAACATGTTGATGGAGGTTTGGTAATGTTTATTTTATTGTTCATAGTTATAATAGTATTTTATTTAGGGTTAATAATAGAAATGTTTTATTTATTTGAAAAAAAAGAAGGAAATTTAGCTTTGACAAATCTGATATTTTTGATGATTAGTTTATTTATGGCATTACCTCTTTATATCACATAAATTAAATTTGAATGATATGGAAAAAGAAAAAGTACCACAAGACAGAGGAAATTTAACCAAAAATAACCTGAAAGAATTGTTATACGCTACCGACGAAAACGGAGATTATACAACGACTTTAAGTACAGGCTGGGAGCCAAAAACAATTGCACTTTCCAATTCTATTGACGATATAAACGAACGAATTGCCGAAGCAAAAATGCAGGTCGAAACTGGCGAAGCCAGCCCAATTTGTTATTATATGGAACTTAACAAAATGGATTTGACCATTTTGGCAAGTTACGTAGGACTTTGGAAATGGCGTGTAAAAAGACATTTTAAACCTAACGTCTTTGCCGGATTAAACGATAAAATTTTAAAAAAATATGCCGATGCTTTTGCCATTTCGGTAGAAGAATTAAAAAATATTAAAACAGACTAATGCAAGTTAATTTCACACATCATCAATCTGCTCATTGCGAAAACGGAGTAGCTTCGAATTTGTTAAAAAACAACGGTCTCAACATTAGCGAGCCGATGGTTTTTGGTATTGGTTCTGGACTTTTATTTGTGTATTTGCCTTTTATAAAAGTAAATCATGCACCGGCTATTAGTTATAGAACTTTGCCCGGTCAAATTTTTAATAAACTGGCAAGCCGATTAAATTTAAAAATAAAAAGACAAAAATTCTCATCTGCAGCAAATGCTAACAAAGCATTGGATGAAAATTTAAAAAATAATATCCCAACCGGATTACAAGTGGGCGTGTATCATTTAAGTTATTTTCCTGATGAATACCGCTTTCATTTTAACGCCCACAATTTAGTCGTTTACGGAAAAACCGAAACCGATTATTTAGTGAGCGATCCTGTAATGGAAACTGTTACAACGCTTACGCACGATGAATTAGACAAAGTACGTTTTGCCAAAGGTGCTTTTGCGCCAAGGGGACAAATGTATTATCCAATTCAGATTCCTGAAACTGTCGATTTGAAAAGCGCGATCATCAAAGGAATCAAAAATACATGCAGAGATATGCTTGCTCCCGTGCCAATTGTTGGTGTTCGCGGCATTAGGCTTGTATCAAGACAAATTAGAAAATGGCCTATAAAGCACGGTACTAAAAAAGCCAATCATTACCTGGCGCAAATGGTTCGTATGCAGGAAGAAATAGGAACAGGCGGCGGAGGTTTCCGTTTTATTTATGCGGCTTTTTTACAAGAAGCATCGGTTATTTTAAATAATGAAGAATTGAAAGTTCTTTCGAAAGAAATGACCCAAATTGGAGATTCATGGCGTGATTTTGCTGTTGAAGCTTCCCGTATTTACAAAAACCGAAGTGCAAAAGAAGATGCCTACAACACCATCGCAGATGAACTTTTGGACATTGCCAATCGTGAAGAAATCTTTTTCAAAAAACTAAAACAAGCCATAAGCTAATATATTTTGCAGTCAATAATTAAAATAGAATCTCTTTCGAAAAAGTACAAAAATGCAGAAATGTATTCTTTGAACGAAGTCTCGCTGCATATAAATGAAGGCAGTATTTTTGGTTTGTTAGGCCCAAACGGTGCCGGAAAAACCACTTTAATTTCTATGCTTTGCGGATTGGTAAAACCAACTTCAGGACATTTTACAATTGATGGTTTAAACTACACTGACGATTCTTCACAAATAAAAAAAATCATTGGCGTCGTTCCTCAGGAATATGCTTTATATCCGACTTTGACGGCCAGGGAAAATTTGCACTATTTTGGAAGTATGTACGGTTTAAAAGGTTCTGATTTAAAAGATAAAGTAATAGAAACTTTAGACCTTTTAGGATTATTAAAGTTCGCAGACAAACGAATCGAAACTTTTTCGGGCGGAATGAAACGAAGAGTTAATTTGATTGCCGGAATTCTGCACAATCCAAAAGTTTTATTTTTAGATGAACCAACCGTTGGTGTTGACGTTCAATCGAAAAATGCTATTATAGATTATTTGAAATTATTAAACCAAAACGGAACAACCATTATTTATACGTCGCACCATTTGGCTGAAGCCGAAGATTTTTGCAGCAATATCGCCATTTTAGACCGAGGCAAAATTTATGCACAAGGCACGCCTTCGAGCTTAATTTCTTCTACTGAAAAAGCAAGAAACCTTGAAGAAGTTTTTATTTCATTAACCGGTAAAGACTTTAGAGATGAGCTATAAAATTTGGATGTCTGTAGTAAAAGAATTCTTGTTGTTAAGACGGGATTTGGGAGGTTTAATTATTCTGTTTGTGATGCCGCTGGTGCTTGTTATCACCGTTACATTGATACAAGACAGTACTTTTAAAACCGTAAGCGATTCTAAAATTGAGATTTTATTAATCGATAATGATAAAGGAGACGTTTCTAAAACTGTTTTTGAAAATCTTGAAAAAAGCAGTTTGTTTACTGTCGTAACTCAAATCGACAATCAGCCTATTACAGAAGAGATTGCTAAAGAAGCTGTTTACAGAGGAAAATATAAACTTGCCATTGTAATTCCTTCCAAACTAAGCGTTGATTTACAAGCCAAAATTGATCAGAATGTAGACAACATTTTGAGTAATATGGGTTTAACAGATAGTGTTGCAAAACCTGCTACTCCAAAAATAATCAAAGAAAAAGAAGTAAAACTCTATTTTGATCCGGCGGTTCAGTTAAGTTTTAAAAATGCAGTAATGAGTTCGATTGATAAAATGATTTCTCAAATCGAATCAAAATCAATTTACAAAACTTTTCAAAATCAATTAGGAGAAGGAAATGCAGATTTCGAGCAAAAAAGTTTTATCTCTTTCAAAGAAATAATTCCAACAATAAACAACAAAGAAGTTCGACCAAATTCGGTGCAACATAACGTTCCGGCCTGGACTCTTTTTGCCATATTTTTTATTGTAATTCCGTTGTCTATTAATATAGTAAAAGAAAAAACACAAGGAACATTTGTTCGTTTAAGAACCAATCCGTCTTCTAATCTTATTGTGATTATCGGAAAAACAATTACTTATTCCGCCATTTGTATGATCCAGTTTTATATGATGGTTGCTGTGGCCGTTTTTCTATTTCCTCATATTGGTTTGCCGTCATTAAACATCGAAGGTCATTTATTTTTAATGAGTATTGTGGCTTTATTTTCAGGATTTGCAGCAATTGGTTTCGGGATTTTATTAGGAACTGTTGCCAGCACGCAAGAACAATCAGCTCCTTTTGGCGCAACAAGTGTTATCATTTTAGCTGCTATTGGCGGTGTTTGGGTCCCTGTTTTTGCAATGCCAAAAATCATGCAGATCGTTGCCAAATCTTCACCAATGAATTGGGCATTAGAAGCTTTTTATGATGTTTTATTACGCAACATCTCTTTCTTAGAAATCATACCAAAAATAAGTTTATTGTTTTTGTTTTTTATTATCACAACATCCATCGCATTATTTTATGACAAAAAGAAAAGAACAATATAACGAAGCCACATCCCTAACCGTTTCTCACGAAATCAGAATTCGTTTTAACGAAACTGATCCGCTTGGAATCGTTTGGCATGGCAATTATATTACCTATTTTGAAGATGGACGAGAAGCGTTTGGCCGTGAACACGGACTTACATATTTGGATATTGCAAAAACCGGTTACACTACTCCAATTGTAAAATCAAAATGCGAACATAAATTATCTTTACGTTACGGCGATGTTGTAACAATCGAAACAACCGTTGTTGACACACCAGCTGCCAAAATGATTTATCGTTTTAGAATTATTGATGCAAAAGGAGATGTTGCCTGCACGGGTGAAACGGTTCAGGTATTTTTAGATAAAGAAGGAAATTTAATGTTGACGAATCCTGAGTTTTACGAAAACTGGAAACGAAAAGTTGGATTATTAAAATAAAAACACGGATTACACTAATTTTCACGAATTAAGAAATAAAAAAATCTGTGTAAATCTGTTTAATCCGCACAATCTGTGGCTAATTTTAAGCCAGGAAAAAAAGAGAAAATGATAAGAGAAATATACATCGCCGAAACCAATTGTATCACACCTTTAGGATTTGATGTTGAATCGAACGTTGAAGCAATTTTGCGTGGCGAATCAGGAATTCAACTGCATGGAGATGTTTCTTTAATGCCAAATTCATTTTATGCCTCTATTGTTTCTACTGAAAAAATAAACAGTGCTTTCGAAAAAATCAGCACTGATAAAAAATATTCCCGCTTAGAAAAAATGATGATTTTGGCTTTAGAGCCGATTATCAAAAACTCCGGAATTGAATTAAATTCCAAAACAGCTTTTTTACTTTCGACTACAAAAGGAAATGTTACCGCATTAAAAGAAGATTCTGAAGAAAGTTTTAATAATGCACATTTAGATGTCTTGGCAAAAAATGTTGCTGATTTCTTCGGTTTCAAAACACAGCCAATTGTAGTTTCAAATGCTTGCGTTTCCGGAATTTTGGCGGTTTCAATTGCCAAAAGAATGATTCAGTCTGAATTGTACGACAATGTTTTTGTTGTGGCGGGCGATGAAGTTTCAGAATTTGTTTTATCGGGTTTTAATGCTTTCCAAGCGATGAGCAATTTGCCTTGTAAACCATATTCTAAAAACAGAACCGGAGTAAGTTTAGGCGAAGCAACGGCAGCAGTTTTAATTTCGGTGGAAGCTAAAAACGCTAAAATAAAAGTTATTGGAGATAGTTCAATTAATGACGCCAATCATATTTCGGGTCCGTCAAGAACAGGCGAAGGTTTGTTTAGAAGTATTCAGAATGCGTTGAAAGAAGCTCAGATTGACGCTGATAAATTAGATTATATTTCGGCTCACGGAACCGCAACTCCGTTTAATGACGAAATGGAAGCAATTGCATTAAGTCGTTTAAATTTACAAAATGCTCCCATAAATAGTTTAAAAGGATTTTACGGTCACACATTAGGCGCATCGGGATTATTAGAAACCGTAATTGCCATTGAATCCGCGAATAAAAATATGCTTTTTGAATCGAAAGGTTTTGATGAAATCGGCGTAAGCGAAACGATAAATGTTATTGAGAAAAATGAAGAGGCCACAATTAATTATTTCCTGAAAACAGCTTCGGGATTTGGAGGTTGTAATACGGCTGTGGTTTTTGAAAAAATAAAATAAAACACGAATTTCACCAATTTTCACAAATTTCATTTTTTGAGTTTGTGAAATTTAAAACATATTTTAAATCCGTGCCAATTCGTGGAATTAGTGTTAAATAAAAACAATGACTCAAAATACCTACATACAATCCTACATCTCCATCCAAAACAACGAAATTGTTTTGAACGGAACTTCTGTATTCAAAATTGAACCAACTGATTTTGGCGATTTTTCAAAACAAGCGTATCGTAATTTTGACATGCAATATCCGAAGTTTTTTAAAATGGATGCTTTGAGCAAATTGGCTTTTTTAGGATCTGAATTGCTTTTGAGTCCGATTATTTCAACGGAAAAAGAAAATAATATTGCTTTGGTTTTGGCCAATAAATCGTCGAGTTTAGATACAGATGTTAAGTATCAGGAATCTATTTCTGATAAAGAAAACTATTTTCCGAGTCCGGCGGTTTTCGTTTATACGCTGCCAAATATTTGTCTGGGCGAAATAAGTATTCGTCATCAGCTGAAAAGTGAAAATTCTTTCTTTATATTTGAGGCCTTTAATCCTGAATTTATGTCGAATTATTCCAACATTCTGCTGAATTCAAACAAGGCTGAAATAGTGCTTTGCGGTTGGGTTGAATTTTTTAATGACAATTATAAAGCATTTCTTTGCACCATTAGTAAAGAAGAAAACGAAAAATATAAAAACGAAACTATCAATACATTATATAATAAATAATCATGGAAGCATTAAAAGAAGAATTAAAAAACAAAATCATTACTACTCTTAACCTTGAAGATATTGCAATTGAAGATATTGCTGATAACGATCCTTTGTTTGGAGACGGTTTGGGTTTAGACTCGATTGATGCACTTGAATTGATCGTGATTTTAGATAAAGATTATGGTATTAAATTGGTTGACCCAAAAGAAGGAAAAACCATTTTTCAATCTATCGAAAGTATGGCTGCTTATATTAGCGCTAACAGAACTAAATAGTATTGTAGATTTTAGAGTTCAGATTTTAGATTTCTTACATAGAAATATTCAAAATCAAATTATCTAAAAATCTAAAATTTCAAAATCTTTGTCAAAGTTTTAAACTTTGACAAAGATTGAATAATCTACAATCTAAAATCAGAAATCTAAAATGAATAAAGGTGTTGCTATAACGGGAATGGGAATTATCTCTTCGATTGGAAATTCAGTCGAAGAAAATTATATTTCGTTAATTGAAAATAAAATTGGCGTGACCCGTATCGAAAATATTTCGACTGTTCATGCCGATATTATTAAAGTAGGTGAAATTAAAAAAACCAATGACGAATTGGTCAACGAATTGAAACTTACCGAAGATAATAATTTTTCGAGAACGGCTATGATTGGTACTATTGCTGCCAAACAAGCTGTTGAAAATGCAGGAATTACATCTATAAATGAATTCAGAACCGGACTTATTTCGGCTACAAGTGTGGGCGGAATGGATATGACCGAAAAACATTATTACGATTATTTCACGCATCCTGAACTTGTTAAATACATTACTTGTCATGACGGCGGAGATGTCGCTGATAAGATTGCTGAAGAATTAGGATTAAAAGGAATTGTTACTACAATAAGTACCGCTTGCTCCTCTGCAGCAAATGCAATTATGCTGGGTGCTCGTTTAATCAAAACCGGAAAACTGGATCGCGTTATCGTGGGCGGAACGGACGGTTTGGCTAAATTTACCATCAACGGATTTAAGACCTTAATGATTTTATCTGACGATTATAACAAACCTTTTGACAATAACCGTAAAGGATTAAATCTTGGTGAAGCCGCTGCATATTTAGTCTTAGAATCTGATGAAGTTGTTCAGAAACAAAATAAAAAAGTGTTGGCCCGTGTTTCCGGTTACGGAAATGCAAACGATGCTTTTCACCAAACTGCTTCTTCAGAAAATGGTGATGGCGCTTATTTAGCAATGAAAAAAGCTTTTGAAGTTTCGGGTTTAAAACCGTCACAAATTGATTACATCAATGTGCACGGAACTGCAACTCCCAACAATGATTTATCTGAAGGAAGAGCCATAAAAAGAATTTACGAGGATGAAAAAGTTCCTGATTTTAGCTCAACAAAACCTTTTACCGGGCATACATTGGCAGCAGCAGCAGCAATTGAAGCGGTTTATAGTGTTTTGGCAATTCAAAATAGTGTGGTTTACCCGAATTTGAATTTTGAAACGCCAATGGAAGAATTTGATCTGAAACCACAGACTTCTTTAAAAAATAAAAATATCGAACACGTTTTATCTAACTCTTTTGGTTTTGGAGGAAATTGTTCTACTCTTATATTTTCAAAATGCAATTAAAAAAAACATATATAAATGGAATCGGCTGTATTTCGACTCAAAAAACATTTGATACTGTTTTTTTAGAAGAAGCTGTTCACAATCACGACGAGAACGTGCTTAAAATCGTTCCGCCGGTTTACAAAGATTTTATTTCTCCGGCTGCCGCCAGAAGAATGGCAAAAGGAGTAAAAAACGGAATTGTAGCTTCGGCAATAGCCATGAAAGATGCAAATATTGAAAACGTAGACGCCATTATTACCGGAACAGGTTTAGGATGTATCGAAGATTCTGAAAAATTCCTGAAAAACATCTTAGATAATAATGAAGAGTTTTTAACGCCGACATCCTTTATTCAATCTACACACAATACTGTTGGTGCGCAAATCGCACTTTTACAGCAATGTAAAGGGTATAATTTTACGTATGTAAACGGAGCTGTTTCTTTTGAATCTGCTCTTATAGATGCAAAAATGCAAATTGAGGAAGACGAAGCCCAATCGGTTTTGGTTGGCGGAGTTGATGAAAATGGTGATTATACAACGGCGCTTTTTAAATTGTCAGGAAGAATAAAACCAGATAATCAACAGCCTTATAATCTCTTAGATTCTGATACAAGCGGAGCGGTTTACGGAGAAGGCGCCAGTTTTTTTGTTTTAGAAAACGAAAGAAAAGAAACTACTTATGCAGAAATTCTGGATGTTAAGATTCTAAATACTTTGGAAGCAAACGAAGTTGAAGCGGAAACATTATCTTTTTTAAAAGCAAATAATTTAGACATTTCAGATATTGAGGCTTTGGTTTTAGGTTTTGACGGAAATATTGATTTTGAAAATTATTATAGAAATCTTGGCGAAAATGCTTTTAAAAATACACCGCAATTGTATTACAAACATTTAAGCGGCGAATATGATACTGCATCAGCTTTTGCTTTGTGGATGGCGGCGAAAGTATTGAAAACTCAGGAAATTCCGGAAATTATAAAAGTAAATTCAGTTGAAAAACCAGCTTATAAAACCATTTTACTGTACAATCAGTTAAACGGAAAAAATCATAGTTTTACGTTAATCTCAAAATGATAACGCACAAAAACATATCACTATTTTTTGTCCTTTTATTGCTTTTATTGTTTCTTTTGAATTTTTATACAGCAATAAATATTTGGTGGTTTGTTCTAATTATTTTGATTTGGCTAGGAATTAATGCTGTTGGTTCTTCCCGAATATCTTCTGATTATCACGTAAAAGCATACTGCAATAATCCATCTGAAACAGAAAAAAAAATTGCCATTACTTTTGATGACGGGCCGAGTGTTTTTACTTTGGAAATTTTAGAACTTCTAAAAAAATACAATGTAAAAGCGACATTTTTCTGCATCGGAAAAAACATTGAAGCCCATCCCGAAATTCTAAAACAAGTTATTGCCGACGGCCATTTGGTTGGAAATCATTCGTACAATCATTCTCCCTTTTTTGATTTTTATAATGCTGCAACAATCAGGGAAGAAATTGAAAAAACGGATGTGCTTTTAGAAAAATATACTTCAAAAAAAATCAATTTCTTTCGTCCGCCTTACGGAGTTACAACGCCTTCAATTCGGAGAGCTCTTAAAAAAACCGGACATAAAGTTATTGGATGGAATATTCGGTCGCTTGACGGTGGAACAAAAAATCAAAGTTTAATTTTCAATCGCATAATAAAACGCATTTCTCCCGGCGGAATCGTACTTTTGCATGATACGGCACCTCACTCTGTTTTTGTATTGGAACAGTTTTTGCAATTTTTACAGCAAAACAATTATAAAGTGATTTCGACCGAAGAACTTTTGAATCTTAAAACATATGAAAACTAAAATATATATTCTCTTATTTTTACTAAATATTGGCACAAATCATTTGTTTGCTCAGGAACAAAAAATGACGGCTGCAGAAATTGCCTCTTTTAAGGAAGATGTAAATGTGGTTTCTAAAAAAATTAAAACTTTAAGTACTGATTTTGTTCAGTACAAACATTTGGATTTTTTATCTAAGGACATCGAAACATCAGGAAAAATGATTTTTAAGGAACCAAATCTACTTCAATGGCAATATAAAAAACCGTACAATTATAGTATTGTTTTTAAAAACGGTAAAATCCTGATTAATGACGAAGGCAAAAAAAGTGCAGTCGACATTGGCAATAGCAAAATTTTTAGCCGCATCAATAAATTAATTATCGGAAGCGTTAGCGGAAACATGTTTGATGATAAAGAATTTACCATTTCTTATTTTAAATCGAAAGGACAAAATATTGCAAAGTTTATTCCCAAAGATGCTACTTTAAAAAAATACATCAAACAAATTGAACTAACTTTTGATAAAGAAGAAGCCACGGTAGAACAAGTAAAACTATTGGAATCATCTGAAGATTATACCAGAATTGTACTTAAAAATAAAGTGATCAATGCAAAAATCGACGATTCAGTTTTTACTAATTAATTGTTTATTGGCAATTATTCTAATTTCTTGTGGCTCGGTCACAAAAAATTATACTCCCAAAAAATTAGATAAAACATCTTATGAGGTTCCCTATTTTAAAGATTCAAAAACCGATTATGTTTATAAAACAAATATCACGGTTTATGGTCACGACTTATCCGGAATTTTCATTGCCAAAAAAATAAATGATACAACGCATCGCGTTGTGTTTACGACAGAGTTTGGTAACAAATTGCTGGATTTTGAAATTTCTGAAAAAACTTTTAAAGTCAACTCAATTGTTTCAGAGTTAGACCGTAAAATTTTAGTCAATACTTTAAGAGACGATTTTCGACTGCTTTTAAAGAAAGAATACCAGATTCAGGAACAATTTGAAAATGAGTCAGACGATATTTACAAATCTGCATACGGAAAACGAGATAATTATCTTTTTATATCAAAAAAAGATCGTAAATTAGAGAAAGTCATTAATTCATCGAAAACAAAAGAAAAAATAACGCTTCTTTTTAATTCGGAAAACGATATTTTTGCCGAAAAAATTGAGATTATCCATCAGAATATCAAATTGAAAATTGAATTGAATTATTTTAAATCAGAGTAGAAATTTAAACCAAAATTAAAATGAGAAAAATAACTACAGTTGCTTTTATTTTATTTATCGGAATTCTAACGTCTCAAGCTCAGGTAACGGTTAGTCCGGGTTTGCGAGGAGGTTTAAATCTTTCAAGATTAACAAATATTGATGACAATGGTTTAAAATCTGATTTTTATGCCGGCGGTTTAGTCGCTATAAAATTCAATAGATATTTCACACTTCAGCCTGAATTAACCTATTCGCGACAAGGTTCTGAAGGTCGATATTACAGTGAACAAAATCCTGATTTTGGAACGAGAACAAAATATGAATTAAATTATCTTTCATTAGATGCGGTGGCTAAATTTCATTTTGGCGGACAAGGTTTTCACATTTTAGCCGGTCCATCTGCAGATTTTAAAACAAGCGATAATTTTGGCCGATATGGTTTTGATCCTATCGATTTTGATTTTTCTATAATCGCCGGAGTGGGTTATTCTTTGCCAAACGGATTAACTTTTGAAGCAAGATTTAAGCAAGGCTTTATTGATATTTATGGTTATGACGGCATTGAATATGATAATGACGATAATTATTATTACGAAGATTTAATTTTAAATCAGGTTTTCCAGATTGGTATTAGCTATACCTTTAAAGTAAAATAAAAAATAAATATGGTTTTAAAAGACTTTTATAAAGTTCTGTCAGAAGAAAAAATAACTGATTCTAAATATACAATTACGATTTTGGTCAATGAAAAACATGATGTTTTTAAAGGCCATTTTCCTGGAAATCCTATCATGCCCGGCGTTTGCATGATTCAGATTATCAAAGAACTTACAGAGAAAATAACTGAAAGTACTTTGATGATTCAAACGCTGTCGAATGTAAAATTCATGGCGCTGATTAATCCAGAGGCAACTCCGGAATTGCGCTTGGAACTTGACATTGTTACAACCGAAGATGATTTGGTTAAAGTGAAAAACACGACATATTTTAACGACACCATTGCTTTGAAATTAAGCAATGTGTACAAAAAATTATAATTATGAAATTACTATTCTCACTCCTTTTATGGATAAATTTTGCCGTAAATCCAGATTTGGCAGCTATCCGAAAAATGTATCCTGATGTTGCTAAATCAGAAGCTAATGCTAAAGAATTTACAGAGAAACTTGCCGGAATTGCAAACAGCGATGAGAAAATTTTAGTGGCCTACAAAGCGGCTTCAATTTTGGTCGATTCTAAGTTTGAAAATTTAATAGGAAGTAAAATTTCGCGTTTCAAAGAAGGCGCAAAATTACTTGAAGCGACTTTAAAAAGTGATCCAAACAATATCGAAATCAGAATGATTCGTTTAAGTATTCAGGAAGATGTACCTGGAATTACCGGATACAAAAAGAATATCAAAGAAGACAAAAAATTCATTACAACGCATTACGCAGAACAAAGCGGTGCCTTGAAAGAATATCTAAAAGACTTTGTTTTACAATCAAAAAGTTTTTCTGAAAAAGAGAAGCAATTTGTGAAGTAGATAAAGAAAAAATCCCCCCATGCAACCAACTTTATCTCAGCAGGAATTACTTAATTCTACTAATTTTTGTGTTATTGTGCCAACCTACAATAATCACAAAACGCTAAAAAAAGTGCTGGATTCTATTTTAGATTTCACTCAAAATATCATTATTGTTAATGACGGATCTACCGATGAAACCAGTGAAATATTAAAACAATATTCGCAATTCACGCAAATTCACCATCCAAAAAATATAGGAAAAGGAAGAGCGTTAAGAAATGGTTTTAGAAAAGCAATCGAAATGCATTTTGAATATGCCATTACGATCGATTCTGACGGACAGCATTTTGCTTCTGACATTCCGAATTTTATTGCCGAAATTCAAAAAGAACCTAATTCTTTATTGATTGGAAGCCGTAATATGACACAGGAAAATGTGCCAAAGAAAAGTAGTTTTGGAAATAAATTTTCGAATTTTTGGTTCCAATTTGAAACTGGAATTAAACTCGAAGATACACAATCAGGTTTTAGATTGTATCCGCTAAAATTAATTCCAAAGCAATTTTATACCAATAAATTTGAATTTGAAATTGAAGTCATTGTAAGATCTGCGTGGAAAGGAATAGAGGTGAAAAATATTCCGATCCGGATTTTATACGATCCTGCAGAACGGGTTTCGCACTTTCGTCCGTTTAAGGATTTTACCAGAATCAGTATTTTAAATACGGTTTTGGTTTTAAACGCTTTGTTGTACATCAAACCCAGGGATTTTTTTCGAAGAGCAAAAAAAAAAGGCTTTAAAAAATTCTTTCTTGAAGACATTTTAGAAAGCGGCGATTCTAATTTTAAAAAATCAGCTGCAATTTCGTTGGGAGTTTTTATAGGAATTTCCCCATTTTGGGGGTTTCAGACCGTTTTGCTTTTATTTTTTGCAACAATTTTTAAGCTCAATAAAGTCATCGCTTATATGGCGTCCAATGTAAGCTTTCCCCCTTTTATCCCTTTTGTTATCTACGGTTCGCTAAAAATGGGAAGCTTTTTTGTTTCAACCGATGCCCCATTAATTTTAGATAGTTCACTTACGCTCGATGATATTCAAAAAAATGCTACACAATATATCGTTGGAAGTCTTACTTTAGCATCCGTTTTAGCGCTATCATCAGGTCTTTTAAGTTACATGCTTTTAACCGCTTTTAGCTCTAAGAAAAAACAACAATAATTAAAGTTTTTGCCACAGATTACAAGGATTAAAATGATTTTATAATCTGTGTCGAGTTGCCACGAATTTCACAAATTAGCACGAATTAATTAGTGGAAATTCGCGAAATTCGTGGCGGAAAAAAATAACAATCATGCATCACTATTTCTACGCCATTCATTTATTTGTAAACCGAAGAAAATCCTTGTCGGTTTTTCTGGCCATTTTGATGCTTTTTGCTTTCGGTTTTTTTGCTTCTCAAATTAAATTTGAAGAAGATATTACCAAACTTATCCCAACAAACGATAAAGCAGATGTTACGGCAAAAGTGCTTAAACAACTTAATTTTGCCGATAAAATTACCGTTATTTTCAAACTCGAAAAAAACGGAACCGACGAAGATTTAAAACAAATGGCAACCGCTTTTTCAGACAGCGTTGCCAAATCCTGCAAACCTTACGTAACCGGAATTCAGGGAAAAGTTGACGAAGAAAATATTCAGGAAACTATTGATTTTGTATACAATAATCTGCCGCTTTTTTTAGATAATAAAGATTATGCGACGATTGAGAATAAACTTCGAAAAGACAGTATTGCGGCAACAGTTCAGGAAAATTACAAATCTATTATTTCTCCTTCAGGATTTATAACCAAAGATTTTATTCTGCAGGATCCGCTTGGGATTTCTTTTATCGCTTTAAAAAAATTACAACAATTAAATATTGGCGACGATTTTACGCTTGATAATGGTTTTGTAATGACGAAAGACAAAAAGAAATTATTGCTTTTTATTACATCAAATCTTCCATCGAGCGAAACAGAAAAAAACAGCATTTTTGCGGCAAAATTAAAATCGATTCAGGATAATTTAAACCAACAATATAAAAACAAAACTTCTATTAGTTATTTTGGTTCTGCTTTGATTGCTGTTGCCAATGCCAATCAAATTAAGAGCGATATTATTTTAACAACATCAATCGCGATGTTTACGCTGATGTTGATTTTGATTTTATTTTATAGAAAGATATTTATTCCGCTTATTATTTTTCTTCCCACGGTTTTTGGCGCTTTGTTTGCCGTTGCGTTTTTATATTTTGTAAAAGAAACTATTTCGGCTATTTCTCTGGGAATTGGTTCTATTTTATTAGGAATCACGATCGATTATTCCATTCATATTCTCACGCATTACAAACATAACAGCGATGTAAAAACACTTTACAAAGACATTACGATGCCTGTAATTATGAGTAGTTCAACAACTGCCGTTGCATTTTTGTGTCTGCTATTTGTAAAATCTGATGCGTTGAACGACTTGGGAATTTTCGCAGCCGTGATTGTTATGGCTTCGGCTTTTTTCTCTCTTTTGATTGTACCTCATTTGTACAAACCAAAAGAAAATAATTTTGATCACAAGAAAAATGTCATCGATAAACTGGCACATTTTTCGTTTCACAACAATAAATTCCTGATTGGTTTTTGCATTCTAATTACCATTGTTTGCTTTTTTACTTATAATAATGTTGGTTTCAATAACGATTTGTCGCAATTAAATTTTGTTCCGAAGGAAATTAAAGCTGCCGAAAAAGATCTGGAAGAAAGTACGAGTTTAACTTCAAAAACCATTTATGTTGCCGCGTACGGAAACAGCATGGAAGAAGTTTTGCAAAACAACAATCAGCTTTTTTCATCTTTATCGAAAGAAAAACAACAGGATAAAATTTTAAATTTCAGTTCGGTTGGCGGAATTATGCTTTCGCAAAAAGAGCAAAAACAAAAAATAGAACAATGGAATTCGTTTTGGAACACGAATAAAAAAGAACTTTTAAAATCTCAATTAATTGCCGAAGGTTCAAAATTAGGTTTCAAACCAACAACTTATTCCATCTTTTTTGAGCATTTAAATTTTGATTTCAAACCAATTACTGCAAACGATTATTTAAAAATTCAGGCGTTGCAATTGAAAGAATTTGTGACGGAAAAAAATGGTTTTTATACGATTTCAACTTTAGTAAAAGTAAAACCGAACCAACGGGATACTTTTGTAAAATCGGCTACAGCCAAAAATAATATTATTGCGATTGACCGTCAACAAATGAATGAAACGTTTTTCAGTACTTTAAAAACCGATTTTAATTCGCTGGTCAATTATTCTTTTGTTGCCGTAATTCTGATCTTGTTTTTCTTTTTCCGCAGAATCGAATTGGTTATTGTGAGCTGTATTCCTATTGCCCTAACAGGAATTGTTACGGCAGGAATTATGGGCATTTTTGGCATTCAGATGAATATCTTCAGTATGATTGTCTGCACTTTGATTTTTGGTCATGGTGTCGATTTTAGTATTTTCATGACAAGTGCATTGCAAAAAGAATATACAAACGGAAAGAACGAAATTGCGATTTACAGAACGTCAATAATTTTGGCTGTTATTACTACTATTTTAGGAATTGGCGCGATGATTTTTGCAGAACATCCGGCACTTAGATCTATTTCATCGGTTTCCTTAATTGGGGTTTTTGCGGCATTGATTATTACGTTTATCTTCTACCCGATTCTCTTTAAATTATTTATATCAAATCGTTCGAAAAAAGGAAATCCTCCTTTTGTTTTGCGAACTTTTATTCATGGTGTAATTTCGTTTACTTATTATGGACTTGGCGGAATTTTAATGTCGCTTTTCAGCATCACAATCATGCCGATTATTCCAATGAAAGAGAAAACGAAAATGAAGGCGTTCCGTTATTTCATTTCAAAATTCATGAATTCAGTTTTGTATTCGAATCCTTTTCTTCATAAAAAAGTTATCAATAAATACAATGAAACTTTCGAAAAACCAGCCATAATTATTGCCAATCATACCTCGTTTATTGATATTCTGGCAATGGGAATGCTGAGTCCAAAAATTATATTTTTGGTAAGCGATTGGGTTTATAATTCTCCTATTTTTGGCGGAACGGTTAGAAAAGCAGGATTTTATCCGGTTTCTGAAGGAATCGAAGGCGGTGTTGAACATTTGCGTCAAAAAGTAAACGAAGGATATTCGTTAATGGTTTTTCCGGAAGGAACCCGTTCAGAAAGCAATCAGATTAAGCGTTTTCATAAAGGTGCTTTTTTCCTTGCCGAAGAATTTAATCTGGATATAGTTCCCGTTGTTATTCACGGTGCTTCAGAAGCGATTCCGAAAGGTGATTTTGTTATTCATCACAGTCAGGTTACGGTTTCTATTCTAGAAAGAATTGCGCCTGATAATCTTTCTTTCGGAAAAAATTATGCTGAAAGAACGAAACAATTAAGTTCGTTTTTTAAAGAAGAATACCGCAAGATCCGTCATGAATTTGAAGGTCCGGCATACTTCAAAAAAATGTTGTTTCATAGTTATGATTACAAAGAAATTGAAGTTATAAAAAGTGTTAAAACTAATCTCGAAAGTCATTTAGAAATTTACCATCGCTTAAATAAACATCTTTCAGCGAAAGCCAAAATATTACATTTAGCAAATGATTACGGACAATTAGACGTTTTATTGACTTTGCAGGAACCACAGCGAAAAGTAGATTCTTTTATCGATGATGAAGAAAAATTATTGGTTGCCAAAACAAATTATTTCCTTAAAAAAAGAAAAATTTCTTATTTAGAAAATATTGAATTGGCAATAGAAAATCAATACGATGCTGTTTTAATTTCTGATGAAAAAATCAGCGATATTGAAAAAATTGCCGCTACAACTTCCTGCATTATTTTAATTGATAATTCAGGTTTAAAAAACACATTGCTTAACTTTGGTTTTTCTTCTGATTTGGAAGAAAATAATCTAATTGTATTAAAGAAAAATTAAATGAAAGAGCAGTATGATGTTGTAATTGTAGGCAGCGGTTTAGGCGGTTTGGTCTCGGCAATTATTCTGGCAAAAGAAGGTTACAGCGTTTGCGTGCTCGAAAAAAACAATCAATACGGCGGAAATCTGCAAACTTTTGTTCGCGATAAAACCATTTTTGATACCGGAATTCATTATATCGGCGGTTTAAGCGAGGGAGAAAATCTTCATAAATATTTTAAATATCTGGGCATTATCGATCATTTGAATTTAAAAAAAATGGACGAAGATGGTTTTGATATTATCTCTTTTGATGATGATGAAAATGAATATCCTCATGCTCAGGGTTATGATAATTTTGTCAATCAGTTAGGTACTTTTTTTCCGGATGAAAAAGAAAATATTGAAAAATATTGTGACAAAATAAAAGTGATTTGCGAATCTTTCCCACTTTATAATTTGCAATGGGAAGGAAAATATGACAACGAAATTCTGGCATTAAATGCAAAAGAAACTATTGACGAATTTACCCGAAATGAAAAATTAAAAGCGGTTTTGGCTGGTTCTAATTTTTTATATGCGGGCATTCCTGATAAATCGCCTTTTTACGTTCATGCCCTTTCGGTTAACTCCTACATTCAAAGTTCGTGGCGTTGTATTAATGGTGGAAGCCAGATTACAAAACAGCTTTTAAAACAGCTCAAAAAATACGGCGGCGAATTTTACAAATACAAAGAAGTTGTCAAATTTAATGTTGAAGATAACAAAGTAACTTCTGCAGAAATGAAAGACGGAACCAAACTTTCAGGCTCCTATTTTATTTCTAATATTGAACCAAAAACTACGCTAAAAATGGTTGGCGAAGAACATTTTAGAAAATCATTTTTCAGCCGTGTTCAAAGTCTGGAAGGTGTTATTTCTGCCTTTAGTCTATATATCGTTTTTAAACCGGAAACGTTTAAATACATCAACCACAACCATTATCATTTTAAGAAAAGCAGCGAAGTCTGGACTTGTCATGAATATGATGAAGAATCCTGGCCAAAAGCTTTTATGGCTTCTATGAATGCTTCGAAAAAGCAGGAAGAATGGGCCGAAGGAATGACTTTTATAACTTACATGAAATATGAAGATGTTGCGCCGTGGGTTGATACTTTTAATACAACTGCCGAAGAAAGTGATCGTGGTGAAAGTTACGAAGAATTTAAAGCACGAAAAGTCGAGAAATTTCTAAAAGAAATCGAGACAAAATTTCCGGGAATCAAAGATTGCATCAAGTCGATCCATACTTCTACCCCGCTCTCTTATCGCGATTATATTGGCGGCAGCAATGGCAACATGTACGGTTATGTAAAGGATGCCAGCAACCCGATGAAAACATTGATTCCGTCAAAAACCAAATTAGACAATCTGTATCTTACAGGTCAAAGTATTAACATGCACGGTGTTTTGGGCGTAACAATTGGAGCGGTTGTAACCTGTTCTGAAATTGTGGGGAAAGAATATTTAGTAACAAAAATCAATCAGGCATCTGAATAAAAAAGTATTATGAGAAACTCGTTTGTACATATATCCTTTATATTTTTTATACTGATATTTGTCTCTTGTGGTACCTCAAAATCAATGCATCATTTGCCGGAAATTGCTAACTATAATACTGCAAAACCCGTTGTAACAAAACATTCAGATGCACTATTTACTTCTGGAAAAAATTCTCTTTTAAAAAATAAACAAGGTCTTTGGGAATTGTATGTTGAAGGTGATCCACTCGAAATTGGGCTTACAACCGGCGCTTTATCAGATTCGCTTTTAAAGAAACAGGAACAAATATTTTTCTCGAGAATTGAAGATATTGTTCCTTCAAAATTTCAGCAAAATTTACTTCGTAATTTTTTAAAATGGTACAATCGAAAATTATATTTGAATGTTCCTAATGAATATCAAACAGAGATTTATGGCGTTTCGCAATATACTTCGCAGGATTTTAATAACATCGCACCACAATATCAGCGCAGTTTATACCTGCACGGTGCTCATGATATTGGTCACGCACTACAGGATTTGGCTTTAGTGGGTTGTTCCTCTTTTGCTGCCTGGGGTGAAAAATCTGAAGATGGAAATTTGATTTTAGGCCGAAATTTTGATTTTTATGTTAATGATGCTTTCGCAGAAAATAAAATCGTCGCGTTTATTAATCCGAAAGAGGGTTATCCCTTTATGATGGTAACCTGGCCCGGAATGGTTGGTACGGTTTCGGGAATGAATAAGGAAGGTTTAACGGTTACAATCAATGCCGGAAAATCGAAAATTCCGATTATTGCCAAAACGCCTATTTCGATTTTAACCCGCGAGATTTTACAGCACGCCAGGAATATTGATGAAGCGGTTGCGATTGCAAAAAAACGACAATTATTTGTTTCAGAGTCCATTATGATTGGAAGTGCGCAGGATAACAAAGCTATTTTAATTGAAGTTTCTCCGGAAAAAATGGATGTTTTTGATGCTCCTAACACCAATCAATTAATTTGCTCGAATCATTTTCAGGGCGATGCTTTTAAAAATGACGAACGAAATCTGTCGCAAATTGCCAATAGTCATTCCAAATATCGCTATGACAGAATGCAGGAACTTTTTAATGAAAACCCGAAAATTAATCCAAAAATAGCATCTGATATTTTGAGAAATAAAGATGGTTTGCAAAATATGGCGCTGGGTTACGGAAACGAAAAAGCGTTGAACCAATTAATGGCGCATCACGGAGTTATTTTTAAACCAAAAGAAAAATTAGTCTGGGTTTCTGCAAATCCCTATCAATTGGGCGAGTTTGTGTGTTATAATTTAGATTCGATTTTTAAAGAAAGAAAAACAGATCTTCCTGTTTCATTTGAAGAAGAAAACCTTAATATTGCCAAAGATCCTTTTTTAGAAACTACGGCTTTTCAAAACTATCAAAAGTTTAGAATCGAAGACAGAAAAATGGATTTATATTTAAAAAATAAAATGAAAATTCCTTTCGGATTTATTCAGGATTACCAATCTTTAAACCCGGATTATTGGGTTGTGTATTATAAAGCGGGATTGTATTTTTACGAACAGAAATATTTTCATTTTGCGCAAAGCAATTTTGAAAAAGCATTAACCAAAGAAATTACAACTGTTCCTGATAAAGAAGCAATTGAAAAATATTTAAAAAAACTCAAAAGAAAATGAACACGATTCCAACAATAGAGAAGGATTCTTTAGAACAAATTAAAAATTTTCAAGAGCAGAAATTACAAGAGCTTTTATCTTATATCAGTCAAAATTCTCCTTTTTACAAACGTCTTTTTGCCGGACAAAATATCGATATTTCGAAAGTTAAAACGCTGGAAGATTTACAGCATTTACCTGTAACAACAAAAGAAGATTTACAACAATATAATGATGATTTTGTGTGTGTTCCGCAACATAAAATTATCGATTATGCCTCGACTTCAGGAACTTTAGGTGATCCGGTTACTTTTGGTTTAACTGATTCTGATTTGGACCGCCTGGCTTATAACGAAGCGATTTCGTTTGCCTGCGCCGGAATTGCAGAGGGCGATGTTGTACAATTAATGACAACAATCGATCGAAAATTTATGGCTGGTCTGGCTTATTTCCTAGGATTAAGAAAATTGCAGGTTGGTGTTATTCGCGTTGGTGCGGGAATTCCGGAATTGCAATGGGATTCTATTTTAAAATACAAACCTTCTTATTTAATTACGGTTCCGTCTTTTTTATTGAAGTTAATTGAATATGCAGAAGCACACGGAATTGATTATAATAATTCGAGTATAAAAGGAGCCATTTGCATTGGAGAATCGCTCAGAAACCAAGATTTTTCGATGAATACGTTATCCAAAAAAATCACTGAAAAATGGAATATTCAGTTGTTTTCGACTTATGCTTCGACAGAAATGAGCACTGCTTTTACTGAATGTGAACATGGTATTGGCGGACACCATCATCCGGAATTAATTATTATTGAAGTTTTGGATGAAGAAAATAATCCGGTAAAAAATGGCGAAATCGGCGAATTGACTTTTACCACTTTGGGTATTGAAGCCATGCCTTTATTGCGTTTTAAAACCGGAGATATTGTTCAGCTTCATAACGAGCCTTGTGCCTGCGGAAGAAATACCGTTCGCGTTGGTCCGGTTGTAGGGCGTAAAAAGCAAATGATAAAATATAAAGGTACAACGCTTTATCCGCCTGCGATGAACGACGTTTTGAGCGATTTTGATAACATCGAAAATCATATTATCGAAATTTCCACCAACGATTTAGGAACGGATGAAATCCTGATAAAAATCGCTGCCAAAAATCAAACTCCTGAATTTTTACAGGAAATTAAAGATCACTTCAGAGCCAAATTAAGAGTAACTCCAAAAATAGAATTTGCTCCAAAAGAAATATTAAATCCTTTGGTTTTTAATCCGATGAGTAGAAAACCTATTCGATTTTTCGATTATCGTAAGACTACCGTATAATTTTTAACAAAAAGGCTAGTTAAAAAAACTAGGCTTTTAAAATATTATAGAATTAAAAAGCTTCCTCTAATACTCCAGTAGATTGAATTATCTGTGGAGCTGTTGAAAAAATCTGATTGTTTGAATCAATAACTCTGAAATACAAATCGTAATAAGTTGATTTTACAGATGTTTTAGTCAACAAGTACAATTCAGTCCCAGTACCCATTTGAAGATAGAACGAAATCGGGTCTTCGTGACGCTTCAACCACCAACTATAAGTGTAAGGAGGAGTTCCTCCAGAAACTGTCGCAGACCATGACCCCATATTTGTTTTTGTTACATAACTTGAACCTGTAAAACTAGCTGTAGGAACAGGATCCGGATTTCCTTTCAAATCAATTGTAAATGTTTTAGTAAGATCTTTTGCAAACGATACACCATTAATATTTCCTCTTTGATGTTTTGCTTTCAAAGTAAACGTATACATTTTTTTCGGAGCATTTCCATTAAATTTAATACTACAACTCGCTCCATTTCTTGTGATTTGTACGTAACTGTAATCGCTAACTTCTGATACCCAATCATATTGAGCATTTAACAATGTTGACGCATCATGCGCAAGAGAAACTGCAAATGGCACTTTTCTAACTGGATTAGTTTCGTATGGATTTAACTCAAGATTTAAAGAATATGTTTGATAATAATGTTGCCTATCAAGATAAACATGCCCAATGCAATTTTTCTTTAATTCATTTGAACCTTCTTTAGAATAGACAACATTTCCTCCTTCAACAATAATAGCAGCATGATCAACTGCAGTAAAATTACGTGCATTAAAATCTGTTTCATTATTCCAATATATGACTTTTGTTGCATTACTAGTACTGTCTTCTATAAAAATACCAGTATCAATGAAGTCTCTTTTTATATCGTTTTGATCATTAATGAAAGCTTTGTTTCCAGTTTCACTGAAGTAAAATGCGAGTCCAAAACAATTATATCCAGTATCTGCCGGTCCAGCCGTTTGTTTGGCAATACCACAATCATCTACCGCTAATTTTCTTGTACTTCCTGTACCTGTATTTCCTGTAATTGATATTTTTGTTATAGCAGTTTTATCATTTTTTAAGTTGTTTTCTTCAGAGCAGGAAAACATTGTGAAAGCAATAAATGACAAAATAAAAAACTTTAGTTTTTTCATAATTTTAGATTTGTTTTTGGGCTTTATAACATATTTGTCAAATATATATATAATTTTAACACAATTACTACAATTATAATTTTATAAGTAATGTTTTTTTTACTTATAAAAAATATTTTTTACCAATAAGTTTCATATTAAATCTCTAATTTATGACACGTAATATTAATGAACTTATATGACTTACATGGTTTAATTTCAGCCTTTTGAATGTTTTGCTGTGAATTAAACTAAATGTTGTAATTTTGCACAAAATATTGAAGATGGTCAAGATTGGCAACATAGAATTACCCGAATTTCCTTTATTACTCGCACCAATGGAAGATGTGAGCGATCCGCCGTTTCGCAGATTATGCAAAACGCACGGAGCTGACATGATGTATTCTGAATTTATTTCGTCAGAAGGATTGATTCGTGATGCTATCAAAAGTCGAATGAAGCTGGATATTTTTGATTACGAACGTCCGGTTGGAATTCAGATTTTTGGTGGAGATGAAGAAGCAATGGCACTTTCGTCTAAAATTGTTTCTACTGTAAAACCTGATTTGGTTGATATTAATTTTGGATGTCCGGTAAAAAAAGTAGTTTGTAAAGGAGCCGGAGCCGGAGTTTTGAAAGATGTCGATTTGATGGTACGTCTAACAAAAGCGGTTATCAGAAGTACCGATTTACCTGTAACAGTAAAAACGCGTTTGGGCTGGGATGATAACTCTATTAATATTGATGAAGTTGCCGAAAGACTTCAGGATATTGGCGTTCAGGCTTTAACCATTCACGCCAGAACCCGTGCGCAAATGTATAAAGGTCATGCCGATTGGTCGCATATTGCACGTGTAAAAAATAATCCAAGAATTACAATGCCAATTTTTGGAAATGGTGATATCGACAGTCCTGAAAAAGCATTAAAATATAAAAATGAATACGGTATTGACGGAATCATGATTGGTCGTGCCGCGATTGGTTATCCGTGGATTTTTAACGAAATCAAGCATTTCTTTAAAACAGGGGAACATTTACCTGCGCCAACGGTTGCAGATCGTGTAGAAGCCGCCAGAAATCATTTAATGTGGTCAATGGAATGGAAAGGTGAACGCTTAGGAATTGTTGAAATGCGTCGCCATTATACCAATTATTTCAAAGGAATTCACTCTTTTAAAGAATACAAACAAAAACTCGTTACAACTGACGAACCTGAAAATCTTTTTGCTGTCATGAAACAAATTGAGCAGGTTTATGCGGGATATGAGTTTGTCTAAATACATAATCTTTATGAAGTTTTTGAACTTTGTCAAAGATCTAATTTACAAAAAAGACCTTCAAGTTTGAAGGTCTTTTTCTATTTTAAATTATACTTGAATACGTTTCCACTTTCCTCTTTTATAAAAGAAAATCCCCGCTAAAGTTATAGCTGTTTCAGCAACCGGAATCGCGATAAATACTCCTGTTGGTCCCATATTAAAATGTTTAGCTAATACGTATGCTAATGGAATCTGGAACAGCCAAAAACCGAAGAAATTAATTCCGGTTGGTGTCCAGGTATCGCCTGCTCCGTTGAAAGTATTGATTAAAACCATTCCTATTCCGTAAAAAATAAATCCTACACTCATAATTTGTAAAGCTTCAACTGCAACTGTTCGGACCATTTCATCATTCGTGAAAAATGAAATAATATATTTTCCAAAACATAAGGTAATAACCATAATTGTTGCCATAAAAATCACGTTGTATTTAGCTGTTGTAAACACAGATTTTTCGGCACGTTCAATTTGTTTGGCTCCTAAATTTTGCCCTACCAAAGTTGCGGCGGCATTACTTAACCCCCAAGCCGGAAGAATGAAAAACATCATAATTCGCAACGCCGTTTGATACCCCGCAGAACCGTGATCACCTCCGGTTGTTGCCACTAATTGCGCCAGAAATATCCAGCTGCAGGATGCAATTACAAACTGCAAAATTCCAGGTGCAGCAATTTTTACTAATGCTTTTATTTGTTTGAAATCCGGTGCGAAATAGGCTATTTTAATTTTTAAAACGCCATTACCTGAAAACAAATGATATACCTGGTATAATACTCCAATACTTCTTCCTAAAGTTGTAGCCAATGCTGCTCCTGTTAATCCAAACGCAGGAATTGGTCCTAAACCATTAATCAATATCGGACATAATATAATGTTGCAAATATTAGCGAGCCATAAACTTTTCATGGCAATTGCCGCATTTCCTGCCCCACGAAATATTCCGTTTATTAAAAATAAAAGCATGATACATAAGCTCGAGCCAATCATAATTTGTGTAAAACGATAACCGTGTTCTGCCGCATCTACAGATGCTCCCATAAGAATCAAAATATCTTTGGCATAAATAACGCCCAAAATACTCATTACACTATTTACTGCAAATGCAATAATGATGGATTGCATTCCTGCTTTTGCCGCCGCGACCGGATCTTTCTCGCCAATACGTCTTGCCACAACTGCAGTTGCAGCCATGCTCATTCCAATTGCCAGAGAATATATAATTGTTAATACAGATTCGGTTAAACCAACAGTCTGAATAGCAAAACTGCTGTGCTCTAAATGTCCAACGAAATATAAATCGACTAAGGCAAAAACGGATTCCATCATCATTTCCAAAACCATCGGAATGGCTAATAAAATGACTGCTTTTTTGATGCTTCCTGCGGTGTAATCAAAAGATTCATCTCCTTTGATTGATTGTGTTAATGTGGTAATAATTTTAGAAAATAAACTTTTCTTTATTGTAGTTTCTGTCATGACTGAATAGAATAAATGATAAAATTAGCTCAGATATAAATCTGAACTGTAGAAGTAAAATGTAAGTATCCTAATTATTCTAAAAAAATAAAATTAGGACTAAGCAGAAACAATCATAAGGCGGTACTTTTTGAGAGGATAAATATAAGTAATATTTTTTAGTAAGAAATATTAATCTAATAAGTTTTTGCTTACACGGCTGCTGGCAATTAACGAAGCAACAAATCCAAGTGAAACAATTGTAGTCATAACAATCAAAACATTTTCGACACTAAAAACAACTGGATATGCTAAAGTTGGTGTGATCATTATGAGCTCATATTGCTGTTGCAGCAATACTAAAATAATACCCAGAATAAGACCAATAATTCCACCAAAAACACTTAGCAAAGTACCTTGCAGTAAAAATATTTTTCGGATACTGTTAATTTCAGTTCCAAGATTGAAAAGGGTTTTGAGGTTTCCTTTTTTCTCTAAAATCATCATAATCAAAGCGCCTACCAAATTAAAAAGCGCCACGATAATTACTAAGGTAAAAATCAGGTAAACCACAATGTTTTCGGTATTGAGCATTTTATATAGAGACTCATTTAGTTGCGCTCTATTTTTTAAAGTGATTTTATTTTTGAAAATTTCATCTAGTTGTGTTTTGATTGTGCTTTCATTTGCATTTTCTTTTAAATGAAATTCAATTCCCGAAATTTGATTGGGCTTATACATCAGTAATTCCTGTGCTAAACCTAAATCAGCAAATACATATTTAGAATCTAAATCTTCACTAATGGAATAAATTCCAACCGGTAAAACATCGGTTTTATTAAATGCTTCTTCGGGATTTTCAAAAGCTCCTTTTCCGGGTTTTGGCGCAAATATCTGCAGCGGGTTTTCGAAATCCAAAATTCCCATCGAAAAATCTCTGGCAATTCCGTAACCCACAACAACCTGATATGTATCAGGTTTAATCCATTGTCCGTTAAAAAGTTTTTTGTTGATATCGTTTACTACGGGATATAGACTATCAACACCTTTTAAATAAGTAACCTGCTGTTTGTCTTTAAACAAAAACAAAACGCGTTCTTCGATAATTTTGGTATACGACGCAACGCCTTCAATATTTTTAATTTGTTTATCCTGATCCGGTGTTATCAAAAATGATTTTCCAATTGTACTGGTCATTTTTAAATCAGGATCAATTTCATTTGTAAACGAAAGGCTGAATACTTTTAATCCGCTAAAAACGGATAAAACCACAAACAAAGCCATTGTACCAACAATGATTCCCATGCTGGCAATATAATTGATGATATTAATAGCACTATTTTTACTTCTGCTAAAAATATATCTTTTGGCTATGTAAAGGGGGAAATTCAATTTATGATTTTCTTCTTTTTTCTAAAAGATCACGATTTTCAATTGGGTTTTCTCTGTTTGATAAAGCATTGTCAATTTTCTCGATATAATCTAATGAGTCATCGATAAAAAATACCAAGTTTGGTACACGGCGCAATTGCAAACGTACACGTTGTGATAAATCGTGTTTGATTAATGTGGTATTTGATTTTATTCCATCTAAAGTTTCCTGCGCTTTATCCTGAGGAAAAATGCTTAAATAAACCGTTGCCACAGATAAATCTGAAGTAACACTAACTTTGGATACCGAAATTACCAAATTACTAATTCCGTTTTTTCGCACTTCACCTTGCAAAATATCAACCAAATCTTTTTGGATGACACCGCCTATTTTTTTCTGTCTATTTGTTTCCATACTGCAAAAATACTATTTTTAAATTTCATCGATGCAATTTTCAAATGAACAATAAGATGATTTTTATATTCTTGTCTTGTTTCGTTCAGTTTCAATCTTGCTTTTCATAAAAACATGGTCTATAAATTACTTATTTTCAGATTTTTAATGCTGATAAAAATCATGTTATTTATGAGAATTATTCTACATCTTTGATAGAATAATAAACTCTTTAACTATGAAAAAGCGAGAACCAATCAGTCATATTATGACGAAAACCGTAGTGACTGCAAATGAAAATGACGAACTAAAAACCGTTGTTGAACAATTAAGAAAACATGTTATTCGACACATTCCAATTGTAAGAGGCAAAGAAGTTGTAGGCATTATCAGCCGAACAGACATTAACCGATTAACTTTTGGTGCCTTGTTTGAAGGACAGGAAGGAGCCGATGAAGCTATTCTGGATATGCTTACAATTTCTCAGGTTATGACTTCAAAACCAAAGACAGTTTCGTCTGATACTATCATCAGAGATTTGGCCGAAATTTTTGTGAAAGAAGATTTCCACGCATTGCCCGTCGTTGATAATGGCCAACTCAAGGGAATCGTTACAACGACAGATGTTGTCAAGTATTTTTTAGAACAATATGCTAATTAGATAATTATAAAAAAGGGAGCTAATTGCTCCCTTTCTTTTATCTGTTTTGTAACCATCCTTCCGGATTATTATTTGATGTATTTTGAAGAATCAAAAACTTAATAATTGTTTTTCCGGTATCGCCACTTGTCCTTACTTTTCCAATACTTTGTTTGATATTTACTTTATCTCCTTGTTCAACAGATACCGAACTTAGGTTTTGATATACGGTAAAGTAATCTCCATGCTGAATAAAAACAGCTCTGTTTACTGGAGACAAGGCTATAACTTTTGATACTACACCTTCAAACACAGCGCGAGCTGTTGCTCCTTGTTCAGTAGTAATCTCTACTCCGGAATTATGAACGGTAAGTGACGGATATAGTGGATGAGGCTGATCTCCGTAACCTAGAGATATGAATCCTTTTTCTACCGGCCAAGGCAATTTTCCTCTGTTTGCCTTAAAATCAGCTGCTAAAATTTTACCTTCCGGCGTTAACGCAATTCTATCTGATGAATAACTTTTAGCTGGAGCAGGTTCACTACTTTCAGTGCTTTTTCCTTCTGCTATTCTTTTTCTTCTTTCTTCTTCCGCTTTTCTATTTGCTTCAGCAATAGCAGCACGAATCAATTGCTTAATTTTCGCATCAATTGCTTTTGATTCCTTCTGTTTTGCTCTTGTATCAGCAATAATTTTATTTTTATCTTTTTTGATTTCGTTAACCAATTTTTGCTGTTCTTTCTTTTCAACTTCTAAGCTTTGCTTTTCTTTTTGATTTTCAGCAATAATTTTTTTCTTAACTTTTCTTTGCCCATCTAGTTTGGCATTAAAATCAACTAATTCATTAGTTTTTGACTGAATTTCTAAACCTTGGTTTTTTCTGAAATTAGTATATTGTTTTAAGTATTGTGCTCTTTTATAAGCTTGCAGAAAACTTTCCGAAGATAAAATAAACATGGCTCGGCTTTGTTCAGAACGGCTTTTGTATGATTTCAAAATCATTTTGGCATAATCTTCTTTTAAAACCGCCAATTCTCTTTTTAGTTTATTAACCTTCAATTGGTTAATATACATATCGTTATTTAAAATCTTCTCTTGTTTTGCCGTTGTATTAATAAGTTTTTCTTTCAGCTTAATTTTATTAGCCTGAATTAAAAACACATTTACTGCTGATTTTTCTTTTTTCTTTACAGATTGCAACATTTTTTCGTTGTCTCTAATTTCCTGCTGAATCTGAGCTTTTCGCTGTTCAAGTTTTTCTTGCTGCGAATCTTGTGCCCATCCAAAAGTTGTGGCACATATAAAAATTAGGCTGAGGAGAAATTTCGGCATGTTTCTATTTTTCTTTTTGCAAATTTACTTAATTAAAACTTTCTTATAACCACTTGGTACGCTATAAGGGAAAGAAAGTTCTTCATTAAACGAAATATTATTGTAATTTAAATTGATATCTGTTTTTCCTTTTGGCTGAACGGCATTAATTTCGATACTTGTTGGAAGTGTTCCCTGATCAAAAGTCTTGTTATCAGCGTATTTAATTTCTAACATAATATTCTCTGTCGCCTGCGAAATTTGTTCTTTTTGAAGCAAATATTTTTCAGGTTCTAAAAAGAAAGCTTTCTTCAATTTAGCATCTTTTTCATCTTCTAAACGAATCAGGTTTTCGACAATTGTCTGCGTATATTTTCCTTTTCTTAAATCGTCAAGAGCTTCTCCAACCAATAAATTTTGTACTTTGCTATAATCCAGTTCTGTTCCCAGCCATTTGCTCAAACTAGTAAAATCACCTTCATAATAAGTACTGTTTATTTTTTCGTAATAGCTTACTGTTGTTGGCGTTATTAATGCTTTTGCCATCGTAATTCCCAAGAAACGAACACTTACTAAAATCTGTTTGTCTTTTTCGATTTTAATTTCGGCCGTAACGTTTTGGCTTTGCTTTTCATCTACATATCTCGCACCTGCTTTTATGTATAATGTTTTGAAATCTAATTTATTGTCGTAATGTTTCTCTATAACTTTATTGTCTTTTTTTGCGACAACTTCGTTATTATCTGTGTTTTGTACTGCAACAGCTTTAGACTTACATGAAATCATAAAAACCGATGCAATTACAATTGCTATATATTTTTTCATCTTGAATTTCTCTTTTTTATTTCTTCTTCTTTAATAACTCATTTGCCTTCAAAAAGTATTCCTCTTTTTTCCTGGCGTCTCCTAATCCATTATAAGCTTCTCCCAATTGAAAATTAAAATTTGCTTCCAATTTAAAATCATCAACTACATAATCCAATCCCATTTCTAAAACGGTTTTTGCATTTTTAAATTGCTGCAGCTGATTACTTCCTAATCCGGCGAAATAATAAAACTGCGGCTGACTTGGATAAACCTCAATCATCATCATGGCTCTTTTTGTCAGAGGCTCAAATTGTTTTGCCTGCGTATAAGCTTCAAGCAAAAGCAAATTGGTTTCGCGATCTGTATCTGAATTTGCTTTTAAATCTTTTTCATAATACTTAATCGCATTTTCAAATTGATTTTTGCTATGATAAAATTTACCTATTTCTTTTGCAACATCAACGTTTGGATCATTATCAAAATAACCAATTGCTTTTTCTAAAGCTGGAGCATATTGCGGATTCTTATTCGTGTAAATCAAAAATTCATTTAAGGTGCGATGTTTTATTTTCGAATCAATTTTTGAACTTGCCAAAATTACATTCATCGAACTAATCGCTTTTTCAGCCTGATTCGCGTCTAAATATCCTTTAAACAAACTAACCTGCGCCCACTCTGAAGTTGGAATTTCTTTTACTAGCTGTTTTGCAACTTCTAAAGCTTTATCTGTTTCTTCTGATTTCGAATACAAAAAAATCAGATCTACATAATTGGATTCTTCCTTGGGATTCTTTTTAATCTGTTCAATTAAATTTGAAGCTTCTGCATTTTGAAATTTTCCCTGCGATAAAATCTGAATTTTATAACGGTCGCGATCATCAGATTTTCCAAACTTATCGTTCATTTCATTAATCGCCAAAAGCGCCTTATCATATTGATTTGAAATCATATATAACGAAATCAGATCGTCTTTATATTCTTCGTCAAACGGAATAATTTTTTGAATTGTTTCGATTGCCAACGGATAGTTTTTGGTTTCGTAACTTACATCGTAAATTCCCAGCCAATACCACTTATTTTTAGGGTCTAATTGTGTCGCTTTTTCAAAAGAACTTTGGGCATTACCATAATCTTTTAAAGACAGGTAATTTTTGCCTAATTCAAAATAAGCTACTGCATCATTAGGTTTTAGTTTAATACATTTTTCTAATGATACAATTGCCTTATCGTAATTTTCAATTCCTTTTTGTTTCAATGATTCATAAAAAGAGTCTTGATATTCGTCTGTTGCCATAGCAATATCTTCCGGATTGGTTTGCGCCATAACCGAAAATGCATTGCTGAACAAAGCGAATACTAAAATTACTAAAACTCTTTTTTTCATCATTTACATAATTTCTTTTTAAATTATTATTCTAAAACAGAATAATCTCCAATACTAATGCTTGTAAACTTACCATCGTAACTAACGTGGTTTCCGATCATTGCATTGTCCAGATTAGCATTTTTTATTTGCGAATAAGTTTGTACCAAACTGTTTTTAATCACACTGTCGCTCACATGGCATCCATTTCCTAAAGACACGTTTGGTCCCACTGTTGTATTTTTCAAAACTACATTTTCGCCAATAAAACATGGCGGAATAATCGTTGAGTTATCTAAAGTTACGTTATAATCTACTAAATGTTCACCATCATTATGTAAAAATCCTAACATTCTTGTATTGGTTTCTACAGTTACATCTTTATTTCCGCAATCCATCCATTCGTCTACGCTTCCGGTTTTAAAAACTTTTCCGTTGGCCATCATTGCTTTTATTCCGTCGTTGATTTGATATTCTCCGCCATTCTGAATATTATTATCCAAAACACCCTGAAGTTCTTTTTTCAAATCTGCAACTTCTTTAAAATAATAGATTCCGATAACCGCTAAATCACTAACAAATTCTTTTGGTTTTTCGACCAATTCTACAATTTCGTTATTGCTGTTTAATTTTACAACACCAAATGCTTCCGGCTGATCTACTTGTTTTACCCAAATTACAGCATCGGCAGATGGATCTAATTCAAAATCTGCTCGTATTAATGTATCCGCGTAAGCGATAACTGCGGGACCAGATAAAGATTCTTTGGCACACATAATAGCGTGACCTGTTCCTAAAGGTAAATCCTGACGATAAATCGAAGCTTTTGCTCCTAAACTTCCTGCCAGTTCTTCTAAACTTGCCACAAGATCATCTCCAAAAAATGCAGGATCTCCTAATATAAAAGCCACCTCTTCAATTGGTTCTTTTAAGATTTTTGCAATATCTTCGACTAAACGGTGAACAATAGATTTTCCCGCAACCGGTATTAATGGTTTGGGAACAGTTAATGTATGTGGTCTAAGTCGCGATCCGCGACCTGCCATTGGAACGATTATTTTCATTTTGAAATTTTTTATATGGGAAGATTTAAAATCTTCAGTTTGGTTAGTTCAAATTATGTTAGCGTAAAAATTGCTGAGTTATTTTAGTTTGTGCTAAATTTTACCGCAAAGTTCACAACGTTTTTTCGCAAATATTTCTAAGTCGTATTTCATTTTTAAGATCTAAAAGTTTATAAACTGCGACCAAAACTGATTACTGAAACTGCGACTGAAAACTAATTACTTCACGCCAGTACTTCCAAAACCGCCTTCGCCTCTTGATGTTTCAGAAAGTTCTGCTACTTCAATCCATTCTGCTCTTTCGTGTTTTGCAATAATCAATTGTGCAATTCGTTCTCCGTTTTCGATTACAAATTCTTCGTTTGATAAATTTACTAAAATTACACCTATTTCTCCTCTATAATCAGCATCAACAGTTCCCGGAGAATTTAAAACAGTTACTCCTTTTTTTGCAGCCAGACCGCTTCTTGGTCTTACCTGTGCTTCGTAACCAATTGGTAATTCAATAAAAAGTCCTGTTTTTACAATGGTTCTTTCTAATGGTTTTAATGTTATTGATTCGGTTAAATTGGCACGTAGATCCATTCCTGCCGAAGCAATTGTTTCGTAATTAGGTAATGCGTGTTGTGATTTATTGATTATTTGTATTTTCATTTTTATATTTAAAAGATTAAAAAGTACGATTACTTTCTATTCATAATTCCTTTGATTGTATTTTTTTCGTTGTGATAAACAAAATAGATGAACGCTAGTAATAACGGAATTCCAACGAAATAATTTTCTCTGAATCCATAAAAAGAAATAGCCGAAAACAGAATTGAAATTCCCAAATAAGCACCAATTTTATTCATATCATAAGGTATTGGGTAATATTTGTTTCCTAAAATGTATGAAATCAGCATCATACTTCCGTAAGCCGAAATAGTGGCAATTGCTGAACCATAATAACTGTATTTTGGAATTAAAATATAATTTAAAACCAAAGTTACAATTGCACCAACAATAGAAATGTACGCGCCAATTTTTGTTTGATCTGTTAATTTATACCAAACCGATAAGTTGTTGTAAATACCCAAAAAGAAATTCGCCAAAATTATTAACGGAACTACTTTCATTGCTTCCCAATAAGATTTATTATCCAATAGAAGGAATTTTAAAACATCGGCAAAAACAATTACTCCTAATAAAATCAACGAACCAAAAATCACAAAATATTTCGTGATTACGGCATAAGTTTGTGGTGCGTTTTCGTTTTTTGCGTGGCTAAAAAAGAAAGGTTCAATTCCTAATCTAAAAGCGGTTGCAAACAAAACCATGAACAAACCTAATTTATAACAGGCAGAATAGGCTCCAACTTCTGATTTTGCTAAATTTTCAGGCAATAAATATCCCAATAAAATTTTGTCGAAATGTTCATTAACTGCAAAAGCAAGTCCGGCAACCAGAATTGGCAAACCGTATTTCATCATTTTTTTCCAAAGTACCGGATCAAATTTCCTGCCTAAATAAAGATAATTTGGCGAAAGAACCACAAAAGTGGCTAAGCTTGCCAACAGATTGGCGATGAAAATATAAGCGATCTGGAAATTTTCTACATATAAATTATCCCAAACAGAATTAGGATTTGCTGCTGCAAGTTTTGGCAGATATATTAAAAAGAAGAAATTCAGCAGCATATTAATTACTACGTTTCCAATTTTAATTGCCGCATAAACCATTGGTCTTTGGTTGGCTCTTAGTTTAGAAAATGGCACCAAAACCAAAGCATCCAAAACTAAGATCCAAACAGAATAGGTAATATATTGTGCATCAACTTCGGCCCAGTTTGCTAATGTATTCCTAAAAATCAATGCTGCAAAAAGAAACCCTATTGACGACCAAAATATTGATATTGTAGATGTTGCTATTACGTTTTGCTTGTCTTCTTCGGCACTGTAAAATCTAAAAAAAGCAGTTTCCATTCCGTAAGAAAGTACAACATTAAAGAAAACCATCCAGGATAAAACAATCGAAACTTCTCCATATTCAGCAGTTGGCAAAATCCCGGTATACAGCCGCACCAATAAAAAACTTAGCATTCGGGGTAATACTGTTGCTAATCCGTAAATAGCCGTTTGTTTGAATAGATTTTTATATAATCCCAAAATATGTGTGTAATAAAGTTTGCAAGACAAAAATAACCAATTCTTTCGTTTATTATTGATTTTGTTGGTTCAATAAAAAAACTTAAGGATATTTTATAGTGTTAATTTTTTTTCGTCTAAAATTTTGACAAAATGAAATCCCTTCGGACCGTAACCCTGATTGTAGTAAAAACGATGTGCAGCAAAATTTCCTGTAAAGGCATCCAAAACAATACTGCTGCAATCTAAATCTATCGCTTTTTGTTCGATATAGTCTGTTAGCAGTTTTCCAATTCCTTTAGAACGAAACTCGGGATTAACAACAAAATTATCTATTTCAAGATATTTTCCTGTCCATAATTTTGTTGCCGACCAACAACCAGTGATTCCCAGACAAATTCCATTTTCAAAAACTCCAATCTGAATATAATTGTGCGGCACCATTTGAGAAAGATAATCTTCATATTTTTCAACGGAAAGATTAGGATAAAGAAATCGTATGGTTTCGATTTGTTCCAACATTTCCTTAATTGTAGTGAGTTCTTGTACCTGTAGTTTCATTATTAGTAGTAAATAGAATTCAAAAATACTCAATTTTTTTATTGCATTTTATAAGATACAAAATTAGAACATGTGAAATGTATAAAATTTTCATAAAAATTATATAACTTTTTTTACGAGTTCTCTTCTTAAATTTGTATCACAGGGATTGAGAAAGCTAAATACAACCCTTATAAAAAAGGAAGCACTGGGACTAATAAAGCTTGTTTGTTCCCATAAAAGACAAAGCACAAGGGATTGATTCTGCTGTATTGTAACCCTAAAAAAACAGAGCATTGGGACTAATAAAGCTAGTTTGTTCCCACGAAAGACAAAGCACAAGGGATTGATTCTGCTGTATTGTAACCCTTAAAAAAACAGAGCATTGGGACTAATAAAGCTAGTTTGTTCCCATGAAAGACAAAGCATTGCAGATTTTTATCTGTCGAGTAATTTTATAAAATGGTATTGATTCTCGATTTTATGAATGAATTGGGAATCACCATTTTATAAGTTTTATTTTAAAAAAGAAAAACTAAGACTACTATAAAATAAAAAAGAGCCAACAATTATTTTGTTGGCTCTTTTTGTTTTACACCTCTTTATCTTTTATTTCAAGATTAACTTTTTGTTCTGTTTCTTTTGGTTCAGGAATGTCTTCTTCTGTAAGCGTTTTCAAAACTTTATTGCTTATTTTTTTTATTTTCACAATTCTGTTTGCTTGATTCTGAATGCATTTTTCAAATAAATTTCGAACAACTCTGGCATTTCCAAAACTCTCATTTTTTCTTTTGTACAATAAATCAAAAGTATCTGTTAGTTTTTCTTTGGCGTCTTCAGAAATAATAAAATCAGATTTGAAGCAAAATGATTCAAAAATTTCGAATAATTCTGCTGGCGTAAAGTGATTAAAATAAAAATATCTATTAAAACGAGAACGTAATCCGGGATTCGATTCAATAAAAACCTTCATCGGTTCTGTATATCCGGCAACTACAACTGCCAAATCTTCCCGATGATCTTCCATTCTTTTCAATAATGTATTAACCGCTTCGGCTCCATAGTCGTTTCCAAATCCATTTTGATTTAATGCATAGGCTTCATCAATAAATAAAACACCACCCAGACTTGATTCTACAGCATTATTTACCTTTGTTGCCGTTTGTCCAACATAGCCTGCGACCAAACCTTCTCTGTCTGTTTCGTACATTTGGCCTTTTGACAAAAATCCTAAGTGCTTAAATATTCGGCTTAAAAGTCTTGCTACAGAAGTTTTTCCGGTTCCGGGAGGGCCAAGAAAAACGGTATGCAAAGTAATTTCAACATTTTTCAACCCTTGCTTTGAACGTTTTTTTTGTATTTCCAGCAAATTAATCAGTTCAGAAACATCTTTTTTTACTTCTGCTAAACCAACTAATGAATTCAGTTCTTTAAGTACTTTTTCTAAAGTATCTTCTTCCGGAAGAATGTCTATTTCCTTTTTCTCTGTTTTTGATTTGCTTAAGTTTAAACCCAAATAGTTACTGAAAGCCGTAGTGTTTTCAAATTTTTTACCAAATGTCGAATGAATGAAATTTTGATATTTTATCAGAACTTCTTCTAATTTAGTATTCTTTTTTTCGGACAATATCTCTGGAAGCAAATATTGATTTTGCTGTGCATTTGAAGTTATTATCTTATTCTCGTTTTTTATTTTTAGGAGAAGACTTTTAAAATTCTCCGTAAAAACCAGCTGATTCAATTCGTTTACAGAATTTTCATCTGCAAAATGTTTGTTGCGCAAAGCATCATAATAATACGCCAGAACAAATTGCTGCTTCTCATTTTTTGCTCCGGATTCTCTTTCATAAAGATCAATAATATCCGAAAGAAAAAAATATTCTGCTTTAAGCAATAAGCCTTTAGAAAAAACAGGATTTACTGTTTCATTTATCTTCTGAATAAAATCTGCATCCTGATTTAATACATTACAAATTTCAAGAATCTGTTTGGTTTCTTTTTGCAGATCCATAATAAATGAAGCCGTAAAAACGGCTTCATTAGGATTTATATTTGTTTCTAAATATTTTTTTAGAGACAAAAATGATTCCTCTATAATCGATATCGGATTGTTCTTCTTTGACATACTTTAATTTAAGAAATCATCATTTGATGAATAATTTCTTTTGATAATTTTAAATGATCATCACAATAATCTTTCCAGGCCAATCCCATGTCTCTAAGGTCATATTTGGCTACAATTGTTCCGTAATTTTCTTTTTTTCCATTAACAGTCGGATGACCAATAACGTAAATTGTCTGTGCCAATTCTATCGCCAATTCGATATCATGAGTAGAAAAAATAACGGTATTAAAATCAGAAGATTTGCCTAACAGCTCAAATGATTTTTTTACCTCTTCAATATTTCCAACATCTAATCCTGAAAAAGGCTCATCCAAAACAATAAATTGATCTGATGAAAACAATTGTTCAATAATCGCTGTTCTTTGTCTTTGCCCGCCGGAAAGCTCGTTCGGATATTTGTCTTTACAATTTTCCAAACCCCATTCTTTCAGATATAGCTTTATTTTTTCATCTTTTTCAGTATTAGAAAGCTTTGTTTTTCTTAGCGAAAATTTCAAAGCCTCAGTAACTGTTTTATGTCTGAACAAGGTATATTTTTGATCTACAAAACCAATGTCGCCTTCGCATACAGATTTAGCTGCATTCGGTTCGTTGTTTGCAAAATCTCTAATTAATATTTTTCCCGAATTCGTCGGAATCAGTCCGGTCAATGCTTTAAAAAAAGTTGATTTTCCTCTTCCTGATCTTCCCACAAAAGCTACAACTTGCCCTGTAGAATCAACTCCGTCTCTAATTACATCTTTTTCTACAAGATTGATATCTTTTATAATAATGGTATCGTCGTAGGCAACACTCAGATTTTCTACATATAAAAGCGTTTCTTTATATTCGTGTTTCATGATTATATTTTTGAATATCTAAATAGTGCTTTTCTTAAGAAGTTTATTCCTGCGTCTAAGCCAAGACCTATTAATAAAATGATGATTTGAAGCGCAATAATTCGTCCTGTATTCATGAATTTATCAGAGTTTTTTATTAAAAACCCTAATCCTCCTGAAGCTACAACAATAGATTCTACGGTTACAAGCATCATCCAGGTTATGGCAAGATTTTGTCTGATTACATCAATTACATAATCTATTCTTCCTAAAATAATTACCTGCAATAGTACTTCCCATCTGGTACATTTTAGCATTTTTGCGTGATCAAATTCTTCTTGCGGAATATCCTTAATTACGGCAATTAATGATGTTGTTAAAAACGTAGTCAGAAAAATTACCAAGATCCAAACCTGCATTGCTCTTGCTTCGTGAACCACCATTGTAATATAAAACGAAAGTCCGGTGAAAGGCAAGAATCGAAATTTTGTAACAAATTCAGAAATTGATTTTAATACCGGAATTGGCCATGCATAAGCAAATAATAACGAAATTACTGTGGCTAAAAAAATCGAAATAAAACATAGTGACAACGAATTGAAAATATGTACTACAAGACCTTCTTTATACAAATCTTTAAAACCAACTAAAACCTGAGCCGGAGAAGGAAAAAGATGCTTTTCGCCAGATGTTGTTGCAAACCAAATAATAATCAAAAGAACTAACCAGCCTAATAAAATAAGTGTTCGGTTTTGTTTTGATATTTTTTCAAAGGGAGTTAAGATTTTTATCATACTGATTGTAAAAGGCTATCCCGAAAGATAGCCTTCATTTATTTTTATTTTAAAAAAGTAATAACCACACGTCTGTTTAACGCTTTTCCGGAAGCAGAATTATTATCTGCAATTGGATCACTTTGACCTTTTCCGTCAACTAATTGGAAACGGCTTGCAGGAATACCTTTTTGTTTCAGGTAATTTACAACTGCTTCAGCTCTGCTTTTTGAAAGAGCCAAGTTAGAATCTGCATTTCCAACATTATCAGTATGACCAACAACAGTTAATTTTGTGTTTTCTGCCTGTATCAAAAGATTGTAAATTTTCTCTACTTCTTTACTAGACGAGTTTGAAATTTCAGCACTTCCGGTATTAAAATTAATTTTCCATTCTCCAGATGCTACCACTTCTTTTGCTTCTCCACTGTAATCTGCTTTATCTGCAGACGTAGATTCGATATCGTTGATGTTCTTAAGGAAGAACAAGTTTACTGCCTGATCGTAAGGAACAACAGCTCCAACATTTTCATTAAATCCAAACGGATTCAATTCTGTCAAATATCCGGAAACCTGATTATAAACAGATTTGTATCTGTTAACACCATCAGATAATCCAAAATATTGCATTGCATCAGCATAATTAAATACTTTTGAACCACCCATGTTATAAGTTAATCCCGCTTTTGTTCCTTGTTGTCCTTTGAACATTTTATACCAATAATCTGCTGTTTCAATTTTATAAGTATCTGCAACTGCTTGAGAAGCTCTTACTTTCCAATCTTCATAGTTTTTCATTTGGTTTGAAGCCGTCAATGCCGATTTCAAAATATTAGAAACAATATCAGGATTTTTTACTGCCCATTCTTTCACTCCAATAAGAGCTGTTGGCATTTGGTTATTGAATTCTTTTGTAGAAACAATATCAACAAAACCAGTAAGTTTATCAAAAACCGTTTTGTCACCAGGAGTCCAGGTTGCACAACCGTCGATCTTTCTGTTAACTGATTTTCCGGTTAATTTTCCGTCTACAACTTCTTTCAAAGTAACAGTCCAGCCTGTTGTTTGAGATTTAATTAATTCTTCAGCCGATTTAATATAATCATCATTTTCTGATGGATAAATATTTACCGCTTCTGCATCGTAAGTTGTTGGATCAGGATTTACTTTTAATCCGTTTGCAAAACAATAGTTTACCGTTGTAACCCAGTCACCATCTCCAAGAACGGCAGATATAACAGAACCTTTCATCGATTTTGGATCTGATTTCCAGCTTGGTGGTCCAATCAATTTATCTTCACCATAACTCATACCCACAACACCCATAACTTGTAAGTGGTATTTGTCTTTTCCGTATTTTTCGTCTAATGATTTTTGAACAGAACTAATATAAAATGGCGCACCATCGCCCATAATCATAACTGCAAAAACACTTTTATCTGAAGAAGGAAAAGCTTCACCTTTATCAAATTCCTCGATAAATTTCATTTGCATGTTACGCAATTCCGAAAGCCAGTCCTGACGAATAATTTCAAGATTAACTCCGTTTTTTTCCATCAATGATCCTTTTGTTGTTTTTGGACCACCGTTAGAAACAATAATTCCAGATTGAGCATTCCAGGCATACGCTCCAATTTTTACTAAAGGTTTGCCTGCAACTTCTGAAGATATTTCTGTTGAAGGAAGTGCAATCTTGGCAGCATTTGTAACATTGTTAACATCTGTCTGATTCAGCTCAATTCCATTTAATTGTTTTGAAACAGCTGTTTTAATTCCCGGAGATAAGTAATAAACGCCTCCTAAAATCACACCAATTCCAGCAATAACGATTAATAATTCAGAAAACGTTGTTAACTTTTCTGTTCTTAAAATTTTTCCCATTTTTATTTAAAAATTAAATTTACTTGTATTAAAAAATATCTCCAAAACCACCACCAGACAATTTATCATCTTTGGTCATTTTGTAATTTGGACTTGCATATTTTGTTGAATCCGGAATTGTATTATCACCTGTTTTTATCTCATCTGCCAATGAATCTAGTCTTGAATAAAGCTCATCATTATCAACAGAATATTTAGATGTTAACGCGTCGATATCGATCAAATTCTCAGAAGTTTTAGCAATATCCTGAGCAATGGTAGACGTTACAACTTCCAATGCATATTCTAATTCCCAATCTTTAGTAAATAGCATTGCGCTTTTTGCACTTTCAGTAGCCTCTTTAGCGTTTTTGGCAAATTCATATTCTTTTTGAAGCATCTTAACCGTTACATCAAAATCAGCAATTTTAATATCAATAGCTGTTCCTGCTAATGTTAGTTTTCGGTCCATTTTACCTAAAACATTGGCACGCACACCATATTTTTGAATGAAACTTTTACTTTGTTCATATTGTGTCGAAACACGTTGAGAATCACTAAGCTTTCTAGCTAACTCACTTTGCAGGGCTACATATTCGTCTGTATCTTTTGCAGCAACGCCGTTTTGTTTTACCATTTCATCCATGGCAGATTTCAGTCTTTCTGACTGACGCTGTAAGCTCAAAACATCTTCCTGAAATGCTTTTGCCTCTTTTTCAGATTTATTAGCTTCAATTTCCATTTCATTTTTAAGACCTTTAAGCTTTGCTTTAGTATTCTTAAAAACTTCGCGGTTTTTAATCATTTTTTGTTTTTGCTCTTCTAATTCATTAAAAGGGTTACTTTGTATTAATGCTTTATGAATATTTTTTGTTGCAAATCGAAGCGCTTTCATAATAACAGGCGCCATCATAACCAAAAAAACCAAAAATACACCCGTTGCAGATAATGCGATTGCCTGACCAAGCATTGTAAATAATGGCGGAATAATATATGTCCAGATTAAATAACCTCCAACTCCTAATAAACCTAATGCCAAAGCCAAAAATAATGACTTCTCTCCTTTTTTTAGTGCACCCGATTTTAAAGCGATTTCACCTTTCGACTCGTCAAAATGTTTTAATATTGGAAGCGTTAAAAGAGTGCTTTTTTCTTGTTCGAATTTGTCCATTATAAATATTGATTAATTCCTGTTATTACTGTATTGATTGAGCTTAATATTTTTTGTTTTGCCAAATTGTTTGCTTCCATTTTTAATTGAATTTCTGAAAGCTGCTCCATATTAACAGGATCAATTTTTTGAAGTTCTATTTTTTTAGCTTCCAATTCTTTTTGAAGTTCAAGGATTTTGGCTTCCAAATCAGAAATGCTTTTAGACAAATTATATTTTTCCTTGGTAATAGTATTGTCTAATTCAGCTTTTTTAGTTTTACCAATAGTATCATATTTGGTATGTACTTTTTCAATTTCTGTAATATAAAAACTTCCTTTTTGTAAAAGAAATTCTTTAGTTAAATCAGATTTAATAGATTTACCCATAGTAAAAGCCATCTGATAACTTTGTGGATTTGTTACTCCAACTGCCATAACAGACTTGTAAAGTTCAAAAAAGTCAAAACCTGAATCATTCAATGATTCAAAACCTTTATCATAAACTTCAAAAATCTCATTTAAGAAAGGATTTGTAAGCGATCCTGTTGGAAATGATTCTGTAACTTGATTCGGAAATTTGTTATCAGGAGTTGGTGAAATGGGCGCCGATGGTTGAGCTGCAGCCTGACCCTCAGAATTATTATTAGCCTCATCATTAATGAAAAGACTTTTCCAATTAAAACTTTCTTTTGCCATTGTTTTTAGTTAATCTATTTTTTAATAAATTTTTGGTTGTTAAATGTTATACGCAGAAAGTGTTAAAAAGTTACTAATTTAAAAGCTATAAATATATACTTTTTTAAAATTATAATGTAACTATTTTATTATCAGATTAATTTATTCTCATCTAAAATTGAAAAAAATATAAAGAATATATTTTAATACTTAATAAATAAGTAAATCTTATCAATAAAATAGAATTCAAAAATACTTAATTAAAATCACTATTCAGAATAATTTCAAATATTTTGTAGGTTTTTACTTTGTTTTTATTTTGAGGAATTTAATTTAAAAACGGATTAATGTTTACAATAGATACTCCATTATATTGTTTTTGAGACAGAAAAATATAAAAACTGTTTAAACAAAAAAAGAGGGCCAACAAATGTTGGCCCTCTTTTTTTGTATTCTTAAATAAATTATCCGTTCAATGCTTCTGCTCCACCAACGATCTCAAGGATCTCGTTCGTAATAGCAGCCTGACGTGCTTTATTGTAAGTCAATTTTAATTGGTTTCTCAATTCAGTAGCGTTGTCAGTTGCTTTGTGCATAGCTGTCATACGCGCTCCGTGTTCTGAAGCAAATGAATCACGAATACCTTTATACAATTGTGTTTTCAATGATTTAGGAATCAATGTCAATACGATTTCTTCTTTTGAAGGTTCGAAAATGTAATCTGCAACTGAAACAGCTACATCAGATTTAATTGGCGCTAAAGGTAAAAACTGCTCAGTCTGAACAATTTGAGTAGCAGCATTTTTAAACTGATTGTAGATCAATTCGATTCTGTCGTAATCTCCAGATAAGAATTTTTCAGTCAAATTATCTGCAATTCCAGCAACATTTTCAAAAGTTAAATGATCGAAAATTGCATTATGATGACCGTGAACTTTATGAGTTTTACTTAAAACGTCATTTCCTTTTTTACCAATAGCAAAAACATCAACTTGTTTACCAGCGTAAAATTCAGTACGGTTTTTAATCTCTTTAATTACGTTTGAATTGAATGCTCCACATAAACCTCTGTTTGAAGTTATAGCAACAAGCAATACTTTTTTTACCTCACGTTGAGTTGTGTAATCACCACCTACTTCACCATCAAGTGTAGCGGAAAGATTTTGCAACAGCTCCGTTAATTTCTCGGCATAAGGGCGCATTGCAGTGATTGCATCTTGTGCTTTCTTAAGCTTTGCAGCAGAAACCATTTTCATAGCCGATGTAATTTGCATCGTCGATGAAACGGAAGTAATTCTATTACGGATTTCCTTTAAATTTGCCATCTATTAATTAGAAAATGTGACAATTTGAAAATTAGATAATTAGATAAAATCCGGGGACATTTTCTAATTATCTAATTTACTAATTATCTAATTAGTTATATTTTGCTGAAATTTCTTTTGCTGCTTTTTCGATAACATCGGTAATGTTGTCATCTAATTTACCAGCTTTCAACGCATTAAGCGTATCTTTATGTTTACTGTTTAAGTAAGCTAAGAAATCAGCTTCAAATTCTTTTACTTTATTAACAGGAACGTTTCTTAATAAGTTTTTAGAACCAGCGTAAATAATTGCAACTTGGTTTTCAACAGGATAAGGATCGTTCAAACCTTGTTTCAGAATTTCAACGTTTCTTTTTCCTTTTTCAATTACGTTTAATGTAACTGAATCCAGGTCAGAACCAAATTTAGCGAAAGCTTCCAATTCACGGAATTGAGCCTGGTCTAATTTTAAAGTTCCAGATACTTTTTTCATTGATTTAATCTGTGCATTACCTCCAACACGAGATACAGAAATACCTACGTTGATCGCAGGACGAACTCCAGAGTTGAACAAATCTCCATCAAGGAAAATCTGACCATCTGTAATCGAAATTACGTTTGTTGGGATATATGCAGAAACGTCACCAGCCTGAGTTTCGATAATTGGTAATGCAGTTAATGAACCACCACCTTTTACGATAGACTTGATAGAATCCGGTAAGTCGTTCATGTTTTTAGCAATTCCGTCATCAGCAATTACTTTACAAGCACGCTCTAATAAACGAGAGTGTAAGTAGAAAACGTCTCCAGGATATGCCTCACGTCCCGGTGGTCTTCTTAATAAAAGAGAAACCTCACGGTAAGCAACAGCTTGTTTAGATAAATCATCATACACAATAAGTGCAGGACGACCTGAATCTCTAAAGTATTCTCCAATTGCTGCACCTGCGAAAGGAGCATAAACTTGCATTGGAGCTGGGTCAGAAGCATTTGCAGCAACAATAACTGTATAAGCCATTGCGCCTTTTTCTTCTAACATTTTAGCGATTCCTGCTACAGTTGAAGCTTTTTGCCCAATTGCAACATATATACAAAATACAGGTTTTCCTGCATCGTAAAATTCTTTTTGATTTAAGATAGTATCCAAACAAACAGTTGATTTACCTGTTTGACGGTCACCAATTACAAGCTCACGTTGTCCACGACCAACCGGGATCATAGCATCTACTGCTTTAACTCCTGTTTGTAATGGCTCAGTAACTGGCTGACGGAAGATAACTCCAGGAGCTTTTCTTTCTAAAGGCATTTCGTATAAGTCTCCACCAATTGGTCCTTTTCCATCAATTGGAAAACCAAGAGTGTTAACTACACGTCCTACCATTTGCTCACCTACTTTAAGAGAAGCGATACGTTGTGTTCTTTTTGCTGTTGAACCTTCTTTGATTCCTGTTGATGGTCCTAAAAGTACCACACCAACATTGTCTTCTTCAAGGTTCAATACAATAGCTTCAAGTCCGTTGTCAAATTCAACTAACTCACCATATTGTACATTAGATAGCCCGTAAATACGAGCAATACCGTCTCCAACTTGAAGTACTGTTCCTACTTCTTCTAGCGTAGCACCAGATTCAAAACCTTCTACTTGCTTTCTTAATATTGCTGAAATTTCAGCAGGTTTGATTTCCGCCATCTTAATTTATAATTTAGACACTTTTATGTGTAATAAAACTAATTACTTAACTCTCTTTTTAATACCTGCAATCTGTTTGAAACAGAAGCATTATATTGATTATCACCTATTCTTAAAATAAATCCTCCAATAATTGACGGATCTACGATATTTTCAATTGTTATTTTTTTATCTGACAAAGTTGCAATTTTAGCTAAAACTTTAGCTTCTAAATCAGCATCCATTGGAATTGCAGTTGTAACTTTTGCAATTTCAACACCATTACTTTGGTCAAATAATGTATTGTATTCTAAAGCAATTGCTTCCAGAATTTCAAATCTTTTGTTTTCAAATAATAAATGAAACAAACCTTTAGTCACTCCATTTACATCTGCAAAAACTTCTAAAAGGGCACTTTCTTTTAACTCAACTTTTGTTGTTGGGTTTTGAATAAAAGTACTCAACTCTTCATTTGAACCAATTGCCTGAGCAATAGATTTCATATCGTTATTGACAACTTCGGCAACACCTTTAGAGTTTGCTAAGTCCAGAATTGCTTTTGCATAACGAATTGCTGCTCTTGTACTTGCCATAATATTAGTTTAACTTTACGTCACCCAACATTTTCTCAACTAATTTAGTTTGAGATTCTTTGTTAGATAATTCATCTTTCAACAATTTTTCAGCAATGCTCAATGATAAAGTTGAAACTTGTAGTTTCAATTCTGCCATAGCAGCATTTTTTTCGCTTTCGATAGCAGCTTTTGCCTGCTCAATCATTTTTTGACCTTGCTCCTGCGCTTCGTTTTTAGAATCAGCTATCATTTTCTCTTTCATTTCACGAGCTTCTTTTAGCATCGCGTCACGTTCAGCACGAGCTTCATTCAAAATTCTTTGATTATCAGCTTGCAAGTTTTCCATTTCTCTCTTTGCGTTTTCTGCAGAAAGTAATGCATCTTTAATACCTTCTTCTCTATCTGTAATAGACTGCATGATAGGTTTCCAGGCAAATTTTACTAAAAGTAAAATTAAAACCAACAAGATTAAAGCTTGCCAAAAGAATAAACCGAATGAAAAATCGTTAATTAACTTATCCATTTTATACTATATTAAAATATTTAATTTCTTTTTTTAAAAGGTAACAACACCTTTAACCAACCGTTAAAGATGTTGTTATTTTCTTCTTTATTATTTTCCTAAGATTAAAGCAGCAAATGCTAAACCTTCTAATAAAGCCGCGATAATAATCATCGCAGTTTGAATTTTACCAGCAGCTTCTGGCTGACGAGCAATCGCGTCCATAGCAGATCCACCGATTTTACCTAAACCTAAACCTGCACCGATTACTACTAAACCTGCACCTACTAAAGTTGGAATTGTTCCCATAAGTATTTATATATATAAAATTAAACTTCTAAAAAATTAAATGATTGCTGTTTCATCTTCATGGTGATGCGCGTGGTCATGATCCTGAACAGCCATACCAATAAATAAAGATGATAACATGGTGAAAATGAATGCCTGTAAAAATGCAACTAAAATTTCGATAACAGAGATAAATAATGTTAATCCTATTGAAATTGGCAAATCTGCAGCTAAATTTTTTCCAACAAAAATCATTGCAATTAAACTCATAATTACTACGTGACCAGCAGTAATATTTGCATATAAACGAATTAATAAGGCAAATGGTTTTGTTAGTGTTCCTAACACCTCGATTGGCGCAAGGATAATTTTCATTGGAACAGGAACTCCCGGCATCCAGAAAATGTGTCCCCAGTAATCTTTGTTTGCACTAAACTGAGTAATGATAAAAGTAAACATTGCTAAACAAACTGTGATTGCAATATTTCCTGTAACATTAATTCCTAGCGGAGTCATACCTAATAAGTTTAACACCCACACAAAGAAAAATACGGTTAATAAGTAACCCATATATTTTCTGTACTTTTTCTCACCAATATTTGGAACAGCAATTTCGTCTCTGATAAAAATAATAAGCGGTTCTAAAACTCTGCCAAATCCTGTTGGGATTGGTCCTTTTTTATATGATTTTGCTAAACCGGTAAACATGAAGAATAATAATACCGCAACGAAAAGCATTGACACTACATTTTTTGTAATTGAAAAATCCAATGGTTTTTCATTTTTAGGATGTCCGTGCTCATTAAAAGTAATTGTTCCGGCAGCATCTGTTTTGTATATTTTACCATGAACCAGTTTGTAGAAGTTTCCGTCAACTTCTGCAACTTCTTCACCGTGGTGTAATTTTGAAGACGAGAAAATTTTCAACCCTCCGTCAATAAGAATAACCGGTAATGGAAAACCATAATGTTTATTTTCTTTATCATCTGAAAAGAAAACAAAATCATGAGAGTCTTGTAAGTGGTGATCAATAAAAGCATCCACTTTTGCTTTTGGATCCTGTGCTACATGTTCTGCTTCTGCATGATTATCATGCGAAACTACTTTCTCTTCATGTGCTACCTCAGTTTGTACATGCGTTGAGTCATTCTCTGAGTTTGCAAAACCCGATGCCGGAAGACAAGCTACTAAAGCTGCAAGAAAAATTTTAAGAGGTCTGTTTGAAATCACCATATCTGTTAAAAATCTTATTTTTACGTTTCTGAAATTTGGTGCAAAGGTACATTTTTTATTAATATTCAAAAGGATATGAAAAATTATTTTTAAACCTTGTTTTACAGAATCGTTATTTTAACGCTTTTCATTTAATAATCGGACAGTTAAAAGCGTCTCAAATAACAAAAACAAAATAAATGTTACAAAAAAATTGATTTTTTCAATCATGACCTCTCCAGATTTACTTTCTAAAATAGGTCTCAAAATTAAATATCCCAATAACATTTGTGTAAGGGTTCCGAAAAGGAAAACCATTCCGACAATTTCAAAATTCTTCTTTTTTACTATTACTAATATAAGGCATAACAATGCGGATATTCCGAAAAAAATTAAATACAAAAATTCTATACTATAATAAAAGTTTTGGGGGTTAACTTTTAAAAGTAAAAAAGCAGCTTTATGCAAAATGTAAGCTGCTAAAGCTAAAAAGAACAATTGTAAAATAGGTTTGTAAATTTTTAAAAGCATTTGAAATAAATTTTTTACAAAGATGCAACATTTATTTAAAGTGCTTAAAACTCAATTTACTTTGTTTTATTAATGTCGTTTACCTGCCTGATAACATTATATAAAGCAAGTCCAACACCAAGTATTACAAAAATAGTATTATAATAAACTTTTGGACTTGGATGATTTTCATCAAGCCAAGTACCAAAATAGGAAAACAAAAAAATAATAATTCCCATTTGAACAGGAATATTGATAAGCGGCAACCATTTATTCCGTCTGTTTTTGTTCGGCTCCTTTTCCATTTTTAACTGTTACTTCGTTATTGTTTTTTAACATCGTACAAGTAGCTGCAAATTCGGCTCCAGGCTCAATAGATAATTTTCCAACGGCAACTTCTCCAAAAATATGAGCTGATGCTTTTATATTAAGGATTTCCAGAACTTTTATTTTACCATGAAATTCTCCTTCAATATCGGCATTGTTACAAATAATTTCTCCTTTGATAACACCAGTTGCTCCTATTACTAATTTTCCCTGCGATGTAAAGTTTCCTATCAACTCTCCGTCTAAACGAAAATCGGCTTTAGAAACAATATCTCCTATTATAGAAGTTCCTTCAACAATTCGGTTTGTTTTACCTAATTGTTCTGTTCCGTTTTTTTTTACTTTGTCAAACATTTTATTATGGATTTTTTGGGGCTAAATACGCTTCAATGTTTTTCTTGATTTGAACTACTTTGTAATTATCACTAGAAATAATAATTGCCTGATGTCCAATTTTATATTTTTTATCATCTCTTAAAATACCAACAACATCATTTGCATACGCCTCTGATTTAATTCCATGGATAACTACAAAATTGTAGGCTTTATTGTACTTATCAACAGAAGTTGTTAATCTCTCATAATTTTCAACTAACAAAAACACTCTAATTGCTTCTTCAATCTTTTTACGTGTTTGAGAATCGTTACTTGGAACTAAATATAAAATCTTCCAGTTTTTACTGTCAACGGCAGTAAAATCAAGCTTTTCTAAACTCGGAATTTGTTTCTCCAGGATTTCACGTGCATTTTTACCTTCTTCGGTATTCGGATAATTATCTGCAACTCCTTCTAAACCTTTTTTATAAGCTGCCAAACCATTTGTTTTTCCTAAAGTATTTGCTTTCAATAATTCATATTTAGAAACAATTTCATCACCTGAATATTGATTTATCAAATTATCGATATTGTCTAAAACCACATAATATTGTTCTTCCTCAAACAGCTTGAACCATTTTTTGTATTCCTTATCCGGCGATGCTAAATCATCTTCACTTGTTTTATTTAAAATTTGAGCATATCTCGAATTTGGATAAGTTCCTATAATATTAGCTTTTATAGCCTCGGCTTTTGCAGGATTTGTAATTTGGTATATTTTATACAAATTATACATCGATGGTAAAATCAGTTTTTCTTCCGGATTATTTTTTAATAATTGCTCCAGTTTACCACTTGCTAAATTATATTCTTTAAACTTTTCTTTATAAATAAGTCCTAATTGATAATAGGCAAAATTGCGCTCTTTACCAATACTATCCATTGCTGCCTGAGATGTTGGAAGCTGTTTTTCATAAAATTCTGTCGTGTACTTTTCAATAACAATGGTGTCTTTTAATGCATTCATTTCATCGACATTATTATTCAAAGTATCATTTAAGGCGGCATTATTTGCAGCTTTTACAGCGGCCAGTCTCCAGTTTGTTCCTGCAGTTCTATTGCTTCCCCACATTTTTTTGAACTGCAATTTTCCGTAAGCAACTGTTGTTGGATTATAAAAATAGAAGGTACTTGCTGTAGCATTTCCGTCAGGCGGAATAATTGCGCCAACATTCGGGTCTGAAGGTTTTCCTATAGAATTCGGATTTATTGCTACAGGTCCATTATCTGAATTTGAATTTCGTTCTATATTCGCTAATCTTTCTTTTTCTTTTTCTTCTAAAATACGTTTGGCTTCATCTTTCTTTTTCAGTTCTGCGATGTAACTTTCAAAATAAATTTTTCGGTCAGGAGCCGGTAAACCATATACTTTTATAATACTGTCGTTTCGTTTGGCAATGGCTTCGTATTTAATAACGTCATCCAGATTTTTTCTGTTTTTTTCAATAAAAGCATATTCTCTGGTTTTTGGATCTAATTTTACCAATGTACTGTCATAATATTTTGCAGCCATTGTATAATCTGTATCTTTAAAATACATGTCACCAATATTTCTGTAAGTCGAAGCTATTAAATAAGAATCCTTAGATTTTCTTTTCAATGATTTATTGTAGAATTCTAAAGCACTTTCTTTATTTTTTCTATTATCATAAAAAACACCCATTTCATAATACAGAAAATCATAGTAAGGTCTGTTTTCACGATCTGCAACTAACTTATTATAAGTTTCAAGAAATATCGTATCGTTGCCATTTTCGTAATCATACATTTGTGCTTTTTTGGCATAAGAATGCATCATATATTTTCTGTCGGCTTTTCGATTCATATCTATTACACCATCATAAAAATAGGCGGCACTGTCTTTATTGCCAACCTCCTGATACATTTGTCCTAAAATAAAACGGTATCGGGCTTTGTCTTCGTTTTCTCTCGAAAATTCTTCAGCAATTCTAAGTCTGGCAACTGCGCTGTCTCGCTCTTCTAAATTTAAAAAGGCTTCGGCCAAAAGAGCATTTGCATCTGAAAATGTCTGTTTATTAAGATCGATATTTTTTAATAAAAGTTTAATGTTTTTTACGACAATTGCATCATTTCCTAAACGCATATTGGTTTTTTCACGCCAAATTTTTGCTGTGTAAATATTGCTGCTGTTTGGGTATTTATATAAAATATAATTGAAGGCTTCAAGAGCGGGAATAAAGCGCTGATCATAGTATCTTGCCTTTCCTAACATTAAATAAGCCTCATCAATTTGAGTGTTTTTTTCTCTTCCTCCAATATTCATAGAGTGTTTTTGAATGGCTTTTGTTGCTTTGGTTTCTGCTCTTTCAAAATCAGGATTTTTTGCTTTTCCTTCTTCAGAAAAACTTTCATCAACCTGCATTTTTTCAATAGGAAGCATCTTCCAAAAATTATCCTGATTATCTGCCTGAATAGATTTTAAGCCTTTGTCTAAACCAATACCGCCGTTGTACAAAATATTATATTTTGTACTTAAAGCATGAGAATTTCTTGACAAAAAAGTGTTTTTTTTGGTAGAGCAAGCTATCAAAACAAACAGAAATGCCAAAACAGAACTATATTTAAGAGTATTCTTTTTCAATAGAAAAGATTTTAAATCAATTAACTTCTAAAAAGGATTTTTAGTATAATGCCCTGTAAAATTACGCTTCTTTTTGATATATCTATACTTTAAACTGCAAAAAACGATTCGAGTTCTTGTAAGGTTTCTTCCGATGTTTGAATATCTTTTACAATTTCTCCTTTGTTTAAAGCAACAATGCGATCACAAACCTCTACTGTATGCTGCAAATCATGGCTGGAAACCAGAACTGTAACATTTGGATTTTGTGCCAGTTCTTTTATAATTTTTTTTAATCGGCTTACCGTTGTCGGGTCTAAATTTGCAAATGGTTCATCTAAAATCACCACTTCAGGATTTCCTATAAGTGTGGCAATAATCCCCACCTTCTTCTGATTTCCCTTAGACAAATCGCGCAGATATTTTTTATTCTTTAGAATTTCCCCATTAAAAAACTCTTCGTATTTTTCTAACAATGCATCGATATCTGCTTTATTTTGATGGCGCAAATCTCCAATAAAATAAAAATATTCTTCTGGAGTTAAATAGCCAATCAGGAAACTTTCATCTAAAAATGAACCTGTAAACGATTTCCAGCTTTCACTTTCATTTACCTGAATATCATTGCTTTTAATATTTCCTGTCGAAGGCTGAATCAAGTCTAACAGCAAACTGAAAAAAGTAGTTTTTCCTGCTCCGTTATTTCCTACTAATCCAAAACTTTGGCCTTTTGGGATTTCAAGATGATTAATATTTAAAACTGTTGTTCCGTTATATATTTTTGAAAGTTGATTTACTTGTATCATGTAATTTTAGATTTTAGTCCCGAAGTCTCGGGATTGATTTTAGATTAAAATCTGATAAGAATTTTCTAATTATCAAATTGGCACATTATTTAATTTAACTCTTTTGTTTGTAAGCATTTATAGTACTATACTTTTCGATTTTGTACCTTTTTTCGATTAATGAAAAAACGGAGTTTCTAAATACAAAACCCAAAACTCCTGCTCCGGCAACAAGAGCCAGCCCCAGATTTTTATTTCCCAGATAAAGTCCGATGCCGTACAATCCCAAAGGCAATAATAATTTTGGCAAAGTCAGTAGCATGGCACTTACATTAAATGCCTTTTTGTCTCCAAAAGCACCTCCGGCACTGCTTAAATCAATTGGTGTTTTTGTAAATGCACCGCCTAAAAGTACCAAATGCGAATTGACTCCAATATTGTAAATAGCACCAACAACAATAGTCAGGTAAATTTCCCATCCGTAGAAAAGATAAAATGAGGCTAAAATTGTTGAAATAAAAGTAGCAATTACAACCAGCCACCATTTTGACGTAATATATCCTCGATATGGAATGTTTTGTGTCATCATTAATTGATAATATGAACTATCCCAGCTTGGTACAAACTGCCCGAAGACAAAAAGAAATCCACCCGAAACAAATATTCCCGCAAAAATATACATGATTTCCGGCTGATGTGTGTTACCGAAAAAGATCAATCCATAAAACAAAAAGAAAAAACTCATGATAAGAGTCGTTTTCGATCTTTTATTTCTTCGAATTAATTTAATATCATTTTTAAGAAACGTTCCTAATGTTCCGAATTGATTCAACCAAACTAAATTTTCTGTTGTGGCGATATCTTCTTTCTTAGAAAGTCCGGCATCTAAAAATAAATTGTTTTTGAAATACTTAAACGTAAATTGATACAACGCTATCAAAATTAAAACCGGAATTAAAAACAATCCTTTTTCTGTGTAAAGTCCCTGAAAAAAAGGTGTTGTAAAAACAGTAATGTCAAATAACTGATAATATTGCGCTGCTCCAAATGCCAAAGCAAGTCCGATAAAAACAACAAACAATTTATCGATATTACTCAAAATAATATTTAGAAAATTGTTAATGTATATTAAAGAGAAAATCGCCATAAGCCAAAATAGAATTCCAATAATATCGTAACCTTCTATTGTTAAAACAATTGCAAAAGGAATAAAGAAAAGGGCATGAACCCAATTGAAAAAAGACAAAGCCGTTTTACCCAATGAAAAATGAACAATGGTTGGCTTTTTAAAAGGCAATACCAATAACGGTTTTATATTGAGAACCGGAATGGCCTGCATTAATAATCGAATCACTAAATCGAATAAAAAATAATAAATCAAAAATCTATTAACGGTTATTAATGGTTCGAGATTCATTTCTTTAAGAAGATAAAATGTCCCGATACCCATTGCGATAAAGAGCACTGAAAAATAGACCATCACAAAACCTATTAAAATTTTCATGGCCAAATTTGCTCCAAAAGACGCTGATCTGGTAAAGGCTTTCCATTCGAGATAAATAAACTTTCTAATCATGGTTGTTGGTTTTAGTTTTGTAGTAAGAGACCAAATGTAAGAAAACGTTACAAAAAAAGTTAAAAATAATAATTTCGTGCCAATCAATTAATTGTCGTTTGCTACTTTTGCATAAAATATTAAATCATGCCTTCATTTTTAAAACTTATAATTAAAGAAGTTAAACGCGAAACTGCCGATGCTGTTTCGGTTCTTTTTAATGTTCCCGAAGAACTAAAACAAGATTATAAATTTATTGCCGGACAATATATAAATTTAAAATTAACTCTTGATAATCAAGAAATTCGTCGTGCTTATTCTATTTGCTCAGCTCCGGAAAGCGGCGAATTAAGAATTGCCGTAAAAGCAGTAAAAAACGGTTTGTTTTCGCAATTTGCCAATACTAAATTAAAAGCAGGAGATGTTCTTGAAGTAGGACATCCTGAAGGAAAATTTACTTTTGAACCAGATGCGGAAAGACAAAAAAATTACGCAGCTTTTGTTGCCGGAAGCGGAATTACGCCTGTACTTTCTATCATAAAATCGATATTAAAAAGTGAACCTAAAAGTTCATTTGTATTAGTTTACGGGAACAAAACTCCTGAAAATACAATATTTTACCAGGAATTGCACGACCTGCAACTGCAATATGTAGGGCGTTTTTTTGTGCATTACGTTTTTAGTCAGGCTAAAGCCGAAAATGCTTTGTTTGGCAGAATTGAAAAATCGACAGTCAATTTTGTCCTTAATAACAAACACAAAGAACTGGAATTTGATAAATTCTATTTGTGTGGTCCTGAGGAAATGATCGACACGGTTTCGGCTATTTTGAAGGAAAAAAATGTAAAAGATTCTGCTATTAAATTTGAACTTTTTACTTCTTCTTCGCAAGAACATGAAATAAAAACTTCACTTGAAGGACATACAAAAATTACCGTTTTGGTTGATGATGATGAAGTTTCTTTTGAAATGTCTCAAAAACAAACCATTCTCGACGCAGCTTTAAAACAAGGAATCGATGCTCCGTATTCTTGCCAGGGCGGAATTTGTAGCAGCTGTTTAGCCCGTGTAACTTCTGGAACTGCAGAAATGACTAAAAATTCTATTTTAACCGATAAAGAAATCGCTTCAGGTTTAATTTTAACTTGTCAGGCGCATCCAACTTCCGAATCTATTTATATAGATTATGATGATGTTTAGTCGTTAAAATTCTAAATAAAAAATTCCAAATTCCAACTTTAAAATTGGCATTTGGAATTTTTTTTGAACTACTACTTTTATTTTAAAATTTGACTTAAGATATCTTTCTCTTGAAAATGAAATTTCATTTAACTACATACCTGTGTAATTAACAAAAAAGAATGCTTTGTTTTAAATATTTTTTAAAATATAAGCAAATTATTTAGTATATTAGTAGTTCACTAAGCTGGTTCATTTTCTTCTCATAAGATTAATTGTAAAGCTATCTCCAATTTGTCAACACGTTTAAAACATTAAATTATGGCAATGCATCACTACCTCCGTTTAACTTTTATATTCCTTTTTGTTGTAACATCTTTATTTTGTGTCTACTTTATAATTAAAAAAAGAAGAAACAGGAAAGGTCCAAAACTACTTTCGAAAGAAAAGTATAATTCATCGATGAATGATGAATTGACAGAAATATCAGTCTCTAATGACAGCTTTTTTAATATTTGGCCTTATGTAAGTGAATTAAAAGCAGCCAAAATTTTATCGAAAAAAATTAAAGAATCTGAATTGGTGCATAAAGTTTACAGAAATTCGACCCAAGATTTTGAACATATTTTATTAGCGACTGAAAAAGAAAATCACTTTGTAAAAGTTGTAGTTGATAGAAAGAAAAAGAAAGCAATGGGATATCTTTTCCTTGATTTATGATAAATTAAATTCCAATAAAAAAATTCCAAACCCCAATTTTAAAGTTGGAATTTCGAATTTTTTTATTGGAATTTTCTACTATAACTGCGACTGAATCCTGTTGATTATTTCCTCTGGAGAAATACTTCTCATCGCATCTTCATAACCTTCAACAATCTTGTTTCCGTAAACAGAAGTTGGTAATTTTGGATATTGATTTCTGTCTGAAGTTAAAGCATTTTCTATACTTTGATTGAATGGCAAAAATCCTGCATAAGGATGCGTTGCGCCCCAAAGCGTGATTACTTTTACACCCAGCATTGCAGCAATATGTGCATTCCCTGAATCCATAGAAAGCATGATATCGAGATTGCTGATTAATTGTAATTCCTGCTGAAATTTAATTTTTCCAGCCATATTAATTATATTTTCAAATGGCTGCGAAAGTGAATCTAATATTTCAATTTCTTTTTTTCCTCCGCCAAAAAGTAAAATTTTATACTCTTGATTTTGTGCCAAAGTTGTAATCACTTCTGTCATTAAATCGATCGGATACACTTTAGAATGATATTGTGCAAAAGGCGCAATTCCGATTAACTTTTGATTTTGATCACCGATAATTTCGAGAATTTCTGGACTTAGATTTGTGTTTTCAGGAAATTCGGGATTCGATAAATCTAAAGGAAAACCAAGTTCTTCAAACACTTTTGAGTGTCTTTCGAACATTGTTGGCAATTGTTTGAAAATCTTATTTTCTGATCTTGTTAGTTCTTTTTTCCCTTCGCGGCCTTTGTCAACCGTGGCTCTTTTTTTTCCGCTTAAAGCGAAAAGCAGACTCACAATTTTAGATCTTAACACATTATGAAGATCTGCAAAAGCATCAATTTTTAATTTTCTGATATCCTGAAACAATTTCAAAAGCCCCGCAAAACCTTTGTGACGTTCTTTTTCATCAAAAGCAAAAAATTCCAAATTAGGAATTCCGTCGAAAAATGGTTTAAAAAAAGGACGAGAAATTACCGTTAGTTTTACCTCCGGATATTGTTTTACAAATGCGCGTAAAACAGGAACCGTCATGGCGACATCTCCCATTGCGGAAAGTCTCATGACGGCTATATGCTTAATTTTATTGGACAATTCTGCCAATTATTTTTTATTTTGGTATAAAACCGGATTCAATTCATCGTCGTTGTACATTTTCATTTGTTTGTACACTTTCATGAATTTTTCACCACTTTCGATATCTGCCAACAAATCATCGATTGCTGTAGACAAATCACTTCTTTGCTCTAAAAGAATGTTTAATTTTTCCTGACATTTATCTCTGTGTTCTTGCGAAGCCTCTGCACGATTAGCTTCTTCCTGCATGTGATAAATTTTTAAAGCCAAAATAGACAATCTGTCAAAAGCCCAGGCTGGACTTTCAGAGTTGATTTTTGCTCCGTCTTTTGCTTTTACATCACTGTATTTTTGTAAAAAATAACTATCGATGTATTCAACCATATCAGTACGTTCCTGATTTGAAGCGTCAATTCTTCTTTTTAAAGTTAAAGCTGCAACCGGATCAATTTGCGGATCACGAATAATATCTTCAAAATGCCATTGAACTGTGTCAATCCAGTTTTTTAAATATAATAAATGTTCGAATTTATCTTTTGGATACGGATTGTTTATAGGCTGATCAACATTATCAAACTGATGATAATCCCTGATGCTTTGTTCGAAAACAGAATATGCTAATTTTGAAAACATGTCTTTATTTTTTAGAGTAACAAAGATACTTTTTATACTTTTATAGTCCGAAAAAAAGTAGAAATTTTTCGTTTTTGATAAGATAGTATTCAAATTTTTAAAAATTCATCATGAAAATTCATTATATCTCTGAAAATAATAGTGTACTAAATCATTTTTTAGGTCAAATTAGAAACGTCAACGTTCAGAACGACAGTATGCGTTTTCGAAGAAATATTGAAAGAATTGGTGAAATTATGGCTTATGAACTCAGCAAGGATTTATCGTATAAAACAGTCGAAATTGAAACGCCGCTTGGTATTAAAAAAACAACCGAAATAGAAAGCGATTTGGTTTTATGCTCTATTTTAAGAGCCGGATTGCCGCTTCATAATGGTTTTTTAAATTACTTTGATCATGCCGAAAACAGTTTTGTTTCTGCTTGCAGATATCATCCAAATAACGATCATGAATTCGAAATTCGGGTTGAATATCAGGCACTTTCAAATATCAATAATAAAACTGTTTTGCTTCTTGACCCAATGTTGGCGACGGGACAATCGATAATTGCCGTTCATGAAAAATTAGTTGAGAATGCAACTCCAAGCGAAATTCATATTGTTGTCGTTATTGCCGCTCCCGAAGGTGTAGCGTATCTGGAAAAAAATCTTCCTGAAAATTGCCATTTGTGGATTGCTTCTCTCGATGAAAAATTAAACGAGAAAAATTACATTGTTCCAGGTCTTGGCGATGCCGGAGATCTTGCTTACGGAAGTAAATTATAGCTGCGTGAAAAAAGTAAATAAACTACACGCAATCAAAGCATAAAATACAATTTCGCTATTTAATCTTTGATGCACGTATTCTATATAACTCGCCGCCATCATGGTTAAAGGTGCTATACTGAATAATAGTAAATCGTTGCTTTTATCCGGCGAAATGATGTAAACAAATGCCGCTATAAAAAAGCAGGCTATAATTTTTTTATACGATGAATGCACAATTTGTGGCCTGTTTGAAAAGGTCATCAACATCGAAACTACAAAAAACAATGATACCGCAACATAAATAGAAAGCGCTCCGTTTTCGTAATTATTCTTAAAATAATCAATGTTGAAATTAACTACAGCGCGTTTTTGAAAAAATTCAATAGCGTCGATATGGAAGATTAAAGAGATCAATAAAAAGATAACTGCAACCGCCATAAGTCCAATAAATGGCAAAACCCAGTTTCTATAATCGCGCGAAACATGAAAAATAATCGATATAAAAACCAATATCAAGAATAGTATACACCAAAATTGAAATAAAGAAGCTACTAAAATCCAAAAAGAAGCATCAAATATTTTTTCTTTTGAAGCCTTTAATGATTGTAACGAAATCAATCTGCGAAGTGCCAGCAAAATAAAAAAGTTGGCATAAATTACATTTGCATTATTGAATATCGTGGGGAAAAATAAAAGAAACAATAAGTAAAAAAATATCGCGTAACCATTGTCTTTACTGAGTCCGTTCTTTTTTACGATAAAATTTATCAGAAAAAAAGAACCAAATAAAAAGCATAATAAACTTATCTTTTGAAACGCCAAAAATGAAGAACTCATCCATGATGGTTCTTGAAATTGAAACATAAAAAAGAAAACCAGTATTAAAATTACGACCAATGAATAATTTAATGGCGTAGATTTTCTAAAAACACTTGTTATCATAAGGATATTTTATACTTTTGTGATTGTAAATATAATACTTGTTTAAAAAGTAAACCCAACAAGTTGAAAAAAGATTCTATAATCTGAATTTGTTTTCAATGCGTTACACAACAATAAATAACATATAATTTTATAAATTATGACAGCTTTTTTTGAAGGAATACAATACTTATTCGTTAACATTTTATTTGCTCCTCTTGACTTTTTACGTCGCTTAGAACTTGTTTCATGGTTTGGTGCAAATACAATTAACTGGATTTTTATGATCATCTGCACATGCGCAATCGTTTATTGGATTAAACAATTACGCATTTTTGATGACGCTGGAACAGAAAACCAAGATACTACAGCTCACTCTTTTTTAAAGTAAGTCGAAGCCAATATCTTTTCTAAAATACATCTTATCAAAATTTAGTTTATCTATATTTTGGTAAGATTTTTTTATGGCTTGTTGGAAATCGTCCCCATAAGAGGTAATTGTCAATACACGTCCTCCATTACTAACGACATTTTCGCCATCTAATTTTGTTCCTGCATGAAAAACTATAGAATCTGTAATATTTTCTAATCCTGTAATTACTTTTCCTTTTTCAAAATCTTCAGGATATCCGCCGGAAACCACCATAATTGTAGTCGCAGTTCTTGGATCAACTTTTAATTCGAAAGTATCTAATTCCTGATTGGCAACTGATAAAAACAATTCAACCAAATCAGATTCTAATCTTGGCACTACAACTTCAGTTTCAGGATCACCCATTCTTACGTTGTATTCAATAACAATTGGCTCATTTTTTACATTAATCAAACCAATAAATACAAAACCTTTATATTCGATTCCGTCTTTTTGGAAACCTTCAATTGTTGGTTTTACGATTCTTGTTTCAATTTTTTCCATCAAAACAGCATCAACATAAGGAACCGGAGAAACTGCTCCCATTCCGCCTGTATTTAATCCTGTATCACCTTCGCCAATACGTTTGTAATCTTTTGCCGTTGGCAAAATTTTATAGCTTTTTCCGTCTGTTAAAACAAAACAGCTTAATTCAATTCCGTCTAAGAATTCTTCGATAACCACTTTTGAACTCGCTGCCCCAAATTTTTGGTGAACCAGCATGTTTCTCAATTCAGTTTTAGCTTCTTCAAGATCCTGAATAATCAAAACTCCTTTTCCGGCTGCTAAACCATCTGCTTTTAAAACGTATGGTGGTTGTAATGTTTCCAAAAATTCACATCCTTTTTCAACAGTTTCGGCAGTAAAACTGTCGTAAGCTGCCGTTGGAATATTGTGTTTCATAAGGAATTCTTTAGCAAATTCCTTACTTCCTTCTAATTGTGCACCTAATTTTGATGGGCCAATTACCGGAATATGTTGTAAACTTTCGTCGTTTTTAAAATAATCATAAATCCCTTTTACCAACGGATCTTCTGGTCCTACAACAACCATTTTTACATTTTCTTTTAGTACAAATGCTTTTATGGCATCAAAATCGGTTGGAGACATTGCAACATTTGTAGCAATTGCAGCTGTTCCCGCATTTCCTGGTGCAACAAAAAGTTTTTCGCAAAGCGGACTCTGAATCATTTTCCACGCAAAAGCATGTTCTCTTCCGCCTGATCCCAATAGTAAAATTGTCATGGTATAGTTGTATTTAGTTGTGGTGCAAAAATAATTGCTTTTGTACGTAAAAAATAATTAAATCTTAAAAAGTTGTTGATTCTTCTATATTAGTAATTGGTAAATATTATTTTTGGTGAAAATTTATCTTCAAAAAATGCTGTCACTTTTCGATCTTTCCTTAAAATTAAATGGTTTTCTGATAAAGAAAGCAAAAGCCGAATTAGAATCAATTGTGAATTTATCTACTGAGGAACATGCGAAATTCATTCAGGATAAAAAAAGAGAAATTGTTGATTTTCATTTACAGAATAATTCTTTTTACCAGGAATTAGTTGGAAATAAAAATGATTATAAATGGGAAGATTTACCCATTTTAAACAAACAAAATCTACAAAGACCACTTTCAGAAAGACTTTCTAAAGGATATACATTAAAAAACGTTTACCTCAACAAAACATCCGGATCTAGCGGAACTCCTTTTGTTTTTGCCAAAGATAAATATGCTCACGCTTTAACATGGGCATCGAATATTATGCGTTTTGGATGGTTTAATATTGATTTTAATCATTCTTACCAAGCGCGTTTTTATGGCATTCCGATGGATTTTATTGGATACCAAAAAGAACGTTTTAAAGATTTTTTGAGCGGACGTTTTCGCTTTCCGGTTTTTGATTTATCTGATGACGTTTTGGAAAAGTTTCTAGGAAAATTTAAAACGCAAAAATTCGATTATATCAATGGCTACACGAGTTCAATTGTTTTGTTTGCTAAATTTTTAGAAAAAAGAAATATCATTTTACGTGAAATTTGTCCAACTTTAAAAGCTTGTTTTGTAACTTCGGAAATGCTTTTTGAATCGGATAAAATATTGCTGGAAAAACAATTCGGCATTCCAATTATCAATGAATACGGAGCCTCAGAACTTGATTTGATTGCTTTTGAAAACACAAAGGGCGAATGGCAAATAAATACTGAAACATTATTTGTTGAAATTTTGGATGAAAATAATCAAATTCTCCCTTACGAGAAAGAAGGCCGAATTGTGATTACTTCTCTTTTCAATAAAGCAAATCCATTTATCAGATATGATATTGGAGACATTGGAATTTTAGATGAAAAAAGTACTCCGCAAAAACCCATTCTGAAAAAATTGGTTGGTAGAACAAACGATGTTGCGATTTTACCAAGCGGAAAAAAATCTCCTGGCTTGACATTTTATTACGTTACAAAAAGCATCATTGAAGATGATGGAAATGTAAAAGAATTTATTATCAAACAAACCAAATTAGATTCTTTTGAAATTGAATATGTTTCTGAAAATCAATTAAATTCAGAACAAATTCAAAAAATAAAAGAAGCAATTGCGCTCTATCTTGAACCAAATTTGAGCTTCATTTTTACCAGAAAAAATGTTTTAGAAAGAACCAATCGTGGTAAATTAAAGCAATTCAAATCGTATTTATAATATAAATAAAATCTTACATTTGTTTTTAATTAAAAACTTATGGACGATCAATCTTTACTTTCTGAAGAAACTATTTCAAACAAAATATATTTTATCCGCAATCAAAAGGTGATGCTTGATAGCGATTTAGCTTCACTTTATCAGATTGAAACTAAAGTTTTAAAACAAGCTGTTAAAAGGAATTTGTCAAGATTTCCAGAAGATTTCATGTTTGAGCTTACCAAAATAGAATATGATTCTTCAAGGTCACAAATTGTGACCTTGAAGAATGGTAGAGGATCAAACTTAAAATATTTACCATTTGCTTTTACAGAACATGGTATTTTAATGCTTTCAAGTATATTGAAAGTGATAAAGCAATTCAAACCAATATTCAGATTATGCGCATTTTCACAAAAGTGAGGCAAATGCTTCTCGATACAACTGAAATTAAAGTTGATATTCTTCAGATTCAAAAGAAATTGGAGAATCATGATAAAAATATTGAATTGGTTTTTTCTTATCTGGATGAATTAACAGAGAAAAAAGACAACGAAAGTGAAAGAGTAAAAATTGGATATAAGAAATAATTGGAGTTCACGATTTGTGACCTCCAATTATAACAGTGATTCATCAAGGTCGCAAATTCGACCTTGATGAATCAACTACAATCTTGAAGTCACAAATTATGATCTTAGAGAATTATATCTTCTTAATATATCTAGGTTTAATAATCAACTGTGTAAACAAAAATCGTGTCATCAACAAAGCAGAAAACACAAAATTGAATCTGTGAAAATCGCGATACACTCCAAAGTTGTGTTTTATCAATTTGAATTTTGAAGAGGATATTGAATCTTTTCTTATTCTGTAAAAGGCTAAAATCTCCGGCACCGGTTTTGTTACTTCAATTTGTTTTAAAATCGTAAGCCACAATCGCCAGTCTTGTCTTTTTTGTGTCGCTTCGATAACAATCTTTCCAAAAAAATCTACGTCATAAATCGCGGTTAGATTGCCTACGTAATTGCAAAAAAACAATTGTTCATATTTTAAATTCAAAGGTGCTTCGACACGTTTGTGCAAATCATTTCCTTCTTCATCAATACAATCATAAAAGCTGAAGGTAAATGGTAAATTGTTTGCTTTTAAAAACTGAATTTGCCTTTCTAATTTCATCGGAAGCCACAAATCATCAGCATCTAAATAAGCAATATATTTTCCAACGGCTTTTTCTAATGCTACGTTTCTGGCAAAACCATTTCCTGAATTTTTAGGTAATTCAGTTAATTTTATGCGATCATCTTTTTGAGCAAATTCTTTTACAATAGTCACTGTTTGATCTGTTGAAGCATCATCAACCAAAATCATTTCCCAATTTTGATAACTCTGTTTTTGTACAGATTCTATCGTTGCCCGAATGAATTTTTCGGCATTAAATGTTGGCGTTATAATCGAAACTAATTCACTCATTAATATGCTTTTTTATCGCCTTTAAAAATATTGATTACAGTTTGAATAATTATTTTAAAATCTAAAATAAGTGACCAGTTTTCGATATAAAAAACATCAAATTTTATTCGGTTTATCATGTCTCTTTCTACGGTAATTTCTCCTCTAAAACCGCTCACTTGTGCTAAACCGGTGATTCCGGGTTTCACACAATGACGCATCATATATTTTTTGACCTTATTTCCGTATTCTTTATTTTGTGACCAAAGATGCGGCCTTGGACCAACAACAGACATGTCTCCAATTAAAACATTTATAAATTGCGGCAATTCATCTATACTCGTTTTTCTCATAAACCGACCAATTGTAGTAACACGCGGATCATTTTTGGATGCTTCTTTTTCTGTTGTTTTATTAACTCGCATTGAACGAAATTTATAACATACAAATTCATTTTCGCCCATGCCGGGTCTTCCTTGCGTAAAGAAAACCGGTCCTTTAGATTCTAATTTGATTAATATTGCCAACAATGGACCCAGCCATGATAATACCAAAACAATTATCAAAATAGAAAAAAAGATGTCAAATGATCGCTTCAATAATTGTATCGCCGGTTCGTTCAACATTGTTTGTTTTAAAGAAAGTACCGGGAAAAAATCGTAATAATCTATTTTAAGATTCTTAGAAAAAATGTCTTTTGTGTCTGGAATAAATTTTATCGTTTTATTGTTTTCATCTGCAAACTCAATCAAATCTTTTAAATAATTGTTTGATGCTTCGTTTAATGAACAATAAATTTCATCTACAGAATTATCCATTACAAAAGGTTTTAAATCAGTCAGTTTGCCGATAATATCTGCACCTGTTTTCTTATCTGAAAAATATCCCAGAAATCGATATCCGTAATCTTTTCTTGTTTCAAAAAGATTTTTTAAGCGAATTGCTTCTGGTGTAAAGCCTATAATCACGGCATTTCGATAATTACTGCCTGTTATTATTCTGTATTCTTTTAAATAAAAAAACAATGAAAATTTAAAAATCGTGACCAATACTATCAATAACAATATAAATATCACAATCGCACTTTGGCTAAATACAACTTTTGTCGAAAAAGGGAAAAAAGCAATTACAACCAAAAGGAACAAAATTGCCTGTCTAAGTATTTTTGAAGCAATTTCTATGGGTGTGGTAAACCTGTAAATGTCATAAAAATGTGTTGAAAAAGCCAACAAGCCCCAACTTACATATTGATATAAAATAAATATCAGAATATTTGAAACATGCTCTTTAAATATAAAAAAGCTTAATATTGTAATGACCGTTAAGTCGATTACAATACTAATTGGCCTGATATATTTTGAGTATCTTCCTGTTTGAAATACTGTCATAATTAATTCGTATATACTATTCTTGCAGTATCCTGTTTTAAAATTATTTTATATAATTGGAAAAATCTTTGTGTTCTTCCTTTAAAAGTTCCTCTTTTGAAAGTGATCTAAAATAATCGTACGTAATTTTCATACCTTCTGAACGGCTTACTTTTGCTTCCCAACCTAATAATTCTTTTGCTTTTGTCGTATCTGGCTGGCGCTGCAACGGATCATTTATTGGTAATGGATGGTAGACCACTTTTTGATTTGTTTCCGTTAGTTTTATGATTTCTTCGGCAAAATCTTTAATTGTAATTTCATCAGGATTTCCAATGTTTACAGGATATACATAATCAGAATGCAGCAATCTGAAAATACCTTCCACCTGATCATCTACATAGCAGAAAGAACGGGTTTGCATTCCGTCGCCAAAAATCGTTAAATCTTCTCCGCGAAGTGCCTGCCCGATAAAGGCCGGAATTACGCGTCCGTCGTTCAATCGCATTCTTGGTCCGTATGTATTAAAAATACGAACGATTCTGGTTTCTACGCCGTGAAAAGTATGGTATGCCATTGTTATGGATTCCTGAAAGCGTTTTGCTTCATCATAAACTCCTCTTGGTCCAATGGTATTTACGTTTCCGTAGTATTCTTCTGTTTGAGGATGAACCAAAGGATCTCCATAAACCTCAGAAGTTGAAGCAATCAAAATTCTTGCTTTTTTAACTCTTGCCAAACCCAATAAATTATGTGTTCCTAAAGATCCTACTTTTAAAGTCTGAATTGGAATTTTTAAATAATCGATAGGACTTGCAGGTGAAGCAAAATGTAAAATATAATCTAAATCTCCCGGAATATGAACGAATTTTGTAATATCATGATGATAAAATTCAAAGTGTTCTAACTTGAATAAATGTTCAATATTTTTTAGATCACCCGTTATCAAATTATCCATACCAATAACATAATATCCTTCTTTGATAAAACGATCGCACAAATGTGATCCTAAAAAACCCGCCGCTCCGGTAATAAGTATTCTTTTCATAATGATTATTTATACATCGCAAATGTAACTGATTTGAAAATTATAAAATATTTTTAAGTTTATCTTTTCAAATTATCTTTCTTAAAAATCGCGATATGTTCTTTAAATTTACTTTCGACATAAGCTTTCATTTCATTCTCAAATCGTTGTTTCGAGAATTTAATCGCATGTTCTCTGATTTTTTTGGGATTAAATTCTGTTTTTTCGAAAGTAAAAATTGCTTCTTTAAGTTTTTGAGTCGATTGTTCTTCGAAAAAGATTCCTGTCTCTTTGTCAATAACCGTTTCTAAAGCTCCTCCTTTTCCAAAAGCAATAACCGGAGTTCCGCATGCTTGTGCTTCAACCGGAATTATTCCAAAATCTTCTTCGGCGGCAAAAACAAATGCTTTTGCTTTTTGCAGGAAATTTTTAAGTTTTTCATAATCAACAAAACCAACAAATTCAATATTCCCTTTTGCTATTTTTTTTAATTTTTGAAATTCGGGTCCGTCACCTGCAACGATTAATTTTAAATGAGGTAAATCATTAAAGGCTTCAACAATTAACTGAACTTTTTTATAGGCTACTAAACGTGAAGCTGTAAAATAATAATCCTGTTTTTGTTCTTCTAACTGAAAAAAATCAACATCAACCGGCGGATAAATTACTACTGATTCTCTATTGTAAATTCGCTCTATTCTTTTGGCAACATGATTAGAATTGGCAATAAAAAAATCAACATTTTTAGAATTGGCAATATCCCATTTTTTAATTTTGTTTAAAACATATTTGGCATACAAGCCTTTTAAACCTTTATTTAAACCCGCATCTTCTAAATATTGTTCTTGTAAATCCCAAACATAACGCATAGGAGAATGACAATAACAAATATGCAGCTGTTGTTTTTGCGAGCGAACTCCCTTTGCCACTGCAGATGATGAACTGATTATTAAGTCGTAATTACTTAGATCAAACTGTTCAATCGCAAGCGGAAACAATTGCAAAAATTTACGGTGATTTTGTTTTGCTGTCGGTAATTTTTGAATGAAACTTGTTTTGGCCTTTTTTCCATTTAGTATGAAGTTCCGATCCTTTTCCTTTAAAAAATCAATCAATGCAAAATGGTCAAAATCATCCCAAATAGAATTAAGAGAATGAATTACCTTTTCGGCACCTCCGTTTACATAATACCAATCGTTAACTAGTGCTTTTTTCATCTAAAGTATTGTATTGGAAAAAAAGTAAGGAATTAAAAAAACTGAAAAATACAACGCCATCGTGTCTGCTTAAAATGTTTTCGAAGCAAAAATTAAGAAAAACAAAAGCAATAAACGAAATGTAAATTTTTGGTTTTCTTTTAAATGCTTTCTTTATAAAGTAAAAATTAGAAAACAAAAACAAAATAAGTCCTATAATTCCTGATGACAAAATTATATTTAAATACTCGTTGTGCGAGTTATAATTGGTTACTTTATAAGTGTCTGTATTCGTAAACGTTTTATCATAACATGATTGCAATTTGGCGTCGACATCACCAACTCCATAACCTAAAAAGGGTTCTTGTTTTAAGGTTTGATAACTGCAAAAATAAATTCCGTTTCTAATTTGCTCGTTACTGATATTTGGATAATTATCTTCATACTTCCCTTCTGGAAATGAGAAATCGTAATTTTTTAATTTTTGAAATCTTTCACCAATTCTATCCATTTTTGAAACCAAAACGGCACTTAAGGCCACCAATAGTACCGCAGCTAAAACTATTTGTTTTAAGTCTTTAAATAAACAGAAAAAACAAACGACAATAGTTGCCAAAAACGGCATTCTTGAACCAATTACATATTGCCAATAGAAAAAATATAAAAGAATCGAAAACATCAAAAAAATATTCAAGTACCTTTTTTTTAATGAAATTTCATTTTTGATTTTATAGATAATAAGAATAATGGCAAAACCCACCCACATTCCTAAATAGGTTCCGTGTACTTTTGTTTTAGTTTCAATAAGCTGTCTAAAATCCCAGAAATTGACGCTGTAATTGTATAATTTATCAAACAAAACAATGTGCAAATAAATAAGTACCAGCAATATTGCGCCACAATATAGATTGGTTATTGTATTGAAACGATCAGGATTTATACGTTTTTTTTCATTGAATAAAAAAATAGCCGGAAATAAAATGGTCGGTAAAAGCCTGATTATAAATTTCATTCCCTTTTGAATGTCTTGCGTATAAAGCAGCGAAAAAGTGAAAATTAAAAATAATGATGAAAAGAGAATCAATTGAATCGTTTTCTCTTTATCCCAAAACTTTTTACCTTCATAAACAAAATAAAGCAACGAAAATAGAAATCCGGTAAACATTAAAACACTTTCTACTCCCATTGGCAAAACTGGAAAAAGTGCTACAGCCAATAGAAAAAAATACAAGACTGAATTATTATGTTGTATGATAAATTGTTTCATTCTAATTTTTTGAATTCTTTTAAGTGTTCTTCTATTGATTTTTCCCAGGTAAATTTTTCCAATTGTTTTTCGCCCTGAGCGAATAAAAAATCATTTTTCGACGAATCATCAATATTATTTTCGATTAATTCAGCAAGTTCTAAATGATCATTTGGATTAAAATAAAAAACTGCTTCACCTCCCACTTCGGGTAAACTTGCAGCATTAGAACTTATCACTTTTGTCTGAGACGCGAGTGCTTCTAAAATTGGTAATCCAAAGCCTTCATATAAAGACGGAAATACAAATAATTTTGCTTTATGATAAATTCCCGGAATTTGAGAATCGTCAATATAACCAGTAAATGTAATGTGTTTTTGCAGATTATTACTGATTATAAAATTCTGAATTTGACTATCTCCCGTTACAAAACCTTCTTTTTTTCCAACAAAAACCAATTGATATTTTGATTTAAATTTTTCAGAAAAAGTAACATATGCTTTTAATAAAACGATCAGGTTTTTATGTGGTTTTATATTGCCCACATATAAAATATAATTCGGAGGCAATTTTAAGTCGCCTGCTGTTTTTAGATTTCTGAATAACGATTTATCAACTCCGCAATAAACAATTTTTAATTTTTCAGGCTTGGCATTTGTGTATTTTAAAATTTCAGCTTTTGAAAATTCTGAAACTGTAAATATCGTTTTGGATTTTCGGACCGCATTTTGAAATAAAATTTTAGCGTATTTCTTCTTTAAATAAGAAATTGAAGCCTTATTACTCAAATGATAAACATCGTGAATTGTTGCTGCAATTTTATGAGCCTTGACAGGGAAAAGTGGTACATTAAAATGCGGACACCATAATATGTCACATTCTGGAACAATAAATGGATATTGAATTTGCTCTTTTATGGAATAAATAGCGGCATTAAATTCTATTATTTCAACGTTTTTACTCCAATCAAAAAGTTGAATTTCAGCAGTATTTCCTAAAACAGAAACTACATCAAATGCATGCAAAATTCCCGGAATTATATTCTTTAAATATGTGCCAATTCCAGACGCATTGATCAATCGAACATCAATTACTAATTTCATCTATATAATTGTTTCTGTAGGCCAAAATAATAGCCAATAATACCCATGGATATAAAAAGTAAATTTGCACGCCAAAGCAATAAATCAGCACAAAACCCAGTACTAAAATAGTTCCCTTATGAAAAGTTCGTATTTCCTGACACAGATCATAAATGATAAACATAAAAAAGAAAAAACCAACAAGTCCCATTTCTACAATAATATCTACGATTCCGCCAAAACCGTGGGCATCAATATCTATTGATTCTTTTGGTGGTTTAGGAAAAATAGTTCTGTACTCTGCATTGTTTCTTAGCAACGGATAATTCCCCATTCCGATTCCAAAAACCGGATGATCTTCAACCATTTTCGGTACAATATAAACTCCTGAAACTCTTCCTAAAATTAAATTAATATCTGTTGGACGTTCCTTAATTGATAATTTTATTCTTCCAAATTCATTAAAATACATATAACTGACGTTAACGAATAGAAAGTAAAATCCAACAGAAAAAATAAGTATTAAAGGAATTACGAATGCGCGCAGTTTGTTTTTTAAAATTTCGAAATTGTATAATGCGATCCAGACAACAACAAATAAAATTCCGGCTTTAGACCTGGCACAAAAAGCAATAATTATAAATAAAAACACTTGTTTAAAAAGCCTTTGACGCGTGTTTTCCTGAAAAAAAGTAAGTATAAAAATAAAAGACAACATTAGCCCAAATGGTCCGCCTTCATTATAAAGTCCTCTTAATCTGTTTGAATCATAAATAATAATACTGTTTTGGGCGGCCAACAAACCAAATTTAACGAGTAAAAAAATCAGAAAGAAAAAAGCCGTGACAGCAACATTCCAATTTACTAAATAGTCAATTATTTTTTTTGAATCCTGAGGATTTTTTTTGAATAATCGAAACGTTAAAACACATAAACTTATGCAGGCTATTAGCTCAAAATAACGACCGATAGTTATAATATACGGTGCTTTAAACCTTGATGGTCCAAGAATTTCAAAATGATGCGTTGATGTAATCAGAAGTCCAAGAATGGCTTCAATTGTAAAAAAAACAAGAAAATAGAATATAAATTTGTTGATCGATTTTGTAATGAGAAACGGTACAATGAGCAATAATAAAATCTCTGAAATTTTTACAAATCCTAACTTAACGTCAGGTGTCTGAATACAAAATGTAATCAAACAAACCGTCAAAATCAATTTAAGATTATTGGTATTTATTTTCACTTTTAACTAAAATCGATTTATAAATAGATTCTTTTTTATTTTATTTTTTAAGCTGAACCTCAACATTAAATGCCGGAGCGATATTACGAAAGAATGTTTCTTCGTAAATTTTTCTGGTGGTGTTATTAATATTTACGAATACAATAAATGGCCAGTTGATGGGGTTTTTGCTAATAAATGTAATTTTAGAATATATAACTTCACTAAACTGAAAATCAAAATAATAATTTCGATTGTACTTTATGTTGTTTGCAAAAAAACTGAATGTTCGAAATGAAAACATTTTTTTATGCGTGGGATCAATAAAATTGTTGCTTGATGTAAAATGCGGAACTCTAATTTCGACAATACCTCCGGGTTTTAAAACTCTATGAATCTCTTTTAAAACCTTAATATACTCCACATGTTCTAAAACATCATTACATAAAATAAATTCGAAAAAATCATCTTTAAATGGTAACGGACTGTTTTCAATATCGCAAACAACATCAACTCCGGGTAATTGTGTAATATCTAAATTTACAAATCCTTTCTTAATATCATTTCCGCAACCAATATTAAGCTTATTTGTCATTGTTCATAAAATTAAGATTTGGGAATTTAAAAACTAAAATTGCCCATAAAGATATTGAAATAAAAAATTCTGTTATATAAATTCCTGTTGCCATTCCGTAGATTCCGAATTTTTTTGAAAGAATTCCATTTATAAAAATATTCAATATTACAGAAAAAATCATTACTGAAGTAACTTTTGTTTGTTTATTGAAAACCATATATGTCATATACGGGACCATATTTAAAGCAACTACAAATGGAATCCAGGCATTGTAAATTAAAAATTCACTACAAGCAAATCGGTTATTTTTCAAGAAATACGAAACTATTAAATCTGAAAAAACAGTTAAAGTAATTCCGGCTAAAATCATTGATACTAATAAGAAAACAAATATTTTTCGAGAAAACATTTTGTATCTAAAAGTACTTGATGCTGCCACTTCACATGCTTTTGGAAAAATACTCTGAATGACAAATGAACCGCAAAATTTAACAACTAAAACAATTTTTTCGACTACACAATAAATTCCTAAAGCATATTCATTTACAAACAAACCTAAAATCATTGGATTTAGGTAAGAATTTGCATTAATAGAAATGACCTGAATAAAAATGCTAAAACCGCTTAAAATCTCATTTTTAATAGCAATTAAATCAGGTTTGAAGAATTGCCATTTCATACTAAAAAACAAAATGATAATAGAGCATAAACAAGTAAAAAAATCAGATAACCCAATTGTTATGTTCACCAAGTACAAATTGCTTTCATCATTTAAATAAAAATAAATTATAAAAAAAGCTATTGTTTTGAAAATGATAAAGAAATAAAAAAAATATTTGATTTTATGTAACGATCTTAATATCCATAAAGGATTGAAAGCTCTCCCAATTAAAATAGCCACAGACGAAAAAAAAAGCATCGAATATTGATTGGCCTTTGGCAAAAAGCAATAAATCAATAAAGAAAATAAAAGAGCCAAAAACAGCAAAAAACTTTTTGTATAACTAATAATAAAAAAATGACAGCCTATAAATTCATTATTGTTCTGATTTAATGTTGCCGCTCTTGTAGCATTTATATTAAAACCATAATCTGTTATTGATGCAATAAAAATGAAAATAGATTGAAACAGAATTACTAAACCAAAACCTTCAAGACCGCTTTTTTTTATAATTATTGGTGAAATCAAAAGAGGGTAAACAAAATTGATGAAATTGATGGAAAACAAAAAAAAGGAAGAATTAATATGCCTTTTATTTGCAACTAGGGTTTCAACAAATTTATTTTTAAACATTTCTTTTAGCGTTAATTCAAAAGGTTTCTTTTAGATTCTTTTCTGTAAAAACCTTTAAACAGATAAACGAAAACAAAAATAAAGACAAATAAAACCGGCAAAATGAACTTTAATTTTCCATTTAGAGATTGTGTGTTTTTTGTATTTAAAGTAGAACTGATTTCCTTAATTGTTCGGTCAGAACTTATTAATTTTAATCTGTTTTTTCCTTGTTCTGTCGCTAAATATTGTTTTGTTTTTATAATGTCATTCAATTGTGTATTTTCATTATAATAAACCAATTTGTCATTTTTCGATGTGTTTTTTAAAGTATTTGTAAAACCATTTAATACCTTGTCTATCTGAGCAATAATTGTATCATTTTGAGCTATAAGCTGCTCAAGATTTTTGTATCCGGTTTTTTGAATAGAATTAAAATACTCCGAATTATTCAGGTATTTCAGTAATTGCCCAACAAGCTCTTTTTCGTTTACTATTTCATTTGAAATAAAAGAAATGGTATGAAAAGTATAATTTTTACTAGTAACATTATCTACTAAAACTTTATTAATATCCCCATCTTCAGCCATTAATTTAATTAGATCAAAATTTTGCTCTTTATCTTCTACAAATTTAAAAGCATCAGAAATTGGTTTAATCTCAATTTTTTTAATGTTTTTTGGATGTGAAAGGCCAACTACATTTTTTAAAAAAACAGTATCTCCGGAAATGATTTTTGCTTCGATCAAATCGATTTTTGAATATAAATAATCAACGCTTCCAAAATTAGGTGTTACAATAATCTGATTGTTATATACTTTTTTGTTCAAATCTAAATAAAAACCAAGACCAAAACCTAAGGCAATTAAGATAAAAACCAAAATCCAGTTTCGAACAAAAAAATGTATAACGCGAAAAATAAAAACATTTGTTTTATCAAAAAAACTATTAATACTTTTCGCAATATCAAAAATATCAATCTCCTGATCTGTGGTATTTTGTGGTACTTTTGTACTCATTTATGTTT